>Ga0209794_1000623_pt1 | contig 44531 bp, 37 predicted proteins | sample EBPBio232013_DNA_FD_185869 | JGI IMG/M metagenome (GOLD analysis project Ga0209794, IMG submission 185869) | Wastewater treatment Type I Accumulibacter community from EBPR Bioreactor in Madison, WI, USA - Reactor 1_5/23/2013_ DNA (SPAdes)... | ecosystem: Engineered > Bioreactor > EBPR >... | reverse complement strand
AGCCGCTGGGGCTCCTGCACGCATGATGGCGCCTTGAGCTTTTCCTGGCGCATCGTCATGGCACCGCCGGACATTCTTGATTATCTCGCCGCGCATGAAGTGGCGCACCTGAAGGAAATGAACCACGGACCGGCCTTCTGGGCCTTGTGCGAGAAACTGTGTCCCGGAACGGAAAGTGCAAAGCGCTGGCTGAAGCAGCACGGAAGCGCCCTCCATGCGGTCGATTTCAGCTGATCGGCGAGCAAAACCCGGGCCTCTGATCAAATGTATCGGCAAAATCCGAGCATCTGTCCGCGTCCAGATCGGATGATTGGCGCAAGGCTTTGAATGCGGCAAATCCGCTCAATTCCTCTCGACTCACGCTTCGTTTCATGCGACTCCGCTTGCCATGAAACCGGATATCAAAATTTGCGGATTGAAGACGGAAGAGGCGGTCGAAAAGGCCGTGGCGCGTGGCGCAAGCCATGTGGGCTTTATCTTCTTTCCGAAAAGTCCTCGTAATATTGAACCGGCGCTGGCAGGCGAGATTGCCGAGATTGCCCGTGGCAAGGCCAAGATCGTCGCGGTGACGGTCGATGCCGACACGGATGATCTCGACGAGATTGTCGATCAGCTTCGCCCGGACATGCTCCAGCTTCACGGCAGTGAAAGTCCGGAGCGCATGTTGATGCTGAAAGCGCTCTACAGCCTGCCGATGATCAAAGCCTTCGCCGTTCGCGACGAGGATGATTTAAGGCGCATCGATCCCTATATCGGGCTCGCGGATCGCTTTCTGTTTGACGCCAAGCCGCCCAAGGGTTCGGAACTGCCCGGCGGCAACGGCGTTTCGTTTGACTGGTGTATTCTGCGTTCGCTGGACGATAGCATTGACTACATGCTGTCCGGCGGGTTGAACAGGCAGAACGTCGGTGAGGCACTGGCGCTGACAGGCGCTCGGGCCATTGATATTTCCTCGGGCGTGGAAAGCGCGCCGGGTGTCAAGGATCTCGCTCTCATGGATGCCTTCTTCGATGCTGTCGAAGCGGCCGTATCCAAAGGCGAATGAAGACGGAGTGGTAGAGTGAACACAATTTTGCAGCCCAATTCCTATCGCTCGGGCCCCGACGAAAATGGCCGTTTCGGCATTTACGGCGGTCGCTTCGTGGCGGAAACCCTGATGCCGCTGATCCTGGATCTGCAGGCGGAATGGGAAAAGGCCAAGACCGATCCCGAATTCAAGGCGGAGCTTGCCCATCTCGGCAAGCATTATACCGGCCGCCCCAGCCCGCTTTATTTTGCCGAGCGTCTGACGGAACACCTCGGCGGCGCGAAGATTTACTTCAAGCGCGAAGAGCTGAACCACACGGGTTCGCACAAGATCAACAATTGCCTTGGCCAGATCCTTCTGGCAAAGCGCATGGGCAAGACCCGCATCATCGCGGAAACCGGCGCCGGTCAGCATGGCGTGGCCTCGGCCACCGTGGCCGCCCGTTTTGGTCTGCCTTGCGTCGTCTATATGGGCGCAACGGATGTCGAGCGTCAGGCCCCGAACGTGTTCCGCATGAAGCTTCTGGGTGCGGAAGTTCGTCCCGTAACGGCGGGCAACGGCACGCTGAAGGACGCCATGAACGAGGCGCTGCGCGACTGGGTGACCAATGTCGAGGATACCTATTATCTGATTGGCACGGCGGCGGGTCCGCATCCCTATCCGGAAATGGTGCGCGAATTTCAGGCCGTCATCGGTGACGAAGCCAAGGTCCAGATGCTGGAAGCCGAAGGCCGTCTGCCGGATGTGGTCATCGCTGCCGTTGGCGGTGGATCGAATGCCATTGGCATTTTCCACCCCTTCCTGGACGACAAGGACGTGAAGATCGTCGGCGTTGAAGCCGGCGGTCGCGGTCTTGAAGGTCAGGAACATTGCGCGTCGATCACTGCGGGCAGCCCCGGCGTTCTTCACGGCAACCGCACCTATCTCCTGCAGGATGGCGACGGCCAGATCTTCGAAGGCCATTCGATTTCCGCCGGTCTCGATTACCCCGGCATCGGCCCCGAGCATGCCTGGTTGAACGATACGGGTCGCGCTGAATATGTGCCGATCATGGACCATGAAGCACTTGAGGCCTTCCAGCTTCTGACCCGCCTTGAAGGCATCATCCCGGCCCTGGAGCCGAGCCATGCGCTGGCTGAAGTGATCAAGCGCGCCCCGAAGATGGGCAAGGACGAAATCATCCTGATGAACCTGTCCGGTCGTGGCGACAAGGATATCTTCACCGTCGGCAAGCTTCTGGGCATGGGAGAATAAGAATGACGGCGCGTATGGAAAAGCGCTTTGCGGCGCTGAAAGCTGAAAACCGTCCGGCCCTCGTCACCTATTTCATGGGCGGCGATCCGGATTACGAAACCTCGCTCGCCATCATGAAGGCGCTGCCCGCAGCCGGTGCCGATGTTATCGAACTGGGCATGCCCTTTTCCGATCCAATGGCCGATGGCCCGGCCATTCAGTTGGCCGGTCAGCGTGCCCTGCATGGCGGCCAGACGCTGAAGAAGACGGTTGCGCTTGCCGCCGAGTTTCGCAAGACGGACAAGGACACGCCGATCGTTCTGATGGGCTATTACAATCCCATCTACATCTACGGCGTTGAAAAGTTCCTTGATGATGCGGTCGCCGCCGGCATTGATGGTCTGATCGTGGTCGATCTGCCGCCTGAAATGGATGACGAGCTTTGCATCCCGGCTCTTGCCAAGGGGGTGAGCTTCATCCGTCTGGCGACGCCGACGACCGATGACAAGCGCCTGCCCACGGTTCTCACCAACACGTCGGGTTTCGTCTATTACATCTCGATGAACGGTATCACGGGGTCTGCCTTGCCCGATCCGTCGCTGGTTTCGGGGGCTGTGGCGCGCATCAAGGCGCATACGGATCTGCCGATCTGCGTCGGCTTTGGTGTGAAGACGGCGGAACATGCCCGCCTGATTGGGGCCTCTGCCGATGGCGTGGTGGTCGGTACGGCCATTGTCAACCGCGTGGCGGGAAGCCTCGATGCCCATGGCAAGGCCACGGCAAACACCGTCGAAGAGACGATTTCGCTGGTGCGTGAGTTGAGCGATGGTGTTCGTGCGGCCCGTGCCGTTGCGGCCGAGTAAGCCAAACCGGGCGGAAGCGTAAATGCGCTTTTGCCATCGGACGAAGAAAAGAATAAGAACGGTTATCCCGAGGGAACGGGAACTGACAGAACGGGAGTGATGAACCTTGAACTGGATTACCAATTACGTTCGCCCGAAGATCAACTCCATGCTCGGCCGTCCCGAGCGGGAGGTGCCGGAGAACCTGTGGATCAAGTGCCCTGAAACGGGCGAGATGGTCTTCCACAAGGACCTCGAGGAAAACAAGTGGGTGATCCCGGCCTCTGGCTATCACATGAAGATGCCCGCCAAGGCTCGTCTTCTCGACCTCTTCGATGATGGTCAGTATGAGGCGTTTGTTCAGCCGAAGGTCGCGACCGATCCGCTGAAGTTCCGTGATTCCAAGAAGTACATCGACCGCCTGAAGGACAGCCGTACCAAGACCGAGCAGGACGATACGATTGTCGCCGGTCTGGGCCGCGTCAAGGGTGTGAAGCTCGTGGCCGTCGTGCATGAATTCACCTTCATGGGCGGCTCTCTTGGCATGGCTGCGGGTGAAGCGATCGTGAAGGCTTTCGAGCGCGCCCTTGCTGAAAAGTGCCCGCTGGTGCTCTTCCCCGCTTCGGGCGGTGCACGCATGCAGGAAGGTATTCTTTCGCTGATGCAGATGCCGCGCACCACGGTCATGGTCGACATGCTCAAGGAAGCCGGTCTTCCCTACATCGTCGTGCTGACCAACCCGACCACGGGTGGCGTGACCGCATCCTATGCCATGCTGGGTGATCTCCACATTGCCGAACCGGGCGCTGAAATCTGCTTTGCCGGCAAGCGCGTCATCGAGCAGACCATTCGTGAAAAGCTGCCGCCGGGCTTCCAGACCTCGGAATACCTGCTGGAGCATGGCATGGTCGACATGGTGGTGGACCGCCGTGAAATCGCCGATACGCTGGCCCGGGTGCTCACCATTTTGATGAAGCAGCCAGATCCGGCCAAGGCGGCCTGAACGAGCGAAGACAAAAACAATTCGAGCGGGGTGGGGCTGAAAGTGCCGCATCCCGCTTCTTCATGATCCCGCCCTGAGCGGGAGACTGCGGAAAGCCGACGATGACGGACATATCGAAGAGCAAGGCGGAACGTGAGATCGACCGCCTGATGACCCTGCATCCGAAAGGTTACGACCTTTCCTTGGATCGTATTCGGGGGCTGCTCGAAAAGCTTGGCAATCCGCAGCACCATCTGCCCCCGATCATTCATATTGCCGGAACAAACGGCAAAGGCTCCGCATCGGCCTTTTCCCGTGCGCTGCTGGAAGCCGCCGGTTACGCCGTGCATGTCCATACCTCGCCGCATCTCGTCAACTGGCATGAACGCTATCGCATCGGCGTGAAGGGCGGTCGCGGGCAATACATTGACGATGAGCGCTTCGCCGAAGCCCTGCTGCGCATCGGCAAGGCGAATGACGACCAGCCGATCACGGTGTTTGAAATCCTCACCGCCGCCACCTTCCTGTTCTTCTCGGAAATTCCGGCCGATGCCGTGATTCTGGAAGTGGGCCTAGGCGGGCGCTTCGATGCGACGAATGTCATCGATCGCCCGGCGGTTTCGGTGATCATGCCGATCTCGCTCGATCATCAGGCGTTTCTCGGCGACCGGGTGGAACTGATTGCCGCGGAAAAGGCGGGTATCATCAAGCGAGGCTGCCCGACCGTTATCGGTTTTCAGGAATTCGATGCGGCCCGCGATGTGCTGATCCACACCGCCGAGCGCCTGCGTTGCCCGCATTGGGTCTATGGGCAGGATTTTTCGGCCCATGAGGAGTTTGGCCGCCTCGTTTATCAGGATGACGAAGGCCTGTCGGATCTGACACTGCCCGCCCTTCCCGGACGCCATCAGCTGGCCAATGCCGCCGCTGCCATCCGCGCGGTTCGGGCTGCAGGTTTTGGCATCAGCGATACGGCCATGGACAAGGCCATGGTTTCGGTCGAATGGCCGGGCCGTCTGCAACGTTTGAAGACCGGCCATCTCCTCGACATCGCGCCGAAAGGCTCGGAAATCTGGATCGATGGCGGTCATAATCCCGGTGCCGCCGAAGTCATTGCCGAAGCACTGGCGAATTTCGAGGAAGCCGATCCCCGTCCGCTCTATTTCATCGCGGGCATGATCAACACCAAGGACTCGCTCGGCTACTTCCGTGCCTTTGAAGGTCTGGTTGAGCGTGTCTTCACCGTTCCGATTCGCGGGACGGAAGCGATGATTGATCCGGTGGTTTTGGCCAATTCCGCCTGCGATGCGGGCCTGAACGCCCAGCCCATGGAAAACATCGCGCAGGCGATGACGGAAATCCGTTCGCTTGCGGCGGGTTCTGACAAGCGTCCGCCCCGCATCCTGATCGCCGGTTCCCTCTATCTGGCGGGGAATGCGCTGGCCGAGAATGGCACGCCGCCCGTCTGAAGTGCTTGACAGAACCGGGTTCGAAGATGTGACCTTGCGCGGGTGCGGGCTGAGAATCGGGGAAGCATGTCAAACATCGACTGGTTTGCGTATGATCATTTCGGGCTGGCGGCCACGGTTCTCTTCGGCACCTTGGGTGTCGCCTGGGGACTGACGCGCTTCATCTTCAGCCCCCGTCACCAGCCCTTTGTTCACTCGCTGAAGGGGGTCGCGCCGCCCTTTATCAATGTGATCGGCACGCTTTTCGCGCTGATGCTCGCCTTCCTTGCCAATGACACCTGGAGCGCCCATGACCGCGCCAGCAACGCCGTTTATCACGAGGCTGACGCGCTGAAGGCAATCCTTTCGCTGACCTTGGCTTTGCCGGAGACGCAACGCACCGCCATTCATCAGGCCGTCAATGACTATGCGCGGTCTGCCGCCGAAATCGAATGGCCGCTGCTCGCCCACCGTCAGTCCGATGCCGGAACCGCCGAAAAGCTTGATCGCCTGCTTATCCTCGTGTCGAACCGAATGATTGGCGAAGAACTGGGGCTGGCCGTGCACACCCGCGTTCATGTGCAGGTCGGCGAAATTCGCGATAGCCGCGATCAGCGCATTGCGCTCTCGCAAACCCATGTGAACCCTCTGAAATGGCTGGGCATGGCCTTTCTGGGGCTGGTGACGATGCTGTCGGTTGCCGTGGTGCATGTCGAGCATCCGCGCGCCGCGCTGGTTTCCATCCTGCTTTTCGCCGCGGCCTCAGCCCCAACGGCGGCCATTATTCTGGTGCAGGGCAATCCGTTTCAGCAGCCGACGACGGTTTCGCCCATCCCGATCATCGAAGTGTATAACCGCTGAAAACAAAAACGCCGGCGAAACGCCGGCGTTTTGCATTCCTATAGACGCTAAACTCAGGCGGCCGAAACGATCCAGGCCGAAAGAGCCGTCTTCGGCTTGGCGCCAACGGCGATGTCGACAACCTGACCGCCCTTGAACATGGCAAGGGTCGGAATGGAACGCACGCCGAACTTGGCGGCCAGTTCCGGGTTTTCGTCAATGTTGAGCTTCACGATCTTCACCTTGCCAGCCATCTCCTTGGAGATTTCCTCGAGGCTCGGGCCGATCATCTTGCACGGACCGCACCATTCGGCCCAGAAGTCCACGACGACGGGCTCGGCAGAATCCAGCACTTCGCTCTTGAAGTTGGCATTATCGACTTTCACGGTGGCCATGGGCCTCTCCTTTCGAGGGTCGCGCGCTTCTCAGGCTTGGGGGCAAGCGCGTCAGAGATAGAGAATATGTGATGTGTCCGCATCGAAATTTCAACATTCGTATCTCACTTTGCGGTGAGCGCGACAAGGGCATCGTCAAGCATCTTCCCCGGCAATCGAATGACGTTGGCCGTTTGCGTATAGACGAGCAGGCATTCGAAGCGTCGGTCCGGGTAAAGAGGCTTCAAAACCTCGCGATAAATCGCAAGCTGCGCCCGGTGCGCATAGGGCACATCCGCAGCCTCAAAGGGTGGGGCAAGATTGGTCTTGAAGTCGACAATCGTCACGCACATACCGTCATCATGGATACGGTCGATGCGGCCGGAAACCGCGTGTTGGCGTCCATTGAGCGAAATCGTTCCCATGATGGTGGTTTCAGCCTGTGCCTGTGGCGAGAACAGGCCGGAAAGCGCCTGATGGTCAAGAACACCCAGCACCGAGGCGATGAGGGCTTGTTGCTGATCCTCCGACCATGCGGCGGCGCTACGCTCCACATAGCGTTTTGCGGCCGGGGCGCGTTCGTCTGCCGGAAAGCGCGGCAGGATCTGCAGCATCCGGTGAATGAGGCGTCCGCGTTCCAGAACAAGGCTGTTGTCGGCGCGTTTCGTGCCAAAAAGCGGCGATGAAACAAGTGTTTCCTCAAGCTCGTCATCGATCATCGCGCCCGCGCCCGAAGGACTGAGCGGACGCGGCAGCGTCACTTGCGGCGGCAGAGGCTTGAACAGTTCGGCAGGCAGCACAATCGGCTTGTCGTCGGACGCGGCGACCGGCTCCGCTGCCTGGACGTCGCGGGCTGGACTGCTTCGCCAGATCAACCCTTCCCAGCTTGTCCCGTCACGCAGGGTAAATGTGTGCGGGCGGCACCGGCTCTCATTCCCGGCAAGCGCGGTTCGGATCATCGGATGCCAGATCTCCGCATTATCTTGCGGGCCGCGATAGCCGCAAATGATCAGGCGGTCAGCCGCGCGCGTCATCGCCACGTAGAGAAGGCGGCGGTATTCCTCTTCCGTTTGCTGGCGGCTGCGTTCCGTATCCGCTTTCACCAGCGGGTTGGCTGTCTGTCCGCCCGCTGTCCAGGCGGGAAGGGGAGGCCTCCCTTCGCCCTGCGCAATCACACGCAATTGCGGAAGATGGCTGTGCGAAAAGGCTTTCGATCCACCATCGACCAGAAAAACAACGGGCGCTTCCAGACCCTTGGAGGCGTGCACCGTCATGATCCGCACTTCGTTGCGTCCCTTGTCCTGCTCGCGCTTGACCTCCGGTGCTTCCGTCTCCAGCGTCGCCAGAAAGGCCTGAAGGCCGGGCAGGCCGCTTGTTTCATGCGTCAGCGTAAAGGTCAGGAACTCGTCGAGAATATCGCTGACTTCCGAACCGAGGCGGGCAAGGAACTTGCGTCGCCCGCCATCGGCACCCAGAAGGCGGGCGTAGAAGTCATGCGGGCTGAGGCGATGTGCCAGTCCGCTTAATTGCTTCAGCCGCGCCACAATAGCGGAGAGGTTTCCGTCCTCTGCTTTGGCGCGCTCCTTCAGCCGCGACCACAGGCTTTGCCGATCACCGCGACCCGCCGCAAGGGCAAGAAGGGCATCCTCATCGAGATTGAAAAGCGGGCTTTTCAGAATGGCCGCCAGCGAGAGATCATCGCCGGGGCAGAGCAGAAAGCGGCCAAGCGCCATCAGGTCCTGCACCGCGATATGGCCGGTCAGAGTCAGGCGGTCGGCACCAGCCACGGGAATGTTGTCGAGGTTTTTCAGCGCCCGCGTCAGTGCATTGACGAAAGCATCGCGCTTGCGCACCAGAACGAGAATATCGCCCGGTTCGATGCGGCGGGCGTGGTTTTTCTCGATCAGCGTTTCGCGCCCGATCATGTCGCGAATGGCAAGCGCCATGCGCTGCGCCAGAATGGCCGCCGGTGCGCTTTCCGGTGTCGAATCGAACGGTGCGGTCCAGTCTTCCTCATTGTCCTGACTGTCGGGAACGATCATATCCCACAGATCGACCGCGCCCGGCTGGTTGATGCGGCTCGACACATGCACGATGGCCTCCCCGGAGGCGCTAAGGCCCCGGGCATTGCCCTCATGCGTGAAAACCTCGTCCACAGCAGAAAGCACATCCGGTGTGGACCGGAAGGATAAGGGCAGGCTGATGCGTGCAAAGCTTCGCCCGCCAGCCTTCACCTGCTTTTCGGTCACGTCGCGTTCGGCGGAGAAGCGCTCGGGCCGCGCACCCTGAAATGAGTAGATCGATTGCTTCTCGTCGCCCACCGCAAAGATGGTGCGAAGCGCATCGCCGCGCGCGCTTTCGCCGGAGAAGAAATCATCCGCTAGCGACTGGATGACCGTCCACTGAACCGGGCTGGTATCCTGTGCCTCATCCACCAGAATATGGTCGATGCCGCGATCAAGCTTGTAATGAACCCACGGCGCAACATCCGAACGGGTAAGAAGATGGGCGGCGCGAACAATCAGGTCTTCGAAATCAAGCTGGCTGCGGCGCTTCTTGAGGTCGTCATAATCGGCGAGAAGGCGCGCGGCGAGCGTCAGCGCTGCTTTTGTCGACTCCATCAGGGCGCAAAGTCGCACGCGATCGCGAACGGCCATCACATGCAGCGCCGCTTCGCTCATCGCCTCCAGAAGCTGAGGTGCGGCGCTCGCAAGCGGCTTGGTGACAAGCGTCGTCTCCTTTTTCGGGTCGCCATCCCTCTTCAGGAAGGCCGATTCCAGAAGCTCCAGACGGAGGAAAGGATCGGTCTCGGCAACGGCATTCCTGAGATCGTTAGCAATCGCCTGAACGGTGCTGCCACCCTTGGTGTCGGCAAGGTCGATATAGGTGGAAAGCAACGCGCCCGGCAGCGACGGCAGCGGCCAGACCATGGCCGCGGCCTCTTGCCGTGTTTCGGTCGGGCCAAGCCCATAGCCTTGGCGAAGGCAGGCTTCGATGCCGCCGTTCTGCTCCGCATGGGCGAGAAAAGCGCCGATGGCCTGCCGGTTGGCAACAATGTTGGAGAGCAGTGTCTCCAGCCCGGCTTCATCGGCCAGCGATAGAACATGCGCAAAGGCTTCCGCCAGCGCCGCATCGCCTTCCATGGTCGTTGCCGTCAACAGTGCACGCCGCGCCTCGGCCAGCAGCGATTTCGCACCGCCATCATCCAGCACGGAGAAATGCCCGGCCACATTGGCTTCCAGCGGAAACTGGTGCAGCAGCGCCTCGCAAAAGGCATGAATCGTCTGGATTTTCAGGCCGCCCGGCGTTTCCAGCGCCCGGGCAAAGAGCCGCCTCGCTTCGGCAAGCTTCAGCGCGTCCGGCGCAACGCCTTCCATCGCCTTGATGCGCTCTTTCAGCGTTTCATCATCCAGAACCACCCATTCGGCCAACCGGGCAAAGACGCGGTTCGACATTTCCGAGGCCGCCGCCTTGGTATAGGTGAGGCAGAGAATGGCCGAGGGCCGGCAGCCGGAGAGAAGCAGGCGAATGACGCGCTGGGTCAGCACATGCGTCTTGCCAGACCCCGCATTGGCCGACACCCAGGCCGAGTTTTCCGGGTTGGAGGCAATGCCTTGCCGAAGGCTGGTCCAGTTCAGCCAATCCTTCGGGTCCTGTGAGAGCGGCGCGGCGTCAAGATCATGCGTCATGGTCAGCCTCATCATCCGCCGTTGCGGTCGACCATTCGGCGACGCGGGCCAGATGGTCGTATTCCCCGCCGTAATCCATCTGCTTGAACGGCACGAGCCGGGAGGTAAAGCCCCGGTCTCCCGATTGCAGAACGGCCACGAAACGCGTGAACTGCGCCAGCGACTCGGCGGCTAGATCGCTGGCGGATTTGCCATCCTTGGCGCTCTCGTTGTTGACGACTTCGCTCTTGAAGCGGGCGCCGGGACGCAGGCGAACATAGAGAAGATCCTGCGACGGGGTCGGGGGCAGCCCCTTGAAGCCGCCGCCTTCAAGGGCTGCCGCTTCCAGGGACAATTGCGGTTCGAGAAGGGTGCGGGCCTGTTTGGGCGTCGGGTTGGAGCCCGTCTTGTAGTCGATGATCGCGGCACGCCCGTCCTTCAGAAGGTCGATACGGTCGGCGCTGCCGGTCAGGCGAATGCCGAGCGGTTCGATGGGCAGTGATGCCTGCACTTCGGTGAGGCTCGTCTGAAGATCGCCCTGCCGCTGGGCCTCCCATGTGAGAAAAGCGTCGGCCACCTCGCGAAAACGCGGCCGCCACACGGCATCGATATGCGGCGGCAGGCTCGCCTCGGCAAAGGCAACGTCGATGATCTCTTTCATTGCCTTTGTGGCGGCGGGCGTCCCGGCTTTCTCGGCTGTCTTGACGAAGCGGTCGAGAATGGCGTGGTAGAGCGTTCCACGTTCGGCCACCCCCGGGTCGCCGTTAAAGGGGGCCAGCGGATCAAGCTTCAGCACGCGCCGGGCATAGACCGAATAAGGGTCCCGCCGAAGCCGCCCCACCTCGCTGAAGGAATAGCGGTCCGGCTGCAACGCCTTGTCCGGCTTGGGGGAGGGACGCTTGGCAATCGGCTGGTTCTCGCCAAGATCAATCGTGGCGGCATAGCGCAGGTAAAGGCTGCCGCGTTCCTTGAGGGTTGTTCCGAAATCAGGCCCGCCAAGCGCCAGCAATCGCTGCAAGAAGCGTGAGGCGACTGTCGGCGCCGATCCCTGCCGCAAGGCGCGGGAATAGATCAGGTCGGCGGTGCCGTTCGCCATCTGAAAATCGTGTGCCAACTGGCCGACGCGCCGCTCCGGCGGTTCCAGCCCCATTTCCATCTTCATGCCACGCGAAATGAACGGGTTGCTGGAGGCTTGATCCGGCCAGGCCCCCTCATTGAGCCCGCCCAGAACGAGCATGTCGACGTCCTGCAGACGCGCTTCCAGCGTGCCGAAGATGAAAACGCGCGGGTGGCTCATGGCGCGCGGCTTCACCGCTTCGCCGGTCATCAAGGCGGCGGCAATATCGATCCATTGCGGACCATCCGCCGTGACCCCGCCATCATTGGCCATCACCGAAGTCAGAAGCCCGGAGAGCTTTTCCCCTGCCTCGCCAGACCAAAGCGCGGAAAGATCGTCCTCCGCATCGCTGACCACGGCTTCCAGAACGCGACCCGTCCGCTCGGCCCAATCGGAAAGGGCAAGACTTGCCGTCAGGCCGCCCACGCTGCGGCGGGAGAGGAAGGCCCCGGCCAGCGGCTCAACGGCTTTGGAAATGCGCGTCGCAAGGTCCTGTGCCTTCTCCGAAGCTTCCGGCGGAAGCGACAAAAACCAGCGGGGCGGATGCCGTGTGCTGCGGCTTAAAGAATTGCGTTCCAGCGAAGAGCCGAGATCGGCCACGTCCGTCTCTCCGACGCCCCCTCGCAACGCCAGAAGTTCAAGTGATTGGGCTGACGAACGGAACGCCTCTCCGGAGAGGCCGAAGCGGCAAAGCGGATGGGAAAGCAGGGCGGCAATCGCCACCGGATCGCCGGGGCGTAGCACCGCCTCGAGAATGAGGCTGAGAAGCGCCCCTTGCGGTGTAGCGGCCAGCGGCGTACCGGCGGAATCATCCGCCTCGATACCGAAGCGGGCCAGTTCGGCGCTGACCCGGCGGGCGAGATTGCGGTCGAGAGTAATCAGCGCAGCGCGTGATTCCCCGCCGTCCCGTCCCGGCTTTTCCAGCGCCAGACGAAGCGCAATCGCAATGGCAAGCGCTTCCTCACGCTCGTTCGCCGCCTCAATCAGGCAGACATCGCAAAAGGCCTCTTCGATCTCGCCAGCCTTGAGGGTCTTGCGCCATTCCCGCCAGCCATCCGTTGCCTGTGAAGGACCGAGCGCCTGCGCCACGATGCGGCTGCGGGCCTCCATGCGCGCATCGACGGTGCCAAGGGGCAGCACATCGTCACGGGTCGCCCCGAGTTTCTCAAGCAGGCGGAAGAGACCATACTGCGGATGACTGCGGCTTGATGCTTCGGCAACCGGACCCTCGGCAGTGGCTCCACCCACCGCTTTCCAGTGATCGTCGCTCATCACCTGATCCAGACCGGGCAGGACAACGGCCCCGTTCGGCAGGTTCGCCACGGTCGTGATCAGGCGGGCCGCTGCGGGAACGGAACCCGTCGAACCGGCAACGATCACGGGTCCTCGCCCGGCAAGGTCGGCCAGACGGTTGGCCTCGGAATCGAGAAGGGCTGCGGTATGACGGGCCGGGGAGGATCGTTTCAACTCGCCAAGCCGTGCGGGCCACCATTCGCTGGCGATTTTCAGAAACTCCAGCGTCAGCCGCCACCAGTTGTCGTATTTCGTGGCATCGAGTTTCTCGAGGTCACGCCAGTCGCGCTCTTCCGTCTCAATGGAATCGATCAGTTCGGCAAGATCGCGTGCCAGCCACACGGCATCGGCGGGGCTCGCCGGGGCAACGAGGGGGGAACCGGAATGAAAGTTGAGGATCGCATCCGGCAAGCGGTTGCGCCAGGCGAGAATGAGGCGCGAAAGTTCCAGAAGGCGGCCCGGCCCGGACAGCGGCTCGGCAAGATCAAGGAGTGCGGGCGGCGCTTCTTCGAAGAAACCGGAATCCTCCTCCGCCTCGCCCAAGGGGCGGATGACCGGCAGGATAGCGGACTTGCCACCCAGATAGTCGACAAATTCCGAACGCAGAACACGCGCCGCGCGCCGCGTCGGCACAAAGATCGTCACATCGGCGAGTGAAAGTGGATCAGTCGGATCATAGCGGTAGCCCGGCACCAGTTGTCCGGCACAAAGCATCTGAACAAGGGTCGCGAGGAAGGGTGCCCCCGGCGGGATGGTGAAGAGGTGAGGGCGATGCCCGCCCGTCACGATCCGCGCTCCCGTTCCAGCTGTTCGATGACGGCTTCCGCCTCGCCAATGGCTTCGGGCGTGCCAGCCGTCAGCCAGTGTCCTTCCAGCATCAGGCCGAACAGACGGCCCTTTTCAATGGCCGCATCAAAGGTGCGGTTTAGGCTGAAGGGGCCTTCGGGCGCGTCGTCAAGAAGGTCGGTTGTCATGGCAATGGCCCCGGCATAAACGACCGGGTTTTCCATGCCCTCGCGATAGCGCATGAGACGTCCATCGGCATCAAGGCTGAAGTCCTTCTTGCCATTATGGCCCGTGGTTTTTTCCAGCGGCACGCACAGCAGGATCATGTCCATGCGGGCGGGGTCAAAAGCCTCGGCCAGCCGGGTGAGATTGGTTGGCGCACCGGGCTTTTCGCCGACCCAGAACAGGTCCGAATTCATGATGAGAACCGGCCCCGGCGAAAGCTGCCGGAAACCCTTCTTCAAGCCGCCACCGGAATCGAGAAGTTCCGCCCGCTCGTCGGAAATCAGGATGTCGGGGTGGCCCCGCTTGGCCAGATGCGCCTCCATCTGCTCTGCGAGATAGTGCACGTTCACGACAACGCGGGTCACGCCGGCTGCTTCAAGCAGGTCAAGCGCCCGGTCCGCCATGGTCACGCCAGCGATTTTCACCAGCGGCTTCGGGATCGTGTTGGTGATCGGGCGCATGCGGGTTCCAAGTCCCGCGGCAAGAAGCATGGCTTGCTGGATAGTCATCGTTTTCGGCTGCACTTGCGTGATGATTCGGCTGGATATGACCCAACCTGTTTAGCACGTTTTGCGGGCTGAAAACCCTGAAGCCTACGCGTTCAGGCTGCCGATTCCGGCGCGCGCGCACCATTCGCGTAACGGGGCCAGAGCCTCATGCTCAAAGGCCACCTGAAGGTGCCAGAGCGTGCGGTCCATATGCTTCATATAGCCCGGCTTGCCGTCGCGCTGCAAAAGCCTGACCCACAGACCATTGAGCTTGCAGGCGCGCTGGGCGGACATGATGGCCCAGGCCTTGCGGAAATTCTGTTCATCAAAGGCGGGACCCTGCGCATGGCGAAGCGCCATATAGTCGGCCATCAGCACGTCGACCAGATCTCGCTCTACGGTGACGCGCGCATCCTGAACGATGGAAACGAGGTCGTAGGCCGTCGGCCCGATCATCGCATCCTGAAAATCGATCAGGCCAACCCGGCGAACGCCCTCATCCTCGGGACGCCAGATGATGTTGGGCGAATGGAAATCGCGCAGCACGAGATTGGTCTCGGCATCGGCAAGCTCGGTAATCAACTGATCCCAGATGGCGAGGTAATCGGCGCGTTCTGCATCGGTTGCGGCCTTGCCATTGCGCTTCCACGGCAGATGCCAGTCGAGCGTCAGCTCGGCCTCCATCTTCATCACCGTGGCGTCGTAGTCGGGAATCGCATGGCGATGCGTTTCCGTGACCTGAATTTCGCGCGGGAACGCAATCGAGTGCAGATGCGCGAGGCAGGCAACGCTGGCCCGGTAGCGTTCCGGGATCGGCTTGCTATTGGCGTCGAGCACGCCCTCGGTTCCAAGATCCTCGATCAGCAGGATACCGGCTTCATAATCGCCGCCGTAAATGGTCGGTGCCGCCAGCCCCTTGTCGCGCAAGGTTTTGGCGAGCGCCACGAAGGGGTAAACGTCTTCGGCCAGATGGGCGATCTGCGAATAGGGCTTGCCATCGCGGATCGGCGGCCCATCCGGCTGGCGCGGCGCATCCATCAGGATGATGCGCGGCTTGTCGGCTTCGAGAATGTACTCATAGGCCCGCGAGGAGGCGTCGCCCGTCAGATGCGACCGTTCAGCGCCCGCGTGACCGTTACGGTCGAGGAAGGTGCGGATGAGGCGGTTGCGCTCGATGCGGCTCGCCTGCGGTTCCAGCGCGGTGATCGTCGCCTTACGCCCGTTGCCGTCTGTCTCAAGTTTCAGATGGATCGTGTTGGCCGGCAGATCGCCACCCGCCATTTCCGGCCATTCAACGAGTGCGATGCCGCCATCCAGCGCATCATCAAGGCCAAGTTCGGCAAGTTCCGACGGGTCGCCGATCCGGTAGAGATCGAAATGCGCGACGGGCAGACGCAAGGCGTAGCTCTGCACCAGCGTAAAGGTCGGGCTTGGAACTTCCAGCGCCTCGTCATGGGCAATGGCACGGATCAAGGCGCGGGCAAGCGTTGATTTTCCCGCGCCCAGATCGCCGGAAAGCGCAAGGCAATCGCCCGGCTTCAGCGCCAGCGCCAGATCCTGTCCGAGGCGGATCGTATCGGCTTCACCGGCCAGTGTCAGTGTGAAGGCGCGCGAAGAAAGCGTCATTCGGCAGCGGCAACGTTGGCCAGCATTTCGGCGGGTGCCGTTGGAATGCGGCAGTGAACGATGGTGCCCTTGCCCGGTGCGCTATCGATGGAGACGCTTCCGCCGTGCAGGCTGACGAAGCTTTCTACGATGGAAAGGCCGAGGCCCGCACCGCTGCGCTTGCCGCCGCTTGCGCCCGCGTTGAAGCGGTTGAACACGGCCTTGATCATATCCTCGGGAATGCCCGGTCCCTTGTCGGCAACGGAGAAGACGAAATCGCTGCCGTCGCGCTGGCAGGCCAACGTGATCGTCGAGCCTTCCGGGGCAAAATTGGCGGCGTTACTGAGGATTTTTAGGAGAATCTGCTTGAGGCGCTGCGGATCGGCAATAATGCCGCCGAGATTGGCCGGGGCGAGAATTTCCAGCGTCACGCGGCCTTCCTGCAGACGGTCGGCGATCTGCATCGCTACTTCGTCCAGAAGATCGTCGAGATCGAAATCCTGATAGTTGAGCTGCATGATGCCCGCATCGACGGTCGCCAGATCGAGAATATCGTTGACGATGGTCAGCAGCATCGAGGACGAGGTGGAAATATGGTCCACATACTCCGCCTGCCGGTCGTTCAGCGTACCAAGGCCGGGCGTCTTTAAAAGATCGGTAAAGCCGATGATGTTGGTCAGCGGCGAGCGCAGCTCGTAGGAAACGTGCTGGACGAAATCGTTCTTCAACTCGTCGGCGCGGCGCAACGCTTCGTTCTTTTCCAGAAGGGCGCGTTCGGCGCGCACGCTGTCAGTCATGTTGACGAAGGTCAGCATGGTCTGGGCATTCGGCAGCGGGATGACGGCATAATCCAGCACGAGGCCGGAGCGCAGTTCCAGCGTGCCCTGCTGTGAAGGACGCTCGTCATCGAAGCTGGTGATCATCTGGCCAAACAGGCGCCAGCCATCCGGACGGTCATAGGAGGGCGCGCAAGCCGCCTCGATGGCGCGGATATGCGTGTCCGGCTTGGCCTCGTCTTCCGTAATGCCCCAAAGGGCGCGAAACGCCGGGTTGGACAGGCGAATGCGCCCATCGGGACCAAACACGGCCACCCCTTCGCTGAGGTGGTCGATGGTTTCGCCCTGCACCTTGACCAGCGTGTTGTAACGCGTTTCGAGATCGACCTGCTCGGTCAGGTTTTCGAAGACCCAGGTTGCGCCACCTTGCGGATGCGCCGTTGCGATCACGCGCAGCGTCTGCCCGTTCGGCAGGTGCCAGAGATCGGTTTTCGTATCGACCGACTGGTAGACGGAAAGCGCATTTTCCTTCCAGCTCTTCCAGTTCAGCTGCTCGGACAGCTTTCCAGCGCTACGCAGGCGGTCGAAAATCTCGCTGTTATCCGGCGCGGATTCGAGGAAGGCCATGTCGAGGCCCCACAGCTGCATGAAGGCCTGATTGTAGAACTGCAGGCGGCGTTCGCCATCGAAGATCGCCACCGGCGTCGCCAGATGGTCGAGCGTTTCGGCATGGGCGCGCAGCGTGCGCTTCAGTTCTTCACGCACTGCTTCTTCGGTGGACACGTCAATTGCGAGACCGGCAGAGCCCTGCGCCGTCTTCACATCCACCACATCATAAAAGGTGCGGTTGCCGCGAACGACTGTCGAAACCGTGCCCTGGAAAGGCGAATTCGGCATGGCGCTGGCGCGAATTTTTTCGCGGCTGATGGTCGGCAGGACCTCGCGTCCCTCGCGCACGGCAATCGCGGGCGTCTCCGCCTCAACCGCCTCGCCATAGGCGTGGTTCACCCAGGTCAGCTTGCCATCGACATCGCGCTGCCAGACCGGCTGCTCGATGGAATCGAGGAGCTCCTGAAAGATCGACATCGAATTTTGCAGGCGTTCGCGCTCGATCTTTAGCTCGGCCAGTTCGGCGCGCAGATTGTTGAGCGCGATGAACCGGACGAAGGCGCGGCCGCCCGAAACGCGGCCCTGCACTTCCAGAACTTCGTCGCGCTGCGTTTCAACTACGAGATCGAAGCTGCGGGCGTCGGCTCTGAGTGACTCAATCGCATTGTCGAGGTCGGCCGCCGAATTGCTCTTCAGCCAGCGCCCGAAGGCCAGGAATTCGCTGTTGCCTGCCGGTGCGCCGGTTTCAACCGGAAGCGCACCCAGCATTTCAGGCTTGGAGCCCGGGCCATCCCAGATGACGATGCGACGGTTCTTGTCGGCGATCAGCGCTTCATACTTGGAAATGCGGTGGTTGGCGTCGGAAAGGGCCGTGCGGATTTCCCGCGCCTCGGTTTCCATGTTGCCGCGCTGGCGAATGAACCAGACGGTGGACAGAAGCGTTGCGGAAAGAACGCCGAGCACCAGCGAGAAGGTCGCCATCTCGGTCGAGGAAAACAGGTGAGGTGCCGTTTCGCCCTGCTGCTGCGCATGGGCAACCGATACGGCGACGCCTGAAAGCGCGGTTCCCGAAAGGAAGGATACGGCCCGTTGGGCGCGTTTGCCCGATAAGGCGCGCTTGATGAATTGGCCAATGCCGTTTCCGGCGGTTTGACGGCAAGCCTCGTCGCTGCCGTTTTCAGCCGTCCTTGCAGACTGGCCTCGCATCTCAACCGTCATATTCGGTCTGTCTCCGTCCATTCTGCCGCATCTCGACAAGACATCCCATTTTCACCCATGCAATAAGCCCCCGTATGCACCTGTCAGAACCGACAGGCACGGCTAAAGTGTTGAATTCACGTGCATCTTTCAAACCCGACGAACGGGCCAAAGAGGCGCGTGACCACTCTGCACATGCGCGAATCAAGTCTTAAAACAATACTGCCTTCGGGAATCCGCGGGAAGGGACGGGGCAAAAAAAGAAGCCGCGGCCAAAGTCAAGGCCGCGGCTTCTATATGTTGTGGATTGATCCGGCTAAGATCAGTATCTGTAGTGTTCAGCCTTGAACGGGCCGGTCTGCGAGACGCCGATATAGTCAGCCTGTTCCTGCGAAAGTTCGGTGAGCTTCACGCCGAGCTTTTCGAGATGCAGGCGGGCAACCTTCTCGTCGAGGTGCTTCGGCAGGATGTAAACCTCGTTCTGGTAGACGTCCGGCTTGGTGTAGAGTTCGATCTGCGCCAGCACCTGGTTGGTGAAGGAAGCCGACATCACGAAGGACGGGTGGCCCGTGGCGTTACCGAGGTTCAGCAGGCGGCCTTCCGAGAGCAGGATCATGCGGTTGCCACCGGCAAACTCGATCATGTCGACCTGCGGCTTGATGTTGGTCCACTTGAGGTTCTTAAGCGCTGCGACCTGAATCTCGTTGTCGAAGTGGCCGATATTGCCAACGATGGCCATGTCCTTCATCGCACGCATGTGGTCGATGCGGATCACGTCCTTGTTGCCGGTCGTGGTGATGAAGATGTCGGCCGTCGGCGCAACCTCTTCCAGCGTCACCACTTCAAAACCGTCCATGGCAGCCTGAAGCGCGCAGATCGGGTCAATTTCCGTGACCTTGACGCGGGCGCCAGCACCACGCAGCGAGGCAGCCGAACCCTTGCCCACGTCGCCGTAACCGCACACGACGGCAACCTTGCCAGCCATCATCACGTCGGTGGCGCGGCGGATACCGTCAACCAGCGATTCCTTGCAGCCGTACTTGTTGTCGAACTTCGACTTGGTGACCGAGTCGTTGACGTTGATGGCCGGGAAGGGCAGCAGGCCCTTCTTCTGCAGTTCATAAAGGCGGTGAACGCCCGTGGTGGTTTCTTCCGAAACGCCCTTGATGGCGTCGCGCTGCTTGGTGAACCAACCCGGCGAAGCCTTGAGGCGCTTCTTGATCTGGGCAACGAGGATTTCCTCTTCTTCCGAACCCGGGTTCGAAAGCACGTCTTCACCGGCTTCGGCGCGGGCGCCAAGCAGGATGTACATGGTGGCGTCGCCGCCGTCATCGAGGATCATGTTGGAAACGCCGCCATCGGTCCACTGGAAGATGCGGTCGGTATATTCCCAGTATTCGGTCAGCGTTTCGCCCTTAACGGCGAAAACCGGAATGCCGGCAGCGGCGATCGCGGCAGCAGCATGATCCTGCGTCGAGAAGATGTTGCACGAAGCCCAGCGGATGTCGGCACCGAGCGCCTTCAGCGTCTCGATGAGAACGGCGGTCTGGATCGTCATGTGCAGCGAACCGGAGATGCGCGCACCCTTGAGCGGCTGCGCTTCACCGAATTCGGCGCGGCAGGCCATCAGGCCCGGCATTTCGGTTTCGGCAATCTCGATTTCCTTGCGACCGAAGGCTGCAAGGCCCAGGTCCGCGATGATGTAATCTTTTTCGGTGCTCATGAATGTCTCCCGGATGAGATAAGCCGCAACGCCATGCTTTTTTAAATAGTCACGGGTGCCAGCGCGTTGAAAGCGGGCCGCCTTCCAGCGGCAATATGGAATTGGGAATGCCTTTAGCAGGCTTTGCCGAACAAGGCAATGTCCACATAAAGAAGTCTTTATATCTTTATATCATTGGTGAATGCGATCCGAACACGAATTGCCAGTCCCTGCGGGAGGCAGAGCCGGATTAGGGATCGAAAGCAAACCATGAAAAAAGACGATATCGGACGTAACCGGCGTTACATTTCCTCGCCGAAGCGGTCGGCGATCAGTTTTTCCAGAGCGTCCAGCACTTCAAGGGCCTGGTTGCCACTGGCTTCAACCTGCACGCAACAGCCGGGGCTTGCGGCCAGCATCATGAGGCCCATGATGGAGGTTCCCCCGACGCTCATGCCGTCTTTGGAGACGATCACGATCGCATCAAAGGCGCTGACAGTTTGAACGAACTTCGCCGAAGCGCGCGCATGCAGTCCACGTTTGTTGATGATGGGAAATTCGCGGGAAAGCGCGGTCATGGAAGCCCTGAAGCCTTTATTTGCCGCTCAACACACGGCTCGCCACATTGATATATTTGCGCCCCGCTTCCGAGGCTTCCAGCAGCGCCTTTTCCATATTGTCTTCGCCGCGAATGCCCGCAAGTTTGATCAGCATGGGAAGGTTCATGCCGGCAATCACTTCGACCTTGCCGGTATTCATCACGGAAATGGCCATATTGGACGGCGTTCCGCCGAACATGTCGGTCAGGATGACCACGCCATGGCCGGTATCGGCACGGCCAACGGCGTCGAGAATGTCATCACGACGCTGGTCCATGTCGTCATCGGCACCGATACAGATGGTTTCAATGAACTGCTGGGGTCCAACTACATGTTCCAGGGCCAGCCGAAACTCTTCCGCCAACCTGCCATGCGTTACCAGCACTAGTCCGATCATAAGAAACCTGTCCCCTCACAGCGCGGATTGACGGCCCGATATAGCAATGCTGCCGCGCTGTCCACCGGTGGACAAATATCTTGGCCATCAAAACGGGAAGTGCAAGACAAAAATCAAGACCAAGACGAAGGTCAGAGACCGGCGTAGGACGTCTGCCGTGCCAGTTGCGGGATGAATGTGGCCAGAAGGGAAAGCGGTTCCGTCGTGGTTCGAGCCATCCGCACAAGCGGCAGGCTCACCTCTTCGTTGACGAAAAAGTGTGCGTTCTCGGTGGGCAGGCGCTCGCATTCCAAGGGATCGACGACGTCGATGACGCTGTGCAGGATGGCGTAGGGCAGGCTTTCGACGGTACCGATTCCAGTGCCACGAAACTCCATCAGTCCGGCAATGGCCGGCGGGCGGTGTGCGATGACATGGCCACCGGCAACGCTGATGAAAACCTGATCGTCACCAATCAGCGCCGCATAAAGCCCGAGGCGGCGTGCCTGCGAAAGACAGGCAAAGGCCATGCTTGATTTGCCGATGCCGGAAGGACCGACGAACATCAGCCCCGTCGTTCCCGCGACGATGGCCGTGCCATGGACATTTCGCAGGGGTGACGCTGTGCTCATCCTGGCCTCACGCCGTCGTTTCGGCTGGAAGCGTCAGAATGAAACGGGCACCGCGCATGTCTCCGGTTTCGCTGTCGCGGATGTTTTCGGCGCGCAAGGTGCCGTTATGGGCTTCGGCGATCTGGCGGCTGATCGAAAGGCCAAGGCCCGAGTTCTGGCCAAAGCTCTCGCCGTCCGGGCGGTCCGTGTAGAAACGCTCGAAGATGCGGTCGATATTCTCGGCCTGAATGCCGGGGCCGTTGTCTTCCACCTGAATGATGCAGCGATCCCGATTGCGCGACAGGCGAACGGTGATGCGACCTTCCTTCTCGGGCACGAAGGAGCGGGCATTCTCGATGAGGTTGGTGACGATCTGGCCAAGGCGAAGGTCGTGGCCATTGACAACGAAGCCTGTCCGGCTGCCCGGCTTCTGGTCGATGATATAGTCGAGTTCCACCGGCTTTTTGTGGCCGCGGATCTGGCGCGAAATATTGACGAGATTGCTAAGCAGCACTTCCAGATCAACCGGCGCGGCATCGGCGCGCGCCAGTTCCGCGTCCAGTCGCGACGCATCGGAAATATCGCTGATCAGGCGGTCGAGACGGCGAACGTCATGGAAAATAATCTCCGTCAGCCGTCGCTTGGAGTCCTCGCTCTTGGCCAGCGGCAGGGTTTCCACCGCGCTGCGCAGCGATGTCAGCGGGTTCTTCAACTCATGGCTGACATCGGCGGCAAAGCTCTCAATGGCCGCGATCCGGTCGTAAAGCGCATTGGTCATGTCGCGAAGCGCGATGGACAGATTGCCGATTTCGTCCTGTCGGGCGGAGAAGTCGGGAATCTCCTCGCGCTGCTTTGCCCCGCGACGCACCCGAACGGCCGCTGCCGCCAGACGGCGCAACGGGTTGGCGATGGTGGACGACAGCATCAGCGACAGTACGATATTGACCAGCGTCGCAACGCCGGCCATGCGCATGATGGCCAACCGTTCCGCATGCACGATCTTGTCGATGTCACCGGCCTGCGTCGACAGAAGCAACACACCCAGAACGGCGCGCGACCGCTGAACGGGAACGGCCACGGAAACGATCAGCTCGCCCTTTTCAGTCACGCGCACCACAGCGCCGCGCACCCCGGTCAAGGCGTTCATCACTTCCGGATAGATCGCACCGTCGCCGCCGGGCGATTCCTTGTAAAGCGGCAGATTGCTTGGCTGGAGCATGCGGTTGACCCAGCTCATCACCCGGTCGCTGATGCTGACGGTCGATGGGTCGATGGGGGGGAGATCAAAACGAAGCACCTGTCGCTGCGAATAGAGATGGCGGGAATCGAGCAGCAGGTTGGCGTCGGCGTCGAAAAGCCGGGCGCGCGTGCGGGTCGGAGAAATCAGGCGTCGAAGGACCGGAGCCACCCGTTCCGGATCAATCGGAAAATTGAGGTTCTCGTCGCTCGGCACTGGCGTAATGCTCTGGCCTGCCTGCAGTTCCAGGAGCTTTTCCGGATCGATGGTGATGGAGTTGGTGTCGACCGAGGCTGAGGCCGAAATCGCCCCGGCGATGATCTCGCCCTGCGTCAGAAGGCTTTCGACGCGCGCATCGATCAGGCCTTCCCGAAACTGGTTGAGGTAGAGAATGCCGCTCACCAGCACCACAAGGGCGGCGAGGTTGAAGAACACGATCCGCCGCGTCAGGCTGGAAAACACGGCATTGCCGAAAATGCGCCGAATCAGCCTGAACGGTCGCGAAAGCAAATGGCCGGTTCGGCGCGGCGCGCGGGGTTCACCGCTCGCAGCGTCCTTGTCGGCTGTCTGGTCGTCCGCGAACGTCATGTGTTTCCTTTGGCGGTCAGTGGCGGATGCGGCCGGTCTGGCTGCACCCGCCCGCCGTGAATCAGGCGGCTTCGCGGAAGCGGTAGCCCACGCCGTAGAGCGTTTCAATCATGTCGAAGTCGGTATCGGCCATCTTGAACTTCTTGCGAAGGCGCTTGATGTGGCTGTCGATGGTGCGATCGTCAACATAGACCTGTTCGTCATAGGCCGCGTCCATCAGGGCGTCACGGCTCTTCACCACGCCGGGGCGCTGGGCCAGAGCGTGGAGGATGAGGAATTCCGTGACCGTCAGCGTCACCGGCTCACCCTTCCAGGTGCAGGTATGCCGTTCCTGGTCCATGGACAGTTGTCCCCGCTCAAGCGTGCGGGCCTGATCGCCCTGTGCAGCCTTGGGCGCGGTGCCGGATGCCGCCGATTCGCGGCTCGCCACGCGGCGCAGGATCGCCTTGACGCGTTCGACGAGAAGGCGCTGCGAAAACGGCTTGGTGATGAAGTCGTCGGCCCCCATCTTGAGACCAAAGAGTTCGTCGATTTCCTCATCCTTGGAGGTGAGGAAGATCACCGGCAGGTCAGATTTCTGACGCAGGCGTCGCAACAGTTCCATACCATCCATGCGCGGCATCTTGATGTCGAAGATCGCCAGATTCGGCGGTCTGGCCATGAGGCCATCAAGCGCGGACGCACCATCGGTATAGGTTTCCACCTTGTAGCCTTCGGCTTCGAGCGCGATGGATACCGAGGTAAGAATGTTGCGGTCGTCGTCAACGAGCGCGATTGTCTGCATGTTGAAGGTCTCCGCCATCATGAACTTCGCATCTCCTGGAATTGTACCCAGCCCAGGTCCGGCCAGCGCCGGTGCGTCTTATTGAGTATAAAGGTGGAACAAATTGTGGCAAAGGCAAATCGAATAACGGACGCTTTGAGCGGCCTGAAATTATCATTCGCCAGCTTTTGCCAGATCGCCTCTCAGGTTCAAACGATTTAAACTGGCGTGATTCCTTTTAAACCGATTAATTATTTGAAATTATTAGCCTATTTTGTCGCAGGTCTCTTGCGTTTTTTTATTTCCGCAACTAGGTTCCGCCAGCTTCAGATTTGGCCTTAAGCGAAGGAGGGCGTCTGCATGGAGGAACTCGGAGTATTCAATCCGAAGAATAGCGTAACCACGATCGGGATCGATGGTGCCGCTGTTGTGAAGTACAATGTTCTTGAGCCGTATCTGGTTGAAGAATCGATTCTCGCTGGCGAAGCCGTTCTGACCGCTGATGGTGCCGTGCGCGCCGTGACCGGCCAGCACACCGGCCGTTCGCCGAAGGACAAGTTCGTCGTTCGCGACGAAAAGACCGAAGACAAGATCTGGTGGGACAACAACAAGCCCATGTCGCCCGAGCACTTTGCCGTGCTGAAGGCCGACATGCTTGCTCACGCCAAGGGCAAGAAGCTTTACGTTCAGGATCTCATCGGCGGTGCCGACCCGGAAAACGCTCTGCCGACCCGCGTCATCACCGAGCTTGCCTGGCACGCCCTTTTCATTCGTAACCTTCTGATCCGTCCGAAGAAGGAAGAACTCGCCGGCTTCCAGCAGAAGCTGACGATCATCAACCTTCCGAGCTTCAAGGCTGATCCGGCCCGTCACGGCTGCCGTACGGAAACCGTCATCGCCTGCGACCTCGAAAACGGTCTGGTTCTCATCGGCGGCACGTCCTATGCCGGTGAAAACAAGAAGTCGGTCTTCACGGTTCTCAACTACCTCCTGCCCGCCAAGAACGTCATGCCGATGCACTGCTCGGCCAACGTTGGCCCGGCTGGCGATTCGGCTGTCTTCTTCGGCCTGTCCGGCACCGGCAAGACCACGCTTTCGGCTGACCCGAAGCGTACGCTGGTTGGCGACGACGAGCATGGCTGGGGCGAACACGGCATCTTCAACTTCGAAGGTGGCTGCTACGCCAAGACCATCCGTCTCTCGGCTGAGTCCGAGCCGGAAATCTATGCCACGACGAAGCGCTTCGGCACGGTTCTGGAAAACGTCGTTCTCGACGAAAACCGCGTTCCGAACTTCGACGACGGCTCGCTGACGGAAAACACCCGCGCTGCTTACCCGCTGCACTTCATCCCGAATGCATCGGAAACCGGCCAGGCTCCGCACCCGAAGACGATCATCATGCTGACGGCTGATGCCTTCGGCGTCATGCCGCCGATTGCCAAGCTCACGCCTGAGCAGGCCATGTACCACTTCCTCTCCGGTTACACCGCCAAGGTTGCCGGCACGGAAAAGGGCGTGACCGAACCGGAAGCCACCTTCTCGACCTGCTTCGGCGCGCCGTTCATGCCGCGTCATCCGGCCGAGTACGGCAACCTGCTCAAGGATCTGATCGCCAAGCACGGCGTCACCTGCTGGCTGGTCTCCACCGGCTGGACCGGCGGTGCCTACGGCATCGGTTCGCGCATGCCGATCAAGGCAACCCGCGCGCTTCTGACGGCTGCTCTGACGGGCGAACTCAACAAGGTTGACTTCCGCAAGGATGAAACCTTCGGCTTCCTCGTCCCGACCGCCCTTGAAGGCGTCGATGCGAAGATCCTCGACCCGCGTTCGACCTGGGCTGATGGCGCCGCTTACGACGCACAGGCCAAGAAGCTGGCCGGCATGTTCGTGGCCAACTTCGCCAAGTTCGAAAGCCACGTCAGCGACAGCGTCAAGGCTGCTGCTCCGAAGGCCTGATCAGACGTCTGATCACGATTCACGTGAAACCCGGCGGGCAACCGCCGGGTTTTTCTTTGTCCGGAAAGCAGCTATCAATCGCGCGGAGCAACGCCAGCGAGAGGGAAGGATATGGCCAGCGACCCGCTGATCATCAACAGCCGCATTACCCTTGCCGGTTGGGAGCTTGTCGAACAATTTGTCCTGGCGGGCGGCCCCGGTGGCCAGAACGTCAACAAGGTATCGACCGCCGTCCAGCTCTTCTTCAACATCGCGGCCTCGCCTGCCTTGAATGAGCGCGTCAAGGCGAATGCTGTCCGTCTGGGCGGTAGCCGTGTTTCGAAGGAAGGCGTGCTGATGATCGAGGCGAGCCGCTTTCGCAGCCAGGAGCGCAATCGCGAGGACGCCCGCAACAGGCTGCGGGAATTGCTGCTCGAAGCCGCAGCACCGCCACCACCGCCACGAAAGAAGACGAGGCCAACCCGCTCCTCGGTCGAGCGTCGCCTGAAGGAAAAATCCGGTCGCGCCGATGTGAAAAAGATGCGCGGACGACCCAGCGATGATTAGAGCGTCATCCGACCGGAGTGAAACGAGGATCGATAAGATGACGCTTCAAATCAAAAATTGAGAGCGCCGATCTGATTCCGTTAGATGGAACCGCGCTCTAAGCGAATTCGACATTGTTATGCCTTGTCATTCGCACGTTATTGCTTTCTCTTAAGCGATCAGTGGAGGCGGGCTTACAGCAACCGTTCAGGTTGCGAAAGCTAGCGTCCGGAACCCGAATCAAAACACCCAAGGGAGAAACGTCATGGGTCTGTTCAGCTTCATCAAGAGCGCTGGCAAGAAGCTCGGTCTTGTGGACGACGAGGGCGAAACGCCCCCGGATGCCGAAGCCGTCAAGAAGGAGCTTGAAGGGCTCAATCTCGGCACCGACAAGGTCGAAGTCACCGTGGAAGGCGACAAGGTCGTCCTGAAGGGCGACGTTGAAAACCAGAGCATCTTCGAAAAGGCCGTCATTGCCGTGGGCAATACGCTCGGCATTTCCAAGGTCGAGGCCGCCGAACTGAAGGTCGCTTCCGCTCCCGCCAAGGAGCCGGTCCTTTACACGGTGAAGAAGGGCGATACGCTCTGGGAAATCGCCGAAAGCCAGTATGGCAAGGGCAAGGGCGCGAAGCACACGGTGATCTTCGAAGCCAACCGTCCGATGCTCAGCCATCCGGACAAGATCTATCCCGGCCAGGTCTTGCGCATTCCGGAACTGGAATCCTGATTTGATCGGAGCCTGAAGGCTCTGGATCACAACGACAAGCCGCCGTATTCTGAAAAGGAATGCGGCGGTTTTCTTATTCGAGGCATGTGTAAGTGATGGCGAAGGTGCTGCAACCGGAAAACCTGCCGGAAGGGACACGCTACTGGCCGGGCTTTTTTGATCGCGCCGCCCAGGAAGCGCTGGTGGAGACGATCCGTGCCCTTGTCATGGAAAGCCCGCTTTTCACGCCGCGCATGCCCCGCACCGGAACGCCGATGTCGGTGCGCATGACCAATTGCGGCGCGCTTGGTTGGGTGACTGATCGTGAGCGCGGCTATCGCTATCAGCCGACGCACCCGGAAACGGGCAAGCCCTGGCCCCCGATGCCTGCGGTGCTCGATGACCTTTGGCAGGCCGTGGTGCCAGATGCACCGCCACCGCAAGCCTGCCTCATCAATTTCTACAATGCGCAAGCGCGCATGAGCCTGCATCAGGACCGCGACGAGCAGGATTTTTCCGCGCCCGTTGTTTCTGTCTCGTTAGGCGATGAATGCCTCTACCGTCTGGGCGGGTTGGAGCGAAACAGCCCGACGCGTTCGTTTCGGCTGAAAAGCGGCGATGTTTTCGTGCTCGGCGGGGCAGGGCGGTTGATGTTCCACGGTGTGGATCGCATCTATCCCGGCACGTCGGACCTGTTGAAGAATGGCGGACGAATCAATCTGACGCTGAGGCGTGTAACCCACCCCTGAACCGTCTGAAGCTTTAAAGCTTGCGCAGCGCGACCTGCTCGATGAGGTGGTTCTCACCCTTTTGCAGAATGAGATCGGCGCGCGGGCGCGTCGGCAGGATATTCTGGCGCAGGTTCTTCAGATTGGTGTTGTGCCACAACCCTTCGGCCACGGTCAGCGCTTCCTCGTCACTGATGACCGAGAAGCGGTTGAAATAGGCCTGCGGGTCGCGAAACGCTGTTTCACGAAGGCGCATGAAGCGATCCACGTACCATTTGTGAATCAGGTGCTCGTCAGCATCGATATAAATCGAGAAATCGAAGAAGTCCGAAACGATGGGAATGATCTTGCCGCCCGCCGGAAGGCTGCGCGACTGCAGGACGTTCACGCCCTCGAAAATCAGGATGTCGGGACGGTCAACAATAGTGAACTGGTCTGGCAGTACGTCATAGACCGCGTGCGAATAGCGTGGCGCCTTCACATTCGGCAGGCCGGCCTTGATGTCGGAAAGGAAGCGTAGAAGTTCCCCGGTATTGTAGCTTTCGGGAAAGCCCTTGCGCGCCATCAACCCGCGCGTCTTCAATACGGCGTTGGAATAGAGAAAGCCGTCGGTCGTCACCAGATCGACCTTGGGGCTTGATGGCCAGCGCGCCAGAAGCTCTTTCAGGATGCGGGCCGTCGTTGATTTGCCGACGGCGACCGATCCGGCAATGCCGATGACGAAGGGCGTCTTTACGGCCCCGGAAAGGCTGAGGAACTCATTGCGCTGGTTAAACAGCATCTGTGAGGATTCGACATGGGCCGAGAGCAGACGGGACAACGACAGGTAGATGCGCCGCACCTCATCGAGATCGATGGGGTCATCAATCGAGCGCAGGCGCTTGAGGTCGTCTTCCGTCAGCGTCAGAGGCGTATCGGCGCGAAAGCGAGCCCATTCCGCAGTCGTGAAGAAGTGGTACGGCGAATAACGGCTATCCTGGAAATGGTCCAGAGTTTCAGGCACTTCCACCTCCCTGATCGCGCCCATGCTTAGCCTTACTCCCGACGGCTGGCCTTCTCCTGGAGGCCGGATTGTGCAGTACGCTGTTCCAGAACGTTCATTACATCCGAAAGCGGTATGTCCGCAATCTTCAAAACGACCAGAAGGTGGTACAGAAGGTCCGCACTTTCGTCGATAAGGTTAAGTTTATCGTCCGAAATGGCCGCAATGACCGTTTCCACGGCCTCTTCACCCAGCTTTTTGGCGGCCTTGCGTTGCCCTGCGACAAAAAGCTTCGCCGTCCAGGATTCCTCTGGCGATGCCTTGGCGCGGTTGGCGACGATCTTTTCGAGATCGGAGAGGGAAAAGTCGCTCATCGTGGCGTCCTTAATCAAGCCGCATCGGAATGCCGCGCTCGGCCATATAACGCTTGGCCTCGCCAATCGAATAGGTACCGAAGTGGAAGATCGAGGCGGCCAGAACCGCCGTCGCATGCCCGTCCCGCACGCCTGCGACAAGGTCATCGAGCGTGCCAACGCCACCCGACGCAATCACCGGCACATGCACGCTGTCGGCAATGGCACGCGTCAGCGCAATGTCATAGCCGGATTTCGTACCGTCGCGATCCATGGACGTCACCAGCAACTCGCCTGCACCGCGCTCCACCATGGAAACGGCAAAGGAAAGGGCGTCAATGCCGGTCGGATTGCGACCGCCATGGGTGAAAATCTCCCAACGGTCCGCTTCACCCGCGCCGGAAACCTTCTTGGCATCGATGGAAACAACGATGCACTGGTCGCCGAACTTGTCAGCGGCTTCGTTGACGAAATCCGGGTTCTTCACAGCTGCCGAATTGATCGAAACCTTGTCGGCACCGCACAGCAGAAGCTTGCGAATGTCGCTGATGGCGCGAACGCCACCGCCCACCGTCACCGGCATGAAGCAATGGTCGGCGGTGCGGGCCACCACGTCGAAAATCGTGTCGCGATTATCGGACGAGGCGGTAATGTCGAGAAAGCAAAGCTCGTCGGCCCCGGCAGCGTCATAGGCCTTGGCAGCCTCGACCGGATCACCGGCATCGATGAGATCGACGAAATTGACGCCCTTGACGACGCGGCCGTCCTTCACGTCGAGACAGGGAATGACGCGGGCTTTCAGTGTCATCGGCCGACCTCCTGGCGTGCGGCGGTAATGAGCGCCAGCGCCTGCTTTGGATCGATACGGCCATCATAAAGGGCGCGACCGGAGATCGCTCCCTCAAGACGCGCGGCATCGGGTTCGAGCATCCGGCGAATATCCTCAAGCGAGGCAAGGCCGCCCGAAGCGATCACCGGAATGGAAACGGCGTTGGCGAGATCGAGCGTCGACTCCCAGTTGATGCCGGTCAGAATGCCGTCCCGGTCGATATCGGTATAAATGATCGCCGAAACGCCGGCCCCTTCGAACTTCTTGGCAAGCTCGATCACGCCGAGTTCGGAGGCTTCCGCCCAGCCTTCCACGGCCACCTTGCCGCCCTTGGCGTCGATGCCGACCGCAATATGGCCGGGGAAACGCTTGCAGGCTTCAATGACCAGCGCCGGATCGCGCACCGCGACCGTGCCGAGAATGACGCGGGTCAGACCGCGGGCAAGCCAGCTTTCAATATGGTCGAGCGTGCGAATGCCGCCGCCGAGCTGTACCGGGTTCTTCGTGGCTTTCAAAATCGCATCGACGGCAGCGCCATTGACGCTCTCACCGGCAAAAGCGCCGTTGAGGTCCACCACATGCAGCCATTCAAAGCCCTGCTCTTCAAAGGCAAGCGCCTGCGCGGCCGGGTCCGGATTATAAACGGTGGCCTGCTCCATATCGCCCAGCTTGAGGCGAACGCACTGGCCGTCTTTCAGATCGATAGCCGGAAAAAGGATCATGTCACGGCGTCCATTTCAGGAAATTGGAAATCAGCTTGAGACCGAGCGACTGGCTCTTTTCCGGGTGGAACTGAGCGCCCGCCTTGTTGCCGCGACCGACAAACGCCGTCATCGGGCCACCATAATCGGTCGTCGCAATCACTTCGTCGCCGTTTTCGGCGTCGAGGTGGTAGGAATGTACGAAATAGGCATGCAGGCCGTCGGGGCCGGTGCGAATGCCGTCAAACAGCGGATGCTGGCTGTGAAGGTCAAGCGTGTTCCAGCCGATCTGCGGAATTTTTAAAGCCGGATCGGCCGGCGTCATCAGCTTCACGTCACCCTTGATCCAGTCGAGACCCTTGGTGACGGTCTTTTCCAGCCCACGCGAAGACATGAGCTGCATGCCGACGCAAATGCCGAGGAAGGGACGCGCCTTGTCGTCCACCGCGTGATGAAGCGCCTCCACCATGCCCGGAACGGCATCAAGCCCGGCGCGGCAATCGGCATAGGCACCGACACCCGGCAGAACGATGCGGTCCGCCTTGGCAACAATATCGGCCTCGCTGGTCAGGATCACCTCGGCGGCAATGCCTTCCTCGCGGGCGGCCCGTTCAAAGGCCTTGGTGGCCGAGCGCAGATTGCCCGAACCGTAATCAATGATCGCGACGCGCATGGCCTCGCAGTCCTCCGTATTAGGGAAACAGATAAGGGATCAGACGAGAATGCCCTTGGTGGAAGGCACGCGGTTCGCCTGCCGCGGATCGATTTCAAGTGCCGTACGCAACACGCGCGCCACGGCCTTGAAGCAGGTCTCGGCAATATGGTGGTTGTTCGCGCCGTAATGGTTGAGAACGTGCAGCGTGATCCCGGCATTCTGGGCAAAGGCCTGGAAGAACTCGCGCACCAGCTCGGTGTCGAACGTGCCGACCTTGGGGGCGGAGAAATTCACAGTCCAGACCAGAAACGGACGGCCCGAAACATCAACGCCCGCCTTGGTCATCGTCTCGTCCATGACGAGATCGAGCGAGGCATAACGGGTAATGCCGCGACGGTCGCCCAGCGCCTTGGAAATGGCCTGACCGAGTGCGATGCCAGTGTCTTCCACCGTGTGGTGATCGTCAATGTGCAGATCGCCTTTGACGGCAATCTCCATGTCGATCAGCGAATGGCGGCAAAGCTGGTCGAGCATATGATCGAAGAAGCCGACGCCCGTCGAAATCTTGCCCGAGCCGGTGCCGTCAAGATTGACGGACACGGCAATGGCGGTCTCGTTCGTGGTGCGGGAAACGCTGGCCTTGCGGCCCGAGCCTTCGGTCATGTGCCAACTCCTTGGAAAGATGCCCGTTCCTTATCAGGCATGGGCGGCAATTGCCAGAATGTTTGCGCGCATTGCGCCGCATTGCATTCGCAAATACGGCGCTTACATAAGCTGGCGAAGAGTTTTAAGCGCCCGGTGTTTCGGGTGGAGGATTTTCGATGACGACAATCGTATCGGTCCGCAAGGACGGCAAGGTGGTCATGGCGGGTGACGGTCAGGTCAGCCTCGGCCAGACGGTGATGAAGGGCAATGCCCGCAAGGTGCGCCGCATCGGCAAGGGCGGCGACGTGATCGCCGGTTTTGCGGGCGCGACGGCGGATGCTTTCACCCTGCTCGATCGTCTGGAAAAGAAGCTGGAGCAATATCCGGGTCAGCTGATGCGGGCTGCCGTGGAATTGGCCAAGGACTGGCGCACCGACAAGTATCTGCGCAACCTCGAAGCCATGATGATCGTCGCCGACCGGCAGGTCACGTTGGCGATTACCGGCAACGGCGACGTTCTGGAGCCGGAACACGGCGCGATTGCCATCGGTTCCGGCGGCAATTACGCGCTCGCCGCCGCCCGTGCGCTGATGGATTCCGAGCGCGATGCCGAAGAGATTGCCCGGCGCGCCATGGAAATTGCCGCGGACATCTGCGTTTACACCAATCACAACCTCATCGTCGAAACGCTCGATGCCGAGCGTTGATCGAGATCAGAGGAGAAAAGCATCATGACCGAGTTTTCCCCGCGTGAAATCGTATCCGAACTGGACCGCCACATCATCGGTCAGCACGATGCCAAGCGCGCTGTCGCAATCGCGCTTCGAAACCGCTGGCGTCGCCAGCAGCTTGAAGAAGGGCTGCGCGACGAGGTAATGCCGAAGAACATTTTGATGATCGGCCCGACCGGCGTTGGCAAGACGGAGATTTCCCGCCGTCTGGCGCGCCTTGCCGGAGCACCCTTCATCAAGGTCGAGGCCACCAAGTTCACCGAAGTCGGCTATGTCGGGCGCGATGTCGAACAGATCATTCGCGATCTGGTCGAGATCGGCATCACCCTGACGCGTGAAAAGAAGCGCGCCGAGGTGGAAGTGCGCGCCCACCAGAATGCCGAGGAGCGGGTGCTCGATGCACTGGTCGGCTCCACGGCCTCGCCCGCAACGCGTGACAGTTTCCGCAAGAAGCTGCGCGCCGGTGAGCTGGACGACAAGGAAATCGACATCGAGGTGGCGGAAGGGGCCAGCAATGCGCCGGGCTTTGAAATTCCCGGCATGCCGGGCGCCAATATCGGTGTGCTGAACCTGTCCGAAATGTTCGGCAAGGCCATGGGTGGCCGCACCAAGAAGGTCCACACCACGGTGGCGAAGTCCTATCCGGATCTGATCCGCGATGAATCGGACAAGCTGATCGACAATGAGGTGATCCAGCGCGAAGCGGTCCGCTCGGTGGAAAATGACGGCATCGTCTTCATCGACGAAATCGACAAGATCGCCGCCCGTGATGGTGGGGTGGGCGCTGGCGTTTCCCGAGAGGGGGTGCAGCGTGACCTCTTGCCGCTCGTCGAAGGCACGACCGTTTCCACCAAATACGGACAGGTGAAGACCGATCACATTCTCTTCATTGCGTCGGGTGCCTTCCACGTCGCCAAGCCGTCCGACCTTTTGCCGGAATTGCAGGGCCGCCTGCCGATCCGTGTCGAATTGAAGCCGCTGACCAAGGAAGATTTCCGCCGCATTCTGACGGAAACCGAAGCCAGCCTCATCCGACAGTACAAGGCGCTGATGGCCACGGAAGCGCTGACGCTCGATTTCACTGAAGACGCGATTGATGCGCTGGCCGATACGGCGGTTCATCTGAACGCCACGGTCGAAAACATCGGCGCGCGCCGTCTTCAGACGGTGATGGAGCGGGTGCTCGATGAAATCTCTTTCAACGCCCCGGACCGGGGCGGTTCGGAAGTGATGATCGATTCCGACTATGTGCGCGAGCACGTGGGCGAACTCGCCCGCGATACCGATCTGTCGCGCTATATTCTCTGACGCGCCATAACGGGGCGGGATTGTTGACAGTCCCGCCTCGACAAGTCCGTCAAGAATTCGTTAATGGAAACCCGCTTCCGCACGCCTTGCCGAGATTTGCCATGATTCGGGTCTAACCCGCGGGCACAAGCGCAGTGACGGAGATCGGTGAACAGATGGCGGACATGATGGTCAAGCTTCGGCAGTTTCTCTTTGCATTGACGGGCGTTCTCGCCCTGACCTCTGCCGATATGGCTTTGAGCGCATCCGTGCCGCCGGGCAACCGCAATGCGGAACAGCCGGCCATTCCCGGTTCCTCGGTTCGCCGCACCTCGGCCACCAAGTCGAGCTTCGACGTGAAGTATGAGAAGGTGCGCGATCTTCTGGCCACCGACCGCAAGCTGATGTCGAAGATCAAGGCGACCGCTGCCGATTACGGCATCGACCCCATCCACATGGTGGGCGCGCTGGTCGGCGAACATACCTATAATGTCGATGCCTATGACCGGCTGCAGAGCTACTACGTCAAGGCTGCGTCTTATGCCGGTTCCAGCTTCCGCTTTGGTTATGGCGACGAGAGCATTTCCGATTTTCTGAAGCGTCCGCAATTTGCCGGATGCCGCCAGTCCGACAGCTACAGTCTCTGGACCTGCCGCGAGGATGTCTGGGAACAGAGCTTCCGCGGCCGCAAGGTCGGCGGAACGGCGTTTCCGGATAACCGCTTCAGCGCCGTTTTCTTCCAGCCTTTCTTTGCCGGGCAGACCTTCGGTCTCGGTCAGGTCAATCCGCTGACGGCGCTGATGCTGTCCGATATGGTGGCCAAGCGCTCGGGCTATGACAGGCTTGATGAGAACGATGCCGCCGAGGTTTACAAGGCCATTATGGACCCGGATCATTCGCTGGCCTACATGGCCGCGATCATCCGCCGTTCCATCGATGATTATCGCGAAATCGCGGGCGTCGATATTTCCACCAATCCCGGCGTTACTGCGACACTCTATAATGTCGGCAACTCGCGCCAGCGTGCCCGCGCGCTGGCAGCCCGTCGCGCCGGCGGTGGCGATGTCTGGCCGGAGGAAAATTATTACGGCTGGCTGATCAATGATCGCCTAGACGAACTGAAGAAGCTTCTCTGACGCCAGCCGATTATGTCCGCATGGGCAGGACCCGAACATGATTTTTTCTATTTTGGAAAAAATCCTTCAAACTTTTGCAGAATTGACGAAAACCGGAATCCGAGGAAACTGCATCCAACCATAACGGCGATACGCCACGGGAGTTGAGACATGAGCCGGATTGAAAAGAACGGGCTGGCCTTTGATGCCGGTCTTTACGAGTTTCTGACGAAGGAAGCCCTGCCGGCTGCCGGTGTGGATGCGGATGCCTACTTCGCGTCCTTCGCGGCCATCGTCAACGAACTCGCTCCGGAGAACAAGGCGCTGCTCGAAAAGCGCGACCGCTTCCAGGAGAAGCTCGACGCCTGGTATCGTGAAAACGGCGCGCCGGTGGATATGGCCGCCTATGAAGCCTTCCTGCGCGAGATCGGCTACATCCTGCCCGAAGGCCCGGCCTTCACGGTCACGACGGACCATGTGGACGCGGAAATCGCCTCGATTGCCGGTCCGCAGCTCGTCGTTCCGGTCATGAATGCCCGCTACGCGCTGAACGCTGCCAATGCCCGCTGGGGCTCTCTCTATGATGCGCTCTACGGCACGGATGCGATTTCCGAAGCCGATGGCGCGGAAAAGGGCAAGGGCTACAACCCGAAGCGCGGCGAAAAGGTCATCGCCTGGGCTCGCAACCTGCTTGACACCAGCGCACCGCTGGCTGCCGGTTCGTGGACGGATGTGAAGTCCTTTGCCGTTGAAGGTGGCGCGCTTGCCGTGACCCTGCTCGACGGCACGAAGACGGCCCTCAAGGATGCGGCCTCCTTCGCCGGTTATAATGGCGATGCATCGGCCCCGACCGCGCTGCTTCTCACGAAGAACGGCCTTCACCTTGAAGTTCGCATCGACGCCAGCTCGATGATCGGCAAGACCGATCCGGCCGCGATTGCCGATGTCATCGTCGAATCGGCCATCACCACCATCATGGACTGCGAAGATTCCGTCGCTGCCGTCGATGCCGAGGACAAAGTTCTCGTTTATCGCAACTGGCTTGGCCTGATGACCGGCGACCTGTCGGAACAGGTCGAAAAGGGCGGCAAGACCATCACCCGTCGCCTGAATGCCGACCGCGTTTACACCGCGCCGGATGGCACGTCGCTGACGCTGCATGGCCGCTCGCTGATGCTCGTTCGTAACGTCGGCCATCTGATGACCAACCCGGCTGTGCTTGACGCGGCTGGCAACGAGATCCCGGAAGGCATCATGGATGCGCTGGTTACGGCGCTCATTGCCCTCATCGATGTTGGCCCCAAGGGTCGCCGCGCCAATTCGCGCGCCGGTTCCATGTATGTCGTGAAGCCGAAGATGCATGGCCCGGAAGAAGTGGCCTTCGCATCCAAGCTGTTCGGCAAGGTCGAAGCAGCCCTCGGCATGGCCCCGAACACCATGAAAATGGGGATCATGGACGAGGAACGCCGCACGACGGTCAACCTCAAGGAATCGATCCGTGCGGCTGCCGCCCGCGTCGTCTTCATCAACACCGGCTTCCTCGATCGCACCGGCGACGAGATCCATACCTCGATGGAAGCTGGCCCGATGATCCGCAAGGGCGACATGAAGCAGGCCGCCTGGATTTCCGCTTATGAACAGTGGAACGTCGATATCGGTCTCGAATGCGGCCTTTCCGGTCACGCCCAGATCGGCAAGGGCATGTGGGCCATGCCGGACCTGATGGCCGCCATGCTGGAACAGAAGATTGCCCACCCGAAGGCGGGCGCGAACACCGCATGGGTTCCCTCGCCGACGGCCGCAACCCTTCATGCCACGCACTACCACAGCGTTGATGTGGCTTCGGTTCAGGCGAGCCTGAAGAGCCGTGGCCGCGCCAAGCTGGGCGATATCCTCTCCGTTCCGGTCGCCACGCGTCCGAACTGGTCGCCGGAAGACATCCAGCGCGAAATCGACAACAATGCCCAGGGCATCCTCGGCTATGTTGTGCGCTGGATCGATCAGGGCGTCGGCTGCTCCAAGGTTCCGGACATCAATGACATTGCGCTGATGGAAGACCGCGCCACGCTGCGCATTTCCTCGCAGCACATGGCCAACTGGCTGCGTCACGGCATCATCAACGAAGCGCAGGTGATGGAAACCATGAAGCGCATGGCTGCTGTCGTGGATCGCCAGAACGCGGATGATCCGCTCTACACGCCGATGGCGGCTGATTTCGAGGGTTCCGTTGCCTTCCAGGCCGCCCTTGATCTGGTGCTTAAGGGCCGTGAGCAGCCCAATGGCTATACCGAGCCGGTTCTGCACCGCCGCCGCCGCGAGCTGAAGGCGAAGCTTGCCGGTTAAAGATTGAACTTTGGGGCGGCTTGTCCTGCCCAAGGTTCCCGAGCCCCCATGCCCGGCCACCGCACCAGCGGTAACCGCGCACGAAAAAGCCGTCGGATTCAACCGGCGGCTTTTTTGTTGGCAGGCTGGCATGGAGCGGTGGGGCCAAAGAAAAAGGCCGCCGGGATGACCGGCGGCCTTCAGACTTCAAGCTTTCACTTGGAATTACTGCATCACGACGACGCGCGTGCTGCGGCCCGGGCGAACACGGCTGTAAAGGTCGATCACATCCTGGTTGATCAGACGAATGCAGCCCGAGGAAGCGGCGGTGCCGATGGAGGACCATTCCGGCGTGCCGTGCAGACGAAACAGCGTATCGCGACCCTTGTCGTCGAAGAGGTACATGGCGCGGGCACCCAGCGGGTTGGAAATGCTCGGGCCCATTCCGTTCTCGACATACTTGGCGATTTCCGGCTTGCGCTGTGCCATTTCCTTCGGCGGATGCCAGGTCGGCCATTCCTGCTTCCAGGCAACATAGGCTTCACCCTGCCATGCAAAGCCGGCCTTGCCGACGCTGATGCCGTAGCGAACAGCCTTGCCGCCCGACAGAACGTAGTAAAGGAAGCGGTTCGGGGTATCGACAACGATCGTACCGGCCTTTTCGTTCGTCGAATAGTCAACGATCTGGCGGTGGAAACGCTTGTCCACGCGGTTGATCGGGATCGCCGGAAGTGCGTAACCCGCATCCGTCGTTGCCCCGTAGGATTCCGTGAAGATCTGGTTCGTTTCGACCTTGGCAGTTTCAACAGCGGGCTTGCCGTTGTCTGCGGTCTTCGACGAAGAAGTAGTTGTGCAACCGGCCAGTGCAAGCATTGCAACCAGGCCAGACAGGGTCAGGACATTGCGGGCGCGCATGATATTCTCGTTGTGAACAGGATGATTCGGCAGTGCAGCAACCGCCGTTGATCAAGGGTTATTTTCCATAAGGTTTCCCTTGGCAAGGCGATCATGGCCAGACAGTGAAACCTGTGGCGCAAATTTGTCAGCCATGGCCTTTTTGCAACATGTGTTGCGCGCAAGCCATGCCATGAGGATCGACTTTCATGACGCTGGTCTCCATTCCCGGCTCACATCCGCTGATCGACGGTCGCCAGTCTGATTCGGCGATGCTTGTGCGGCGTGGCGTTCAGCGCCTGCTCGACAAGATGCTGCATGCCTCTCTGCCTGAACTCCCGCTCGCCAGCGGGCGGCGCGCAGACCTCATCAGCCTCTCGGTCAAGGGCGAGATCTGGATCATCGAAATCAAGTCATCGATTGCCGATTTCCGGGCCGATCAGAAATGGCCGGAGTATCGCGCCCATTGTGACCGGCTGTTCTTCGCCACCCATGCCGAGGTGCCGCTCGACATCTTCCCGGAAGAATGTGGACTGATGGTTTCGGATGGCTATGGCGCGCATATCCTGCGCGAGGCCCCGGAACATCGCCTGCCGCCTGCGACCCGTAAAAGCGTGATGCTGGAATTTTCGCGCGCTGCCGCACGGCGCCTGATGGTGGCCGAATGGACCGCAGGCGCCTCCTCGACAGAACCAGAGGCTTAATGCTTACTTGGGCGCGCGCTTGGCCAGAATGCGCTGAAGGGTGCGGCGATGCATGTTGAGACGGCGGGCCGTCTCGGAAACATTGCGGTCGCACATTTCATAAACGCGCTGGATATGTTCCCAGCGCACGCGATCCGCCGACATCGGATTTTCCGGCACTTCGGCCTTTTCACCCGGGCGCTGCGTCAGCGCATTATAGATGTCGTCCGCATCGGCGGGCTTGGCCAGATAGTCGAGCGCACCCAGCTTCACAGCCGTCACGGCGGTGGCGATATTACCATAGCCGGTCAGAACCACGATGCGGGTGTCACTGCCGGTCGTGCGGATGGCTTCGATCACGTCGAGACCATTGCCGTCACCCAGACGAAGATCGACCACGGCATATTTCGGTGGATTGCTCTTGGCTTTGACGATGCCTTCCGCGACAGATTCGGCCGTTTCGACGGCAAAGCCGCGGCTTTCCATGGCGCGAGCCAGACGACGCAGGAACGGACCATCGTCATCGACGAGCAGGAGCGTTTCCTCCATAGCGTCGATGTCATCCCGTTCCTTGTCCGCAGGGGACGAAGCAACGGTGCCGTTCGGGCTCTTTTCAACCATCGCAAACATTCCTCTCCAACCGCCAGTGGCCCCGCAGGCAAATCTGGTGGTATCCAATCAGCAGGCAAACCAACCGTGTTTTCACCGGGGCCTTCCATCCCGGTGATCGGTTATGGCTATTAATTCAAGGCGGGTAAAGTCATTTTAGCGCGTTCGCGTCCATTCGCGCGCGCGGCCACTCAATTCGAACATTGGCGCCGGTCGTCTCCGGCCCGCTGTTGAAGAATTCCATGCGGGCACCGGAGCGTTCCAGCAAGGTTTTGGCAATGAACATGCCAAGACCGAGGCCGCCTGCCTTGTCGGCCCGCGCGCGCTTCGTCACATAAGGCTCGCCGATTCGCGCCAGAACATCCGGGGCGTAACCCTGTCCGTCATCGCTGATCAGGATCGAAACCCGGTCGCGATCATGCTCCACGGTGATGGTGACTTTCTCGCGGGCAAAGTCCACGGCATTTTCGATCAGGTTGCCAAGACCGTAAAGGATGCCGGGATTGCGGCTGCCAACAGGCTCACCGGCCCGGCCCGATTTCTCGACAAGCTCCAGCTTCACGCCGAAATCGCGATGCGGCGCCATCACTTCCTCGACCAGCGAGGAAAGCGGCAGAACGCGCATATGCTCTTCATTGTCGGCGGAAAGGGACGTCAGTCGGCGCAAAATATCGCGGCAGCGCTCACTCTGGCTGCGCAGGAGAAGCACATCCTCGCGCATCCGGTCATCGGGCTTGAGTTCGCGCTCCATTTCCTTGGCAATGACGCTGATCGTGGCAAGTGGCGTGCCCAGTTCATGGGCGGCGGCAGCAGCCAGGCCGTCGAGCTGCGTCAGGTGCTTTTCCCGCTGCAGAACGAGTTCCGTGGCGGCCAGCGCGTCGGCCAGCTGCGTGGCTTCATTGGAGATGCGGTACACATAAAAGGCGGCAAACGCCATGGTCGAAACCACGGCGCACCACAAAGCGAACAGCATGACCGGCAGGATCACCAGCGTTTGGCCCGGATACCAGGGCATCGGGAAGGGCGAAAACGCCATGGCCGTGGTGGCAATCAGGGCGACAGCCAGAAGCGCCAGAGAGTAACGCGGCGGCTGCGAGGCAAAGGAGATGATGACCGGAACGCAGACTAGCGCGGCAAAGGGATTGCCAAGGCCCCCGGTCACGAAAAGCAGCGCCGCCAGCTGCAGAAGGTCAACGGACAGCAGCAGGAAGGTCGTGCTGGCCGAAAGGCGCTGTGTTTCCGGGTAGCTCAGCGTCATGAACAGGTTGAGGGCCGCAAGGCCGCCGATGAGCACGGCAATCGGCATGATCGGCAGAGGGAACTCCAGCAACAAGGCCACCGCCGCCACGGTCGCCGTTTGCCCCGCAATCGCCAGCCAGCGAAGACGCGCCAGTGTGTGCAGTCTGAGGTTTCGGCTGTCATGGCCGAATGTCACATTGGCGTCGCTCGGTGTAGCGTTCATGTCTGCGTCTCCGGCCTTGGCGGCCTGCCGTTTTGGGAAAGTTCGCTTGTGCCTAAATTAGCCGTCGAATTCAAGCAGAAGTGGCATTTTGGGGTTGCAAGACCGCAAACGGCGTTATGTGCCGCGCGGCTTGGCCCTGTGCGTGGGCGTGGCGTCCGCCGGATTTTCCGGCCAGGGGTGTTTCGGGTAGCGCCCGCGCATGTCGGCCCGCACATCCTTCCACGATCCCGCCCAGAAGCCCGGCAGATCGCGCGTTGTCTGGATCGGTCGGTGCGCCGGTGATGTCAGTTCCAGAAGAAGCGGCAACCGGCCGGCCCCGATGGTGGGATGAGTTTTCAGGCCGAAGAGTTCCTGCACGCGAATAGACAGCACCGGCTCCTCGCCATCATACTGGATCGGATGCCGTTGTCCGGTCGGCGCCTCAAAATGGGTGGGCGCAAGTCGGGAAAGATCGCGCTGGACCTCATGCGGCACCAGAGACATCAGACCGTCTGAAAGGCTGCCTGCGGTGATGTCATCAATGCCCTTGGTCGATTGCTGATACGGCTCGAACCACACATCCAGCCGCTCCAGCAGCGCCGCGTCGCTCATGTCCGGCCACGGCTCGCCCAAAGCCCGATGCAGGAAGCCGATCCGGTCACGCAACTGCCGCGCCTCCTTGCTGAAGGGCAGGGCGTCAAGCCCCAGCATCCGCACACCGTCGCTGAGCGCCTTGGCAACCTTCGGGCCGTTCGGGCGGGGGAGAGGCGCTTCATCGAAGATCAGGGCGTTGAGCCGTGTGACGCGCCTTGCCCGCACCTGCCGGCTGTCCCGGTCAAAGAAGCATTGTTCCTCACGGGTGATGGCAGCGGAAAGTTCGGCGTCCACCTCCGTGCGGGTGATCTCTGCCGCTGCCAGAATACGCGGGCTCGCGGCCCGTCCGGTCAGATCAGCAACAACGAGCATGGGCGAAGCGGCAAGACGCTCGGTCTCGGGCAGTTCGCCGCCGCGTCCATTGGCCAGCACGAAGCGGCCCCGACCACCCCGCTGGATGGCCACGCGGTCCGGAAACGCATGGAGGAGAAGGGCGCCCGGGCTGACGGGTTCGCTCGCAGGGGTGTGTTTCCCGAGCGTATCGGCAAGCCGCAGCGCAAGCTTGCGGGCCTGCTCGGCGCGATTGCCTTTTTCGGTTTTGAAGCGCCGCAGCCGTTCTTCCAGATCAGGGCTTGTTCCGCCCAGACCTTGCTCGGTCATCAAAACGGCCAGCAGGCAGGCGTCCCGACCATGGCCCTGTTCGGCAGCAGCAACCGCCATCGCGGCCAGCCGCGGCGGTAGCGCCAACGCGCGAATGCGCTTTCCCGCTTCGGTGAGATCGCCTTTGGCATCAAGCGCGCCCAGAAGCGTCAGGAGTGCCTTGGCCTCGGCAAATGCGGCCACCGGCGGTGGATCGATAAAGGAAAGCGCTGAAGGCTCCTTCACACCCCAATGCGCCATATCCAGCACAAGACCGGAGAGGTCGCTCGAAAGGATCTGCGGCGGCGTGAAGGCGGGCAGGGCCGCCGTCTGGCCCGAATGCCACAGGCGAATGGCTTTCCCCGGCTCGGTACGCCCGGCACGTCCGGCCCGCTGGTCTGCCGAGGCGCGCGAGACGCGCACGGTTTCCAGGCGTGTGATCCCGGTTGATGGCTCGTAGACCGGAAGGCGCTGCAGCCCGCTGTCGATGACGATCCGCACCCCATCAATCGTGATGGAGGTTTCGGCAATGGAGGTGGCCAGAACAATCTTGCGTCGTCCGGCTGCTGTTGGCCGGATGGCCGCATCCTGTTCCTGCTGGCTGAGGTTGCCAAAAAGCGGCATGATGTCGGTCTCCGGGCCGAACCATCCTTCAAGCCGCTCGACCGTCCGCAGGATTTCCGCCTGTCCCGGCAGGAAGGCCAGTATGGAGCCGGTCTCGCTGGCATGGGCAGCGCGGATCGCACTCGCCATGCTGTTCTCTATACGCTCTCCGGTGGGGCGGTCCCGGTATTGCACATCGACCGGATAGGCGCGTCCCATGCTTTCAATAACGGGAGGATGGCCAAGCAGACCGCTGACCTTCTCCACATCGAGCGTTGCCGACATGACGAGGATGCGCAGATCCGGGCGAAGTGCGGCCTGAACGTCGAGCGCGAGCGCCAGACCGAAATCCGCATCGAGCGAGCGTTCGTGGAATTCATCAAAGAGAACGGCGGCTACCCCCGACAGCTCCGGATCATCCAGAACCATGCGGGCAAAGACGCCTTCGGTGACGACCTCAATACGCGTGCGGGACGAAATGCGGTTATCGAGGCGCATCCGGTAGCCCACGGTCTCTCCGACGGCCTCACCGGCAAGCGCCGCCATCCGTGCCGCAGCAGCCCGCGCAGCAAGCCTGCGCGGTTCAAGAAGAATGATCCGCCCGTCGCCTCGCCAGGCTTCCTCAAGCAGGTAAAGCGGCACCAGCGTCGTCTTGCCGGCGCCGGGTGGCGCTGAAAGGACGGCCCGCCCATGCGCCTCTAAAGCCGCGGCCACATCCGTAAGGACACCGGAGACGGGAAGGGCGGGCAGTGATTCACGTGAAAAAGTCATAGGCAAAGTGCGGGCTCAAGACGTGGAATGGGAACCTCTCAGATACCCTAGGAAACCCCTTCTACCTAGTGCGATGCGACAAATTGAGGAATTGTTCCGGCATGCGATGGGTATGAAGATAGGGCCTAGCCTCACCCGGCCAAAAACCGTCATCGATGAGGGAGCTTTGAACCCGTTTTGGATGCGCAAAACGGAATGAAACGAATTCGTTCTTTATTTTCAATGACTTGAAAGAAAGTTCGACTTTCGTGAAATTTTCCCATTGACGGTTGGAATGGGTGTGTCCTATAAGCCGCGTCACTGAACGAGGGCGGCGGCGCTGCTGGCGACGGACTGCTTCGTTCTAAAGACTGGCGCTGATGACCTGGAGACGGGT
>Ga0209794_1000622_pt1 | contig 44532 bp, 35 predicted proteins | sample EBPBio232013_DNA_FD_185869 | JGI IMG/M metagenome (GOLD analysis project Ga0209794, IMG submission 185869) | Wastewater treatment Type I Accumulibacter community from EBPR Bioreactor in Madison, WI, USA - Reactor 1_5/23/2013_ DNA (SPAdes)... | ecosystem: Engineered > Bioreactor > EBPR >... | reverse complement strand
GAGGGGTGCTCAACGGCTTCGCGGAAATAAGCGAAGCGGTGGGATTTTTTTTCGGGTGATAGCAGGGCCTGGCTGTAGTCGGGCACCGGTAAACTGGAGGCTGTACTGTCGAAGGCATCCCCCCCGGCGATCACTTCTAATATTTTGGCGGTATCGGCCAGGTTGCCGGCAAATATGCCTACCTGGTCGAACGATGATGCATAGGCGATGAGGCCGTAGCGCGATACGCGTCCGTAGCTTGGTTTAAGGCCAACGATGCCACAGAAATCGGCGGGTTGTCGCACCGAGCCGCCGGTATCGCTGCCGAGGCTGACCATGCAAAGACCGGCTTGCACAGCTACGGCTGATCCCCCGGAAGAGCCTCCGGGAACGCGGTTGTTGTCGCGGGCGTTCAGGGTGGGCCCGTAGGCCGAGTTTTCGTTCGATGAGCCCATGGCGTATTCATCGCAGTTGAGTCTGCCGATGATGATGGCACCTGCATCGACGAGTTTCTGCACGGCGGTGGCGGAATAGGGCGACCGATAACCACGCAGCATGTTGGAGGCGGCGGTCACGAAATGGCCTTCGTAACAGAGCACGTCTTTGATGCCAACCACAACGCCGTGGAGGGGGCGCAGGGGTTGGCCGGCGGCCAGTTCAGCATCGAGCACCTCCGCGCGGGCCAGGGCTTCGCTGGTGAAGGTTTCGATAAAGGCGTTCAGGTGCTTTTGCCGTTCGATTTCCGCTAAATAAAACTCCACTGCCCCTTTGCAGGTAGTGGAGTTGTCGGATAATGCGGTATGAAAGGTCTCTATAGACGCAAATACAAACAAACCAGAAAAATTTCTACTTAAGGTTGAGAAGGCGTTTTAGTGGTCTCTTTTTCGCGCATACCCTGTTCGATTTCGTCTTTCACATTGTTTTTGGCATCGTTGAACTCGCGGATACCGCGGCCCAGGCCACGCATCAGTTCGGGTATTTTACGACCACCAAACAAGAGCAATACGACCAGGATGATCAGGATCCACTCGCTACCACCAGGCATAGAGATCATCAGTAGGGAATTAGCTGTTAACATGCTAAATAGATTTTGAGTGGATAAAGGTAGGGAAAAGTCAAAAGGGAAAAGTCAAAACGCAAAAAAGGAGCGGGTTTAACAGCTATTTCACCGGTAAGCGTCCCGCCGGGTGGAAAAGTTGGCCGGTAGGGGCATGAAAAAGCCGCCTCGCGGCGGCTTCGAATTATTTGGCGGCAACTGCCATTTTCTTTTCTTTGATCCGGGCGCTCTTTCCGCTGCGTTCGCGCAGGAAATAGAGTTTAGCACGGCGAACCTTACCTTTTTTAGACACCGCGATCGATTCGATATTGGGTGAATACAGGGGGAATGTTCTTTCTACACCTACACCGTCGGAGATTTTGCGAACAGTGAATGTTTGGGTGGTACCCTGGCCCTGGCGCTTGATAACGTCGCCGCGGAAGCTCTGGATACGCTCTTTGTTACCTTCAACGATCTTATAGTTAACGGTAACATTGTCACCGGCTTTAAAAGCAGGGAATTCTCTTTTGGGGGTCAGTTGCTCGTGAACAAATGCTACAGCGTTCATGATGATCGATTTTAACGGACGGCAAAGGTAGGGGGAAATAACCAAAAGTCAAAACTAAAAAAAAGAAGCGATTTTACCCGACGGGTTTTACCCGACGGGTGCAACCCGACGGGTAGGGTCAATCAGACCGCAGGCTGTGTACTGGATTGGCCAGGGCCGCCTTAATGGCCTGGACACTGACCGTAACCAGGGCGATCAACAGACCAGTCAGGCCGGCCAGCGCAAATACCCACCAGCCGATTTGAATTCGATAGGCGAAATCGGCCAGCCAATGGTTCATGAGCAGCCAGGCCAGGGGCCAGGCGATCAGCATGGCGATCACCACCAATTTTACCAGGTCGCGCGCCAACAACAACACGAGGGCCTGTACACTGCTTCCCAACACTTTGCGGATGCCAATTTCCTTCCGCCGCTGTTCGGCTGTAAACGTGATCAGCCCAAACAAACCCAGGCAGGCGATGAATATGGCCAGCAACGTGAAGCCGATCAACAATTTTCCCTGCATTTTTTCTGCCTGGTATTGGCGGGCGAAATTGTCGTCGAGAAAATGGAATTCGAATGGATTTTCGGCATCGAATTGTTCAAATACGGTGGCTACCTGTTGGAGCGCGGTGCTGGTATTGCGGGGGTTGAGTCGCACGTAAACATTGTCTTTATCGCCATTTTCAGTGGCAAGTTTGACGATAAGGGGTTCGATTTTGTGCTGGAGTGAATAGATATTAAAATCTTTTAGCACTCCCGCCACTTCATACAGCATCGGTTTACCCGCGGTATCGGTGCCCAACTGAATTTTCTGGCCAACCGGTTTCGTCCAACCGTTTTTCCGGGCCAGGGTTTCATTGATCAATACCTTATTGTCTTTATCAGTTGGCATGTCTTTAGAAAAATTTCGACCGGCAGCGATTTTTATTTGCAGGGTTGGCACAAAGTCTTCGTCGATGTCAAACTGTTTGGCCATCTGGCTATTGTTACTAAAACTGCCGTCGTTATTGGCGGGTGTATAATCTTGTCCGCCGATATCATTGTTGCCAATGGGATTGCCGGCAACAGCCACACTTTCGATCAGCGGACTTTGTCCCAATGCTGCTTTAATCTGGTCGATATTATTTCTGGCAGCGCGGTTATTCAGGTGATAGGTCAGCACCTGGTCTTTGTTGAAGCCAAGGTCTTTGGCGCCTACAAATTGCAATTGCTGGTAGATAATGAAAGAGGCAGCCATCAGGGCGATGGTGACCACGAATTGAAACACCACGAGCGACTGCCGGAACCGCAGATTCCCTTCGTGGCTGCCGGTCTGGCCTTTTAAGGCGGGGATCAATTTAAAGCCCGATAAAAACAAAGCGGGATACAAGCCGCTCAAGCCGCCTGCAAGCAACGCAAAACCCGCCGCAAAGCCCAGGGTTTGCACTGCATCGGGTTGCCAGGCAAAAGCGGTCTTTCCGGCAAAGCCAAGAAACCAGGGCAAGGTTAGTTGTACCAGGAGTATTGACAAGAGGGCGGCCAGAAAAGTGATCAATACCGATTCGGCCAGAAACAGGCGCACCAGTTGCGCGCGACTGGACCCATTTACTTTTCGTACACCAATTTCCTTGACCCGCAGGCTGGCGCGCGCGGTTGACAGGTTCATGTAGTTGATTGACGCCACCAGCAGGATCAACGCCGCGATGATGGAAAAGCCGACTACATAACGCATACTGCCGTTGGGGGCGATTTCATATTCCAGGTTAGACTGCAGGTGGATATCGGTAAGTGGTTGCAGTTCGAGTTGGTAGTTGGCTGTCCCCACCAGTTTTGCAAGTGCCGGCTTCAGTTTGTTTTCGTAAAAGGCAGGCAGCTTGGCATTGATGCGGGCGATGTCTGCTTCCTTGTTTAATAGTAAGTAGGTATAGAGGTAAGAATTTTCCCAGGCAGGGCTGTTATTGGGTGCCATGCGGCGGATGCCACTGAAACTAAAATGCGAGTTGACGGGTACGTCTTTGATCACGGCACTCACCAGCGCGTTGTCATTGTTGCCGAAGGAGATAGTTTTACCAAGGGCAATGGCAGGATCGCCGAATAGGGTATTGGCGAGTGACTGTGTAATAACAATGCTGTTCAGTTGGTTGAGGGCTTGGGTATTGCCGTAGAGAAACGGGAAATCGAAAACGGTAAAGAAACTGCTGTCGGCAAACAGGATATCGTTGACTTTGATGTGTTTTTCGCCGTAGTTGATGGTGCCGCCGCCTTCGGCATCAATGCGAACAGTGGCCTGGATGTCGGGGAAAGCATCTTTGAAGGCTTGCGCAAAGGGTGGTGGGGTGACAGCCAGTTGAAAACTGCCGCCGCTCCATTCGCCGTGTTGCGCTATACGCGCGATGCGGTGCGCGTTATGGTGGTAACGATCGTAGCTCAATTCATTGCCAACATAGAGCATGATCAGCCAGCAGGCCGCAAGGCCTATGGCGAGTCCGCCGATATTGATGATCGAAAAGGTTTTGTGGCGAACCAGGTTTCGCCAGGCGGTTTTGAAGTAGTTCCGGAGCATGACGGCGGTTTGGGGCTTCGCTGCCAACCCAGTGCCAAAATGAGAAAGGCTTAATAGTCAATCAAATACTATTAAGCCTTAACGGAAGGTCGTCCGTTTTTGATACAATGTTGTGCGAGAAGGGACAGTTCTATGCCGTTCTACCCGTCGGGTTTTACCCGTCGGGTGCAACCCGACGGGTAAAAAATGCGTTACCGCGCTACGTTCACCGCGCGTTTTTCGCGGATCACCGTTACGCGGATCTGGCCGGGGAAGGTCATCTCTGTTTGAATCTTTTGCGCAATCTCAAAGCTCAGTCGATCGCTGTCGGCATCACTTACTTTATCGGCTTCCACAATCACCCGCAGCTCGCGGCCGGCCTGGATGGCATAGGCTTTCTCCACGCCTGGATAGGCCATGGCCATGTTTTCAAGGTCTTTGATCCGCTGCAGGTATTGTTGCATGATCTCGCGGCGGGCACCGGGGCGGGCGCCGGAAATGGCGTCGCAGGCCTGCACAATGGGCGAAATCACGTATTGCATTTCCATTTCATCGTGGTGCGCACCGATGGCGTTCACCACTGCCGGGTTCTCACCATATTTTTCGGCAAGCTTGGCACCCAACAAAGCATGGCTCAGTTCAGATTCTTCGTCTGGCACTTTACCAATATCGTGCAGCAGACCGGCGCGTTTCGCGAGCTTGGGGTTCATGCCCAGTTCAGAAGCCATGATACCACAAAGATTGGCCACCTCGCGGCTGTGCATCAGCAGGTTTTGGCCATAAGAAGAACGGAAACGCATTTTACCGACGATCCGCACCAATTCTTTGTGCAGTCCGTGGATGCCCAGCTCTATCACCGTGCGCTCGCCGATTTCCATCACCTGCTCTTCGATCTGGCGGCGGGTTTTTTCCACCACTTCCTCAATACGAGCCGGGTGAATCCGGCCATCGGTCACCAGGCGGGTGAGGCTGAGACGGGCAATCTCCCGGCGCAGTGGGTCAAAAGACGACAGGATGATTGCTTCGGGGGTATCGTCTACAATCAGGTCCACACCGGTAGCCGCTTCAATGGCGCGGATATTCCGGCCCTCGCGACCAATAATCTGGCCCTTGATTTCATCACTTTCGAGGTTGAACACGGTGATCGAGTTTTCAATCGCCTGTTCAGCGGCGGTGCGCTGGATGGTTTGGATGATGATTTTCCGGGCTTCCTTATTGGCTTTGCCCTTGGCATCGTCGATGATCTCTTGCTGAATGGCCAGGGCCTGGGTATTGGCTTCGTTGCGCAGGCTTTCTACCAGTTGCGAACGGGCTTCGTCGGCCGTAAGACCGGCGATTTTTTCCAGGCGACGAATATGTTCTTCCTGGTGCTTTTCCAGTTCGGTCCGCTTATGGTTCACCACCTCAATCTGGCGGTTCAGGTTTTCTTTAATGGTTTCGTTTTCCTTGATCTGCTTGTCGAGGTTGTTCTCTTTCTGGTTGATGGAAACCTCTTTCTGCTTAATGCGGTTCTCGGCATCGTTGATCTTGCGATTCTTGTCGTTTACCTCTTTGTCGTGCTCACTTTTCAGTTGAACAAATTTCTCCTTGGCCTCCAGTTGCTTTTCCTTTTTGATGGTTTCGGCCTTCAATTGTGCTTCTGTGATAATCTTGCTGGCTTCGGCATTGGCTTCCTGGATTTTTTGTTCGGTGTTGGCTTTAAAAATGAATTTCCCCAGTACGATGCCGACAACCGCTGCTGCCAGACCGACGATGAGGAGTAATATAGTAGAGTCCATTGAATTGTTTTTTAACTAGTTAAGTGAAACTGAATGGCGCGAATGTAATGATTTTCAACCATTCATTTTGTCAAGTAGGGCTTCGATCTGCCCCAGTTTTTCGCTGACAGCGCGGTTGTCGATGCCCTGCTGCGTGCGCGATGATTGCTCGGTGGCATACCAAACCAATACCATGGCAATATAATCCTGCATGTCTTTTCCAGAGAAATGGGTCTTAAACTCGATCACTTTGTCGTTGATGACTTTTACGGTTTCCCGCACCGGCGCTTCGTCTTCGGGTTTGATGCGAATCCGGTAACTGCGGTCGCCGATGACAATATTGAGGGGGATGAGTTGCTCGTTCATGGTAAACTGATTTGGCACCGCCACTTACTCATTCAGCAGGGCGATGCATTTGTCGATGTCTTTCAGGTACTGGTTGATCCGCTTTTCCAGGGCTTGCCGGTCTTTTTCGGTCATCTGCGGCCGCGTGGCACGGGCCAGTTCCAACTGCCGTTCCAATTCGCCGCTGCGTTGTTGCAGCAACTGGTCTTTTTCCTGGTAGATGTTTAGCTGCGCCTGCAGCCGATCGTTGTCGCGCTGCAATTGCAGCTGTTGCCGCTGTAAAGCAGCCAGCTTTTCCTGAATCCGTTTCACCTGCAGCAACAAGTCTTCCATGGTTGATTACTTGCGGATTTCGGCGCCCAACTCATTTTCCAGCGAATGCATGATCTTTTGCATCATGCCATCGATGTCTTTGTCGGTCATCGTTTTTTCTTCGTCGAGGAAAGTAAAGCTGACGGCCACTGATTTTTTTCCCGCTCCTAATTTATCACTTTCAAACAGATCGAAGAGCGAAAGCTTTTTCAGGCGCTGGATGGCGATCTTTTTAACCGTGGCTTCAATGCTGCCATAAGCCAGTTCTTTGTTCACCAGCAGGGCCAAATCGCGCTGCACGGGCTGTTGTTTGGGCAACTCGCGGAAGCTGATTTTGTTGCGGTCGGCGATTTCCAGCACCAGGCGCCAATCGAGCTCGGCATACCAAACGGGTTGTTTGATGTCGAAGGTAGCGGCCCGTTGGGCAGAAACCAATCCGGCGAAGCCGATCAATTCCTTACCGGCATTGATCTGCACGGCCTGGCTGATGCCGGCTGCCTCCCCTGCGGTGAAACTGAGCCTGCCCAGGCCCGCAGCGGCGGCGAGCTTTTCGAGCGTGCCTTTGAGAACGAAGAAATCGGCGGCAATGGCCTTGCTGCGCCAGTCGGCCAGCCGGTATTCACCGGTCAGGTACAAACAGAACTTGGGTTCTTCCAGGTACTTGCCCACTGCCTGGCTGTGATAGGTTTTGCCCCACTCGAAAAACTGCAGGTTGTTGTTGCGGCGATTCAGGTTGTGTGCGATCACGGCCAGCCCGGTTTCAAGCATGGCTGGGCGAAGCACATTGAGTTCTACGCTCAGGTTGTTGAGCATTTTAACCGCGGTCGACAATTGCTCTTCGGTGTACCAGGCGGCATTGCTGATGGAATTGGTCAGTATTTCGCGGAAACCGGCACCGGCGAGGTAGTTGGCGAATTTATCGCGCAGGCGGCCGTCGGGGTCTTTTTCTACCGCGGGACTAATATTAATATTCGTCGGGATGTCGACATTGTCGAGTCCGTCGATGCGTAATATCTCTTCCACAATATCAGCCGGCAGCGAAATATCGGGCTTACTAAAGGGCACGGCTAACCGAAGTTCATCAATGCCGTCTTTGATCACTTCGAACCCCAGGCTTTCCAGAATTTTCTTAACGGTATCGGGGTGATAATTTTTGCCGCTGAGTTTTTTGAGGTAGTGGTATTTAAGCGCCACTTCTTTTTTGTTTTCGGCATCGGGATAGATATCAACGATGTCGGAACTGATGGTGCCACCTGCGAGTTCGGCCATGAGCAAAGCAGCCCGTTTGAGAACCTGCACGGTTTGTGAAATATCTGTGCCTTTCTCAAAACGACTGGCGGCATCGGTGCGCAAGCCCTGGCGAAAAGAAGTGCGGCGGATGACGGTCGGCGCGAACCAGGCGCTCTCGAGGAAAATTCGGTTGGTCTTGGCCGTTACCCCCGAATGAGCACCGCCAAATACACCCGCAATACACATGCCTTCGTTGGCATTGCAGATCATCAGGTCGTCGGCAGCAAGCGTGCGTTCTTTGTCGTCGAGCGTGGTGAACTTGCTGCCCGCGGGCAGGTTTTTGGCGATGACTTCCTGACCGGTGATGGCATCGTAATCGTAGGCATGTAAGGGCTGACCGGTTTCGTGCAACACGAAATTGGTGATGTCGACAATATTGTTGATGGGTCGCAGGCCAATGGATAGCAGCCGGTCTTTCAACCATTGCGGCGAAGGGCCGACAGTGATGTTGTTGAGGGTAACGCCACTGAAGCGGCGACAAGCCGTTTTGTTTTCAATCTTGATGCTGATGGGCAGGGAATGGTCCTGCACTTTGAAACCATTCACCGACGGTGTTTTAACCCGGGCGTCTTTTTTGTCGTGGTGCGTAAGGTAGGCACAAACATCACGGGCCACACCCAGGTGGCTCATGGCATCCATGCGGTTGGGGGTGAGGCCGATTTCGTAGATATGGTCGCGATAGGGTTTGAAATGCTGGGCGGCTGGCGTACCGGGTTTGAGATCGGCAGGCAGTACCATAATGCCGGCGTGGCTTTCACCGAGACCGATTTCATCTTCGGCGCAGATCATGCCCTGGCTTTCTTCGCCCCTGATTTTCGCCAGCTTCATGGTGATGGGCTCCCCTTTCAACGGATGAATGGTGGTGCCGATGGTCGCTACCACTACTTTCTGGCCAACAGCCACATTGGGCGCGCCACAAACGATTTTAAGCAGTTCTGGCTGACCGATATTGACCGTGGTTAAGCGAAGTTTATCGGCATTGGGGTGTTGCTCAACCGTGCGTACTTCACCGATCAGTAAGCCGGCCAGGCTGCCCGGTACAGTTTCAAATAATTCCATCGATTCTACTTCCAAACCGATGGAAGTAAGTATGCGGCTCAATCTTTCGGGATCGGGCTGGATGGGCAAATAGTCAAGAAGCCAGTTATAAGAGATTGTCATGTAAGCATTTATGATCGGGTAAACGATAAGGGATGCAAATATACTAAAAGGGCGGGGGGTAAACAGGGCGAGCAGCAGGAAAGAAAAGGCCGGCGTGAAACAGGCATGAAACCGGGCTTTGCGACAAAACGGGCTTTTAACGGTGTGGCACAAACGATGGGTAAACCCTGCCTGGTGGCTGGTTTGGGCCAGCGGCGGTGAACGAGCCATCACGGGAAACCCTGATGGGGATTGATTTTCCCGCCTGTTTACCTACCGTGTTTTCACCCTTTTTTCGCTGAAACGCCATATTGGTGGTAGTTGTTCTCCACCAAAAAACCGGGGCTAAATCTTTCTGCACAACCCTGTGTGTATTTCTCGGCTCGATAGCAGGAAAACTTTTTTAAATTGTGGATATGCCCTTGGTTTTTGTGGAAAAGCCCGGCAATTTTGTGCATTGGGTAGGGAATTACTTTGGCATAACTAAACGGCGGTGAAAATTTTTTGATCGAATAGGGCGGGTATATATTCGCCTTCCGACCTCCAGTTGTTAACAGTTTTTTTACGATTTCTTCATGATCGGGTAATAATAGAAATGGACTTAACGAATATCAATAAAGACAGGAAAAACCGGCGCAAGTCTTCTTTGGATCTCAGCACGATGGTATATGGGAAAGTTCCTCCCCAGGCCAAGGACCTGGAAGAGGCGGTTTTGGGCGCCATCATGTTGGAAAAAGGGGCATTTGATGCGGTGATTGAAATCCTGAAACCGGAATGTTTTTACCTGGATGCGAACCAGCGTATTTTCCGCAGCATGCAGGCCTTGTCGCAGAAAAGCCAGCCAATTGATATCCTCACGGTGGTGGAAGAGTTGCGCAAGCGCGAAGAGTTGGAGATGGTGGGTGGTCCCTATTATGTAACCCGGCTTACTAATACCGTGGTGTCATCGGCCAATATTGAAGCGCATTCCCGGATCATTTTGCAGAAGTTCATCCAGCGCGAGCTGATCCGCATCAGCGGGGAAACCATCAGCGATGCGTATGAAGATTCGACCGATGTGTTCGATTTGCTGGATGCGGCCGAGAGCAAGTTGTTTGAGATTACCAATAACCACTTACGGAAAGACTATAATGCCATTGATTCGGTGTTGGTGCAGGCGGTGCAGCGCATTGAAGATTTGCGCAACCAAACCGAAGACATTTCGGGCGTGCCTTCGGGATTCCCGAGCATTGATAAAGTCACTTTTGGCTGGCAGAAAACCGACCTGATTATTTTGGCCGCCAGACCGGCCGTGGGTAAAACCGCTTTTGCCCTCAACCTGGCGCGGAATGCGGCCCTGCATCCCACCAAACCCGCTGCAGTGGCGGTGTTCAGCCTGGAGATGAGCGCTGGCCAATTGGTACAGCGTATCCTCAGTGCAGAGAGTGAGATTTGGTTGGAAAAGATCAACCGGGGCAAGCTGGAAGAATATGAAATGAAGCAGTTGTATGCCAAGGGCATTCAGCGCTTATCAGAAGCCAAGATCTTTATTGATGATACCGCGGCGCTGAATATTTTCGAACTGCGGGCCAAGTGCCGGCGATTGAAAAACAAACACAACCTCGGCCTGATCATCATCGATTACCTGCAGTTGATGAGTGGTGCCGGTGGCAATACCAACCGCGAACAGGAGATCTCACAGATATCGCGTTCGTTGAAGCAACTGGCCAAAGAATTGGAAGTGCCGATCATTGCGTTGTCGCAGTTGAGCCGTGCGGTAGAAACGCGGAAAGAGGGCAATAAAATGCCGCAGTTGAGTGACCTGCGCGAATCGGGTGCCATTGAACAGGATGCAGATATGGTCATGTTTATTTACCGGCCCGAATACTACGATGTAAATGCAAATGAAAACGGTGAGAGCACCAAGGGTGAAACCCATGTGCGTATTGCCAAGCACCGGAATGGTTCGCTCGAAACCATCAAGCTGCGTGCCTTGTTGCATATCCAGAAATTTATCGACGAAGGTGTGGAGGGCGGTGACAGCCAGCCCTCGCCCTGGAAGCCGATTGGCAATGGGGGGGCAGGCGGCGGCGAGAGTCCCTATCGCCAAATCAGCAGTCGCATGAACGACAGTTCTTTTAACGACGACGAGACGCCTTTTTAATGGCCCTGCCTTTTTTTTATGTAGCCGCGGTGAATGGCAGCACGTCGGTGCTGGACGAAGCCAGTTCACGCCACGTAGTGGCGGTGTTGCGCATGCAAGCGGGTGAACAAATCCACCTGACCGATGGTCGCGGCCACCTCTATACCGCGGTTATTACCGACGCGCACAAAAAACACTGTGCGGTAGAAATCAGCAACAGCGTTTATACGGAACCGTTAGCCAACCCGGTTTCTATGGCCATATCGCCGCTGAAGAATGCTGCGCGATTGGAATGGTTTCTGGAAAAAGCCACAGAAATAGGCGTTCGATCGATACAGCTTATCCAGTGCCGGCGCACCGAGAAGCAGCAGGTGCGGCTCGACCGGTTGCAGCAGATCCTGGTGAGTGCCTTGCTGCAAAGCCAACAGGTTTGGTTGCCCGAGCTCCAGGGGCCGCTGCCTTTTAAAGAGGCCTTGTTGTCGGTGGCCGATCAACGGTTTATTGCGCATTGCCTGGATACCGACCGGGTGTCGCTGCGTACCGCCGTGCAGCGGGCGGGAAGCAAACTATTGCTGATTGGGCCGGAAGGCGATTTTACCCCCGAAGAGATAGCCGCCGCGCTGGCGGCAGGTTTCCAGGCGGTAACGCTGGGGGAAACGCGGTTAAGAACGGAAACCGCCGCGTTGGTGGGAGCGAGTTTGTTAAGGGTGTTTTAGGTGGAAAGTATGGGAACCGCCAAAGCTGGTGTCGTTAAAAAATGCTGGCTTATAAGAGATATTTAAAATTGAATTTTGGCAGCAAAAAAATATTTTCAAAAAATCGAATTCTTCTGTTAAACGGAAAATTTAATTTTAAACCTTGTCTTTTTATGGAATTTGTTTATCAGTCATTTCTATGCTTGCTTTTTTTGCGAGTAAGTTCCAAATTAAATTATCATTTTCTTTAAGTGCTTCTATTTATCAGATGTTGCTAGCGCCGTTATCGAAGGTTCGCAATATAATGACAAGAAGAGTAGCAAAAGATCCAAATGGAAATCATATAAGACAATACATTGTGTTATATGATAAAATCGCCTACATATCTTATGAAGTCAATTTTAGTTTGCTTATTTCTGTTGCTATGTCACGTTGATTCATTTTCGCAACCTAGTCTGCGAGATAATTTTAGAATTGGTGAATTTGTTGAAATTTTCGGTAGAGATAGTATAAAAGTTTATTTCACCTGCCCCGGAACCGTCGTTGACAGCAGCCACGCTACATATTATAGGCTCGGAAAAATGGACACTGCAATTATTAATGTTACAGGTGACTTTCATGATTACTATAAAACCGGCGAACTATATTTAAAAGCCACAATGACCAACAACAACCTTGAAGGAGAAGCTCGGTACTTTTACCAAAATGGCGCAGTAAAGGAAGAAGGGACGTATAAAAATAATAAAAGGACCGGCAAATGGACCTATTATTACCCGAACGGGCGCGTACATAAAGTATATGATTTTGCAGGCCAAGAGCCATTGATAATGGAGGTTTATAACTCATCTGGAAAGGCCACTGTCATGAATGGCAAAGGTAAGTTTTCAACAATCTTTAATGTAGGTAATCAATGTACTGAATATGAAATCTATGGGAACGTTTTGAATGGTAAAAAACATGGTAAGTGGACTTGGCTAAATGCGCGGGAACATGAAAGGTGGACGATAGAAGCAGGTCGAAAATATGGACAACAGGCATATAATCATTTGCAGAGGAACTATATTCTTGCAGTTGAAACGTTTGATGAGGGGAAATATGTTAAAGGCGAAATGACAGATCCACAAATCAAGTTTAATATCATTTATGCCAATGAAAACCTCCGTCTTACAGAAAACTTCTTTAATGTATATGGTCAAGTAAACATGCTAAGTTATGCCGGGACAAGTTTGTACGGGGTTTTTTATCCAGAATTGCAACGTAAGCTTTTAACGTATAATGATTCTGTTGAAAATCAGTGGTTGGTAGTTGGTGTTTCTATTTCCAATATGAGCAAAATCAAATCCATCAATGTGGCTTCATCCATCAATGACCAAAAGCTTGAGTATTTTGTTTTGCAATTGTTGGCGAAAATGACAGACTGGCGGGCTATGGTAAATAACTCAAAAAAAGTTGACTCGGATTTATTCTTTACGATACTGGTAAACGACAATCAAATGATTATACCAGCGGACTATATCCATAGTCATCGATGAGTCGGTTCTCATCGCGCCATATCATCATACCCTTGTTGACCCGGCTTGGCCGGCAATTGGGGCTCTCTTAATTGCACCGGGTTGCGTTTGGCGTTTTTGCGCATCACCATATTCAGTAACTCCACCGCAAAAGAGAAAGCCATACCGAAATAAATATAGTTTTTCAGGTGCAGGTCATGGGCTGCTTCGGCATTCCAACCTTCGATCACCAGACTGAGACCAATCATCACCAAAAAACTCAGGGCCAGCATCTTGAGGGTGGGGTGCTGGTGGATAAAGCTGGCGATCTTCGGACTGAATAAAAACATAATGATCATGGCGATCACCACCGCAGCAATCATGATCTCTACATGTTTGGCCGTGCCACCCGCCGTAATAATGCTATCAAAGGAAAACACCGCATCGATCACCAGAATTTGCAACATGGCCTGCGAAAGACTTAGGCCCTGCTGGTTCTCTGCATTGCTGGTTTCGTCTTCGCCTTCCAGCTTGTGGTGAATTTCCTTGACCGATTTATAAATCAGGAACAGTCCACCCGCCAACATCACTATGCTGGCCAGATCAAATCCTTTGCCGCTGATACTAAATACCGCCTTGCCTTTCTGCGACATCAGCCAGCTCAGGCCCATCAACATCAAACTGCGCATAATGATGCCCGATATCATCCAGAATCGCCTGGCTTTTTTCTGGTCTTTGAGCTGCGGCAACCGATTCATGATGATGCTCACAAAAATCACGTTGTCGATGCCAAGCACTACCTCCAATATAACGAGTATCAAAAAACTGATGATGCTTTCGCTGGTAAAAAGATGTTCCATGGTTGACTTGAAAGATAAGTAGATTAGGATTGACCCTGTGTGGGTTGCAAGGCATTGCAAATATTGCGCACAATATACGGGCCTTCGTAAATAAAGCCGGTCCACACCTGCACCAGGCTGGCACCTGCTTCAAATTTCTCCAACGCATCGGCACCGGTAAAAATGCCGCCGCTGGCAATCACCGGAATTTTTCCGGCCGAACGGGTAACTATATACCGTAGTAAGTCGGTAGATCGTTGCCGCAGCGGCGCCCCGCTGAGCCCGCCGGCACCCATGGCCTCCACTATGGCCGCCGCCGTTTTCAATCCCTCGCGGCTGATCGTTGTATTGGCTGCCACCAACCCGGCAAGGGCCGTTTCGGCCGCGAGGTCAATCACATCGTCCACCTGGGTTTGGGTGAGGTCGGGCGCAATTTTCAACAACAAGGGTTTGGGATGCGGCTGTTGCCGGTTGATGGTTTGCAGGTGATCGAGAATTTTATGCAGCGCGTCTTTTTCCTGCAGGGCGCGCAGGCCGGGGGTATTGGGCGAACTCACATTCACCACGAAATAATCCACCTCATCAAACAATTGCCGAAAACAGGTCTCATAGTCTTTCCAGGCATCTTCGTTGGCCGTCAACTTGTTCTTGCCAATATTACCGCCCACAATCATGCGCGGCTGACCAGCTACCGGCGCCGGCCGGGAACCTCGCCAACGCGCCAGGCGCTCGCTCACTTTTTTGACGCCCTCGTTGTTAAAACCCATCCGGTTAACCAGGGCCTGGTCTGCCGGCAGGCGAAACAACCTGGGCTTCTCATTGCCATCCTGCGGCAGCGGCGTTACCGTGCCGATTTCAACCGAGCCAAAACCAATCATTTCCAACTCGGTGAGCCAATAGGCGTTTTTATCAAATCCCGCTGCCAGCCCCACGGGGTTGCGAAAGGGCAGGCCAAAAACCGTTGTGTTCAAATCTGTCCGGCTGGCGAAATTGCGCGCCAGCATGTTTTTCATACCTGGGATGGCTGCCGCAACGTGCAGACTGTTCATGGAAAAATAGTGAACCGGTTCGGTGGGAAACTGAAAAAGCAGTCGGCGTAAGAAGGAATACATTGGCTGCAATTTCGCAAAAAAGTTTTCACCAGCCGGATCAAAATGGTAAATTTGGTTTATAAAGTTGCATAAGCAACTATTTTTAATTCTCCTTGCTTTACCTATTAAAAAGAACAGATGCAGGAAGCATATATCGTAGCAGGTTTCAGAACAGCCGTGGCCAAATCAAAAAGGGGCGGGTTTCGCTTTACGCGGCCCGACGACCTGGCGGTGGACCTGATCAAGGGCCTGTTGGCCTCGGTGCCCAACCTGGACCCCACGCGGGTAGATGATTTGATCGTGGGCAATGCCGTGCCCGAAGCCGAACAGGGCTTGCAAATTGGTCGCATGATTTCGGTGCGGGCCCTGGGAATTCCGGTGCCGGGCATGACGGTGAACCGCTATTGTGCCAGCGGACTGGAAACGATTGCCATCGCCACCGCCAAAATCAGGAGTGGCCAGGCAGATTGTATCATTGCCGGCGGTACGGAAAGCATGACCATGGTACCCACCGCGGGCTGGAAACCTTCGCCGGCTTATAGCGTGGCCATTGAGCACCCCGACTATTATTTAAGCATGGGCCTCACGGCCGAAGCCGTGGCCAAAGAATACCATGTATCGCGCGAAGAGCAGGATGCTTTTGCGCTCGAGAGCCACCGCAAGGCGATCAATGCCATCGAAAAAGGCTATTTTAAACCGGGCATCCTGCCCATTACGGTGAACCAGGTATTGCTCGATGCCAAGGGGAAAAAACAGCAAAAATCTTATGTGGTAGATACCGACGAAGGCCCGCGTGCCGATACCAATGCCGAGGCCCTGGCCAAATTGAAACCGGCTTTCGCCAATGGCGGATCCGTAACCGCGGGCAATGCCTCCCAAACCAGCGATGGCGCGGCTTTTGTGGTCGTAATGGGAGAGAAGATGGTAAAAGAACTGGGCCTGGCGCCCATCGGCAGACTCATCGCCTGCGCCAGCGCAGGGGTCGATCCGCGCATCATGGGTATTGGTCCGGTAGCGGCCATTCCCCGGGCGCTCGCCCAGGCGCATTTGTCGCTCGATGATATCGACCTGATCGAACTGAATGAAGCATTTGCCTCGCAATCGATCGCCGTTATCCGTGAAGCGAAACTGGACCCTGCCCGGGTGAATATCAATGGTGGTGCCATAGCATTGGGGCACCCGCTGGGTTGTACGGGCGCCAAACTCACGGTGCAAGTACTGACTGATTTGAAACGACTGGGCAAGAAATATGGAATGGTTTCGGCCTGTGTGGGCGGCGGACAAGGTATTGCGGGAATCGTAGAACGATTATAGAAGTGGCATAGAGCAATTATAGAATATTTAAAATAATAATCAAATATTTATAGGTAATAGTCAAATATTTGTAGCCCTACGGCGCACGGAAACAATTTTTGGGAAAATTTGTCGAATTCAAACATTTAAAAATACTTTCTTTGTAACGAACGTAGTTTCAACAGGAAAAATTACCTGGCTAATTCGTAATGTGACGTAAAGATGAGGGTGTATATTACTGACGATCATGAGATGTACCTCGAAGGTCTCTCATTGCTTTTGCAGAAACAGACAGAACTGGAAGTGACTGGAACCAGTTCCAATGCTGCCGATCTTTTGAACCGACTGCCGACAATGTCGTCGGAAGACATTTTGTTGCTGGACGTTAACCTCCCCGACATGGAGGAGGAGGAACTAATCCGAAAGATTCGAGAGCTCCGGCCAAAGCAGAAAGTGATCTACCTGACCCTGATTCGGGGTACCCGGTATGTACACAAACTGCTGAAATACCAGATCCAGGGGTATGTATTGAAAAACGCGAGCGTGGAAGAACTGCTCGCCGCGATTGATACCGTGCACAAAGGCGGACAATACTTCAGCAAGGAAATTGATATTCTGAGCGATGGCGATTTCAGGAATACGCTCACCATCGAAGACCGAAAAGTGGGTGAAATTTTATCGAAACGCGAAGTGGAGGTATTAAAGCTGGTTTGCAAAGAATTCAGCAATGCAGAAATTGCACAGAAATTGTTCTTGAGCATCAGTACAGTTGAAACACATCGTAAAAACCTTATAGCGAAATTGGGTGTGCAGAATACCGTTGGCCTGGTGAAGTTTGCCATCAGGAACAACCTGGTCGACTGATTGAAGTATCTATTCATTATACTGGCTGTTATTGGTTTCACTTGCCCGGTGGCGGCGAACAATGCCGATACCACTACGCTGATTAATCTGTATGAGCGAACCAGTGATTTTTCTGAAGACAAAGTAGATTCCATTCTTATCAATGCAACGGTCATTGAGCAGACCGATATGCAAATGCCTTTTAAGCAACGCGCGGTGATGGTGCAACGCCTGCGGGGTTTGTATTATGACCTGACGGGCGATTACAACGAGGCGTTGCGGTATTATCTCGGCGGCCTCGCACTTGCGCGCGAAACCAAACTGATGGATTTCGAAATGTCGGCGCTGACCGACCTGGCGATTTTGTATTCGCAAATCAAATCGCCCGAAAAAGCATTAAACGTTTACCGCGAATGCCTGGTGCTTACCAAAAAACATGGTACGGTGGCCGACCTGATTTCCTGTTATGGCAATATCGGCGCTATTTACAATAACCTCAATATGCCCGATACGGCCCTGCACTATCTGTCTATTGGCAGGTCGCTTTGTGAACAGCACGGTAATTTTGAATCGATCGAAACGATTTACAACAATACGGGCAATGTTTATTACAAGAAGAAAGCTTTCACCAAGGCACTGGGTTATTTCTTTTTGAACCGGGCCATCAACCTTCGGTCGAACGACCATGCTAACCTCTGGCTCGATGACTTGAATATCGGTGACAGCTATTTGCAAATGAACAGCTATGATTCGGCGCGCAAGTATATCAGTGAGTCGCTCGATCTAAGCCAGCTCTTGCGCAGCAAAAGCAAAGAGGCCGATAGTTATGCCATGCTCGCCCGGCTGGAAGAAAAAATGGGCAACTACAAGCGCGCGCTCGAATACCAGCATTTGTGGTACGAGCGCGATACCAGCCTGGTGAACCAGGCGTCGAGCAGGAATATTGCTGAATTACAGGAAAGATTTCATGCCGCAGAACGGGAACGTGAAAACCAGGAATTGGTAGCTGATATCCGACACCAAAAAACCAGGAATAGTTTTCTGACTTATTTAACCCTGGGAGCGTTGATCATGGGTGTATTAACGGGTATATTTTTGATGGCCTATCGTTCATCGAACCAGATGCTGAAAGACACAAACCGTGTTATACAACGACAGAAAGAAAAACTGGTTGAACTGAACGAAGAAAAAAACGCTTTGATCAGTGTGGTGTCACATGACCTTGGTGCGCCTTTTTCCAGCATCCAGATGTGGGCGCAACTGTTGGAAAGAGACGAGGACGTTGACCGCAAAACCGGTTTGCAAAATATTCGCGCATCAGCCCGCGAAGGCGAGAACCTGATTCGCCATATCCTCGAAGTGGAACGCATGACCCTGGGCGAAAAGCAACTCGACCTCGAAGAAGTAGAGATCACTTCCTTTCTGCAAATTGTAGTGAATGCTTTTGCGCCGGTGGCGGCCGCCAAACAGATTGCTATTTTGTACAAGCCAGCCATCGGCAGAACCTCGCTGCTCACCGACGAAGCGATGCTGCGACAAATCATAGAGAACCTTTTGTCGAACGCTGTTAAGTTTTCACCACCAGGGCAGGAAATCGTATTGCAGGTGCGCAAAGAGAACGAGAAAATAGCCATCTCGGTACAAGACCATGGGCCGGGTATTTCAACCGAAGAACAGCAAGTGCTTTTTCAACGCTATGCGAAGGGATCGGCTTCGCCCACTGCCGGTGAAAATTCAACGGGGCTGGGTCTATTCATTGTAAAAAGATTGGTGCAAGAATTGAATGGTGAAATCTCCATCCAGTCGGCCGTGGGTGCCGGGGCTTGTTTTACCGTCACTTTTCCACTTGGTTAAGCACTGGCTGCTTTCACTATTTCAGCGTATTTTCTTTCACCTATTTGCTGTCGCCACATCGCGTAATACAATCCTTTTTCGGCGAGCAGGTCTTCATGACTACCTGTCTCTACCACCAATCCTTTTTCCAGCACGTAAATGCAATCGGCGTGCATGATGGTCGACAAGCGATGTGCGATCAATACCGTGATTTGCCGGCGTTGCGCAGAGATATGGCGAATGGTTCGGGTAATGGCTTCTTCTGTCAATGAATCGAGTGCGGAAGTAGCTTCATCAAAAATCAACAGGTTCGGTTGCCGCAGCAAAGAACGCGCAATCGACAATCGTTGTTTTTCACCACCGCTGAGTTTGAGTCCGCCTTCGCCAATCATGGTATCAATGCCTTTCTCTGCCCGGGCCAGCAGGTTCTGGGCGCTGGCTTTTTCCAAGGCAGCCATTACTTCGGCTTCGGTGGCATCTGGTTTTACAAACAAGAGGTTTTCGCGAATGGTGCCGCTGAACAATTGTGTGTCTTGCGTAACAAAACCGATTTGCCGGCGAAGATCATCGAAGTCGATTTCGTTTTCGTTGATGCCGTTGTATAAAATCTTTCCCTGCTGTGGGCGATACAACCCCGCGAGCAATTTCACGAGTGTGGTTTTTCCTGCCCCCGACGGCCCCACAAACGCAATGGTTTCGCCTTTTGCAGCAGTGAAGCTGATGTTTTTAACCGCGTGTTGTTGTGCTGTTTTGTGTTTAAAACCCACGTCTTCAAACGAGAGCGTTTGGATATTATCTACTTGAATAGGATGCGCGGGAACGGGTTCGGGCGCTTTTTCCATCAGGTGGCGGAAATTGTTCAACGAGGCTTCTGCTTCGCGATAAGAAAGAATGATATTGCCTACTTCCTGCAGCGGACCGAAAATAAAAAAGGAAAAAAATTGCATAGTGACCAGTTGGTCGGGTCGCATATTTTCTTTGTAGATCTGCCACATTAAAATGGCCAGTATCACTTGCCGGAGTGTGTTGACAAAAGTGCCCTGCACAAAACTGAGGCTCCTGACTCTTTTTACTTTGGTGAGTTCGAGTCCTAAAATTTTGAAAGTGTTTTTATTGAGGCGCTCTACTTCCTGGTTGGTGAGTCCCAGGCTCTTGATGAGTTCGATATTGCGCAGCGATTCGGTAGTGGTACCTGCCAGCGACGTGGTTTCGGCCACAATATTTTTCTGGATTAGTTTGATGCGACGGCTCAGGAAATTGGTGATGACGGTGAGTAAAACAATACCGCCGAAATAGACCAGGGGCAAACTGGGATGAATATTGAACGAGTAGATGGTAACGAATACCGTACCCACCATTACCCCGAACAAAATATTGATGAAATTGGAAATGAATTTTTCGGTATCGGTTTCCACTTTTTGCAAAATGCTCAGGGTTTCGCCGCTGCGCTGGTCTTCAAATTCGTGGTAGGGCAATTTCATGGCGTGCTTGAGTCCGTCGGTGAAAATCCGCGCGCCGAATTTTTGGGTGATCACATTGAAAAAATAATCCTGAAAGGCTTTAGCAATACGACTCACCATCGCTACGCCGATAGAAGCGAGTAAAAGCCAGCCCACGGCGTTGATGAAACCCTTCAAATCCTGGCTGTCAGCATAGGTTTTGTAGTTGAAAGCGACTTTGATGATGCGACCAAAAATGATGGGATCAATCAGTGAAAAACCGGTATTGATGCCAGCTAATAACAAAGTGAGGAATACCAGCCATTTATAAGGCTTTAGGTATTGAAAAAGGATTTGCATGCAGTCTCTTGAGTTGAAACAAAGATAATAACAGGCTGCAGGCGGTTTTGTTCTTAACTCGTCACGCCGATGCCCCAGCTTTTCCGGTCGAGGCTGCGGTACTGGATGGCTTCGGCCAGGTGCTCCGGTTGAACCGAGTCTTTGCCAGCCAGGTCGGCGATGGTGCGGCTCACTTTCAGGATGCGTTCAAAGGCGCGCGCAGAAAGATCCAGTCGCTCCATGGCTGTTTTAAGCAATTGGGTGCTGGCCTGGTTGAGGGGTACCCATTCGCGTGTGAGCCGGTTGCTCATTTGGGCATTGCAGTAATAGCTGGTTTGTTTGAAACGTTCAGCCTGTTTTTGCCGGGCTGCTATCACCCTGGTTTTGATATCGGCTGAGCGCTCCTGTGGCCGGTTGCCTTGCAACTCGTTGAAACTGGGGGGCACTACTTCTACATGGAGGTCGATGCGGTCGAGCAGGGGGCCCGAAATGCGATTCAGGTATTTCTGTACCAGGTTGGGTGCGCAACTACATTCTTTTTCCGGATGGTTGAAATAACCGCAGGGGCAGGGGTTCATGGCGGCGATCAACATAAAGCTGGCCGGAAACTGGATGCTGGCATGTGCGCGCGCAATGGTGACCTGTCGCTCTTCGAGTGGTTGCCGCAATACTTCCAACACCGTGCGCCTGAACTCCGGCAACTCGTCCAGGAACAAGACGCCATGGTGCGCCAGGGAAATTTCGCCGGGTTGCGGAAAATGCCCGCCACCTACCAGGGCCATATCACTGATGGTATGGTGCGGGGCACGAAATGGCCGTTGGGTAATCAGTGCGCTGTGTTGTTGCAGTTTGCCCGCCACACTGTGAATGCGGGTGGTCTCCAGGGCTTCTTGCAAAGAGAGCGGCGGCAGGATGCTGGGTAGTCGTCGCGCGAGCATGGTTTTGCCCGCGCCCGGCGGACCGATCAACAACAGGTTGTGCCCACCTGCAGCGGCTATTTCCATCGCCCGTTTGATGTTTTCCTGGCCGCGCACATCGGCAAAATCCATATCCGATTGTGCTGCCTGTTTGAATTGAGTATGGATATTGACACGGGTGGGCGTAAAGGACTCGGGTGATTCGAGTAATTCAACCACGTCTTTGAGGTGCAGCATGCCATATACATTTAATTGATCTACCACCGCAGCTTCGCTGGCATTGCCGGCCGGCAGCAATAGTTTTTTGAAACCTTCTTTGCGGCTGTTGATGGCAATGGGTAGCGCACCGCGAATGGCCTGGATAGACCCATCGAGCCCCAATTCGCCCATTAATACGGTGGAAGCGAGCAGGTCGGTATTTTCCAATTGGCCTGTTGCCGCCAATATGCCGATGGCAATGGGCAGGTCAAAGGCCGATCCTGTTTTGCGAATGTTCGCCGGCGCCATGTTCACTATCACTTTGGTGCGCGGCATAAAAAAACCATTTGACTTGATGGCGCTTTCAACACGCAGTATGCTTTCCTTCACCGCATTGTCGGGCAAGCCCACCATATAGGTACTGGTACCCAGGGTTACATTGATTTCAATAGAAATGGTGATGGCGTCGATGCCATACACCGCGCTGCCAAATGTTCGCACTAACATGCCGGCAAATTAGCCGCCTTGCCGGGTCAAAAAAACCGTTATTTAACCCTTTCTGTTGTCCACTCGGCCAATAGATCAGTGAAAGGATCTATTTCAATTTGCGTTGCAGTAAATGGAAGAGCGAAGTGTTGTTGTTGATCGGGGCTATTGACCTGGATGGATTGTATCGATTCACGGCCATTGCCCCTAACACGAATGGTTAACGGAAACCGACTTATTTCTTTTTGCATTTGACGGATATGTACCTGCAGGTTGTTGCCCTTCGTGCTCCATTGTATGCGCAACTGTGGATGCCCCGGTGTGCGCAACCACTGCCTGAAAAATGTTTCGAGGTTGCGGCCGCTGTTTTTTTCCATCACCCGCATGAAATCAGTGGTATTGGCATTTTTGCCTGTATAGCTGGCATAGTAGTCGCGGATGCCCTTCCAGAAAATGCTATCGCCCAATTGCCGCCGCAGCATATGCAATACCCAACCGGCCTTGGGATAACTGTTGGCATTCAGCAGTTTCATGTAGTCGGTTTCGAGGCTGTCTACAATGGGTCGTTGTGGTTCTTTGCGGTAAAAATCAATCACGGCCTTTCTTTGTTCCTGCAACATTTTGCGCATGGTATCGATGCCATGAACCGATTCCATGTACATATCGGTCATATACGTAGCAAAGCCTTCGCTCAACCAGAGTTCACTCCAGTGTTTTTCGGAAGCGCTGTTGCCAAACCACTGGTGGGCGATCTCATGCGCCAGCAGGGTTTCGACCTTACGGTTACCTGTAACCGAATTTTCGTAATAGAAAATACAGCCCGCATTTTCCATGCCGCCAAAAATGGTCTTCGATTGCACATTGGCCAATTTGCTGAATGGATAGGGCCCCACTTTTTGGATGAACCAGGGTAGTATCTCGGTTGCCTGGCTGTAATCGTAAAATCCTTTGCTGCGATCGGGTGCAAAAATCCAACTGGTGACTGGAACCTGGCCCACGGCACCTGCATATCCCACGGCAAATTCGGCACAGCCGATCACCATCACCTTGCTGGGAATGGCGGTGGTTTCCTGCCATTCGGTAACAGCGGTATCGGAACCATTTCGACATTCTTCGGTTTGGATACCATTGGCGATCACCTGGTAATGCGCCGGTGCGGTTACGCGAAAACCAACCGTTGCTTTATCTGACGGATGGTCGTTACAGGGAATCCACTGGTGCGCCCGGTTGGGCCAATTGTCGGCAAAGAAGCAGCGCCGGTTGTATTTGTTGGTTGAAATGATAAGTCCATCGGCCGGAATACCCTTGTATTGCAGGGCGATCTGGTGCTCGCCCTTTGTCGCAACTGGAATGGCCACCCATTCTGCCAACTGCGTAAATGTTACGGGTTGTTTGTCGACCGTTACCTCACTCACCCGCATGCCCTTGCCACTTGCATCCGGCGCATGCAGGTCGAGCAATATGCTATCGCCCCGCAACATATTCAGGCGGATGGCGGCCTGCCCCCGCAAGGTATCGTGTAGGTCGGAAATTTGTAACTGGTATTGGTACCCGATTACATCGATGCGGGTATGCCGTTCGGGCACGCCTTGTGCAAATATGCAGTTACCCGTAAACGTTAGTAAGAAAAAATAAAGTAGGGGTTTCATGCCATTTTATAATTTATCTAGCAGTTCCAGCACTTTTTCTCTTTTCAGGATGAGGTAACCAATGCGGTCGTTGCTGATGCCGGGACGCAGGTGGTAGTTGAACACCAATTGGTCGTCTTCAATCTCCGTTTCGAAATAACTGAACTGGATGTTTTGGTGGTTGCGCAGCTCTTCACCAATTTCATAAAGGTGGGTCGATAAAACGAAAATCGATTGCCGCATTTTCACCAATCCCTCGATAACGGCCAGCGAACACTTCATCGCATCTTTGATATTGGTGCCCTTGAAGAGTTCGTCGATCAATACCAACCATTTGTTGCCATCGTTGATCTTCAGGATGGTATTGCGAATGCGTTGTACTTCGTTGAAGAAAAAGCTTTCGCCCCGCGCGATATTATCCGTCACATTGATATTGCTGAGGATGCCTTCAAAAAGACTGCAGGTCATCGAAGCCGCGGGCACGCCCATGCCCAGGTGTGCCAGGTAAATGGCCGCACCAATGGAACGGATAAACGTGCTTTTGCCGGCCATATTGGCGCCGGTAAGAAACAGAAAATTATGTTGTTTGTTCAAGTCGATATCATAGGCCACCGGCTGGGGCAATAATAAATGATAGAGTTGGCGGGCTTCCAATACCGGGGTGCTGGTATCGATCACTTTGGGGTATTGCAAATTGAATACCACCGCTGCTTTCGCCATGCCGTACCAGGCATCGAGCTTGCCGAAAAGTTGCAATAATTCATGCACCTGCTGTTTGTATCGGTAAAAGATAAAATGACCAAAACCAACCACTTCCTGCAGGGTGAAGGAAGTGCCGGAAAGATGCGCGCCCAATGCACGAATGGTTGTTTCGTTCAGCAATCCCGCTGCACGATCGAGCAATTGTTGCAGGGGCTTTGGAAGCTGCGTTGCCCGCAGCAATTCGATCAGGCGCAAGAAGCCGCGTACAAAATCAGCGAAATGGCCCATGCTATATCGTACCGTGGCAAAATCAGGGCTCGCCATCAGCTTGTAACGCAAACCGCCCAAAAAACTATGGGCGGGCGGTATCGGTTCGAGTTGGGCATCAAAAAAACGAACCATCACCATAATGGTACCATTGCTGATTTGCTGTGGCCAATCGTCTAGGAATTTCGTCAGGTGTTGCAGTATCTGCTGCTGTTGTTCAATGGCCGATACATTGTCAAAAGGTTCTTTGAAAAAACGATGCAACCAATCGCGCCCCAAACTGGTGCGGGTTTGGTTGAGTTTGTGGAAAATAGATTGGTCTTCTTCCGAATGGAAAATGGAAAGATCGTGCAAGGTTACCTTATCGATATTCATCGTGTTCAATTTACGCGTTGAAACCGAATAAGATGCTGTTTTATTCCGAATGCACAGTCATCGGTCGAAAACAAGTCGCTGCCCTTGCTGCGACTCATCAAAAACGCCGTTGGCTACTACCAGGTGGCCATTCACAAAGCAATGGCTGATGCTGGCGGGCAAGCTGGTACCTTCCAATGGGCTCCAGCCACACTTGTATAAAATATTTTCTTTGGTGATGGTTGTTGGTTGTTGGAGATTGACCAGAACCAGGTCGGCCTGGTAGCCTTCCCGTACGAAACCGCGGTTTTTGACCTGAAAACAAATGGCCGGCGCGTGGCACATCTTCTCTACCATTTTTTCAAAACTGAGTTTGCCTGCTTTAACATAGTGCAGCATCAGCAGCACAGAATGTTGTACCAGGGGCAGGCCGGCATGGGCATGGAGATAGTCTTCCTGTTTTTCGGCCCAGGTATGCGGCGCATGGTCAGTAGCAATGATATCGAGCCGATCGTCGAGTAAGCCTTCCCACAAAGCCGCTTTATTGCTGGCCGCTTTGATGGCAGGGTTGCATTTGATCAGGTTGCCGAGTGTGGCATAGTCATCGGCCGTAAAATGCAGGTGGTGAACACATACTTCTGCCGTGATCCGCTTTTCGCGCAAGGGCAGCATATTGCTGAAAAGCTGCAATTCCCGCTCGGTGGTGATATGCAGAATATGCAGGCGGCTATCGTGTTTTTTGGCCAGTTGTACCGCATAAAAAGACGATTCAAAACAGGCTTCGGCCGATCGGATAATGGGGTGATCGGCTGCGGTGAGTGACCGGCCCGTTGCCTGAAGTGCTGCCAGGTTGCGATGGATGATGCGTTCATCTTCGCAGTGCGTGGCGATCAGCAATTCGCTGCCGGCAAAAATATGTTCGAGCGACAAAGGATTGTCGACCAACAGCCCGCCGGTAGAGGAGCCCATGAAAATTTTGATACCGGCTACACGGTCTTTTTTATCGTTGGTGCGCAACACATCTTCCAGGTTATCATTGCTGGTACCCATGAAAAAAGAATAGTTGGCCAGCGAATGCTTCGCAGCGATAGCGTATTTGTCTTCAAGCAGTTCTTGTGTAAAGACCGGTGGTTTGGTATTGGGCATTTCCATAAAACTGGTAACACCACCTGCAACAGCGGCCTTCGCTTCGGTGTAGATGGTTGCTTTATGGGTGAGCCCCGGTTCGCGAAAATGCACCTGGTCGTCGATGGCGCCAGGCATCAGGTGTAAGCCTTCGCCCTTGATTTCGGTAACAGCGCCCTTCACATTGATCTGGGGGTCGATCCGCTCAATAATGCCATCTGTTAGCAAAATATCGGTTGGTCGGGTGTTCCCTTCGTTCACCAATTGAACGTTCTTTATCAGGTATCTGCGCATAATTTGTTTACTTAGCCGAAAATTAGCCGTATCGATGCAAGTTATAAAAAGACTGCTTCCCATCCTGATGGTTGTTTGTCCGTCGCTGTTGCTCGCCCAATCCACCCTGTTGCCGCAGGGCTATAAACACCAGCAACTGATCGACCGGATGGAAATTCGTTTCCGCGACAGTGCTTTGTCGATGCAACAGGCCAAACCCTTCGACCGAAAAGGTTGGGTAGAAGCGCTGGAAGCCATCGATCCGTCTGCGCCCATGAGTGTGGTTGATGCGTTTAATATCGAGAGTGCGCTGATGAATAACCAGGAATGGGTAACCGGCCCTACCGAAAGTTTTGCCAGCAAGCGGCCCTTTCTGAAAACCTTTTATAAAACCCGGGCCGACTTGCTACAGGTGAATGTGAAAGACTTTTTCCTGGCCATCAATCCGATGTTCAATTTTCAGGTAGCGAAAGAATCTGGAACGGATGAAACCCTGTATATCAACAGCAGGGGTGCGCGGGCCCGCGGATTAATCGCTGAAAAAATCGGCTTTGATTTTTACCTCGCCGAAAACCAGGAAAAAGACCCCTGGTATGTACGGCGTTTTCAGCAGGATTTTAATGCCGTACCGGGTGCAGGTTATTATAAAACCTTCAAAACAACGGGCTATGATTACCTCGATGCCCGCGGTTCTATATTTGTCAACGCCACCAAATACATCAATATTCAGTTTGGGTACGACAAAAATTTTATCGGTAACGGCTATCGCAGTTTGTTCCTCAGCGATTTTTCCAACAACTATTTGTTCCTGAAATTAAATACGCGCATCTGGAAGTTGAACTACCAGAATATTTTTATGGAACTGACGCCGTCGTTGAGCAGGAGCTTTCGCGACGACCAGTTGCTGGATAAAAAATACGCGGCTATGCACCACCTCAGCTACCAACCTACCAAGTGGCTGAATGTAGGGTTGTTTGAATCGGTGATCTTCGGCCGCCGCAACAAATTTGATTTCACCTACCTGGTGCCGGTTATTTTCCTGCGCTCCATCGAACAGCAGAACGGCAGTGCCGACAATGCCAATATCGGCTTTGATGTAAAAGCAAATGTGGCCAAACATTTTCAGTTTTACACGCAGGTATTGTTTGATGAGTTTAAGCTGAGTGAGATGAAGAGCAGCCGTGGTTGGTGGGCCAACAAATACGCGATCCAGTTGGGTGCCAAATACATTGATGCCTTTGGCATTACCAATCTCGACCTGCAGGCTGAATACAATAAGGTTCGACCGTTTACTTATTCGCACAATGATAGCCTTGCCGATTATTCGCATTATAACCAGTCGCTGGCGCATCCCATGGGTGCCAACTTGCGCGAGTTTATCGGCATTGTTCGCTACCAGCCCATACCGCGATTGCAAGTACAGGGCAAACTCATTGCCTGGCAGCAGGGAAAGGACTCGGCCGGTATTGATTTTGGCAGCAATATTCTTCGGCCCTATAGCGATCGTCCCTACGATTATGGCTGGACCACCGGCACCGGACGAAAAGCAACCGGTGTAAATGCGTCCTTGTACCTGGGTTATGAAATACTGGAGAACTTATTCATTGATGGTATGTTGCAGGTGCGCAATTACAAGACCAACAACGATGCGTCGCTTACGCGCAACACGACCCTGTTCAGCCTGGGCTTACGCATGAATATGTATCGAAGAGAATTTGATTACTAGGCCATGCTGCAACGATCTACCATTCAGTTGTTGCGATTTCCGTTTTCGTTTTTGTTGCTACCGGTTTATCTGTTTGCACTCAGCCAAACCCTGTACACCAATTGGCTGGATGCTGTATGGGTCTTCTTTATTTTACATGTGCTGGTTTATCCCGCCAGCAACGGCTACAATGGTTATATGGATCAAGATACCGACGCGGTGGGCGGCATCAGGCACCCGTTGCCACCCAGCAAGCAATTGTTGCAACTGGTAAACGCCATGGATATCCTGGCCATTGCTTTGTCGTTGCTGGTTACGCCCTGGTTCGCCCTGGGTGTGCTGTTGTATATCGCTGCTTCGCGCGCGTACAGCAGTCGCTTAATCAGGCTTAAAAGATTTGCCTGGTCGGGTTTTTTGTTGGTGATGCTTTGCCAGGGGGCACTGGTGTTTGCCATGGTGTATCATGGCGTACACCTGCGACATCCGTTGGCCGTGCCCCTCAGTGGTTGCGTGGCCAGCAGTCTGTTGCTGGGCGGGGCCTATCCACTCACGCAGGTATACCAGCACCGCCAGGATGAAGCTGATGGCGTGAAAACCATTAGCATGCAACTGGGCATCAAAGGCACTTTTATTTTTTCGGCACTGCTGTTCAACGCAGCCTTTCTCGCACTAGGCCTGCATTTTGCGTTACAATTGGAATTGGATCGGTTTCTGTACCTCTTGCTTTTTTTCCTGCCGGTGGGGCTTTATTTTTTCTTTTGGGCGCGAAAAGTGTGGAAGAACAGCGTCGCTGCCAACTACGATAACCTGATGCGCATGAATTGGGTGTCGGCAATTTGTTCCAATGCAGGTTTTCTGTTTATCTTGATCTGGAAATTACTTGACTGAAATCAGCTCCATAGGAACAGCGCTGCCTGCTTACCGTCATGCGCAGCAGGACATCAGGCAGTTTATGGACAGGGTATATGCGTTGTCGGCTACCGATAGCCGTAAGATGCGCTTCCTGTACCAGCAGTCGGCTATTGATTACCGTTACTCTGTAATTCCTGATTATAGCCTGCCGGCTGATGACTGGGTTTTTTATCCGGCCACCGAATCGCTGGAACCTTTTCCCACGCTCGAAAAACGCATGGAGTGGTACGATGCGCAGGCATTGGCACTGTCGCTACAGTCCATCGAATCTTGTTTGGCAAACAGTGCTTGTACAACTGCCGACATCACGCACCTCATTACGGTAAGCTGCACCGGCTTGAAAGCCCCGGGACTGGAACTCGCCCTGCAACAAGCGCTGGCCTTGCCCGCAAACACGCAACGCCATGCCATCAATTTCATGGGTTGTTATGCCGCCATCCATGGCCTGCGGCAGGCCGATTTGATCTGCCGCGCCGATCCATCGGCCAAAGTACTATTGGTATGCACCGAACTTTGCACCCTGCATTTTCAGAAAACACCTGATGCCGACAATATTGCTTCTTCCTTGTTGTTTGGCGACGGATCAGCAGCGGTATTGTTGCAAGCTGCAAACGGCAAGGGCCCCGTGTTGAAAGGTTTTTACGGCGAAGTAGTGGCTGCCGGCAGCAAAGACATGAGCTGGGGTTTGTCATCGTCGGGTTTTCAAATGACACTCAGTGGCTATGTGCCCGATTTGTTGTCGACCGATTTCCAGCCCATGCTCGAACGGGCTTTTTTACAATATGGCATCAGCCGCAACAGTATTCAAGGCTGGTGCATTCATCCGGGCGGTAAACGGATTTTGGAGGCCCTGGGTAAAAGCCTGCAGTTGGACCATGAACTGGCTGCTTCCTATTCGGTACTGCGTCGTTTTGGCAATATGTCATCGCCCACCGTCTTGTTTGTATTAAAAGAATTGCTTGACGCCGGTACGCGCGGGCCCATACTGGCCGCGGCTTTCGGACCGGGGCTCACCATGGAAACCTGCTGGCTGGAGGCCGGGTCGTCATGAACTGGTCTGCGCGACGCAATCAACCCGAACTGCTCGACCAGCCGGGCATTCCTTTCGATGCCATCCGCCTTAATATGCAGGAGCTGGCGGTTATCAATCATTGGCTGGGCGGCCACCAGATCAGTATCAATGCCTGTAAAAAACTGGTGTCGTCCATGCCTGCTTTTTCGATTGCCGAAATAGGCAGCGGGGGCGGTGATAATTTACTAGCCATCGCCCGCTGGGCCCGCAAAGAACAAAAGAAAATTCGCGGTATTGGCATTGATCTGAATCCTTCTTGTGTGTTGTATGCGCGCGATCGGTTTCCGGCATTTGATTTTGTTGAAGCCGACTACCGGCACTATGTTTTTAATGAATCACCTGATATTATTTTCTCCTCACTATTTTGTCATCATTTCAGCAGTGAAGAACTGGTGACCCAACTACAGTGGATGTACCAAAACAGCCGCGTTGGTTTTTTTATAAACGACCTGCACCGGCATCCGCTGGCATACCATTCTATCAAATGGTTGACGCGTTTTTTGTCTAAGTCTGAATTGGTGCGGCATGATGCGCCGCTGTCGGTGCAACGTGGCTTTAGCCGGCGCGACTGGGCCGGTATTATCTCACGGGCAGGTATACCCGAAGTTTCCATTTCCTGGCAATGGGCGTTTCGCTGGTGTATCCTGGTAAAGAAAAATGACGGTGGAGCAGCCGTTTGAAACGGATATAGCCATTGCCGGCGGCGGACTCGCCGGATTGAGTGCAGCGATTTTGCTGGCGCGGCAGGGGCATAGCGTTGTGTTACTGGAAAAAAATGAATACCCGTTTCACCGGGTTTGCGGCGAATACATCAGCGAAGAAAGTCGCCCTTTTTTAGCATCACTGGGGCTGGATTTACCGGCAACCACCTATCCACTTATCCGCCAACTGCAATTGTCGGCACCGGCTGGTTTGTCGTTGCTAACCGACCTGCAACCAGGCGGTTTTGGCATCAGCCGTTACCGGCTCGATGACCTGCTGGCGCAGCAGGCGCGAGCTGCCGGCGTGCGGCTCATGACGGGGCTCAAGGTCGACGCCATTCAATACCGAAACGGTAAACAGGAAATGCAGGCGGGCAAACTGCGTTTCGCTGCCAAACTGGCCCTTGGCTGCTTTGGCAAACGGAGCAACCTCGATCTTGGGTTCAAACGGCCCTTTGCAATACACAAACCCGGCAAAGCGGGGAACTATATTGCCGTTAAATACCATGTGCGGTATGACCAGCCCATCGATACCATTGCCCTGCACAATTTCGACCAGGGGTATTGTGGTATTTCAGCGGTGGAAAACAACCAGTATTGCCTTTGTTACCTGACCATTGCCGATAACCTGGCGCGCTGCGGCAACAATATCCCGCAAATGGAGGCGACTATTCTGGCACAAAATCCTTTTCTTCGTAACATATGGCAAACGGCTGATTTTGGTGATCGCAAACCCATCAGCATTTCACAGGTTTCATTTGCGCCCAAGTCGACTCTTGAAAACCATGTGTTGATGATCGGCGATGCAGCGGGACTCATCACGCCACTCTGCGGAAATGGCATGAGCATTGCGATGCATGGCGCAAAGCTGGCCGCCGGTTTGGGTGATTCGTTTTTGCGGGGCAAAATTTCCCGCAGCGTTCTGGAGGCCCAATACCAGCGGCAATGGAAGCAGCATTTTGGCCGACGCCTGCAGGCGGGACGAGCCATCCAATATTTTTTCGGAAATCCGCGGTTGAGTAATTGGTTGTTGCGGGCGGGGAGAATGTCTCCTGCGCTCACCAGATTTCTCATTAAACAAACCCATGGTGAAAATTTTTAAGACTTGTAGTTTGTGGTTGCTCATGCAGGGAATGGATCCGTTACAGGCGCAGGATTATCACGCGGTACAAGGCTCCAATTATGCCGGGTCGCTGGGCGTGTACAATAATCCGGCAGCCATGGTCAATACACCAGTTAAATGGGACCTGACCATCGCCGGCATCCAGGCCAAATACCAAACCAATGCCATCCGCATTGCTGACTATTCGCTGTTGTCGTCGCCCGCCAATTCGCAATTCTTTATCACCGGCGGTAGCAAAGAACGGTATGGCAATGCGCAGGCCAATATCAACCTATTCACTACGCGCATCGCCTGGGGCCGAAACCGGGCCATTTCTTTTGGCGCCAACCTACGGTCGGGCGCCAATTTCAGCACCAGCGAATACAATTACCGCGATACGGTGAGCAGTGTACAATCGTTTATGACCCTGAACGAAGCCACCGGACCCTATTCTGCCAAAATGCGCATGAGCACGGCGGTGGAATTGTGTTTGTCGTACGGTCAAACGATTTTGAGAGGTGGCGATTGGCGATTGAACGGCGGACTAACGGTGAAGGTTAACCGAGGTTTGGCCGGCGCGCAGGGCACGGTTACGAATATCAGTAAAACGTCAACGGCTACCCCCACGGGTATTGAATACCAGCTCACCGGCGGTTCGCTTATTTACGGCTACTCATCCAATATTGACCACCTGAATGGCAATTACAGCCGCCTGACCAATATTGCCAACCTGGTGCGCTACAGCAGATCAGGTGCTTCGGTAGACCTTGGTTTGGAGTGGTTGAAACTGCCTGATAATGGTCCGGCGTATACACAGGGCGAAGATGATTATTACGATTACGATTGGAAAGTGAGTGCGTCTGTATTGGATATCGGCTGGGCGCAGTATAGGTATGGTGCTGAAAGCCGGCGCGCCACCATTCCAGCCAATGGCCCTACTGCTACAGAAATCGACCAGCATATTGATTCAACCGTCAAAAGTCTTTCTGATTTTACGAATGCCATTGCGCAATTGGTTCCGGTGCAATCGGCGGGTACCGATTATAAAATCTTTTCGCCCGCGCGCATCAACCTGAATGTGGATCGCTGGCTGATGAGTGCCTTGTACCTGAATGCCGATATCAATGTCAATATCGGGTCGCTGTTTCTCGGCAAGAACCGGTATATCCTGAAGAGCATGAATAGGGTGCGCGTTACACCGCGGTATGAAGTGCGTCGCTGGGGGCTCTACCTGCCCTTGCAATACAATGCAAACAACCAGTTTTGGGTTGGTGCAGCGGGTCGCCTCGGTCCGTTGTTGGTGGGCGTTCACAACCTCGCCAATCTTTTCTCCAAAACATCGATGGCCAGTGGCGGCGGTTATATTGCCCTGACCATTCGCAGTTCGCAATTCACCGGTACCAAGAAAGAAAAGAAATACGATTGCCCAACCTATTGAGCGGGCGAACTGTTATATCAATGGCCCGCCGCATAAAAAACCAGTATGAGCAGTAAAAAAACATTGGTAATGGGTGCTTCCGCTAACCCTGAGCGTTATAGTTATCTCGCCATCAACAAACTCAGGGCACACGGCCATCCGGTGGAAGCCATCGGCCGAAAGGCAGTACAAGTAAAGGATGTGTTGGTGCGAACCGGCACTGATTCCCTGAAAGATATTGACACCGTGACCATGTACCTGTCGGCCGAAAACCAGCAACCCTACTACGATTACATACTCGGACTGCACCCCAAAAGAATCATCTTCAATCCCGGTGCTGAAAACGAAGAACTGGCTGCCAAAGCAAAGGCCCTGGGTATTTATCCGCAGGAAGCCTGCACCCTGGTATTGCTCAGCACGGGCCAGTACTGATCAAGCCAATGGGGGTGAACCCGTTAATGGGACTTGGTTATGCACCATTGTGGGAAATTAATTTTTTCATAACAGTCGTCGTTGGCGCGGCACCGCGGCTTTTTTGGTAATTTCCAAAAACCCATTTTATGTTATGGAGAAAATTTAATGGCGATTTGATCGAGCTTCCGATCAAAGACGCCGTAGAAAGAGCGATTCAAAAAGAATCGAACAATGGCTATCATTTAAAAGTTTGTATCGGCACCGACTCGCAGGTAAAAGGGATTGAAACTGAATTTGCCACGGTGATTGTTTTTTTGCGCGAAGGCCATGGTGGTTTTATGTTCATCCACAATGAAAAGACCCGCCAAAAATATTCCATCAAAGAACGCATGCTGGTGGAAGTGGCGCGCAGTATTGAAATAGCGTATGAGCTTTGTCCGCTGTTTACCGAATACAATGTTGACATGGAAGTGCATGCCGATATCAACACCAATCCGCATTTCAAAAGCAATGATGCCTTGAAAGAAGCCATGGGTTATATACTCGGAATGGGCTTCGCTTTCAAAGCAAAACCAGAAGCATTTGCCAGCAGTAGCTGTGCCAACAAAGTGGTGAATTAATCGCCCGCATTCATGTCTGCAATCATTTGCAGCAGTTTCTCGCGGCCCTGCCCCTTCACCGCGCTGGTCACTACATGGGCCGGCAGAAATTGCCAGGTTTTTCGCATCTCCTGCAAAAAATCTTTTACGTTTTTCGCCACCGTGCGTTGGTTCTCTTTGTCGGCCTTGGTAAACACCAGGGTAAACGGCAGTTCCCAATCGCCCAGTTGGTTGACGAAATCAAGGTCAATTTTTTGGGGCGCGTGCCGGCCATCGATCAGCACAAATAAATTGACCAGGTTTTCTCTTTTGCGCAGGTAATTTTCGATCATTTTCGTCCACTGTTTACGCTGGGCCTGCGACACTTTTGCAAAACCATAACCTGGCAAATCGACCAGGTACCATTTCTGCACCTGGCCCCCGGCACCGTTCTGGCTCAGCACCTCAAAATGGTTGATTAACTGGGTTTTTCCGGGCGTGCCTGAGGTTTTGGCCAGTTTCTGGTTGGCGGTGAGCATATTGATCAGGGAGGATTTTCCCACATTGCTCCGGCCGATAAAAGCGTATTCGGGCCGGTCGGCCGGCGGACATTTTTCCCAATCGGGGCTGCTAACCAGGTAGCTGGCTTTGTTGATCTGCATGGAACAAAGATAAAATTGCCTTAATTTCGACCTCTCATTATCTATAAAACAATACACAGATGGCTGAAGCGATATTGATGCCCCGGTTGAGTGATACGATGACAGAAGGGGTAATTGCTGCCTGGCACAAAAAAGTGGGTGATCCCGTGAAGAAAGGCGAATTGCTGGCAGAAGTTGAAACCGACAAGGCGACGATGGACCTTGAAAGCTATAAAGACGGTACCCTGCTGCATATTGGCACCGAAAAAGGCGGCAAACTGCAGGTGAACGACCTGCTGGCCATCATCGGCAACCAGGGCGAAGACATTAGTTCTTTGCTCGGTGGCGCCAAAGGCGGATCAGCCCCCGCCGCCAAAACTGCGGCCCCGGCCGACAAACCTGCTGAGAAAGCAGCCGCGCCCGCGGCGGAAAAGCCTGCTGCTGCGGCCGGCCTCGACCTCAGCAAGATGGAAGAAGTGATCCTGATGCCGCGCCTGAGCGATACCATGACCGAAGGAGTGATTGCTGCCTGGCACAAGAAAGTGGGCGATAAAGTAAACAAAGGCGACCTGCTGGCCGAGGTGGAAACCGATAAGGCCACGATGGACCTCGAAAGTTATAAAAGCGGCACCCTGCTGTTTGTGGGGGCTGAAAAAGGCGCGAAAGTGCCGGTGAATTCCCTGCTCTGCGTCATTGGCGAAGAAGGCAAGGTGGATGTGGAAGCGATCAAAGCGGCGGCAGCCGGCGGACCAGTGTCTGCGGCGCCTGCGGCAGCCAAAACAGAAGCCGCTCCGGCGCAAGCTGAAGCAGCGGCTGAAGTGGCGGGCACGGGTCATGGCCAGGAAAACGGTCGGGTGAAAGCCTCACCACTGGCCCGTAAGATTGCGGCCGACAAAGGCATCAACCTGCGCCAGGTGCAGGGTTCGGGCGATGGTGGTCGTATTGTTAAATCAGATATTGAAGGCTTTACGCCGGCCAAAGCAGTGGCTGAAACCAAAGCGGTGCCATCCGCGGCAGCGATTGTTACTGCACCTGCCGGCGAGGTAAGCTTCGAAGACCGACCCGTGTCGCAAATGCGCAAGGTGATTGCAAAGCGCTTGTCGGAAAGCCTGTTTACGGCACCACATTTCTACCTGACGATGTCGATCGATATGGACAAGGCGGTGGCCAGCCGCGCGCAGATCAACGAAATGGCACCGGTGAAAATTTCTTTCAACGATATGGTGATGAAGGCGGTGGCCCTTGCGCTTAAAAAACACCCGGCGGTGAACAGCAGTTGGCTGGGCGATACCATTCGCACCAACCACCATGTGAATATTGGGGTGGCTGTAGCAGTAGAAGATGGCTTGCTGGTGCCGGTGGTACGCTTTGCTGATACCAAGGGCCTGGCGCAGATTGCCACCGAAGTGAAAGATTTTGCCGGTAAGGCCAAAGCGAAAAAACTACAACCCGCAGATTGGGAAGGCAGCACCTTCACCATCAGCAACCTCGGTATGTTTGGTATAGATGATTTTACGGCGATTATCAATCCGCCCGATGCTTGTATCCTGGCGGTGGGTGCCATTCAACAAATTCCTGTGGTGAAGAACGGTGCTATTGTACCAGGCAACGTGATGAAAGTGACCCTGAGTTGCGATCACCGCGTGGTAGATGGTGCAACAGGCGCGGCTTTCCTGCAAACCGTGAAGTCGTTGCTGGAGGAGCCGTTGCGCATGTTGGTGTAAACGACAAACTGTTAACTCATACAAGGCGCTGCAGATGGGTCAACCGTTTGCAGCGTTTTCTTTTTGTAAGACCTTAGTCCCATCCAGGCCAAAAAACCAACGGTGCCAATGATCACCACCGGCAGCACCAGCGAAGCAGGTTTTACCGATCGCGCCATCGACAAATAACTCTTTCTTTCATTGACGCCGGGTAGCATATTGAGCAGCGATTCAATGTCGTTGTCTTCAATCAACAGGCCAATGCCTGCGGCTTCGAGGCAATCGGCATCGGCGGTACTGCCGCTGATATAAACAATGTTTTCAGCAGCCAGTTGGTAACGGTCTTGTATAAACGAAAATACCAATGGCTTGCTGTAAGAACTGGGGTTGCCCTCTTCGGCCAGGAAGAAAGGCGCGTACTCGATATCACCCGTGGCAATGCCTTCGTCGAGCACCAGCCGGTTGCAGAGTACCACATCAAAGCCCAGGGTGTTTTTTAAGTGATTGGCCACACAAGAAAATTGTTCGGTCAACAGACCCACGGTATAACCGCGTTTTTTCAGCTCAACAATCAGTTCCCTGATGCCGGGCATCAGGTCGATATCATCAGCAATTTCAAGCAGGGTAGGTAAGCTGGTGCCCGCGAACAAAGACGCAATGGCAGCAAGCCGCTCGGGCGGATGGGGATACAATTTTTGAATGGCGGCATATTCTTGCGACAGGCCAAGGGCGCCGGCCGCCGTTTCACCAAAATGCCCCTGCAATACCAGGTGGTTCATTTCGAGCAATACCATTTTCTTGATCTTGGTGATCGACTCGAGTACAGCCGATTCCATTTGCCGGCTGATCATATCAATATGTCCCAGGGTTTGCAAACTTTGCGCATCGGCTTTGTTGAGAATAGTACGTGTTACCTGCTTGCTCATTTTGCCCAGGCTTTCGAGCGATTGCATGGCATTCTGCACTTTGCCGATATTCACTTCTTTGATCCGCGCACCCAATCGGTGCACATCAATCAGCAAGCCCACATCCACCCCATAGTCTTTTTCAAAACTCACTTTCTCCAAAAAGGATTTTCGGGCGGCGATCATACCGCTCAAGGGTTGTTCGAGGTGGCTCAATTCGGGAAAGAGTATGCTCAACAAGGGCTTGGCCACCAGTTGGGTCACCCGGCCAGCCTGGCGCTTGAAGGTGGACTTCACAAAGTCGGCCTCTTCGTTGATAATCGGGTTGGCGAGTAAGTCAACCACATCGGGCGGATAGGTAATAATATCGCCGTCGAGGTATACAACGGTATCGAATTTGGCAGCCAGCAAGCCTTCGCGCATCGACAAACCCTTTCCCCGCCGGCTGCTGGTAACAATGCGCACCGCTTCTTTCTGCGCCTCGGCAATGGTATTATCGGTCGAATTATCGTCTACCACGATAATTTCCATCGGCAGGCTGCTTTGCTTGATGATCCGGATGACTTTGCGAATGGTGGCGCCCTCGTTCAGCACCGGAATGATTACAGACACCATGTACGTATGTGTTTTTCTGAAAGGATGGCTCTAAAGGTATTCTTATCCAAACAGCCTGCTAGCCAGTGGGTTGGTAAAACAGGCTATTTTAATGCCATTTTCACGTCATTAACACCATAAAATTTCGTGCCGAGTATTGATTACCAGCGCCTTTGCGCCCATCTTTCCTGCCGCGGCGGTGGGGCAGGTTCTCCCCGGTCGAAGAGCTTCACCAGCAGGAGGCCGGCGGCAAAACCGCCAATATGGGCGGCATAAGCCACCCCATCCGACTCGCCGGCAATGGCGCCAAAGCCGCTGACCAATTGCAGGCCGATCCACAAACCCAGGGCCACCCAACTCGGAATGGCGATGATAAACCAGCCCAACAGGGCATTTACCCGACGGGTGGGATACAATAAAAGGTATCCGCCTAATACCCCAGAAATGGCGCCGGAGGCACCCAGGCTGGGGGTCAGCGGGTCTGCACCGGTAAAGGCGGTGAATGCCACATGGCTCAACGACGCAATCACCCCGCAGAGCAGGTAGAACAGCAGGTAGCGGCCATGCCCGAGGCGGTTCTCCAGGTTGTCGCCGAAAATCCATAAATAGAGCATATTGCCACCCAGGTGGGCGATGCTGCCATGCATAAACATGGAGGTGATCATGGTGAGGTATACCGGAATGGGCGTGGGTTGCAGGCCGGGTACGAGGTAGGTTTGTCCGTCGACCAGCACCTTTTTACTACTGGTCACTATATCTGTATTGCTGAGAATTTCGCCCGGCACGGTCGAGAACGCATACGTGAACGCCGCATTACCGCCAAAGCCCTGCAGAAAAACAAACACGAGTATATTGATAGCAATGAGGGCCCAGGTAACATAGGGCGTGGTGTGCCGGTCGCTGTTGTCGTCGCTGATGGGAAGCATGCAACAAATTAGGCAAACCGTCGCAGCCGCAAAAATTATCTTATCCCTCGAAAATCAGGGAGAAAATGATCTGCCTGCTTTGGATCTTATCGATCACATTCGAAAACTTCAACCGCTCATCGCGCGAATGCACATTGCTGATGCCATTGCTGATCTTGATTTCGGGCGATAGAATGAACATCTTATTGTAGAAGTTAAAGCCAATGCCGGCTTCAATGCCGAAATCGGCCTTTTTCAGTTTCACGAAATTTTCGGCATTTTTCGCAGCGGCTTTGGAAGTGAGATCGGTTTCATATTTAACGCCGCCCATCATGTACACCCGGAAATTGCCGATGCGGTCGGATTTCAGTTTGATTTGCAGGGGCACACCGAGCAAGATAGACTCCACCTGCTGGTTCATCACCGGCGTTTCCTCTTTCGATTGATCGGGGTATTTCAAATGATAATTGATCGACTTGTTCACGAAGAGCAACTGCGGAAAAACCACCCGCGCTTCAAAGCGATTGCTGAGCCGGAACGTATGAATGCCGCCAATGCCAAAACCGAAATTGTTGTTGGGATTGCTCACCAATACCGAATCGGACTGTAAAAATTGGGGATGTTGGTTGATCTGGAAGCGGTTGGAAGTACCCATGATCACGATACCGATATGGTACCATTTTTCATCGCTGTCGGGCAGGTTTAACCCTTCACGCAACTGGGCATGGGCGATCAGTGACAGGAAAAGCAGGCTGCAAACGATGCAGCAGGTGCGAACGAACGATAAAAAGTACATACGTAGAGATCGACCATATTAACAAATTAACGGCCAATTCTTTGATTAATTGCCGTGCCGGTGGTTTATAACAAGTTTTTTGGTTTCTGACCGGTATAGATGGTAGCAATGCAAAAACTAAGCGGCTTCACTTCGGTTAACTCGTACTGGCATTGGTTGAGTATGGTTCGCAAGGCTTCGCCTTCCGGAAAGGCTTTCACCGATTCGTTCAGGTAACTATAGGCTTCACGGTTGCGCGAAATCATACTGCCAATACCCGGCGTCACTTTGTTCATGTACCAGGAATAAAGCTTGCTGAACACCGCCTGGCGGGGTTTGGAAAACTCCAGGATCACCAGCTTGCCGCCGGGTTTCAATACCCGCCACATTTCTTTCAAACCGGTTTCCAGGTGCTCAAAATTGCGAACCCCAAAGGCCACGGTCACCGCGTCGAACTGGTTATCGGGAAAAGGAAGGTCTTCGCTATCGGCTTCCAGGAGGGTGATTTTATCGCTCAAATGGGCTTTCTCAATTTTTTTCCGGCCCAGCTCCAACATGCCTTTAGAAATATCCACACCTATAATCTGCTCAGGCTTAAGATATTTTGCGGCAGCCAGCGCGAGGTCGCCGGTGCCGGTGGCCACGTCTAAAATTTTCTGCGCTTTGTTCGTTTTTAGCTGGGAAATTGCTTTTCTTCGCCAATACAGGTCGATCCCGCCGCTAAGGAACCGGTTCAGGAAATCGTAGCGGAAGGCGATCTGGTCGAACATCTCGGCCACCTGCTGCTTCTTACTCTGCTTTCTTTCTCCATACGGGAGAATATGATCGTGGGGCAAAGGATTGCTCATGGTGCGCAAAGGTAGCGAACGAAGTTTATTTCTGTGGCAATAGGCGTTTCACTGGCCTGAAACCTAAAGCCACTTTTATGACCCCTTCTCAGGTAGTAATTACCCCTTCCTTCCGGCGTGAAGTGATCCAGACAGCCGGCCGTATTATCCAATTCACTATTGTTTACTGTATCATGGTTTGCCTGGGTTTGGCCCTGGCAGCGGCCTGTGTATGGGGCGGTATCATGGTTGTTATAGGCATCCGTAATTTTCTTGCGCTGATGCTGGGGTTGGGTATTGCCGGCCTGGGACTAATGGTCTGTTTTTTTCTGCTGAAGTTTTTGTTCACGGTCAATCGCACCGATCGGTCGGGGTATCGCGAAGTGACGGTGGCAGAAGAGCCGGCGCTGTTTGACCTGGTGCGTACCATCGCCCGACAAACAGGCACAGATTTTCCGAAACATATTTATTTGTCGCCCGATGTAAACGCGAGCGTGTTTTATGATTCCAGTTTTTGGAGTATGCTCTTGCCCGTGCGTAAAAACCTGGTGATTGGCCTGGGACTGGTCAATGCTTTGAACAAGGGTGAACTGCGGGCCGTGATCGCGCATGAATTTGGACACTTCTCCCAACGCAGTATGAAACTGGGCAGTTTTGTGTACCAGGTAAACCGCGTTATTTACAATATGCTGTACGACAACGACGGTTATGCCAATTTCCTGAAAAGTTGGGCGGGCATCAGTAGTTATTTTGCCTTCTTTGCCCATATAACGGTTCGAATCATACAAGGCATTCAATGGGTGTTGCGCGCGATGTATGGGTATGTGAACAAAGGGTATATGCGCTTGTCGCGCGAAATGGAATTTCATGCCGACGCGGTGGCCGCGGCCGTTTGCGGAGGTAATAACCTGGCATCGGCACTCGAAAAATTGCCGCTCGCCAATGCCTGTTACGACGAAGTATTGACGGGCAGCAACCGCTGGTTAAAAGAGGGTTTGCTCACGCAGAATTTTTACAAGGCGCAATCCTATTTGCTGAGCAATACGCCGGCAGAAGAAATTCAAGACCGGTATCGCCGGGTTACCTACAAAGACCAGTGGGCCTCGCACCCGGCTACCGAAGAGCGTACCACCCGCCTGCGTTCGTTGCAGGTAAATATGACGCCCGATACCACTTCGTCGTGGACCGTCTTTAACAAGTATGGTCAATTGCAGGAAACGATCACGCGGTTTGTGTACGAGCAGGCGGCGATTGAAGTTGCAGACAAGAAGTGGATCGATGGCGACCAGGTAAATGGCAAATTGGAAAACGATCGTTCGGCTGATCGCATGCCGGCTTTGTTCAATGGTTGTTTTGATTATCGTTTTCTGTCGAAGATGACAAAGGAACAATGGATGACCGATATTCCTGTTAGCGAAGCGCCCATCATGGATGAGGAACAGGCATCACTGGTGTATAAAATCAGTGCCGCTACCTATGATCAATCGATATTGGAATCCATCGCCAAACAAGAAATTGATGCCGACTATTTTGAGTTTGCCGGGGTCCGGTACCATCACTCTGATGCCGAGGAAATCATCAAACGCATCCGCCTGGAAGTAGAAGGCTGGGAACATGCGATCGAACGCTTTGACCTGCACTTTATGAAATACACCTGGTGGCTGGCTGTTCAGTCGGATAGTACTGAACGATTGCGACAACGCTTTGATCGTTTGTCGCGGTTAACCGAATACAGACGTGCTTTTACCGAAACCAGTGATCATATCCATGCACTACTAGCGCCCATGCGCGAAGGAGGCGATCTTACGTTCGACAAAGCCAGCGAGATAACATCGCATTTGAAAGAGGTGCTGGAGCCTTCGGTTAAGAAACAATTGTCGCAACTGGTTGATATGTCTTTGTTCGCGCAGCAGGAAACCCTCAGTGCGAAGCTGTCAGCATTTTTGTCGACAGATGTGGTCTATATTTTCAACGACGCCTTGAACCACGATGCATTTGCCAAATTACTGGACGTGCTGGAAGAAGTGCAGGAGGGTTTGCAGCAACTGCAATTCAAGGCGTTAAGAACCATGCTCGAAACCCAGGCCGATCTGATCAGTAATCAAGCTCGAGCCTGAGTTTGTCTTTCAGGTCTTTAACAAGCGGATACTGTTCTGCCAGCAACTGAAACCGTTCTCTCGCGTTCAGCGGTGCTGCTGTTTTGGGCTGAAGGTCATCGCGCTGTTCAACCAGGGTCTGAAAACTCAGGTACCGGTTTTTAAAACTTGCCTGCAAAAACTCGCCCAGCGGAATGCGTTCGGCATCGATGAATTTCTGCTGCAGGTTATTGGTTGATACAATGGCAAAACTTTGCTGGTCGACAATGCGCAACTCGGCCATTTCGAAGCTTTGCTGCGCGGGGTTTTTGTTTTCAGCCAGTTTGCCGATGAATTGTTTCCAGGCTTGTTGCAGCGCATCGCTGCTCAGGGGAATGGCCGTAGCCACTTCTTTTTCTTTTTCGCTGGTATTGACCTGCTGGCGAATGTTTTTGAGGTTGAGTTTAGACGGTTGGGTTTTGGCCGTCATCAGTTTCTCATCCACCGTTAATTTGGCTGCCGGTTGCCGCGGGTTGGTAACGGATTGATTGGTAGTTGCTGCGGTTTGCACCGGCGCTATCGGCCTGGTTTCTATCACCGGTTGGGGCACAGCCACTGGTTCTTTGATTCTAACGGGGGCGAGTACCCGAAAGTTCAGCGGACGTGCATCGGCCATTCGCTGGGCACCGGATTCGCTGGTTAATTCGATTGCCTGTTTGAGATAACAGAGTTTGATCAGGGTCAGCTCCACCTGTAATTTTTTGTTGCGGGCGGTGCGGTATTGAATTTCTGCTTCGTTGAGAATGTTTAGTGCGCTCACCAGGTAACCGGCATTGGTGCGGGCCGACATCTGTGCATATTTTGGTCGGAAACTCTCTACCACTTCCATCATACCCGCGAGTTTTTCGTCTTTGCAGAGCAATAAGTTGCGAATGAATTCAGAAAAGCCGCCGAGTACCAGATCGCCTTCAAATCCCTTGCGGTTGATATCGTCGTACAACAACATCGCTCCTGTCAGGTCTTGGGCCAGCATGCAATCCATCCACTTAAAATAATAGTCTGCATCGAGTATGTTCAGGTGCTCGAGGGTATTGCGATAGCTGAGTTCGCCATTGGTGAAGCTCACAATTTTGTCGAGGATACTAAGCGCATCGCGCATACAGCCTTCGCTTTTCTGCGCAATCACTTGCAGTGCCGCCGCTTCGGCGTGAATGGTTTCCTTTTCGCAAATTTCTTCGAGGTGTTCTACCGTGTCTTGCGGGGTAATGCGTTTGAAATCGAAGATCTGGCAGCGCGACAAAATGGTGGGTAATATCTTGTGCTTTTCGGTGGTGGCCAAAAT
>Ga0209794_1000621_pt1 | contig 44535 bp, 41 predicted proteins | sample EBPBio232013_DNA_FD_185869 | JGI IMG/M metagenome (GOLD analysis project Ga0209794, IMG submission 185869) | Wastewater treatment Type I Accumulibacter community from EBPR Bioreactor in Madison, WI, USA - Reactor 1_5/23/2013_ DNA (SPAdes)... | ecosystem: Engineered > Bioreactor > EBPR >... | reverse complement strand
GAGCTCCTGGCAGCATAATAAACAACGAAAAATTTGAAATTTAAAAGAATGGCCGGTGCTGTTACTTAGGATTAAGCCTTTTTCTCAAATTATCGAGTTAATTATGCAAGAGTCTCAAATATCTAATTATTTAGCATTGTTGACTATTAATATGATATGTTGTATTTTCAAATATCTATTGGAGCATTTAATCATTACTTTTATTTTTTATTAATTCAATTATTTTTGAAACTAAATCTGTTGAATCAAAAGGATTAAAAAAATCTACTTTATTATAGTCTTCTAATATTTCATGAGAAAACTCACAATCTGATGCCAAAATAGGGGTATTATGCATTTTAGCCTCAAGTAATGGAAGACCAAAGGTTTCTATATATGATGGAAATATTAAAACTGATTTTGAATAATGATTAAAAACTTCTTCCTTAGTTAAACTTCCAATAAAGTTTATGTTAAGTTGACACAATTTTGTTGTTTCGTATAACTCTGCAATGTGAGCATTCTCATTTCCTTTCAAAGTAAAAATAACTTTAATATTATCGATACCTTTTGCATTCAATTTATTGAATGCATCCACTATAATACGATGATTCTTATAGTAACTTGCTCCAGCAGGATAAAAAAAAGTTCTTATACTATCTTCACTATGTTTGAAATGTCTCATAACATTTATACCGATTTCTGGTGTAACAACTAGTATTTTATTACCATCTACATTAATTTTTTTTAAACAAGCATTTTTCATCCAATTTGTTTGTACTAGAATACAATCAGCTTTTTTTACAGACATGTAAATAAGATTACCAATAATATTCTGATAAATCCACAAACTTTTATTTTCCAAGAATCTAAATTTATAATCTATAAAAGGCAGCGATTGGTGTACATATAATGTCTGTTTTACCGTAATATTAGGAATTAAAATGTTTTGTAAAGATATAACTTCATCTATATTGTATTTACTTACCAATTTATGTGCGACAAATATATCGAAAATCAGCCTATGCATCCAACTTTTTTTTACCCAGGGATAATTAATAATTTTTACATTTTTTTTAGACTCTAATTCCGGTTTGCTTATGACAAATATCCATTCATTTTTACTATCGACTATTGCTTTTTCATAATATTGCTCTAAAATTGTTAATGCTCCACCTCTTTCTGCTGGAACATCAAAAACCAATATTCTCATTCCAATACTCCCCAGACAACCCTATTCACGTAATCGGTATACGATAAAATAATTCTTAACACTTTATCTGATACATTTGGCACACTATAATCGTCCACTAATCTCAAAATATCTTTATCTTGATTTTCTAACACATTAAGTCCCCGAAGAATTCTTTCTGTCTTAAGCCCAACCATCATTACAGCTGCTTCTTCCATTGCCTCAGGGCGTTCATGTGCTTGTCGTATATTCAGTGCTTTAAATCCAAGAATTGAAGATTCTTCACTTATTGTTCCACTATCACTTAAAACAGCTTTTGAGTATTTTTGCAACTTGACATAATCAATAAAACTGAGTGGTTTCATCATAATAATTAATGGATTAAAATCAATCCCTTTTGATTCTATCATTTTTCTTGTTCTAGGATGTGTACTCAGAATTATTGGCATTTGATTTATTTCTGCGATTGTATTTAAACTTTCAACTAAATCCATAAAATTTTGATCTGAATTAATGTTTTCTTCTCTATGCACAGAAACAACAAAGTATTTCCAGATTTCTAAGCCTAATCGTTCAATTATATCTGATTTTTCAATGTCATCTTTTCTTGAATTTAAAACTTCAAACATTGGACTACCCGTTTTGATTATTCTGTCTGCAGGAAGACCTTCTCTTAATAGATATTCTCTAGCTATGTCACTGTAGGTAAGATTTATGTCAGAAATATGATCTACTATTTTTCTATTTGTTTCTTCAGGTACTCTCTGATCAAAACATCTGTTCCCTGCTTCCATGTGAAAAATCGGAATATGTCTTCTCTTTGCTGCGATTGCACATAAACAGCTATTTGTATCTCCGAGCACTAGAAAGGCATCTGGTTTCACTTCTTCAAGAATTGTATCTATCTTAACTAGAATATTCCCTATAGTTCCAACTGCAGAACCAGTAGCAGCATTAAGAAAATAATCAGGTCTTTTCAAATTGAAGTCATTGAAAAAAACTTCATTGAGCTCATAGTCATAATTCTGTCCTGTATGAACCAGAACATGCTCAATCGCTTCTGATTCCTCAAGTTTACTTATTACAGCTGACAGCCTAATAATTTCAGGTCTAGTACCAACGACTGTCATTACTTTTAATTTTTTCATTAGTTACACCTCCAAATAGTAAGTATCTGGTTTATTTGGATCAAATGATTCGTTAGCCCACATAATAGTTACCATATCTTTATCGCCGTAATTTTCAATATTATGTGTATAACCGGTAGGAACATCAATCACTACCATCTTGTCACAACTAACGAAATACTCAATAATTTCCTCAGAATCAATTCTTCTAAAACGAATAACGCCATTACCACTTACCACTAAGAATTTTTCATTTTTTGAATGATGCCAATGGTTCCCTTTTGTAATACCAGGTTTAGAAATATTAACTGAAACTTGACCTCGATCAGGTGTTTTCAGAAACTCTGTAAAAGAACCTCTATGATCAATATTCATCTTCAAATCATAACTAAATTGATTTTCTGGCAAGTAACTCAAATAGGTACTGTAGAGTTTTCTTGTAAAATCATCTGACATATTTGGTACCGATCTATCTTCTCTGCTTTGTTTAAACGAGTATATAAGTTCAACAATTTCTCCAAGGGTTATGGAATGTACGATTGGAACTATGCAAAACATATCCTCTTTATACTCGTTTCCTTCAAGCGCATTAATAAGTTCATTTACTAAATCATCAATATAAACAAGGTTCATTTTGATACTAGGATCATTCACTTGTACTGGAAGTTCACGAGCAATATTGTGACAAAATGTTGCAACCGCACTGTTATAATTAGGCTTGCACCATTTACCAAATACATTCGGCAATCTATAAACTAAAACTCTAGCCTCAGTTTCTTTACAATATGAGAATAATAAATCTTCTCCTGCTTTTTTACTTTCTCCATAAGGATTTTCAAGTTTTGCTTGAATTGATGAAGAAATCATCACTGGGCATTTATTGTTATGCTTCTTAAGAATTTCTAATAATTGCGATGTAAAACCAAAGTTGCCTTCCATAAATTCTGAAGATTCTTTGGGACGGTTAACGCCAGCTAGATGAAATACAAAATCCGTATCTTTACAGAATTCTTCTAACTGAGTTATATCAGTTTCTCTGTCAAATTCAAATATATCGGTATATTTTCTATTTCTAAGCTCTGCTATTAAATTCTTAGCAATAAATCCCTTTGCTCCAGTAACTAATATTTTCATTATCTATTCCAACTTTCCAATTGTTCTCTTACATAATCAAGTTGTAAAAGTCTCTGTTTTATCTGCTCGACATTTAGCCTTTCTGTATTATGTGAATTATACTCATCTTCAGAGGATAAGTTTTGATCTCCTTCAACAAAATATTTATCATAGTTTAAATCTCGTTTATCTGCTGGCACTTTATAAAATCCGCCCAAATCTTTTGCAACAACATGCTCTTCTTTGGTTAGAAGTGTCTCGTAAAGTTTTTCTCCATGTCGAGTTCCGATTACTTTGACTTCATTGTTTACTTTAAATAATTCCTTAACTGCTTGTGCTAAATCTCCAATAGTTGAAGCAGGTGATTTCTGAACCATTATGTCTCCTGCTTCAGCATTCTGAAATGCAAAAACAACAAGTTCAACGGCTTCGTCAAGACTCATTAAAAATCTTGTCATATTTGGATCCGTGACTGTTAATGGCTGTCCACTTTTAATTTGATCGATATACAATGGAATTACTGATCCCCTTGAAGCCATAACATTACCATATCTTGTGCCGCATATTAATGTTTTTTCAGGATCAACTGTTTTCGCTTTTGCAACAAAAACTTTTTCCATCATCGCTTTTGATATACCCATTGCATTAATCGGATATGCTGCCTTGTCTGTAGATAGACAAATTACTTTTTTTACACCCATCTCTATCGCGCCAGTAAGTACATTGTCTGTACCAAGAACATTTGTCTTAACCGCTTCAAGAGGAAAAAATTCACATGATGGTACTTGTTTAAGAGCAGCTGCGTGAAATATGTAATCAACACCATGCATTGCATTTTTGACACTAGCTAGATCTCTAACATCACCTATGTAAAATTTCAATTTTTCATTCTTATATAATTTTCTCATATCATCTTGCTTTTTTTCATCACGAGAGAAAATTCGAATTTCCTTAATTTCAGTATCTAAAAACCTCTTCATTACAGCATTACCGAAAGAGCCTGTGCCACCAGTAATTAATAGTATTTTATCATTGAACATTGTTTATTCCTGCCCTTTTTATATATTTTCGAAATGGTTAATTATCGCTTTATACGTCTTATTTGAAGTATAGAATTCTTCTAAATATAATTTTGAATTTTTACCCATTTTATTAATTAATTCATAATCACATAATAAATTTAAATATTTGTTGAAGTCTTTTTCATTCGTACTTTCACACCAGAATCCAAAACCACCTTCATAAATTACTCTGCCAACATCAGTATTCTTATCTGTGGCTGCTAAAACTGGCATTGATGACTGCATATATGATAATAATCGTGAAGGAAAATTTGGGATAGTAAATCTATAATCCAAAAAAATCAAACCAACATCACAAGCGTTAACCAATGAGTCATACTCACATTTATTTAAACTACTTAATAATTTGGCATTATTTGGAACCTCAGATTTAAAATAAGCTTCTAATTTAGAATACTCTGTCCCAGAACCGACAACCAATATATATGATTTATTATTTTTTTCATTTTCTCTAATACAATTAATAAGAAAATCAATTCCTTGAGGTTTCCCTAAATTTCCACCATAAACAAATATAATTTTATTATTAGGAATCTTATATTTTTCTCGAACTCGCAATTTTTCAACTTCATCCTTATTAAATAGAACTGGCTCAATTGAGTTGTAACATATTTCAATTTTCTTTCTATCTAAATACGGGTTGTTTTTTACTATAAAGTTAATATTTTCCTGCGACATACATCCAATATAATCTGAAACATTATAAAGTTTTTTTTCCTTAAATCTAAAATAAAAATATATAGGACTGTATTTGCTAAACATGTCTAAGTCGACCGCATTCTGCGGAAAAATGTCTTTTAGCATTAGATATGTACTTGCATTATCCCTATATTTAATTTTCCTAATCACTTTTTCGAATGTAATTGGTGGTGTCGAATATAATATTAGATCAAACTTAATATCTTTAAAATATGTGAGTATATTTTTAAGAAAAATTCTCTCTATCAAAATTGTTGATATGCCTTTTTCAATGATATTACATTTGGTAATATTACCTATTCTTACCTTTAAGAATTCTACACCATCTTCGACGTAGTGCTCAGATTTTGACCCTTGTCTTTTTTCAATAGGACTAACGATATAAAGATTATGACCGTTTTTTTTAAATTCTCTTAATAAATCTGTATAAATGCCATAGTCATTGATACTATACAATCTACTTGCTAAAGATAAAAATAATATATTCATAAAATCACCATTTTTCAAATTCTGTAAGCTGGAAAATAATTACTGTCATTTGACGAATTAACTATTTCGCATAATTTACTATAAATATTCTGATTCCATACTTTTTTCCCAATGAAAAAATCAAATTCCGTATTTTGTCCAAATTTTTTTTTAAAGCGATACAATTTGTCATCAGGTAGATTAGTTTTTCCTCCACCATAATGAATTATATCAAACTCATTTTCTTTTCCCCATTTTGCTAATGCATATTTAAGCACATAAGCAGGAGATAAATTTAAATATTCAGTAAGTGTACCTGATAAATGTGCATGAATAAATTTTCCGTGCTGAAAATATAGCCCCATAGCTATTACTTTATTCTTAAAACATGCTTCAACTAATAAGATATTGTCATGTAGCCCAATTAAACAGTCATCAAAGTAGTTATCATCAAAATAATAATACTCTGCAGCTTGATTTCGCTCCATTGTAGAAAAATAAATTTCTTTAAATTGCTCTAAATCTTCTCGTTTCACATCAGTAATTACATTAAAAGTTACTTCATTATTCAATGCTTTCCTTATTTCTTTTCTGCAAGACTTCGAAAATTCATCTTGTATTGGATCAGAGCTAATTTTCAAATTAGTTCCAATTGTTTTTCTGTTAAACTCGATTTCATAGAATTCTTCAAAATCATTAACATTATTGATTAATGGGTGAAATCTAACGAATTCACTAACTATATTATTTGTAATACAATATTCTCTAAACGCATTACTAAAATTATCTAATAGAATTTTTTTATTATTGATACTTTCAACTACTCTCGGACCACCATAACCATAAGGAGTTGTAATATCAAAAAAATCTTCATTACAATACTTAAAAGGTATTCTTCTTTTAATAAACATATATTCAATTTTTCCGTACATGTCTTCATAATTGAAAACTTCACATTTACCGTTTTCAATTTTTTCATATAGTTTTCCGTAATTGTATTCAAAATATATATCCATTAGCATCACATTAATTTCTGATTATTATATAACAATCATACTTTCCTTTCACTTTTAATTAAAAAATTAATCTCAAACAAATCTATCCCGTTCTCATAACTTTTGATATAGAGGAATTTCTTACAAATTAAAATGTTTATTCAATGAATCAATAAAAATATTTTATTAAGTCGAAACATTTCTCACCATGATATAATGTAGAATTTTTATTTGATTAAATCGAAATATACAGATGATTAAAATTGTAAATATTCATATTTTTTTATTAGAAATAAAATTTATATTAACTCGAAACAAGTACTGAAAAATATATAAAAGATAATTTGTAAATCAGACATTTGAACTAAGATGATTTAATAAAAAAAAGCTTAATTTGCTCAACATAATTATAAAAAATTATATATATTAATATTAAATATAATAACACTAAATAATCCTTACTTTTATTTGTTATTCCTTCTAATATTTGCTAAATTTCCCTCAACAGCGTTTGTATCTACAGCTATGTCACTTTTTTTTAGAATATTTACTATGGTTTTAGTAATTATTAATAAGTCATTCTTGAAATTAATACGTTCAACATATTCAATATCTTTTGCTAAACGATTATTCCATTCCAAATAATTTCTACCGCTTATTTGTGCTAAACCAGTCAATCCAGGTCTCGTTGTATGCCTTAATTTTTCATTAACTGTATAGTAAGGTAAATAACTAATCAAAAGTGGCCTCGGCCCCACTATACTCATATCACCCTTTATGATATTGAACAGCTCTGGTAACTCATCGAGTGAAGTTAATCTGAGCGTTCTGCCGAACTTAGTGAGTCTTACTGAGTCAGGTAGTAAATTACCATTCTCATCCTTCTCATCCGTCATCGTTCTAAATTTATACATGGTAAAAATCTTCTCGTTAAGTCCTGGTCGCTTCTGTTTGAAGATCACGGGACTTCCTAATTTGTTTCGAACCAATATAGCTATGATAAGCAGTACAGGGCTGAGAATGACTAGTGCGATTAGTGATAAAATAAAGTCCATGGGACGTTTGACGAATCGTCTATAGATTCCTTTTTTGGGTGTTTGTACACTTTGATTCATAAGGGTTTATTAACTCCATAATGATTTTATGATTTGGCAGACTTTAGTTAACTCTTCATCTGTCATTTTTGTGTCGCTCGGTAAGCAGACGCCATTCTCAAACAGCTTTTCACTAACATTTCGACCGATATAGTCATATTCTGAGAAGAATGGTTGCATGTGCATTGGTTTCCAGACGGGTCTGGATTCAATGTTTTCTTTTTCGAGAGTTTCCATGATTTGAAGAGGTTTAATCTTACCATTTAGCGTGATGACGCTTAACCAGTAATTTGGCGCGTTCCACTCATTTACTGGCATAAAGCTTAATCCTTCGAGTCCTGAGAGCTCTCTTTTATAGAATTCAAAGATGTACTTTTTCTTCTCTACTCTTTGATCGAGAACTTTTAATTGCCCTCTACCGATTCCTGCGACGACGTTACTCATACGATAGTTGAAACCGAGCTCGCTGTGCTGATAGTGTCTAGCTTGATCACGTGACTGTGTTGACCAGAAACGAACTTTTTTAACCTTTTCTTCATCATCAGATACGAGCATACCGCCACCTGATGTGGTGATGATTTTATTACCGTTAAAAGAGAAAATACCATACTTACCAAAAGTACCCGTGTGTTTTCCTTTATATTTAGTCCCCAGTGATTCTGCAGCATCTTCGATCACTGGAACGTTATGTTGGTTACAGATTTCCATGATTTGATCCATGTCTGCAGAGAGTCCATATAAGTGAACCACTAACACGGCTTTTACTTTGCCTTCGTACTTTTTAAATGCCATTTCCAGTGCAACGGGATCCATATTCCAAGTCTCATAGTTACTATCGATAAATACGGGGATTGCATTTTCATATATGATCGGGTTAGCAGTTGCTGAAAAAGTCAGTGTCGGACAGAAGACGATGTCGCCAGCTTTAACACCTGCTGCTTTCAGTGCGAGATGAATCGCGCCAGTACCTGATGTCATGGCAGCTGCGTGTTTAGAGCCGACCTTTGCGGCGATTTCTTTTTCAAATTCATTCACATTGGGGCCAAGCGGGGCAACCCAGTTCGTTTCAAATGCTTCATTTATGTAAGCGAGTTCATATCCTTCATCACTCATATGTGGTGATGCGAGCCAAATCTTCTTATTCTCTGCCATATGTTTAATTCCTTTCTATAGATATGTTTCTAATATGTTCATATTCAATTGTCTAGTCCCCCGCCCTGTACAGCGGATTCATTGGCACCACTCTAAATCATCATAGCAAACGGCGATCAGTAAAGGCTTTACAATTTGCATCATTTTTTATCGCCTTTATTTTCCTATTTCCTCATCTCCGTGAGATAAGCGCGGAACTCGGCGTTTACAGGGTTGTCGCGGATGCGGAGGTTCATGGGTGGGTTGAAGGTGTTGAGGAGGTCCAGTTCTTCGCTTTCGAAGTCCTCTGTGGGGAGGTAGAGAAAGTAGAGGTTGTCGTAGATCCAGGCATTGAGCTGGGATTCGTGTTCGCTGGTGAACTGGTAGGTGCGGCGCGTGACGTAGGTGCGATCCAGCGAGAGCAGTGTGCCGAGGCTCTTTCTCAGTGTGGAGTTTTGCGCGGTGAGCTGCAGGTGATCCTTTAGACGGGCACGGAGGTTGTTCGTGGTGCCGATATAGAGGATGGGACTACTTTTATAGTAGTTAAAGGTGGCGGTGCGCAGCGGGACGGGCAGGTCCTGGAGGTAGTTCGATAACACCACCACGACGCCAGGGGTCTGCGGCACGACTCTGAGTTCTTCGATTTTCGGGCTGAAGCGGTTATACAGCTTAAACGATCTGGGCATGATTCCCCCCTGTGGGTACATGGTTAGTTGTACGGGTGGCGGTACGGGGAGCCTATGAAAAGTCAAAAACGACAAATAGCTTCGGCTCGGGCCAAAGCTAATTAATATGGGCTATTCTGTTTTATATGTAATGCCGTCCATAAATATGTATCGTCTTCGGGATGGTTAATGACCCTCATAAGCGATCCTCACGTTAATAATTTATTCACATTTCGCGTATCGCATTTAGGATACCATTTTTTGCGTTTGGTAACAATACAGATCGGCCGCAAAACAGGGACATATAGGCGATTTTAATCATACGATTTAGTAAGGTGTGTAAGAAAATTTTATCAGTTCAACATGGGTTGTAAGTCCTAGGGAGATACTGGGAATGAATGAAATGCAAGGAAACGAAAGATGACTTTTTAGACAGAATTTAGTTATAATGAAATCGGTTGCGCGACTTGATGGCGTGCTGCTAAATTATGTAATGGAAAGGGTTATACGATCAATGGAAGTAAGTATACAGATAATGATTATACAGCTATGGCTGATTTTAGGCGTAACGCCACTATTTCCTCTCTTTCTCAATCCCGAGATGAAAAGCATGAGTAAGAAGCAGCTTTTAGGTTACTGGCTATGCCATGCAGCGACATTGCCACTCTATTTCATCATCAGTCCTTTTCTAAGGATTCCACTGACGCTACTCATTATCACGTGCTCTCTGGCATTCTTCGGTAGAATAAATTTAAGTCAAAGCATGTGGATCAGTGCCATCGCCATGGGAATTCTGTTTTTGATGGACATCGTGTTAGGGATAATAACAGAATCATCTTACACTGTGGTATTTGCAGGTATAGGAATGGAAGCGTGGGTCGGATTAATACAAGTGATCCTATCACAGCTGATTTATATGGCATTGGTGCTTTTTCTGATCCGAAAACGCGTGTATCGGCTTATTCTTAATAAAGCTTATATTAAGCGCTATCAAATCACGCTTTCTGTGGTGACCATAGTGGTCACGGTGCTGATTATTCTGTTCCTTTTATTAACCTCTCCACGCTTTTATTATGGCGATATGCACCCCGTTTTATTCATATCGTTCTTCGTGGCGCTGATGGCTGCGGGGGTTGCGGCTATCGTCATCCTGGATAAATACTTTAAGAAAATCTATGAACTAAACCTCATTAAAGCTCAGCTTAGTGCGGAGCAAGCTGATGTGCCTAGGCGTACACCTTTTGAAAAAAGCATCGAGTTTGAGCTCTATAACATGGACTTTCCTGAGCTCTTCTCTGATGAAGTGACGATTCAAAACGCCATCTACACTGGTCCGAACAGTCAGATTTATGTGTACGAGCAGCTTTCTGATGGTAAGCGCTTTATCCTAAAGGCCATGGAGAAGCAGCCTGGCATCCAGTATAACTTCGATGTGCTAAGCGGATTAAATCACCCGAACATCGCGCCTATGATTAAATGGCGCGAGGGAAAACAGTATTACTTCATCGTTAAGGAATATGCTGATGGTAGTGATGCCTATTCGCTGGTGAAGGAAAACGGTCCTTTCGGCATGGCGGAAACTTTAAAGATTATTAAACAGCTTTGCGAGGCGCTATCCTATCTTCACAGCCAAGAGCCACCGCTCATCTGCAGAGATGTAAAACCTAATAATATCGTGCTGGATGAGGCGCTGAAACTGTCACTTATCGACATCGAGACGCTGAGAAAGACTTCAGATATGCGTGATACGGATACTTTTATCGTGGGTACGAAGGGCTACGCAGCACCAGAGCAGTACGGCTTCTCTCAAACCACTGCTGCATCTGACATCTTCGGAATCGGGGCCACACTGTATTTCCTGCTAACTGGTGAGGACCCGGATCATAAGCGGATTTCACTGCTTCATACGTTAGGTGATGATGAACTGCCGAGTCTGGCGATGAAGCCGCTGATCCCGGTGATTCAAAAGTGCATGGCCTTCTCACCTGCTGATCGTTATGCATCAGTGGATGTGCTGGTAGAGGAATGCGAACAACTTGATTATTAGTTTTAAGGGCAAATTAAAGGAACGCTTATGCGTTCCTTTTTGTATGTTTAATACATGGCTTAATGAATTATTGATGGTGGTGCTTTAAAGTTTTTCGATGGTTTCGAGGTCGAGGCCGGTGTTTTCTTGGATGGTTTTACTGTCCATGCCATTATTTTTCATTTTTTTAGCGACTTGTTTAATTCCTTCATTAATCCCCTTGTTCGTAGCATCATCAAGCCTTTGAATTTGATCCATGATGCCCATTTGAAGGTTTAAGGCTTCATAATACAAATCTGGATCATCTTTAATCGATTCATATTTTTCGATCGCTTTTAATAAATGCTCAGGCAAATCTGTTCTATCTTTTAATGCCATTAGATCGCCCTCCTTCCTTAGGCTAAGGAACTCAGCCCAATCAATCAAAACTTCGTTCTCTATAGCTCTATTATATGCGTTAAGCTTTGAAAGTTCAAGGAAATGGCCTTCTCACCTGCTGATCGTTATGCTTCTGTGGATGTGCTGGTAGAGGGATTGGAACAACTATTTTAGGGTAACTATAGAAATAGAAAACTGACTATTAATCGGGGTGGCTTATGAATCCTTTAAGGCGTCATACGTATCACATGAGCTTGGTCGTCATATCCTTTTTATATTTTCTCTACTCGTTTATCGGTCATACGAACACACCAGCGTGGATGCTGTTTTCGTTACCGGCTGTGCTGCTGTGGTTCGGACTGATGGTGACGCATCGGTATTATGAGTTCAGCCGCATGGCGTACTTCATCGCATTTATCCATATTCTGGTGATGCTCACTGGAGCGAAATATACCTATAGCACGAATCCCCTGTTTGATATGCTCTCGGCCACGTTCAACCTCGGCCGAAACTATTTCGACCGCGTGGGACATCTATTTCAGGGGCTAACCCCTGCCATCATGGCCTATGAGCTACTCCTTTATCGCTCTAAGCTTAAAAAGGACTGGTTCTTTTACTTCCTGATCATCTGTGTATCCATGGGCATCAGCGCTGTTTACGAGCTGACCGAATACCTCGCCACCGTGGTGTCAGGTTATCCTCAGGCCTATGTCCTCGGTCTCCAGGGCGATAACTGGGACACTCAGAACGATATGCTCATGGCCCTCATCGGTTCTTTAATGGGGATTTTTATTAGTAAAATAAATGAACGCTACCTGTGAGGTTATCACTAGTAGCGTTCCGTTTTTTGTCGGGTTAATATAAACAGGTTGCTATGGGTGGAATTAAAGTTTTTCGATGGTTTCGAGGTCTAGCCCGGTAGCCTCTTGAATCGTTTTATAGTCGATTCCTAGATTCTTAAGGTTCTTCGCAATTTGCTTTTGAGCGTCTTCTCTTCCTTCTTTGATGCCTTGCTCCATTCCCATTTTCAGACCTAAATTCGTAGCATCATCTAATCTTTGAATTTGATCCATGATGCCCATTTGTAGGTTTAAAGCTTCATAATACAAATCTGGATCATCTTTTATCGATTCATATTTTTCGATTGCCTTTAATAAATGCTCAGGCAAATCTGTTCTATCTTTTAACGCCATTAGATCGCCCTCCTTTTTTAGGCTAAGGAACTCAGCCCAATCGATCAAAACTTCGTTTTCTATAGTTCTATTATATGCGTTAAGCTTTGAAAGTTCAAGGAAATGGATTTCCAAGTGATCCGTTAACAACTCATTTTCTTTCGTCTCAAATAATTGAAACTTGGTGTGCATTCGGGTCATTTTGAATAATTCGAAATATACGATATTAATAACGACGCATTTTTTGAGTTTATCATAGGTCTCGCTTTTCTTTAAGTTGCCACTATAAAGTTTCGCCCAGTAATAGAGAATTCTCTCTTTATACGCAACCTGATTGATCACTTGAATCTCGACATCGATTTCCGTCTTATCTTTAAGCCTGATTCTAAGGTCAAGCCGACTCGATTTTTGCTCAACATTCTCTGGTATCAACTCCGTGTTTAGTAGCTCAAGCTCTTCAAATGATTCAAGTGGGAGCTCCATGATACTGCTTAAAAGCGACATTAATGGTCCTTTTTCTTTTTCGTTACCAAAAATAGATTTAAATACGACATCGATATGTGGTGCGATGAATACGTCCTTACTCATAAGAGAACCTCCTAATATTTGTAAGTATAGTATATCGTAGTCTCACATTAATTACCATATCTTACCACATATGTTTTTATCCGCCTTCGCCTCCCCATGTTTATGGCACTCATCGGTTCTTTAATGGGGATAATTTTGAGTAAAATAAATGAACGCTACCTGTGAGATTATCACAAGTAGCGTTCTGTTTTTGTAGGGTTCAAAATAGCACTGATTTATTTTTACCAGTATTTTTAGCGCGGTAGAGCGCAAGATCTGTTTCGTTAAAGAAGACTTCTCGACTGCTGTCGACGTCTTTTGAAAAGGTTTTAATACCTAAACTGATGGTGACATGACCAAGTGGCGAGGAGTCGTTAGGGATTTTAGCACCTTCGACGGCTTTTCGTATGTGCTCAGCGATATTAAAAGCCTCAGCTGTTTCGGTGTTCGGCAAAATCACCGCAAACTCGTCACCGCCATAGCGTGCGGCTAAATCGGCGCTTCTTTTAACGTTTTCTTTGATTACTGAAGCGACCTTTTGAAGGCAGGCATCGCCGCCTTGATGGCCGTAGCAATCGTTATAGGACTTAAAGTAATCCACGTCGATGAGAATAAGCGATAACGGGTTGCCCGTTTGCAGGGTCTGTTGATACTCGGTTTCGAAAGCGACATTAAATGCGCGTCGGTTAAACAGCGTCGTGAGCACATCGATTTTTGACAGCTGCTCCAGCTCGCGATTAACGCGCTCCAGCTCCATGGTGCGTTCCGAGATGATTTTTTCGAGATAGAGCTCATGATTTTTAAGGTCAGTGACATCCTCATGCATGATGACGAAATCGATGACCTTCTGACTTTGATCCTTAACCGGGAACATGAAGGTACGTAGCCACCTTTCCCTGCCATTCATGCGCGACGCATCATAGCGCGAGACGAGGTTTTCGATGGTCTCTCCTTCCACCACGCGTTTCACGAGGTTTATGATACCAGAATCGATGAGCTGTGGGTCCTCGAAGATATTATAGACACCGACGAATGGTGATGCATCCGTATTAAACAGGGCTTCAAAGGCGTCATTATAGCTTTTTAGATAGCCATCAACCCCATAAATCTGAATACTGGTGGGTGAATGCTCAAACACGGATTTAAAATAGCGGTCGTCAATTTTTCCCTTTTGTCCCAATCAGGCATCACCTCCTTCGTAATTAATTAATACACGCATACTACTATTTTAAACATCCCTTGGTTAAAAACAAGCGCAATCCAACTTTTACTGGATTGCGCTTTTGTAAGGTTTAACGCTTAATTTTTAAGAAAACACCCAGAGCCGTGATTAATGCCCCTATCCATGTCATCCACGCCAGAGAAGCTTGTCCCGTTTGAGGCAATTTCTCCGGGCTTCCCGGTCCTAATGGCACATCTTCGATTTCCAGATCTATGAGATAGATTTCCTCATCGCCGTCAGGACTGATGATGACGATTTCAAATTGATCAGTCCCTTTAAAGCCAGGATCTGGTGTGTAGGTCCAGCTGCCATCTTCCTTGATGATAACCTCCCCATTTTTAGGAGGTTTTTTAACTTCTGGTATTCCCCCCTCAGGAACAGGAACTTTTCCCTCCTTCGGTTGATCGACTATGGTAACCTCAGTTGTGGACTGTACGGTTGGTTCCGTGGTCGGCTGAGCTGGAGCACCTGTGGTCGGTTCAGTACTTGTTTCTGTTTTCGGCTGTGTCACAGGCTGTGTCGTCTCTGGTGCGTCTGGTACTGACTGCTTATAGTTGGTAAAGATTACCGTCTTAGTCGTATCTGCAGCGATGATTCCTGAGGCGATATTTCCTGTTTTTTCTACGGAATCCCCAGATGGCGTCGGTAGATGTCCACTGAGAGTTGTTACGTCCTCCGTGATGATATAATCGGCATTTACTGGGATATTCAGGAGTTCTAATGATTCGTTATGTTTTAGTTGAATCGTCGCCTTTTCGCCTACAAATGTCAGCTCTCCGAAAGTGACTAATCCATTTGCAGCGATTCTCTTAATCGCGTATGCACCAGTGGCACCTTCCACCTCTACACTAAAGCTAAAGGCCTTCGTCAGATTCCCGAGATTACCGGTGACTTTCTTTTCGATTTTTAAATGACCAGTAGCCCCTGTCGCATGATTTTCGACGGTAATTTTATGACTATCTGCTCCGCTCTTCCCATCGATGGAGGTAGTGCTCACATCACCGCTCTTTACCACTTTTAGTGCATACTCACGTGTGGAAAGTACATAGCCTGCAGGCGCCTCCGATTCCTTTAAAAGGTAATCACCTGCTGGGAGTCCCCTTAGGATGAGCTTACCGTCACCAGCTGTCGTGCCACTTCTGAGTACACGCGTCCCATCAAGTGTCGTAATAGCGAATTTCGCGCCAGATAATGGTGTTCCATTTGAAACCTTAGTAATTTCCACCCAGCCACTTCGAACCATGGTGGCACCTGCATCTGCCGCCGCTACTGTATAGGGACGATTCGTATTAACCTGTGAGAAATCAGTGCCGATTAGCTTCACAGTGTTCGTGAGCGTTGCACCCGGGTTTCCATTGATTTCGGTTAAATAAGAGAGTCGATACCCTTTTTCTGGAGCACTGTTCGGTATTTTGTATGTCAATACGCGCGTCGCAAAATCATACTCGAGGTTATCGCCTAAAGTGAGTGGCACCACACTGCCTACCGTATAAGTCCCATTCAGCTGCAAATCGAGTTCATGCACGGTGATTTGACTCGCTACTACATCCAGGTTACCATTGGCATCTAGAATAAGGTCCATCCCTAATGGTAGCGTGTCTTCGATGCGAAGGTTTGATCCAAGTGGATTTGCTGGGTTGAGTTCATAAGGCTTATAATCGATTTTCCACGAAACGAGGCCATTAACCGGGTTTGATAGTGTATAGGTCTTATCCATGATTTGGCTGGTAATTTGGACAGGTGTCGTGGTACTATGTCCTGACCAGTTCACGCTTTTAAAATTCAGAGTATTCGTCACATTGGTCACGAGATTACTGCTAAAATACTGGGCTTGTGTGCCAGTAGTAGGCTTCGCTTTAACATAGATTACATAGGGTTGATCCATAGCTTGGAACTCAAAGCTCGCTTTACCAGATAAGCTAAAATCACTGCTGAATCCTGGTAAGGTGCCAGAGATTTCCGTTTCTTTTGCTGTGATGGTCACAGTTCCTCCATTCACAGTCCGTTCCCCTTCATAAACATAAAAGGGCTTACCAGGTGCGATATCGATAAACTCCCAACCGGCTGGTAGTGTATCCGTCACTGTTATCGTTCCCAGGGATTTCGTAACATCCGTCGTCAGATCTCCCGTTAGGTTCGAGATGCCGTTTCGGTTAACATAGAGTCTAAACACCACTGACTTATCGATATAATTGAACCCCGTGGCGTTCGTAGCCGCTGTTGAATTACGATTTGTATGGACATCAGAAGCATTAGTGGCTGTGAGCATGTTTTTAGAAGTCATGGTCGATGCTGCTGTTACAGAAGCTGAGCGTTCATTGAGCTCGATGCTCGCGCTAAAAAGGGAAGCATAATTTCTCACGGTATTAGAACCGTTAGCAGCATAAATCGCTGGGTTAGTCACCACTGTGTTATAGGTAAAGTCTCTGTCCCCGCCCGATACATCGATGCCACCATCTGTGTTCTCAGTGATGAGAAGCAACTCGGCGATGGTATTTCCCGAAGCGTTTTTAAGGGGATAAACCGTGAGCTTTAAATTAGTCCCCGCAAAAGATGTCGTTTTATATTTTTGACTATAAGAGGGGGTTAGCTTCTGTAAATCAGCTGCACTAATGTGTAAAAGACTTCCTGCTGCAGGATTTCCTTCGATGGTGGCGACGTTTGCCACGTTAAAGGTCGTGTCATAAACCAGTAGATCTAAGACTCTTAAGTCTGCATTTACATCAGAAGCTTTTACTGTAACGGACCATGGTACCTCATGCGTTACGGGGTTATAAGTTCCTCCCGATTTTACGATCGGATACATCCCGATGTTTGCTTGTTTATTTCCACTACCAATGCCTGAGCTGCCCACCATGGCATCCCAGGATAAGGTTGCTGAGTTATTAATCGTTTGAACGTCATGGCCCACATTATATTCGGGCTTCACTCGTGCTGTGATTTCTAATATCGCTTTTTTCGTCAGGTGTGGAATACCACCGATGGTGTCGTTAGAAAGGGCATACGCGCCATTAATAGGTTCTGCTGGAATGTTCGTATATAGCGCTTCCCAGTCACCGGTCACTGAATTCCAGGTGGTCCATCGCGCGGACTCCCACTGGAGCTTTGAATCCAGAACATCTGTCACGATTGCATTTGGAAGGGTCGCCTCCATATGGTTGACGATGATCTTCCAGGTGATACGTCCCACATGATTCGCTGGGTCATCTTTGTTAACCGTGATGGTTCCAGCTGATTTTTCGATCCACTGGTTCGGAAATGTTACACTATCCGAAATAGTTAGCTGAACCACATCGTCTTTGAGGATTCGTGCCGTGTTCGTAATGGTTCGGTTTCCGTTCGAAACCAAATCTTGGGCGATGGCCGTTCTAAAGAACAAATACTTAGGACCGATTGTACCTGCATCAAAGGTGGTAGAATAGGTTGAACCTTCGAGAGTGGGTTGTGGCGCTAAGTCAACTGCACCTACACCATCGGCTGTGTTCCCCATCTTAAAGGTCCCCACGAGGCTCCCCACATTTGCGAGGTTATCAGAAAAAGAGAAGCCACTTAAATCCACTTGGTCTGTGCCCTGTTTCGCTTCAACTTTCACTGTCCAATCGATAAATTCGCCGTTCTTTATCCCTTCTTTTTCGCCAGTTACGACCACCGGTAGGGCTGGGACATGTATGGTGTAGGCTTTATTCAGAATCGTGATGTTATAATCTTGATCGGTACTCCCGCTCGTGTGATCCGTGTATTTTAAAGAAGCCTCAAAGTAGCAATTCACATCGCTAAAGTCGCCATCGAAGACATCCTCAGATCCATCAAAAAGAATATTGGCGATAAGTTTATTAGGTGCGCTATTTGCAATCGTAAGCGTGCCTACCTTTATTCCACTGAACTGTAATTCAAAAGATGCCGCACTTTGTAACGTAAATCCTTCAGCGATTAAAAATGAGGCCGTATCATTTTGATGAACGATATTTGGATCTGTCAATCCATCACCGGAAACGGGAACACTGAACTCGAAACGCACATCAATGTTTTCATCGAAATCAAGTGTGCCGTTTTCAGGGATTACCGTACCATTTTGCTTAACGACCACCACCTTATCAGTGATTAATGCAGTGACATCTGAGCCAGCTGCATAGGTATTTAGTGATAGTTGAGATGGAAAAACGCCGACAGCTAATAACAGAAATGATAAAAAAAGACTGAGATATTTTTTGCCCATAACGACCTCCTTGTATTTCGTTTTATTTTTATAATAAATATGATTTTGTAATGATTATACACTAAGCATTATCTTATCATTAGTGTTTTAACTTTTCAATCGCATTTGATATAATGTATAAAAGATTTTATATATATTGGAGGTCCTGATGGAAGTTTATCATATGCGTTCAAAGGTGGATTGGTGGGTCGGAGCACTACTGCTATTCGCACTCGGATTAAATCTATTTACGATAATCACGGTTCCCGAGGAGGAACGTTTGATCGCCTATTTAGTGGGCATACCTACTGCGATATTCGTGGCATGGATGCTGTTCGGTACATATTATGAACTAAGAGAAGAAATCCTTTACTGCCGCTGCGGCCCGTTCGTGGAGAAAATCCGCTATGAAAACATCGCCTCTATAAAGCTCGCAAATGGTCTGTTGAGCAGTATGGCACTGTCCAGCAAGCGGATTGAAATCAGACAAAAAGGAAAGGGGTTCATCACGGGAACGACGTATATCTCTCCTCTAAAAAGGGAAGCGTTTTACGATGAACTAAAAAAACGGTGCCATCTATGATGACTAAAAACGCTATTTTCTATTTTTCTGGCACGGGCAACACGCTCTGGGCTGCAAATCAGCTTGCAGAGCGCTTACAGAACTGTCCTGTATACTCTATCGAAGCACCACTGGATTTTACTGCGATTATCGATACGCTGGATCAAGTGGTATTCGCTTATCCGATTTACGGCTCTGACTTACCCTTACCCATGAAGCAGTTTCTTATGAGGCTGCCTTTAGGTGAGCGCACCATAAAAACCTACTCTATCGTCACCCAGTGGCAATTCTCAGGGGATGGCGGTGTCCTTATACGGGAATTTCTGCCGAAACGCTTTGCGCTAAGTGGTAGTGCACATATTTTCATGCCGAATAACATTAGCGTGGCCCCTTTAGAAAATACTATGACCGCTTCACCGACGATATCGGCTTCGACGCTGAGGCCTGTACGAACTGTGGGCTCTGTATCCGAATTTGCCCTATGAAGAATCTAAGTGAGGATGAAAAAACACCTAAAGCTGCAGGCCACTGTGCCCTTTGCTTAAGGTGTTATAATTACTGTCCTGTCCAGGCGATTACGTATATGGGTAAAAAACACGACCCGCGTCGCGGACTTCCCTACCGTATGCCTGAGATGGATTTCTTAGGAGAAGTGCTAAAGGTTATTTCATCATCCGTGAAAAGCTGAAAAGCTCAACATCGAAGGCCTCAGTATCTTTCGGCACTGCATGCTGAATGACACAGACCTTTATGGGGTATCCCCACTTACCTACTTGCTTATCAGAGCCCATAATAAATCCGAAGGCACTTACACCACCACTGCTGGGCTTTGCTTCGAGATAGTCTAAGTGATAAAACTGAAGGGTGATGTCCTCCTCACATTCATACTCGATGACGGGAAGGTGCATGCCTCGGGGACAAATGCTTTCAAAATTTTTCTCCATTTCTTGTTTCATGTTCGCTAGCTGTTCTGGCGGCACATGTTCCAGCATCCTCGGATCATTAAGATTCCTCTCAAACGTTTCGTAGATATCTGTGAGCGACACGCGGTGGATTTGGGCCCACTGCTTTTCATGGGAATCCGTCGCTTCAAAGAAAACTTTATCCGGAAAGTCTTCGCCGATGGCCAGTGTCATCGGTTTTTCTACGTAATGGTGTTCTGGATAGGGGTGTCTCTCGAAGGTGATTTCTGAAATTTTATTCGGTGCCAATGTTTCTATGTCATCACCCCTAAGTGTCGCCCTTATAATCATTAGACCATCCACCACCGCATGATCAAAAACATCAGAGGACCATCCAGCGCGCATAAATTCATACAGATCCAATACGCTTTCCAGCTCAGTCTGCATTATGCGCCGTGTTTCAAAAGCTTTAACATCGAATGACTTTCCATCGATGATGATTTTACGCAGGTGATGGTAACCATGCTGAACCCTCGGCTCCGAGTGGCGCTTCATGACTATTCTGTTAGTAAAGCGATGAGGACCCTCGTTTTCAAAGCGCATATACTCACTGGCCTGTGCAGCGTCTAACCCGTCGTCCACCTTCTCAAGTGCGACCAAAATCGTCTCTTTCTTCGTTCTTTTTATCCCTACGATTTCTAAAGGGTGTTCTCCAGTTTGAACTGTCAGGCCTATGGGGTAGAAGGCTTCTTTTTTTTGCAGGAAGTGTTTCAGTAGTTTGATGGTCATGGCGACACTCCTTTTTTTAGATGATTTCCGTGTCTTTTCTTAATATGGAAAGGTAGGCTTCATATGAAAAAATTCTTCCTCTGCTTACATTCTCGGTCTGATAAAGAATCCCTAGCGACACGAGATTTTTGATGGCTGTGGCTGCTGTATTAAATGAGATATTGAGTGCTTCACTGGTCTTTTTTATGTCCAAAATAGGATTTTTCTCAGCATACTCAAATACCCTCAAGATCGTCTTAGGCGATTTGATAGAATTTAAGATATGATTACTATTTACCTCATGTAGTTTAATTAACGCTTCAATCGTTTGAATGGCATCTAGAGCAGACTCATCCACTGCTCTCAAGAAGAATTTGACCCACTGCTCATAGTTACCTTTTAACCTCACTTCCATAAGGCGATCATAATATTCAATTCGATTTCGTTTAAAAAAATAGGAGATATAAAGTGTTTCATAACTTAAGCTTTTTTGCTCCCTCAAAAATAAAGTGATTAATAATCTACCGATTCGTCCATTCCCATCTAGAAATGGATGGATCGTCTCGAACTGATAGTGTATTAACGCTATTTTAATTAAAGGATCCAAGTGATCCTCTTGGTTATTTATGAAGTTTTCAAGTGCTGACATAGCCATTTCCATATCTTCTGTGTTCGGAGGAATATAGCGTGCATTCTTTAGTGTACTCCCAGTTGGTCCAATCCAGTTTTGACTTCTTCTAAACTCACCTGGATTTTTCTCACTCCCTCGAAGTCCATCCATCAGTACAGCGTGAACGGAGCGAATCAATCGATTACAGATAGGGAGCTCTTTCAATAGCGAGAATGCAGTGTTCGATGCTTTTATATAGTTAATGACCTCTGAAATATTTAGATTAATATTGTTTTCCAGATTAGGATCTAGAATATCATCAAGCGTTGCCTGTGTTCCTTCAATTTGAGAAGATAAAAGCGCTTCTTTTCTAACATACATGGAAACAAATAAATCGATGTTTGAAACATGATTAGAAACTCCTTCTAGAATGCCCATGCTCCGATTTGCATTTGAAAGAAGCGAAATCATCTCATCATCCATGATTATAGGCGGCTCAGGCGGCAAAGGCATCGGATAAAACGATTTGTACTGAAGCTCACCTGTTAGGTTTATTTTAAAGTAGCCGGATCGATCATTCATACAAACTCCAAATTGAATTAAGATGATTCATTATACCATGTTTATTTCAATTATCGACACTTTTTTGAAATAAAATTCCTATGTTTGAAGCATTTATTACATTTTCGTCCCTGTCGAAGTTTTATTTCCACTAAAATGTCGTGTGCTACGGAGGAATTGACAAAACGGAATTTAAGAATATAATGATATCATCATAATAAACAACAAAATGGATAAAATAATAATCAGGTGAAAAATATGATGCAGTTAGCGAAGTTTATGGGATATTCAGACCAATTGGACGCCCGTGTTAAGAGCGTCTACCTCATCACCACTTTGATCGTAGGAACGTTACTCGGATGGCTGGCACTGGCGGTATTCGTGCTCCACGCCTATGATGCCGTACCTTCAAGCATGGCCATCATCGCCGCATTTTTGATGGTCTACGGCATGCTGAAGCAGCGCTATTTCTTCGCGGCAAAGTCCTTTTTGCTTCTTCTAAGCTTTACACAGATGGTGGTGTCCATCTTCATCATGCTGGGGACCTCTGGTGGTGTTTATAACATCCTTTACCTCATGATTCCACAGGCGTTCATGATTTATGACCTCGGTGTGAGACGCGAACGACTGATGATCTATTTTTCCATCGTCTGCACGGTAGTGCTTCTCTTTATGTCACAGCTTATGACGATTAATCCGATCGTCCCTATAGACGCTTCTAAGGCAGTGGTGGTGCAGCTGGCGACGATTCTCACGGTAACCGGGATTTTTAGTGTGGTGTTTTTCTATTTCGCATTACAGCTTTCGAAGTATTATGCGCGGCTTAAGCTGGCCAGTGAAGTCGATTCACTCACAGGGCTGTTTAACCGCAGGTCGTTTACGGAGACGGCAGCAAAGCGTTTTTATAATGGTAACACCTCACCCTTTGCACTGGCGGTTTTCGACATCGATGACTTTAAGCATGTAAATGACACCTGGGGACATCCCGTGGGCGACATCGTCCTTAAAGAGATGGCCTCAGTGATCAAAAACCATCTCAGAACCTCTGACTTTTTCGCCCGAATCGGGGGTGAGGAGTTCGCATTAATCCTCGATGTGGGCGAAATCGCATCTACCTTTAAGGTACTTTCGCACATTAAGGAGCTGGTGGAACGAACGACGTTTAGAGCGGTTACCGGTGAGGAAATCCATGTCACCATCAGCATCGGTGTCGTCGTCTATAACCAGAGCATTAAGGATTTCGATGAGATGTTTAGACAGGTGGATTTTTCACTCTATCATGCGAAGCGTAACGGAAAAAATCGCATCGAATTCTATGAGTAATCGAAAGTCACGTTAGAAATATTCCCGACAAAAAAATAAATCACGGAGCGGCAGATAGGATTCCGAAAAGGTTTCCTAACTGTATCCCGTGATTTTTTATGCGCTTATGGCGTTAGTTCTATGGCATCATGTGAGTAAATAATCAGAAAGTACCTCCACCACCAGTGCGTGGTCGTCTTCGGACGGAAGACCTGAAACCGTGATGGCGCCGATTACCCCTGCCCCTTCTACGATGATGGGAAAAGAGCCGCCGTGAGCGGCAAACTTATGGCCATCTAGAAGATAGAGCTCACTGATGCTACTGCCCGCCTGCTCCAGATGCACGCTCATGTAGTAAGAGCTGTGATGGAACTGATGGACGATATTGGACTTTCGGATGATCCAGGAGTCGTTATCAGGGGAGCTTCCAGGTAGAGCCGCATGATACATGGTTTGCCCGTTTTGCTGGATATCGATGGCCACGGGGAGCTTCCGCTCACAGGCGAGTTCATACAGGCGCTCACCTATTTCATGGGCATCCTTATGGGTGAAAGACTTAAAGGTCAGTCGGTTCTCTTGCTCGAGTAATTCTTCTAAACGATCGTCATAGGTTTCAAGCAGTTTCATAGGGGCCTCCTTATACTGAGTTGATTTCCAGTGCATATATACCCTCTAAATTAAACCATTAACTTAACAAAATTCTTCTGTTAGTCCTGTTGACATCCGTTTTACATGCTGATAATATAGTTTGCATAGGAACTGTTTTAATGCGAACAAATTTTGTGGAGGTTTCACATGGAAAACAACTACGCCTTTCAAATCTTACAGCAGATTCGTGAGCTATACGCACAGATTAATCTCAGCTTTGCTCATAGTGACACGTGTACTGCTGAGGATGCTAATAGCAAGGGTGGTCATCTGACGCCTCAGCAGCTACTGGTGGTAAAGCTCATCGGACATGAAGGTAAGACCACCATCTCTACCCTCTGTCAGCAAATGTCACTTTCTAAGGGCACGGTGTCTGGCATCGTCAGCAGAATGGTCGCCATGGATATCCTGGAAAAACATCACGATGAAAACGACCGAAGAACCGTATGGATCAGGTTTAGCCCGGCCGGGAAAAAGCTGGCCATGCAGTTCAGATCGCATATGTCTGGGGTACTGGATACCCTGGTAAAAGACTTTAGTCTGGAAGAACAGGCCGCTCTGTCACAGAATTTAAACCGATTGATAAAGTCCGTAAAAAGCGGAAACTAATTTGAAAATCTAAAGGAGAAAACATTATGGAACCACTTTTAATTTTAGCGATTATTATGATTAGCTTAGCACTTGTATTTTACACTTGGGGCGTCTGGGCAGAGCACCGAAAAGGCAAGCTCGAACCAAAGCACCTCATCCTTTTCCTCATCGGTCTCTTCTTCGATACCTCAGGCACCATCACCATGAGCGTCATCGCTAAAGGTAGCGAAGTCGTCGCTTCTGGCATCAATTGGCACGCGATCACAGGCGGTTTCGCCATCGGACTCATGCTCATCCATGCACTCTGGGCAGCCATCGTTCTTAAGAAAAAGAATGAAGCTTCACAAAAATCGTTCCACAAATTTAGCCTACTGGTATGGTTACTCTGGTTAATCCCTTATGTAAGTGGCGCTTATCTGGCCATGGGCAGATAATGATTGACAGGCACAGTTTTTCTATGCTATATTTACCTCAGTTGAATAATCTTCAGGGCAGGGTGTAATTCCCGACCGGTGGTATAGTCCACGAGCCGCTCACGCGGTTGACTTGGTGTAACTCCAAGACCGACAGTATAGTCTGGATGGAAGAAGATGTGTGATTTTGCGCGAGTGCCCTGATCTTTTTTTGAGATCGGGGCTTTTTTGTTGGATAGAGGGGACATTTAGTTCACCCACTACCCCACTTTATTTGCGCAGACTTTTTTCCGCATGCGATTTATGCCCTGGACTTCGGTTCAGGGTTTTTTATTTTTCTAACGGTATGATTTGTTTAGTTTACCGAGGAACACTGGAGGCGTTTTATATGAACTTAGAAAACATAGAGAATGAGTATAGGACTAATGAGGAAAATGATGTCCATTATATGACCATGGCACTGGCAGCAGCTGAAAATGGCATGGGGCGAACGACCCCTAACCCGCTGGTGGGTGCGGTTATCGTAAAGGATGGCCGCGTCCTTAGTGTGGGGTATCACGCGCGTTATGGTGAGGCGCACGCTGAGGTGCACGCCATCCGCCAGCTTAGTGAGTCCACTGAGGGGGCCACGATTTATGTGACCCTGGAGCCCTGCTCGCATCACGGGAAAACACCGCCGTGTGTGGAGGCCATCGTGGCGCAGGGGATTTCGCGGGTGGTGGTGGCCACGCTGGATCCGAATCCACTGGTCAGCGGACGGGGCATCAAGTACCTAAAGGACCATGGATTAGATGTCACTGTGGGCATCTGTGAAGCAGAGGCTCTGAAAATCAATGAACCGTTCTTTCACTTTATCCAGACGCGTACACCACTCATGGTGCTTAAAACGGCCATGACACTGGATGGTAAAATCGCCACAGTTTCAGGTGAATCCAAATGGATTTCTTCAGAAGCCTCACGTGAATACGCCCACAGGCTAAGACATCGTTATGCAGGTATTATGGCGGGCATCGGCACTGTCCTAGCGGACGATCCCAGCTTAAACGCCAGAATTCCTGAAGGCGTCGACCCACACCGGATTATCGTGGATACCCACGGCCGGATTTCCCTCACCGCAAAAGTATTAAACCTGACAAACTCCCCTGGTCGCACCATCATCGCCACCACGGCTAAGGCATCCGCTGAAAAAGTAACGGCCCTTAAGGGCAAAGGCGCGCAGGTTCTAATCCTGCCAGAAAAGGAAGGTCATGTGGACCTAAGTGCACTGGTTAAGGCACTGGGGGATCTGGATATCGACAGCGTCCTCATCGAGGGAGGTTCAGAGCTGAACTTCTCACTGCTAAGGGATCACCTCATCCACCGCGTCATCGCCTTTATCGCACCGAAGCTCATCGGAGGAAAAACGGCGAAATCCCCTATCGGCGGCGAAGGACTCCATCAGCTGAAAGACGCCATCCAACTGGAAAAGCTGGAAGTGCAAATGATGGGAGACGATATCATGATCACTGGAAAAATAGTACAGGAGGTAATATGTTCACAGGCTTAATCGAAGAACTCGGCACCATCGCCGCGATTCAAAATGGCGCTAAATCCTCCATCCTCACCATCAAGGCGCACGAGGTCCTAAAGGATGTCAAACTCGGCGATAGCATCGCCACTAACGGGGTGTGTTTAACGGTTACCTCTTTTTCGAGCACCTCGTTCAGCGTGGACGTAATGCCGGAAACCCTAAGGCGGTCTAATCTCGGCCAGCTTAAAGTGGGCAGCATCGTCAACCTCGAACGCGCACTGAGGCTGGGCGACCGTCTAGGTGGTCACATGGTTTCAGGGCACATCGACGGTCTCGGCACCATCACGCACCTGGAAAAGGACGATAACGCCATTTGGTATACCCTCTCCGCAGCACCGAGTATTTTAAAATACATCATCGAAAAGGGCTCAGTGGCACTGGACGGCATAAGCCTCACGGTGGCTGCAGTCGACCATCACACCTTTAGGGTGAGCATCATTCCCCACACACTGGCCATGACCTCACTGAAATCAAAGCATGTGGGCGACGCCATCAACATCGAATGCGATGCCTTCGGCAAATACGTCGAGCGCATCACGCAGTTTAACGAACCGGCTAAAAAACAGACACTTGATCTAGCATTTCTAAAAGAACATGGATTTTAAGACATGGATTCCAAGGGAGGACATATGATTTTTAATACAATCAGCGAAGCCATCGAGGACATTCGCGCAGGCAAAATGGTCGTCGTCGTCGACGATGAGGACAGAGAAAACGAAGGCGACCTCCTCATGGCCGCAGACGCAGTCACCACCGAGGCGGTAAACTTCATGGCGAAATACGGCAGAGGCCTCATCTGTGTGCCCATGACCGCAGAGCGCCTCACACACCTGAATATCGGACAGATGGTGACGAACAACACCGATCCAAAAGAAACGGCCTTTACCGTCTCAGTGGATGCCATCACCTGTACCACAGGCATTTCAGCAGCTGAGCGTGCCGACACCATCAAAAAGCTCGTGGATCCAGGCGCAGTGCCTACGGACTTTAATAAACCGGGACACATCTTCCCGTTAAAAGCACGTAAAGGCGGCGTTCTCGTCCGAGCTGGTCACACCGAGGCTGCTGTGGACCTGGCCAGAATGGCTGGCTTTTCAGAGGCAGGTGTCATCTGCGAGATCATGAACGACGACGGCAGCATGGCGCGCGTCCCTGAGCTCACGAAGTTCGCCGCTGAACACGGTCTTAAGTTCATCACCATCGCTGACCTCATCGCCTACCGCAGACAAACGGAGCTTTTAGTAGAGCGCGTGGCATCCTCCGATATGCCCACGAAGCATGGTCACTTTAAAATGGTGGGCTTTAACAACCTGCTCACCGGTGAACACCACGTGGCACTGGTGAAGGGCGATGTGGCTGACGGCGAACCGGTTCTGGTGCGCGTCCACTCGGAATGTCTCACCGGCGATGCGTTCGGGTCACTCAGATGTGACTGTGGCGATCAGCTGGCAGAAGCGCTTCGCGCCATCGAATCGGAAGAGCGCGGCATCCTCCTCTACATGCGTCAGGAGGGGCGCGGCATCGGGCTGATCAATAAGATTAAGGCCTACGATCTACAGGACCAGGGCTATGACACTGTGGAGGCAAACGTGGCACTGGGCTTTCCTGAGGACATGCGCGACTATGGGATTGGCGCCCAAATTCTCTACTTGCTCGGAGCGAAAAAGCTGAAGCTCATGACCAACAACCCTAAAAAGCTCAGTGGACTGGAGGGCTACGGCATCGAGATCGTGTCGCGTGTCCCAATCCAGATGAACCATAATGAAAAAAATGAATTCTATTTAAAGACCAAACAGGAAAAAATGGGCCACATGCTCAATTATAAGGAGGACTCCATGAGAGTATTAGAAGGCAATTTAGTATCGCAAAACCAAAAATTCGGTATCATCGTCGGTCGTTTTAACGAACTGATCGGTTCAAAATTACTGGGAGGCGCATTGGATGCGTTAAAGCGTCACGGCGTAGAAGAATCGGACATCGACCTCGCTTGGGTACCAGGTGCATTCGAAATTCCGCTTATCGCACAAAAGATGGCAAACTCGGGCAACTACGATGCGGTAATCTGCCTCGGCGCAGTCATCAGAGGCGCTACCCCACACTTCGACTACGTTTCCAGCGAAGTGACCAAGGGGGTGGCTCAGGCTTCCATGGCATCTGGCGTTCCTGTAATCTTCGGCGTCCTCACAGTGGACTCCATCGAACAAGCCATCGAGCGCGCGGGGACTAAAGCGGGTAATAAAGGCTACGATGCCGCGGTTACTGCCATCGAAATGGCCAACCTACTGAAGGTGATCGGGTAATGCTTACAGGTTATAAAACGCTGTTTTTCGATTTCGACGGCACGATTCACGAAAGCATCAAAATCTACTATCCAGCGTTTATGAAGGGTTATGAGTATTTAGTGACAAAGGGTCATGCTGAGCCGAGACACTTTACATTAGAAGAGGTTTCTCAGTGGCTCGGCTATAATAGCCGTGACATGTGGCAGAGCTTTATGCCAGAGCTTCCGGATGACGTGAGGCTCGCTGTAAGTCAAATCGTCGGCACAGAAATGCGTCGTCTTTTAGATAATGGTGAAGGTTCGTTATATGACGGTGTGGAGAACACTTTAGCGGCACTACGTGATGATGGCTATACCCTCGTCTTTCTAAGCAACTGTAGTCCTGCCTACATGGCATCGGGCACACGCGCGTTTGGTCTAGACCGCTATTTCCATCATTTCTACTGCTCAGGAATGTTCGACCAGATTACCAAGGCTGAGGTACTTGAGCGTATCATGCCCCAGTTCGAAGGCCCCATGGCCATCATCGGCGACCGTATCCACGACATGGAAGCTGGCCGGGCAAATCACATCACCACCATCGGATGCCTCTATGGCTACGGAAAAGCGGAAGAGTTTGAGCATGCCGACCATTTGATTACGTCCATACGTAAGCTGGGATAGCTTTCGTCACTTGTACTCTCGTTTACTTCGTGTTAAAATGTCGTTAAGGAATTAACACATATATGCGCTATGCGAAGCATGAAGGAGGCATCATGTATAAGTACACGATATTGGCAGTGGCCTATAAGGACGTTACCCCAGAAATCGAGGCAAAAATCTCTGAGTACAGTGTTCGCACCATCGACGAGACGGATGATCTCCACAACTACTGTACGTATGGTCGTCAGTTCGACCAGGACTCCCGCGTATGCATCTATCTCGACTGGTACCAAAACAACATCCTCAAGTACCTTTCAGATGGCTATAAAATCGTACTCTTAGAAATCCCATACAGCATCAACCAACCCATCGTCGAAGCCCTTAAGCAAGTGGACATCGAGCTGGGAGATAAGGTCCTCGTCATCGAACACGATGAGGTATAATTAAAGAACTGTGCTTTAGAATTAAAAATCCCTAAATTTCATCAGAAATTTAGGGGTTTGCTTTTTACTCATAGTGAGTCCACATGCGTAAAATTTTCACTGTCTTATTTTCTTGGTCAACACTATAGACCAATCGATGCTGAATATTTATTTTTCTTGAATAAGCACCACTCAAGTCACCAACTAATTTTTCATATGATGGTGGACACTCAAAAGGAATTTGTGTTAAGAGATCGACTAATAATTTAGCCTTACTCGATAAACCAGATGATTTTAATTTTTCTAAATCCTTAATTGCTGTCTTGCTGAACAGTATGGTATACATTACCATTCAACCTCGTCTTCCCTAACAAACTCAGATTCAGGTGCATTTAATCCTTCAATAATGCTCTCTTTTAATTTAGGAAAAGAAGATAGATACAAAGTTTCAATTAATCCATTATAGTCTTCTTCACTCAAAATAACAGCATTTCCTTCTTTTGTGTTGATATTTATAGGTTCATTAAACTTTATCGTCTGACTAAGTACATTATAAATGTTTTTTCTAAAATTCGTAATGCTTAAAGTGATCATATGCCACCTCCTATATTAATTTTAACGTACTTTAATGCGTACGTCAATTAAAACTAATTTACTGAAATCACACGCGTCACCTTCTGCTGTGAGTTTACGAATATAATGTACCATGACTGCGTATCGAAGGTGAGTCCGCCGTATCCAGAGTTGACACATGTGCTGCGATAGGGCCTCATATAACGCCCAAGCACCTCGATTTCTTCGATGATGTAATCGAGCTGTTTTTGGTCGCCTATTTTAACATTTCCCATGATGGCGACGCTCGCTAAGTCCTTTTGATCCGCAGGGAGCTTTGAGGTGTCCACATAGAGCGTCATGTCGGCAGCGCGCACATCCAGTGTAACGCCTTCTGCAACTTTTACTAAACGTTCTTCAGTGACTGCGTTTCCTGAACCGCTTATACTGCTGGTGGTAGATTTTACATTTTCAAATATTCTGTAACCCAGTAATTTAGAACTTTCATCATACAAAAGCACCAAGTAGTGGTTGCCAACTAAATTAGATCCATACCCTGTGCGATAGTCAAAGGGATGAAAACCATATCCTTTGGTGACTGCATCATTTGAGAGTTGTTTTATTTCAGCTGAATCTGGTACAGTTTGAACACTGTAGACACTCATATAAGCAACATTTTCCTGACCTGAAGGCATATTATTCGGATTAATAGTGATACGATATTGCGTTCCGGACAGGTGAACGAGTATGACGCCTTCACTTCTGCCGATAATGGGATAGTCGTCGACCGAAGATTCCGTAGTAGTTGTTGAGGCTTGTAGCGTGGTAGGCTGAGTAATAGGTTGAGTTGTCGCCTCAGTAGACGTTTGTTTTATGGTTTCGGTCGTAGAATCTGGCTGGTTCTTAAACACTTCCGAAATGTTTTCATTAGAGGATTCGTTTTCGTTTGATGATTCGATTTCACCAGTCCGATCAGTTTTTTCAAAAGGATCAGTTTCTTCAGTTGGTTCGGTTTCTTGAGAAGGTTCTGTTTCGGGTAAAGCCTCTGTTTCTCCCGAAGGCTCTGTGAATAAAGTCTTTTCTGTCTCTAAGGCACTTCCAGTCATGGTGGTGGATCGTGTAGGGTCATTTTCGCCGAGGATTGCATTGGCGTAGCCGAAAGCGATGGAAAACACGATTATCAAAGCAAACGCTAATGAGGCCACGAGGCCATCCTTTTTGAGCATTGAAAGGATATTTGGACGCTTCAGTGCGCGCCTGAATTTATGGACGGAATGGTGACGACGTGTGGGATCGAAGGCGAGGCATTTTTCGATGGCCAGTGCGGTAACCCGGTTCACAGGCATCGGATGCTTAACGAGGTGCCTGTAGATGTTCATCTTATGATCCGGTTTTTCGCCCGTCATGGCGTAAAAAAGCGTCGCCCCCAGTGAATAGATGTCAGAACGAGGATCTGACTGTTGATAGCCGTACTGTTCTGGTGATGAAAACCCGTGTGATAACACGAAATAGGTATCAGAGGTTTTATCGGTCTGTGTTTTCCGCATGGTTTCGATGTCGATAATGGTGAATAGAAGCCCTAGCGGCGTTTCAGTGACGATGACGTTTGAAGGCTTCAGGTCACGAAAAATTAGTGCTTTCTCCTGGGTATGCAGGTAAGCGATGGCACTGGTGAGCTGGTCGATTAAAGCTTTTAACGCCTCCCCTCTTAAGGGGCCGTTTTGCTGAACAAACATATGTAAGTCAATGCCTGGAACATAGGGCTTTATCAATATGTGGAAGTGCTCGGACTCGAGATGCTCCGTGAGTGGAATTAGATTTGGATGGTCGAGTTGCTGAAAAGCGTTAAAATCGAAGTTCACACCATTCATTTTACGTATGGCCTTTAAGGTATAAGGCTTTTCAGATTCTTGATGGTTCACTAGATACACGATGCTGTTTGCACTTTGAAATAGTGTGGCTTTCGTGGCGTATTGGCTGGTAATTAAAGAGAGCTTCAGATCCGAATAGAGCAGGAATTCCGTCGAGGATTCGAAGGCCAAGCTCTTACTTTGATAAGAATCTTTAGGGGTTGACATGTTCGCTCCTTAAAACAACCTTGTGAGTCAGACTCACAAGGTTGATGGTTTTATAGTTTTAGTACATCCTCTAGCGCCTCATTCATCTCTTGATAATCGGCGATGTTTGGAATTTGATATGCTGGGTCTTCCATAAGTAAAAGGAAAGCCTTAACCACCAGTGGATCAAACTGGGTGCCAGCGTTTCGCTTGACTTCTTCGATGGCTTCCTCTCTCGAGAGCGCGTCGCGGTAAGGGCGGACACTGATCATGGCATCGAAAGCGTCGGCTAAAGTGATGATCCGCGCATGAAGTGGAATCGCATCCCCTTTCAAACCCCGTGGATAGCCTTTTCCATCATAACGCTCATGATGTGCCAGCACACTTTCTGCCATCTCCTTCATTTCATTAACCGTACTGAGGATGCGATAGCCGATTTCAGGATGCTTCGTCATCTCACGCCATTCGATATCCGTGAGTTTACCAGGCTTGTTCAGCATTTGCTCGTCGACGCCTACCTTACCGATATCATGTAATAGACCTAAATGCTTAAGTTCTTTTATTTTTTCTGCTTTAAGCCCCATGCGGGTGCCGATACTCTCGCAAAGTGCCGCCACACGATAGGAATGGAGTTCTTCACGTTTATTTTTCTCGTGCAGTGTATGAATAATCGTATGAATCGTTTTATTTCTTTGACTTGGGCTGACGAACAGCTTTTTACGGTAGAGGTAGTCCTCAGCGATTTTAAGCATGTCTGAGTACGGCGCAGGTGTTACCTTCTCCGTTGCCCACCCGATGGACATGGAAACCTGAATATTTTCTATGGTTTCACTCTTAGAGTATTTCATGATGCGTCCTGCGATCTCCTCTGCCTCACGTGCCGAAGTCTGCGGTAACAGGATGACGAACTCATCGCCACCGATACGCGCTACTAGGTCGTCACTTCGGCATCCCTTTAGAAGAAGCTCGGAAACCTTGATGAGGAGCTGATCGCCTACCACGTGGCCGAAGGAGTCGTTTACGAGCTTCAGCCCGTCCACATCTGCCATCATCAACGTGAGCGGTAGATTTCGCTCTACATTCAGTCGTTTAAACTCTTCTTCAAAATAGCGGCGATTATAGATACCCGTTAGCTGGTCATGGTAGCTGAGATGCGATAACCTTTGCTCCATGAGCTTTCTGTCAGTGATATCCCTTACGGATGCGTGGACAATGTCCTCACCGTGCAATGTAATTCGCGTAAGCACCACCTCAACGGTGAACAGCGATTCATCCATGCGCTTATGCAGCCACTCGAATCTAGCAGTTCCCTCTTCACGACATTGTTTTAATAAAAGACCGGCTTTAACCGCAGAAGAAAGACCATCTGGCTGAATCACCGCCGAAAAATGATCCACTGTTTTTCCGACGATGTCTTCTTTACTGGTGGCGCCGAATAGCTTTACTGCAGAATCATTACAGTCGATGATGCGCTCGCGATTGAACATGAGCACTGTATCAGAGGTACTCTCAAAGATGCTTCTAAAGCTCAGCTCGCTTTCCTGAAGTGCTTCAAGCGCCCGTTTCTTTTCGGTAATGTCTTCGATGAAGCAAAGCTCATAAAGCTTGCCCGATTCATCCCAACTCGTGACGGTGTTCTTGATGGTTACCCAAATAATGCTCCCATCGCCCTTGATGTATCGTTTTTCCAGCTCAAACTGGTTTATTTTACCTTCCTTTAGTCCTTTATTTAGCTCGAGGTTGAGAGCTACATCATCAGGATGCGTAAAGGTCGTCCATGGATAGCCTATAATTTCACTTTCAGCTTTACCGATAAGTCTATAAAACGCAGGATTCGCTTGTAAGATAATTCCAGTGCCATACTCGGCGATGTTGATGCCCACTGAGGCTTCATCAAATACCGCTCTAAGCTTTTGCTCGCTTTCCTGTATATGCTGATATTGCTGGCGTATTTCCTCTTCCTGAGCGATGAGCTCTTCTATTCCTGCCTCCAACTCGCCATGCGAATTCATTAAATCCTTTTCGCGTTCCATCAGCGCTTCAGACATGCGTTTTTTCTCAGCAAAGGCCGATAGGATGCTGCCGATCAGCATCATGGTTAATGGATACGCGATGATGACGATCGAGCCGACGTTCTTAATCGTCTCTAAGGCGCGCTCTTTAGGCAATGTAAACATCAGAAGCACCATTACCACGTGCACGATTAGGCCCATGACACCGATTTCCTTCAGTGACACTGACATCATATGATAATCCGAATCCTGATGACCTGTCAGCCGTTTGAGCCTCATATGAAATAGGCTTCCGATCACTGCGGCAGCTGTAATAACTGAAATTCCCATGATCATGCCCGAACCCCCCTGATAAATCCGTAGCATGAAAGGTCCTAACGCTGCAACGGCAGCAGTCAAAGGTCCGAAGTACATCCCCGCGACACTGATCATCACCGAACGACCGTCAAAAATAAGCCCTGGTGCCAGTACCAATGGATTTAGCATGCCTAATATTGATGCAAATCCAAAGATCAATCCTTGAACGAGGCGGTTTTGTAAAGGTTTATGAGGATCATGACCGATGACCCCAGATAAACAGCTTAAGGAGGTCAACATTCCGAGGTTAAAAAGGATTTCCAAACTATTATGCATAAGGGCTCCTTATGTTAAAATTTCAACACTTTAAAAGTTATTTTAGTATAGTCTATTTTACCACATAATAAGGCAAATTGCATAACACCCTTTTGTCAATGACAACTAATAATTACCCATATCACAAATTTTGATATAATCCTATAATTAATGATATAAACATAACATACCGAATCGATCGAGCATACATAGGACGGCAAACCTGTTTGCCGATATCAGCCTGTTAATAGAGTAAGGGGGACTTTTATGATTTGCATGAAATGCTTAGCAACAGCACCTGATGAATTTGAAAAATGCCCGAAGTGCGGTGCCGCTTTTAAGCTTAACCCATCAACTGATTTCGGGAAAAGACTCAATATAAAAAATGAATGGCGTGCATCCATGGCGAATAAGGACGCACAGGATTCGACTTCTAAGCTTCAAAAGAATCAACCTGAAAGCTTGATTCCTTGGATTAAATCAGAGTTTAAAAAAGCCATGTCAAATGCACCTAAGCGCATAAAAACACTGGCCATCTATGGCGGGATCGTCCTAGCTGTGAACCTGATTTTCTGGACAGTGGATCCCTATTTTATGCCATTATGGCTACAGCCCTTCCGTGGACTAATCTCTACAGTCGTCTTTCTGACGGCTACCTATAACGATATTATCCCTAAGACGATTTTCTGGGTCATCATTTTCACATTTGGAAAGAAGCTCTTTCACTCCATGCGGAAGAAAGGCTTTAAAGCATCCTTTGAATGTTTAAAAAATGTCGTCCCTAATTTCAAATCCGCTTTAGGACGAATGGGGCAATCCGCTTATCCTTTGCTTTTAATCGGTGCTGGCATGGGACTTATGATCGCAAACAATTTCGCCAGCTACTCGCGCTTTTCTGGCGCAAGAAACAAGTTTGATAAATACTTCATCGTTCTCGTCATGGCATTTACCATCAGCTATTTGCTGGGTGAGGCAAATAAAACCGGCTTTTATAAGTTCATCAAGCTCGGCTCTAATGACCTCGCTAAGCTGGCCGGTAGAAAACGCGGTCTCTCCGACGACAGCGTGTACCTTCTCCTCTCTGCCTTCGTGGCTGGGCTATTACTGGACGCACCGCTGATTCTAATGAAATTCATGTACGGCGGCTACATGCTCGGCGCTGTCGCTGTCCTCGCCGGCTTCGCCCTGGCTGTCGCCTCCGGTAAGAAACCCGAGGTGAAAGCCTGATGAGTAAGACAGCAACCGACTTATCAAAGCGTACTCTTGACTTATCGAAGCGATCGCTCATCCAGTATGAGGATGAAACCTATAAATTCCGAGTGGCCTACGATCCCATCTCAGGATACTATGTACGTACCTCTGTCCTCGATGAAAACGGCATTCAAACGGAAGAAGAAGCATTTCGCGGAAGCTATCCTCACCTACTGGATATCGGAATAATGGGACACTGTCTCCATGGCATCAGTGGTAAATGTGCCGAATCCGGTGTCCAGTGCTATCAATCGGGAAATAGTAAACACGAGCCTCACATGTCGTTTGAGAGTTTCAAACGCATCATCGATGAAAGTAAAGGACGAACCTTTCAGGTCGCATTAGGTGGCCGTGGGGATCCAGATCAGCATCCCGATTTTCTAAAAATCCTCAAATATGCACACGATAACGGTGTCACACCGAATTTCACCACATCTGGGTATGGCCTTAATTTAGACATCCTCCCAGAGGTGAAGAAATACTGCGGTGCCGTGGCCGTCAGTCACTATAGAAGCCATTATACCTGGCGTGCGGTTCAGGGGTTATTGGCACACGGCATCAAAACCAATATTCATTTCGTCCTCAGCAACGACTCTCTGGCAGAGGCCACGGACTGGATCGAAAACAAAAAGGTGCCTTCCGGCGTGAACCGCGTAATTTTCCTGCTCCATAAACCGGTTGGAAACGGGAAACCGTCTAACACACTATCGGCTCACGACCCAAAGGTGCAGTATTTTTACGGATTATTCAATCACGAGGAGAACTGTAACATGGCGGGTTTCGACACTTGTACCACGCCAGCACTGATTCATTTTGCACCGCGCATTCTAAAGGATGCTTACGATACTTGCGAAGGCGGGCGGTTTTCGGCCTATGTCACCCCGGATATGAAACTCCTCCCCTGTAGTTTTGATGCCACACAACGATATGCCGTGGACCTCGCCTCGCATAGTATTGAAGAAGCCTATATTAGCCCTGAGTTCGAAGCATTCCGCATGCATTTCCATCGCTCGCTCGCTGGCTTAGACTCAAATGTTACCCCCATCGCATGCGGTTCGTGTAAAGATAAAAACTTATGCATGGGGGGGTGTCCCCTCATGAATGACATCGTATTATGCTCAGATTTAAAGGTTAAGGAGGAATCTCTTTATGAAGATTAGTATAGATCATGTCACGAACTCATCCAGCGAATCATTTGGAACGGTTATCGGTGACTCATTAGCCGCGATTTTGTTCGGTATTCCATTCGTATCAGCCACACTAGGCGATAAAAGCGGCGGTGGTGACGACGATTCTGGAGATGAAGGCTCTAGCGGTGGTGGCGGTGCAGGCGAGTTCGATCCCTACCCTTCAGACGATCCAAAGGATGAGCCTGGTACCATGATTCAAAAAAATCCAGATGGTACCACGACGAAAACGCTTCCCGACGGCACAGTGGGCACGAAGATGCAAGATGGTACCATCTATGTGAAATCACCGGATGGCACCACTGGCGTCATCACACCTGACGGTCACGAGTCCTACACCTCGCCAGATGGTACGAAGACAGAGGTTTATGCAGACGGTACCGCCTGGCAGCAGAATCCCGATGGTTCTACGCGTACCGAATACCCAGATGGCACTATCCGCGTATACGGTTCAGATGGCTCTTACGCAGCCCAAAATCCAGATGGTACGGTGGAAATCCGCGAACCTGGTAAGAAAAACATCGAGGTTCTCGATAAAGATGGCAAAACCATCGGCATTAAAGACGATTTTGGTACCCATATCTCAAAAGACGCCGACGGAAACATCTCCGGCGTTTCAGTAGACGAAAGCGGCAAGGAAATGAATGTCTCCGGTAACATAAACGATAAAATCACTTTTACAGATGGCAAGGGCTCAAAAGTGGTGATCAATAAGGATGGTGAGCTTGAGTCTGGTAAGATCGTGGACGACAATGGTTATACAGAAATTGATAGTGAAGGAAACCTCAAAGGAGAACACACGGATAAAGAAACGGGCGTAAAAACTGAGATTTCTGGACATCCTGAAAGTGGGGTCATCACCATTAAGGATTCAAATGGCACTAATACTACCATGAATGGTGATAAAGTTACGGGGACTATGGTAACGGATCAAGGCAAGATTACCATCGATGCGGATGGCAATATCGACGCCGTTAATGCCGATGGCAGTACCGACACGGTACGTAACAACCCGGATGGGTCAACCACTTGGACCAACAAAGGGGCTGATGGTGTGGAAACGAACGCAGTGGTCAAACCTAACGGCGATTATGAAGCTAAAAACTCTAAGGGTGAGTCCATGACCATCGTTTCGAATCCTGATGGCACATCGACCATGACCACTAAAGATGCTGAGGGCAATGTGACCACCGTTCATGGTAGTCCTACCTCAGATGTGACAGTCAACACACCCGATGGTGGGAAAATTATCATCAGCCAAAATGGCGGCATGAAAATGACCGATAAGGATGGGAACACTAAATCCTTTACACCTGAAGAAGTTAAAAATGCTGCGCCAGGTATGTTAGGAGGGATGAAATAATGATGACTGCTCAAGACCGTGAGATCATAAAAAAAGCCTTGCAAGCAAAGACACAATTTGATCAACGCAGTGAAAAAATAAAGGAAGTCACGAATAAATCGCTGGCGATCAAGGATCAATACAAACAGGCTCAGAGCGACTTTAATCAAGTGTTGAGCCTCGTATCAAATTTTGAAGAAATCCTTTCAAAATTAAAGGAATAAGCCATTTGACATGGTATAATCAGATTAGCAAAGATTTTAGGAGGCCAACGTGAATCTCTATACGCTAATCTATCTCGCATTGACACTATTCGTGCTCCATCTCTTTTTCACCTTAGGTATGCCTTTCCTACTGGCTATCGTCATCGCACTACTGATCGAGCCACTGGTGGGGTTCTTAACGAAAGTTTTTCTCGGCAAACGCGTAATCGCTTCACTGCTTACCTGTACAGGAGTCCTTATAGGCGCTGTCGTCGGTATGTATGCGCTGGGTGATAAGGCCATCAGAGAACTCATATCGCTTACAAAGTGGACTGTGGAATATGTAAAAAACAATTATGACCAAATCGTCGCTTATGTAATGGATGTGCAAGAGACTGTTCTCCCCTTCACTCAGGAGCTTGACCTACAGCTTACCGATTTCGTGAAAACAGGCATCGATTCACTCCAGTCCATCGTTCTCGGTGTATCGAATGCCCTTATCGGTTTGATCCAAGGTGTTCCAGGTCTGATCCTCGATACGCTCATCTTTATCATCGCACTCTACCTCATCAGCTTGGGGATGCCGAAGATTAAGGATAAAATTCTCCATTTGTTCGATGATGATTCTCATCATAAAATTGAACATCTCATGCAGAAGCTTTATAAAGCCGTATTTGGCTTCATCGGCGCACAGCTGATCATGAGCCTTTTAATATTCATCCTCACGTTAGGTGGCCTTCTCATATTAGGAGTTCCTCTCCCCTTCGCCACAGCCGGTATCGTCACTGTCGTGGATATCCTACCGGTACTGGGTACGGGTTCAGTAGTGGTACCACTCTCCATCTACTACATCATTCAAGGCAACTACTTTATCGCTGTCGGTTTGCTCATCCTCTACGGCGTACTATTCGCCTTTAGGCGTGTGGTGGAACCTAAGGTTCTGGGAGACGCCATCGGGGTCGGTGCGCTATCCGCACTGGCCAGCATGTATATCGGCATAAAGCTCGTCGGATTTGTCGGGTTATTCTTAGGACCTTCAGCGCTAATTCTTATCAATGCACTGATAAGCGCCGATATTCTCAAAATTAAAATTAAAGTGTAAGACATAAACAGTAAAAAACCGGTTCTTGTGGGAGAACCGGTTTTTTACTTGCTTAAGAAGGGGAATTGATTCACTACACAGCTAATGCTGGGGAGCTCTTTTTCTTTCTAAATTGCCAGAAGGCAACTGCGCCGAGTAATACAGCAGCCACACCGTTAAGTGCAAGGCTTGTGGTAACCATCAAAATACCACCACCGATGAAAATCAGACGCTCTATTGGATTCATTTTTGTTTGGAAGAATCCGGTTAACCCTGAAGCAACTGCTACGATTCCGATAAGAGCTGTTATGATGATAAAAATCATGTGAAGGATCGTCACGTTCTCCATCAGAAGCTCTGGACTATATACAAAGATATATGGGATGATAAAGGCTGCGATGGCCAGTCGTGAGGCTTGTATACCTGTGGCCATCGGCTCTGACTTGGCCACCCCAGAGGCGGCAACTGCAGCCAGTGCTACCGGTGGTGTAACGTCTGCGATAATCCCGAAATAGAAAGCAAACATATGCGCTGCGATAACAGGTACATCCAGCATCATCAATGCAGGTGCAGCGATAGTCGCTGTGATGACGTAGTTCGCTGTGGTTGGTACACCGATACCGAGTATCAGTGAGGTAATCATGGTAAAGAATAAAGTGAGCAGTAAGTTACCACTAGCGATGCTTACTAATAAGGAGCCCATTTTAAGCCCTAAACCAGTCTGAGTAACAACACCGATGATGATACCAGCCGTTGCACATGCAGCGACAACCGTAATCGCACTTCTAGCACCATCCACTAAGCCCATAAAAATATCTTTAAGGCTTAATCTGGTTTCTTTTCTTACTGCTGCTACGAGGATCGATGAAACGATGGCGCCCATAGCGGCTCTAATTGGTGTATAGCCTGCAATCAACAGGTACATGACGATGATGATTGGAAGCATCAAGTGCCCGCGCTCCTTCATAACCTTTCCTGCTTTTGGAAGCTGGTCTTTAGGAAGTCCTTTTAGGCCTTGTTTTTTAGCTTCATAATGAACGCCTGCCCAAACGCCGAAATAATATAACAGCGCAGGCACGACGGCCGCTGCGATAATTCTTACATAAGGAAGATTTGTAAACTCAGCCATAAGGAAAGCGGCTGCACCCATAATAGGTGGCATAAGCTGACCACCCGTAGAAGCGGTTGCTTCAACTGCACCTGCAAATTCTGGTCTATAGCCGAGCTTCTTCATCATCGGGATGGTAAAGCTACCCGTACCGACGACGTTTGCTACAGATGAACCAGAAAGGGTTCCCATGGTCGCTGATGAAATAACCGCAACCTTAGCTGGGCCACCTGGCGCGCTACCGGCGATGGAGTTGGAGATATCGATGAAAAATTCTCCCATACCGGTCTTGCCGAGATAAGCACCGAAGAGCAGGAACATAAAGATAAAAGTCGATGATACGCCGATCGGGAGTCCAAAGATTCCTTCCGTCGTATAATATAAATGCTGAACCAGGTTAGCCATCTTTACACCACGGTGTGCTAATGGGCCTGGGATATAACGTCCGAATAGTGCGTACGCGATAAATACGAGTGCGATGATAACCATCGGCCAGCCGATGACACGTCTCGCTGCTTCGAGTACTAAGACGATGGCGATAATTCCCACCACCATGTCCATGGTGCTAACGCGACCCGCTCTTAAAACGAGTTCTGAATAGTTAAAAAACACATAAAGGCACACAAATGCCGCTAGTGCTGCGAAAAGGATATCCACTGGGTGGATCGATTTTCTTGAAAACTTTTTAGAAGACGGATATAAAATATACACCAAGGTTAAGCCAAATGCAAGGTGGATGGATCTTTGAAGCATGGCATCCAGCACGCCGAAAATGCCCGTGTATAGCTGGAAAAATGAAAAAGCTGCCAGCAATACGATTAATAGTTTACCTTGTATTCCGCTTAGTACCCTGAAGTCTGATCCTTTGTCATATTTTCTGAGTAGCTCATCAGCATTGACTTCCGTAACCGGTTCATCTGCTACAGCTGCTCCATTTTTCAATTTGTCGTTCAAGTCAGACATGACACCGTTCCTTCCTACAGGACAATTTTGTAGTTACCGATTTGAAACACTTTCTTTTGGGTTGCATAGATTCTAATATGATGGGTGTTTTCGAGACGCATTTCTTCCGAGTCCACGAGCTTATCATAGGCAGTGCTTCCCGTATCGATGGTCTCGTCCCCGAATAATTCCGTAAAATAGATTTTTTCACCATTCACTGTTATCGAATGCTTTGGAATCGGCGAAATGATCATGTTCACTTCTTCAAAGGCTCTTTCTAGGTAGAGAATGAACTTTCCATCGACGATTTCAAAAGCATTATCTTCCATTTGTTCATAGGGAAGACCTACTCCAAAAGACTCATAAATGGTCTTTTGGAGTATGAGGTCTAATTGATCATTGATTTCGAAATACTCATCGACTGGTGTCAACAACACTGAATGGGTATAGCCAAGCTGAAACGTGCCGTCGGCAGGAATATAGGTCTCTTGTTTTCCGGATTCTAACTCCTCCACTACTAAAACCATCCGTTCCTGCATACCGATAAAGATTAGCAGTGCTACTAAGGTCATACCAAGTACGACGATGACGATTCTTCTAATCAAAACTTACCCTTCTCTCATGCGAGTATTTAAATTACTCGTTAAAATATCTTTCTGCGCCTGGGTGCATTGGGATAGGCATTGCTTCAAGTGCAGTTTCTTTAGTGATGAATTTACCGACGTTATGTGCGAGAACCACACGGTCAAGATTTTCATAGATTTGTTTTGTTAAAGCATAAGCTAAATCGTCTTCCATGTCTGCTGAAACGCAAAGCATCGACTTAACCGTTAATGTAGCGACATCAGCTGTTTGACCTTTGTAAGTGTTAGCTGGAATCACGTAATCTGTAAAGAATTTGTAGTTTGATTTAAGTGTCGCTGCAACATCGCCATCGATTGCTACGATGAAAACGTCGTTTTGAGCTGATAAATCTTGGATAGCTGCTGTTGGGATACCTGCTGTTAAGAACGCAGCATCAACTTGCTTATCTTTAAGTCCTGAAGAAGCTTCAGCAAATGAAAGGAATTTAGCGTTGATGTCTTTCTCGAAATCCATACCTGCAGCTGCGATGATTTGTCTAGCATTTGCTTCTACACCTGAACCGATAGCGCCGACAGCTACGTTTTTACCCTTAAGGTCAGCGATGGTTTTGATGTTAGGATCAGTTGTTACGATTTGAAGTGGCTCAGAGTAAAGTGTAGCAAGTCCTCTTAATTTGTCAAAAGGAACGCCATCAAACATTTGTGAGCCTTCATATGCGTACATTGCAGTATCGTTTTGAACGATGATGACTTCAACTTCACCATCAACTAAGAGGTTGATGTTTGCAACTGAAGCACCTGTTGATTGTGCTGTCGCGTTGATGCCTTTAATGTTGTTGTTCCAAATTTCAGCAAAAGCGCCGCCAAGTGGGAAGTAAGTACCTGCAGTTCCGCCTGTACCGATGTTTACAAATACGTTATCAAATTCAGGATCTGCTGCAGCTGCTGTAGTTTCTTCTGCTGCTGCAGTGGTTTCTGCTGGTGCTGCTGTGGTCTCTTCCTCAGCTTTAGGTGCACAACCTGTCGCTAACGAAAACGTCAACATTAAAATGAGTAACAACGACAATGCTTTCTTCATAATTTCCTCCTGCTTAACTAAACGTATTGTCAACTAAACTTACTCAGTTTAGCCTTACAACCTTTGTTTTTCGAGGTTTCACAAAAAAAATATAGTGACCCCCCTTTTTTGAAGTATAATTGATTCACCACAAACCATTATCCTGCCAA
>Ga0209794_1000620_pt1 | contig 44576 bp, 41 predicted proteins | sample EBPBio232013_DNA_FD_185869 | JGI IMG/M metagenome (GOLD analysis project Ga0209794, IMG submission 185869) | Wastewater treatment Type I Accumulibacter community from EBPR Bioreactor in Madison, WI, USA - Reactor 1_5/23/2013_ DNA (SPAdes)... | ecosystem: Engineered > Bioreactor > EBPR >... | reverse complement strand
GTGCCGCCGCCACACCCGGCGGGGAATCCTCGATCGCGACGGTCTCCTGCGGTCGGCAACCGAGCGCTTCGAGCGCGGCGAGATAGACGGCCGGATCGGGCTTCTTGCGCGGGACCGCATCGCCGGCCATGACGACCGGGAAAATCGTTCGCCACGCCTCCGCGAAATGCTTGCCGAGAAGAGCGGCGACATTCTCGGGGGATGTGGTGGTCGCGATGGCGAGGGTAATGTCCTCGGCTTGCAGCGTACGGATCAGATCGGCGATTCCGGGGCTGAGCAGCAAATCGGAGGCGATCTCGGCGTAGATTTCGTTCTTGCGGCGATGAAGCGCGGCAAAATCCGGTGCGGGCGCGCCAGGAAACTGCCGTTCGTGGAAGGCCCGCATCCGCTCGCGACCGCCGGTGACGCGAAGCAGGCCAGCGTAGCATGCCTTATCCCAGAACCAGTCGAGCCCGGTTTCGTGGAAGGCCTGGTTGAAGGCGGCGCGATGGCCTTCCTCGGTTTCGGCCAGCGTTCCGTCGACGTCGAAAATAACAGCCTTCAGCGGCATCGCCGCCTCATGCGCAGGCGGCGCGGATGGCCGCGATGTTAGCGGCATATTGCGCCTTTCCGCCCTTGAAGATCGCCGAGCCGGCAACGAGCACATCCGCCCCGGCTTTGACGAGCGCCGGCGCGGTCTCGGGCGTCACGCCGCCGTCAATCTCGATCTGGATCGGCCGGTCGCCGATCATGCGCTTGATGCGGCGCACCTTCTCTATCTGCGAGGGAATGAAGGCCTGACCGCCGAAACCGGGGTTGACGCTCATCACCAGCACGAGATCGAGCCGATCGAGCACGTATTCGATGACGTTTTCCGGCGTCGCGGGGTTGAGCGAGACGCCAGCCTTCTTGCCGAGCGAACGGATCGCCTGAAGCGAGCGGTCGAGGTGGGTGGTGGCCTCGGCGTGCACCGTGATGACGTCGCAGCCGGCCTTGGCGAAGGCTTCGAGGAACGGATCGCACGGCTCGATCATCAGGTGGCAGTCGAACACCTTGTCGCAATGCGGGCGCAGCGCCGCGATCACCGGCGGGCCGAAGGTGATGTTGGGCACGAAATGCCCGTCCATCACGTCGAGATGCGCCCAGTCGCCGCCGGCGGCCATGACGTCCTTCACCTCTTCCCCGAGCCGCGAGAAATCGGCGGAGAGGATGGAGGGCGCGATGAGGAGGGGGCTTTTCATGAGATACCTCCGGTGAAAACGCGGCTGGCGCGGATATCTTCGGCCTCGAAGGTCGCCAGTTCCTCAATGTCGAGTGGTCGGCCCGCCGCGAAAATGCGGTTGGCCTGCCGGAGGCGCGCCCGGTCGAGCGCGTTGCGGATCGAGCGGGCGTTGGCGAAATGCGGCTGGTTTTTCCGCGCGGCGATATACTCGGCGAAGGCCGTGCGCGCGCCGCCCGAGAAGCGGTAATGCTGCGCCTCCAGCATTTTCTCGGCGATCGCGAGCAATTCGTCGTCTTCGTAGTCCGGGAAATCGACGTGATGGGCGACACGGCTCCTGAAGCCGGGGTTGGAGCGGAAGAAGGTTTCCATCCGTTCGGCGTAACCGGCGAGGATGACGACGAGATCGTCGCGCTGGTTCTCCATCACCTGAAGCAGGATCTCGATCGCCTCCTGCCCGTAATCGCGTTCGTTTTCGGGGCGGTAGAGGTAATAGGCCTCGTCGATGAACAGCACGCCACCCATGGCGCGCTTGAGCACTTCCTTGGTCTTGGGCGCCGTATGGCCGATGTATTGCCCGACGAGATCGTCACGCGTCACCGAGACGAGGTGGTTGCGGCGGATGTAACCCAGCTTGTGCAGGATTTCCGCCATCCGCAGCGCCACCGTGGTCTTGCCGGTGCCGGGGTTGCCGGTGAAGCTCATGTGCAGGGTCGGGGCGCCAGCCCCCAGCCCGTGGCGCTCGCGCGCCTTTTCGACGAGCAGCAGCGCCGCGATCTGGCGGATCCGCAGCTTGACGGGCTTGAGCCCAACAAGCTCGCGGTCGAGCGCGTCGAGCACCTCGCCGATGCCCGAAGCCGCGTAATCCGCCGCAAGATCGATGCGCGTCTCCTCGCTCATGCCGCCCTCGTCAGGTCCGCATCGCATAGATCTGGTTGCGGCCCGGCCCTTCGGCGCGGAGCAGCGTCAGCGGCTTCTCGGTCGATGGGCGATTGACGATGAAACTCATGCGCACCGTTTCCCAGCCGTGGGTGTTGTCGAAGGCGTTGATGCGGATGTAATCCTCCGGGTGCGCCTTGCGGCAGGCGTTGATCTCCTGCACGACACCGGCGGCATCCGCGAGATCGAACATCGGTAGGCCCCACATCTCCCAGTAGGTGTTCCGGGGGTGCGGATCGTCGGTGAACTCCACGCCCAGCGCCCAGCCTTGCGAGATGCAATATTGCACCTGCGCCGTGATCTGCGCGTCGGTGAGGTCGGGGAGAAAGGAGAAGCAGCCTTGGGTGATGCGCATTTTGTTTCTCCTTACATCGAGACAGAGGGGGTCGGCACGAAGTCCGAGGTGTCGGTCGAGGTGTAGTTGAAGGTGATGTCGCCCCAGGTATCGAGCGCGGCTCGAAGCGGCTGGCACCACTTGGCAGCATCACGCAGGATTTCCGGGCCTTCGTTTCGGATATCGCGGCCCTCGTTGCGCGCGAGCACCATCGCTTCGAGCGCCACGCGGTTCGCTTGCGCACCGGCCTGAATGCCCATCGGATGGCCGATGGTGCCGCCGCCGAACTGGAGCACCACATCGTCTCCGAACAGATCAAGCAGCTGATGCATCTGCCCGGCGTGGATGCCGCCGGAGGCGACCGGCATTACCTTGCGAAGCGAGGCCCAGTCCTGCTCGAAGAACAGGCCACGCGGCAGGTCTTCCTTCGTCACCATGTCGCGGCAGACGTTGTAGTAGCCCTGCACGGTCATGGGGTCGCCCTCAAGCTTGCCGACGGCGGTGCCGGTGTGCAGGTGATCGACGCCGGCGAGGCGCAGCCACTTGGCGATGACGCGGAACGAGATGCCGTGGTTCTTCTGGCGGGTGTAGGTGCCGTGCCCGGCGCGGTGCATGTGCAGGATCATGTCATTCTGCCGGCACCATTCCGAGATCGACTGGATCGCCGTCCAGCCGATGATGAGGTCGACCATCACCACGCAGGAGCCGAGTTCCTTGGCGAACTGGGCGCGGCGATACATCTCCTCCATCGTTCCGGCGGTGATGTTGAGATAGTGGCCCTTCACCTCGCCGGTGACGGCCTGCGCCTTGTTCACCGCCTCCATGCAGTAGAGGAAGCGGTCGCGCCAGTGCATGAAGGGCTGCGAGTTGATGTTCTCGTCGTCCTTGACGAAATCGAGCCCGCCTTTGAGCGCCTCGTAGACCACGCGGCCGTAATTCTTGCCGGAGAGGCCGAGCTTGGGCTTGGTGGTGGCGCCGAGCAGCGGTCGCCCGAACTTGTCGAGGCGCTCGCGCTCGACGACGATGCCGGTCGGCGGACCCTTGAAGGTCTTCACATAGGCGACCGGGAAGCGCATGTCCTCGAGCCGCGCGGCCTTGAGCGGCTTGAACGAGAATACGTTGCCGATGATCGAGGCGGTGAGGTTGGCGATCGAGCCTTCCTCGAACAGTTCGAGTTCATAGGCGACATAGCAGAAATACTGCCCCGGCGTGTTCGGCACGGGGTCAATCCGATAGGCCTTGGCGCGGTAGCGGTCGCAGGCGGTGAGGCGGTCGGTCCACACCACGGTCCAGGTCGCGGTGGAGCTTTCGCCGGCGACCGCTGCGGCGGCTTCGATTGGGTCGACGCCTTCCTGCGGGGTGATGCGGAACAGGGCGAGAAGGTCGGTGTCCTTGGGGGCGTAATCGCCATCCCAATAGCCCATCTGGGCATATTTCAGCACGCCGGCCTTGTAGCGTTCCTTGCCGGTGATGGCTTTCGGTTGCGCAGTCATGGAAGCGTTTCCTTGTCGTTCGGGGTTATTCTGCTGCGGCGGGAATGCCAGCGATCTTCGGGTCGAGCGCGCCAGCGCGGTAGCGCTTCGCCATCTCGGACAGCGGGACCGGCGTGATCCGGCTCGCGTTGCCGGCCGTGCCGAAATCCTCGAAGCGCTGCCGGCAGAGGGCCTTCATGGCGTCCATCGCCGGTTTGAGGAACTTGCGCGGGTCGAACTCCTTGCGGTTCTCCTGCGCGATCTTGCGGAACTGTCCGGTCATCGCGAGGCGGCAGTCGGTATCGATGTTGACCTTGCGCACGCCGTGCTGGATGCCGCGCTGGATTTCCTCGACCGGCACGCCCCAGGTCTGCGGCATCGCGCCGCCGAATTCATTGAAGAGTTCCTGCAGGTCCTGCGGCACCGAGGAGGAGCCGTGCATCACCAGATGCGTTTCCGGCAGGCGGCGGTGAATCTCCTCGATGACATGCATCGCGAGAATCTCGCCGTCCGGCTGGCGTGAGAACTTGTAGGCGCCGTGGCTGGTGCCCATCGCGATCGCGAGCGCATCGACCTTGGTGCGCGCGACGAAATCCACCGCTTGGTCGGGGTCGGTCAGGAGCTGGTCGTGGCTGACGGAGCCTTCAAGCCCGTGGCCGTCCTCCTGCTCGCCGCCGCCGTGTTCGAGCGAGCCGAGCACGCCGAGTTCGCCTTCCACCGAGGCACCGACCCAATGCGCCATATCCACGACGCGGCGGGTGATCGAGAGATTGTAATCGTAATCCGCAGCCGTCTTGCCGTCGGCCTTCAACGAGCCGTCCATCATCACCGAGGTGAAACCGTGCTGGAGCGCGGTCGCGCAGGTCGCTTCCTCGTTGCCGTGGTCGAGATGGAGGCAGATCGGAATTTGCGGATAGATCTTCTCCGCGGCATCGACCATCGCGGCGAGCATGATGTCGTTGGCGTAGGAGCGGGCGCCGCGCGAAGCTTGCAGGATCACCGGTGCGTCACAGGCCTTCGCTGCTTCCATGATGGCAAGAACCTGCTCCATGTTATTGATATTGAAGGCCGGGACGCCGTAGGAACGTTCGGCGGCGTGGTCGAGCAATTGGCGAAGCGTGATGCGGGCCATGGGTTTTCTCCTCAGGCGATGAGCTGGCGGGCCTTGGCGATGACCGCCTCGACCGTTAGTCCGAAATGCCGGTAGAGATCGGGCGCGGGGGCGGAGGCGCCGAAGCCCTCCATGCCGATGAAGGCGCCGTTCCCGCCGATCCAGCGATCCCAGCCGAGCCGCGCGGCGGCCTCGATGCCGATGCGCGGCGCGGTGCCGAGCACGCGGGCGCGATAGGTCTCGTCTTGCCGCTCGAACAGTTCCCATGACGGCATCGAGACGACCGCCACCACCTTGCCGATCTCGCCGAGCCGCCGCGCGGCCTCGACCGCCATTTCGACCTCGGAGCCGGTGGCGAGCAGCGTCAGATGGCGGGGCCGCGACGGTTCCACGAGGAGATAGGCGCCGCGCGCGGTGAGGTTCGTCCGCGCGTCGCCACGCAGGGCAGGGAGATTCTGGCGCGACAGGCAGAGCACGGAGGGCGTTTTCCGGTTCTGGAGCGCGATCTCCCAGGCTTCCGCCGTTTCGAGCGCATCGCAGGGGCGGAATACGTTGAGGTTCGGCGTCGCGCGCAGCATCGCCAGATGCTCGACCGGCTGGTGCGTCGGCCCGTCCTCGCCAAGACCGATGGAATCGTGGGTCAGCACATAGATGACGCGCTGTTCCATCAGCGCGGAAAGCCGCATCGCCCCACGCATGTAATCGGAGAAGACGAGAAACGTGCCGCCGTAGGGGATGAAGCCACCGTGCAGCGCGAGGCCATTCATCACCGCCGCCATGCCGTGCTCGCGGATGCCGTGGCGGATATAGGTGCCGCGGAAATCACCGGCCTCGACCGACTTCTGCCCCTTGGTGATCGTGAGGTTCGAATGGGTGAGATCCGCCGAGCCACCGGCCATGAACGGCACCGAGCGGTTGATGACCTCGAGCGCCATCTCGCTTGCCTTGCGGGTCGCAACTTTCGGGCGGGTGTTGACGAGGCTGTTCTTGAACGCCGTCATGTCGATGGAGAAGCCCTTCGGCAGATCGCCGGAAATCGCCGCCGCGAACTTCCGGCGGCGCGGGCTTTTGGCGAGCCGCTCCTCCCAGGCGGTCCGGGTGCCGGTATGCCGCGCGCCGGCCGCGCGCCAGGCGGCGAGAATATCGCCGGGAACCTCGAACGGGGCGGCGGTCCAGCCGAGTTCGGCGCGGGCAGCCTCGATCTCCGCCGCGCCGAGCGGGGCGCCGTGGGTTGCCTCGGAGCCCTGCTTGTTGGGCGCGCCCTTGCCGATGATCGTGCGGCAGGCGATGAGGCTCGGCTTGCGGCTGCGCTTCGCGGCCGCGATCGCGGTTTCGATCGCCGCCATATCGTGTCCGTCGATCGCCTGCACGTTCCAGCCTGCGGCGCGGAACCGCGCCATCTGATCGGTCGAGGTCGAGAGCGATGTGCTGCCGTCGATGGAGATGCGGTTGTCATCCCAGAACAGGATGAGGCGCGAGAGGCGCAGATGTCCGGCAAGGTCGATCGCCTCGTGGCTGATGCCTTCCATCAGGCAGCCGTCGCCGGCGATCACATAGGTGTGGTGATCGACGAGGCGGGAGCCGAACCGGGCCTGCATCATCCGCTCGGCGAGCGCCATGCCGACGGCGGTGGCGATGCCCTGGCCAAGCGGGCCGGTGGTGGTTTCGATGCCGAGCGCATGGCCGTATTCCGGGTGGCCGGCGGTTCTGGCGCCGAGCTGGCGGAAGCGCTGCAATTCGCTCATAGGCATGTCGGCATAGCCGAGAAGATGATGGAGCGCATATTGCAGCATCGAGCCGTGCCCGGCCGAGAGCACGAAGCGGTCGCGATCCGGCCAGTCCGGGCAGGACGGATCGATCTTGAGAAACTTCGTGAACAGGACGGTCGCGACATCAGCCATGCCCATCGGCATGCCGGGATGGCCGGATTTCGCCTGCTCGATCGCGTCCATCGCCAGAACGCGGATCGCGTTGGCCATCATCGCAGGCGACACGCCGGCGAGGGGCGGGGACTCGTGACGAAGGGGCTTGTTCATGGTGTTTCTCCCGGGGTCAGAGCGCGCGGCGGCGCCGCTCCACGAGCTTGAGGATCATCGGCGTGAGGATGAGCTGCATGGCGATGTCGAGCTTGCCGCCGGGAATGACGATGGAATTCGCCCGGCTCATGAAGCTGTCGTGGATCATCGAGAGCAGATACGGAAAATCGATGCCGCGCGGGTTCTTGAAGCGGATCACCACCATGGATTCGTCAGGGGTGGGGATCCAGCGCGCGATGAACGGGTTCGAGGTATCGACCGTCGGCACGCGCTGGAAATTGATGTCCGTTTCGGCGAACTGCGGGCAGATGACGTTCACGTAGTCCGGCATCCGCCGCAGGATGGTGTCGGTGACGGCTTCAGTCGAATAGCCGCGCGCCGAGCGGTCGCGGTGCAGCTTCTGGATCCATTCAAGATTGATGACCGGCACGACGCCGATCTTGAGATCGACATGCTGCGCGAGATTGAGCCCCTCCGCGACCACGGCGCCGTGCAGCCCTTCGTAGAACAGGAGATCGGTGTTCTCCGGGAATCGCCGCCAGGGCGTGAACTTGCCCGGCTCAACCCCGAATTCCGCCGCCTCCTCGGCGTCGTGGACATAGGTCCGCGTCTCGCCGTTGCCGGTCTCGCCATACTGGCGGAAGGTCTCCTCCAGCTTGTTGAGGAGGTTCGCATAGACCCCGAAATGGCTGTAATGGTTGTTGCCTTCGCTCCCTGCCGTGGACATCCGATGCCGCATCTCGGCCCGGTCGTAACGGTGGAAGGCATCGCCCTCGATGAACGCAGCCGTGACGTTCTCGCGCCGGAAAATCTCGACGAAGGTCTTCTTGACGGAGGTCGTGCCGGCGCCGGATGACCCCGTGATCGCGATGATCGGATGCTTGGTGGACATGGTGTTCTCCGGAAGAAGCGATCAGACGCGCAGCAGGCCGCGCCGGCCGAAAAGCGGGGAATCCTCGGCGGACTGGATGTTCTCGAGGTGATAGCGGCGGATACGGTCCACCTTGTCGATCGAGCCGAACACGAAGGGGATGCGGTCGTGGATGCCCTGGGGCACTGCATCGAGAATGCGGTTTACGCCGTCGGTCGCCGCGCCGCCGGCCTGTTCGACCAGGAAGGCGATCGGGTTCGCCTCGTAGAGGTGGCGCAGCCGCCCGCGCTCGTAGCCCTTGCGCTGGTCGGCCGGATAGAGGAACACCCCGCCGCGCACGAAGATGCGATAGGCGTCCGCCACCAGCGAGGCGATCCAGCGCATGTTGAAGTTCTTGCCGCGCGGTCCGTCCGCCCCTTCGATCAGATCGTCGATATAGGCCTGCACCGGCGGGTGCCAGTGACGGTAGTTGGAGGCGTTGATCGCGAATTCCGGCGATCCTTCCAGCACATGCACGGACAATTGGGTCATGCGGAACTGGCCTGCCGAGACGTCGAGCGTCGCGAAATGCGTGCCCGCGCCGATCGAGAACACCAGCGAGGTCTGCGGGCCGTAGATCACGAAGCCGGCCGCGGCCTGCGCGCTGCCCGGCTTGCGGAAGGCCGCGCCGGAGGCCAGTTCCTCCTCGCTCGCGCGCAGGATCGAGAAGATCGTGCCGATCGAAACGTTGGTGTCGATGTTGGACGAGCCGTCGAGCGGGTCGATCGCCACTACAAGGCCGCCGCCTGCCCGCAGAATGTCAGGCTTGGCCTGCTCCTCGGAAATGACCGCCGCGGCGCCGGCGTAGCGCAGCGCTTCCATGAAGCGCTGGTCGGCGAGAACGTCGAGCGCTTTCTGGGCATCGCCGTCCTGGTTGGCGGCGCCGACCTGCGCGCCGAGCGCCCCTTCGAGCGCGCCGCGTCGGATCGTCTGCGCGATGAGGACGGAGGTCTGCGCGATTGCGCTGATGATGCCCGCGACATCGGGCGAGGCTTCTCGTGCGAGATAGCTCGTCAGATCCGTGCCGATCGCCTGCATTCCGGCCATCGTCCTCTCCTCCCGCATTCCGCCTTGGTGGCGGACTTATCGTTGCGGCGACTATGACGGCTTCCGGAAACAAGAAAACTGAATTAATTTGAGTATCATTTCAAAAATTTTGAAATAGGAAGAGCGATGCAAACCCTGACCTTGCGGCAGATCGAAACGCTTCAGGCCGTCAGCGCCGCCGGCTCGCTGGTCGCGGCGGCGGCCCAGCTCAACATGACGCCGGCCGCGCTGACCGCGCGCATCAAGGCGCTGGAGGAGACGGTCGGCCTGCCGCTGTTCGACCGGACGCCCGCCGGCCTGCGTCCGAACATGGTCGGCGACATCGCGCTGGAGGCCGCGCGCAAGATCGAGAACGCGATCCGCGAGTTCCGGGAGAAAATGGAGGTGGTGCGCACCGGCCGGAGCGGGCGGCTTTCGGTGGGGGTGGTCTCGACGGCGAAGTATTTCGCGCCGCGCCTGATCTCCGCCTTCACGCAGGAGTTTCCGGGGGTCGATTTCCGTCTCACCATCGGCAATCGCGATGCGATGATGGAAGCGTTGCGCCGGTTCGAGGTCGATGTCGCGCTGACGGGGCGCCCGCCGAACGACATTCCCACCCAACGTCTGCCGATCGGCGCTCACCCATATGTTCTGGTTGCGCCGCCGAGCCATCGCCTTGCCGGAGGCAGGGACCTGTCGAAAGACCTGCTGGCCGGGGAGGCCTTTCTCTTCCGCGAGGAGGGGTCCGGCTCGCGCTCGCTGTTCGATTATTTCATCGGCGATATCGCCATCCAGCGCGCCCAGATCGGCATCGAACTCGGCTCCAACGAGACGATCAAGCAGGCGGTTATGGCGGGCCTCGGCATCGCGCTGATCTCGGCGCATACCATTGCAGCGGAGGTCGCCGACGGGCGGCTGGTCACGCTGGATATCACCGGGCTGCCGATCATCCGGCATTGGTATGTCGTTCATCGGACGGATCGCGATCTCTCGCCGGCCGCGCTCGCGTTCCGCGATTTCGCCGAAGAACGCTGCGCGCATTTCCTGCCCCGGATCTGGAGCCCCGGCCGCGCGTAGCCGGGGGAGAGGGCGCGGCCTTGCGCCGTCAGCCGTTTCCAGGTTCGCGCGCCGTGTCCCTTGCGCGGTTGCGGCAATGGTCGGAAATCATGTCGGCGAGCAGCCGGACGCGCGGAGGCATCGGCCCCGCCTGCGGAAAGACGAGCTGCAGCGCGCTTTCGCGGAAGGTGAAGTCGCGCAGAACCTCGACGAGAGCGCCCGAACCGAGGTCGTCGCCGATATCCCAGATCGACTTCAGCGCGAGGCCGAAGCCATCGCGGCACCATTGGCGGGCCAGCCCGCCGTCGTTCAGGATCAGGCGCCCGCGAACGCGGATGCGCTCGACCTTGCCGTCGACCAGAAACGGCCATTCGTTATCGATGTTCTGGCCGAACCGCATCACGATGCATTCGTGCCTCTCGATGTCCGCCGGGACCGCCGGGACGCCGTGCCGGGCGAGATAGTCCGGCGACGCGCAGACGATGCGCCGGTTCGATCCGAGCTTGCGCACCTTCATGGTGGAATCCTCAAGGGTCCCGTAGCGGATCGCGAGGTCGAAGCCTTTGCCGACCAGATCGGTGTAGCCGTCCTCCAGGTTGAGATCGACCGTCACGGCGGGGTGGGCCGCGAGAAAGCGGTCGAGCAGCGGCACAATGGCGGAACGCCCCAAATCCTCCGGCGCGCTGATGCGGACGGGGCCGGAAATCGTCTCGACACCGCGCCGGATCCGCTCGGCGAGGCTGTCGGCCTCGGCGACCAGACGGCGCGCGCCTTCCAGCAGAAGCCGACCCTCCTCGGTGAGGCTGAACGAGCGCGTGGAGCGCTGCAGCAGCCTGCAGCCGTAGCTGCGTTCCAGCGCGGCCAGCCGCTCGGAGACGCTGGCGGGAGAAAGGCCGAACTCGCGCCCGGCAACCGCCAGCCCCCGCTTTTCGACGATCCGGACGAAGAGGCGCAGATTATCGATCATTATATGGAAAATCCGAATTCATATTTGGAATACAGGGCAATTATCAAAAATATCAAAACAAAATATCTGATTGATCAACGGGCTGCCGCTCGTTCCATGCCGATGGACGCAGTGGGCATCCAAACCCGACCGTGACCTGAGGGCGGGACGGCGTCGGTCTCCCGGCAATCGCCCCTCCGGCAATCGACCCATGGAAAGCCAATCCCGATGTCCCTGTTTTCATCCCTCAAGTTCGGCAACCTCATCCTGCCCAACCGCATCGTGATGGCGCCGATGACGCGCGCGCGGACCGATCAACCCGGCAATGTCCCCAACGACCTGATGGCCGAATATTATGCCCAGCGCGCGTCCGCCGGCCTGATGATCAGCGAAGCGACGCAGATTTCGCCGCAGGGGCAGGGCTATTCCTTCACGCCCGGAATCCATTCTCCGGAGCAGATCCGCGGCTGGAAGCGCGTGACCGACGCCGTGCATGCCGCAGGCGGCCGGATGTTGCTCCAGCTCTGGCATGTCGGCCGCATGAGCCATCCGAGCTTTCACGCCGACGGCAAGCCGGTCGCCCCGTCGGCGCTGCCGCCGGATGCCAGCGTCTGGGTCGCGGACCCGGTGACGGGGCAGGGCGCCATGGTGCCCTGTCCGGTGCCGCGCGGGCTCGAAACCGGCGAGATCGCGGGCATCGTTCAGGATTTCGCGCAGGCGGCCGCCAATGCGGTCGAGGCCGGGTTCGACGGCGTCGAGATCCACGGCGCGAACGGCTATCTGATCGACCAGTTCCTGCGCCGTTCTTCGAACCAGCGCGGCGATCGCTACGGTGGAAGCCAGGAGAACCGGATCCGTTTCGGCCTGGAGGTCGCCGAGGCCATCGCCTCGCGGATCGGCGCCGCCCGCACCGGCATCCGCCTCTCGCCCCAGATCATGCAGCGCGGCATGCAGGACGACGAAATCGTCCCGACGATGCTCCGGCTGGCGCAGGAGCTGTCGCGCATCGGCCTCGCCCATATCCACCTCGCCGAGGCCGACTGGAACGACGCGCCGTCGATTCCGGACGAATTCAGGCACCGGCTCCGTGCGAGCTACGGGGGCGCCATTATCGTGGCCGGCAAGTACACGCAGGAGCGCGCCGAGGCGATTCTTGCCCAGGGGCTGGCCGATCTGGTCGCTTTCGGGCGGCCGTTCATCGCCAACCCGGACCTGCCCCGGCGGATGCGCGAAAACCTTGCTCTCTCGGATTTCGATCCGGCAACCCTCTTTGGCGGCGACCGGGCCGGATACGCCGATTACGCGCCGGCGGCCTGAAATCCCGTTCGTTCGGTTGATAACGAAATGAAAACAGAAAGTTACGCACGATGAAAGCCGTCGGTTATTTGCAGCCTCTCCCCATCGAACACGCCGGGTCGCTGGTCGACATCGACCTGCCCGATCCCGTGCCGACTGGCCGCGATCTCCTGGTTCGCATTCAGGCGGTATCGGTCAACCCGGTCGATACGAAGATGCGCCGGAACAGTGCCCCGGCGGCCGGCGAATATCGCGTGCTGGGCTGGGATGCTGTCGGCGTTGTCGAAGCCGTCGGGCCCGGCTGCCGGCTGTTCGCGCCGGGAGACGCGGTCTTCTATGCTGGCGCGATCGGCCGGCAGGGCACAAATGCCGAGTTGCACCTCGTCGACGAGCGCATCGTCGGCCGCAAGCCGGCCATGCTTTCCAACGCCGAGGCGGCGGCGATGCCGCTGACCGCGATCACCGCCTGGGAGATGCTGTTCGACCGGCTCGACATCCGCAAGCCTGTTCCTGGCGCGGCGAACGCGATCGTCGTTATTGGCGGAGCGGGCGGCGTGGGCTCGATGACGATCCAGCTGGTCAAGGCCCTGACCGATGTTGCCGTAATCGCGACGGCTTCTCGCCCCGAAACGCGCGATTGGGTGCTTTCGCTGGGGGCGGATCACGTGATCGATCACACCAAGCCGCTGGCGCCGGAAATCGCGCATCTCGGCATTGGCGCGCCGGCCTTCGTATTCTCGACGACCCAGACCGACCGGCATTTCGACGGCATCGCCGAGGCGATCGCGCCGCAGGGGCGTTTCGGACTGATAGACGACCCTGAGCCGATCGATGTCCGCAAGCTCAAGCGCAAGAGCGTCTCGTTGCACTGGGAACTGATGTTCACGCGCTCGATTTTCGGGACGGCGGATATGGAACAGCAGCACGCGCTGCTGACGGAGGTGAGCCGCCTTGTCGATCGGGGCCGTATCCGCACGACCATTGCCGAGCATTTCGGCTCCATCAATGCAAAGAACCTGAAAAAGGCGCACGCGCTGCTCGAAAGCGGCAAGGCGAAGGGCAAGATCGTTCTTGAAGGGTTCTGAGCCGGCTCAGCCTCCAGAATCCATCAGCGGCGGGGCGACGAAGGCGAAACCGGCCTCGGCCTCGATCCGCCGCGCGATGGCGAGAAGACGCCAGTCCGACCATGGCGGCCCGATGATCTGAAGCCCGAAGGGCAGGGCGTGCCCTCCCGTCGGCGCTGGCAGCGTGATGACCGGGCAGCCCGCCAGGGTGACGGCGAAGGTCACGGCAAGGTAATCGACGATCGTCTCCAGCGCCGCGCCGTCGATTTCCGTCACCTCAGGAATCGTGTTCGGCCAGGGCATCACGCTCGCCGCCGGCGCCACCAGCACGTCGTGCTCATCGAAAAACCGGACAAAGCGCCGGGCGTAGGCCGTGCGGGCCGCTTCGGCGGCGAGGTAGGCATCGGCGGAAATGCCAGCGCCGCGCTCGATCCACCAGCGGACGGTCTCGCTCAGCGCATCCGGCGGCAGCGCGCCGTAATCGCGGTGGATATGCGCCGGGCGCAGCGTATGGAAGATCGGGAAGGCATCGCCACAGTCGGGATGCGCCGCAGCGACCGGGCCGAACCTGTCGTCGAGAACACGGACAGCTTCGGAAAAGCGGTCCCGGACTTCCCCTGCGATTGGCGTGACGCCGAAATCGGCCGTTGCCGCGATCCGCAGCGGGACGGGCAACCCGGTCGGCGGGGGTACACTCGCCGCGGTCGAGAGCGGATCGAGCGGATGCGGACCGGTGGTCGCCGCCAGCACCCGTTCGAGCATCGCGACGTCACGGGCGAGAAACCCCGCCGTCGCGAGCATGTCGTAGCCGCGGGCGCGTTTGGGATTGGGGAGCATACCTGGCGTCGGGCGGAGCGACGCGACACCGCAGAAGCCGGCCGGCGTGCGCACCGAGCCGCCGAAATCCGTGCCATGCGCGAAATCGACCATCCCCGCTGCCACCGCGACCGCCGCGCCGCCGGACGAGCCGCCGGAGGTCAGCGCCGGGTTCCAGGGGTTGGCGGTCGGCCCGTCCAACCGGTTCGCGCACAGGGCGCCAAACCCGAATTCGGGCGTCATCGTCTTGCCAAGAACAAGGGCGCCCGCGGCCCGCAATCGCGCGACGACGAGATCGTCCTCCGCCGGAACGTGATCGCGGAAATACCACGAGCCGTAGGTGGTGCGGAGGCCGGCCGTGTCGGTGAGGTCTTTGATGGCGGTCGTCAGCCCTGCGAGCGGGCCGGGCGGAGCGCCGCGCGCCTCGTATACGGCGGCTGCGCGGCGCGCGCCTTCGGCGTCGAGCGTGATGAATGCCTTGAGCGTGCCGTCGAGGGTATCGATGCGGCGGAGCGCGCGCTCGACCCTTTCCGATGCGTGCATAGCTTCCGACGCATCCATGGCTCAGGGTTCAGCGCGCTTGAGAAACACGTCGGCCGTGCGCCGGTCGTGCGCCTCGACGAGGCGGGCCGCGGCCTCGGCGTCGCGCGCCACCAGCGCGGCGAGGATGGCGCGGTGCTCGGCGACGGATTCGGCCAACCGGCGGCCGATGCCCAGTGCTGCGTTGCGCGCGACCGTAAGCTTCTCGATCACCTTGGCGTGCATGGCGAGCAGTTCGGGGTTTGCCGCCCCCGCGACGATCTCGCGATGGATCGCGCGGTTCCAGCGCGTGTAGGTTGTCATGTCGCCCTGCTCGGCGGCCGCTTCGATCCGTTCTTGAAGGCGAGCCAGACGGACGAGCGCCTCGTCATCGAGGCGGACCGCGGCGAGGCTCGCCGCGAAGCTTTCGAGGCAGATCTGGATTTCGAACAGGTGCGAAAGGCCGTCGCGGTCGAAATGCGCGACCGTCGCCGGCCGGTTGCGCCGGAGCGTTACCAGTCCCTCGGCCGAGAGCATCTTCAACGCCTCGCGCACCGGCGTCCGCGAAATGCCGAGCCGGCCGCACAATTCCTGCTCGGCGATCTCGTTGCCGGGAACGAGGCGGCCGCGCAGGATATCCTGCCGCAGCTTCTCCGCCGCGAACGCCACCAGCGAGCGCGGTCGACGCGGAGCGGCGGGCAATCCCGCCGGCCGGCCCTCCGCCTTGTTTGCGCGCTCGGTTGCCTGATTTCTTTGCTGGATGCTCAAAATGTGTCCGCGTCGTTTCTGGTCGGCCCCGGTTTTGTTGCCATGGTTCGGCCCGAAGAGGAAGAGGTCAAACAGCGTGCCATTTAATAGCATGGAAAAATTTGCCTTTTTCGATTTATGTATACACAATCGAAAATCTGGCACGGCTGTTGCTGGCTTTTTCCGAAAGCCGACGGGACGGGAAAGGATCAACCTTGGCTGCCGATGCGCTGACACTCGACGGAATTTCGCACCGCTACGGAACGTCGTTCGCGGTCGAGAACGTGACGCTGGATATCGCCGGCGGCGAGATGGTCGCGCTGCTCGGGCCCTCCGGGTGCGGCAAGACGACGCTGCTTCGCATCATCGCCGGCTTCATCCAGCAGACGGAGGGGCGGGTAATCGTCGGCCGGGACGCGATCGACCATCTGCCGCCGCACAAGCGCACCATCGGGATTGTCTTCCAGAATTACGCGCTGTTTCCGCATCTGAGCGTCGCCGACAACGTCGCCTACGGGCTCGCGGCGCGCGGCGTCGACCGGACGGCGCAGAAGGCACGCGTCGCCGAGATGCTCGACCTCATCCAGCTCGGCGCGATGGCGGATCGCTATCCGCGCCAGCTTTCCGGCGGCCAGCAGCAGCGCGTGGCGTTGGCCCGCGCCCTCGCGGTGCAGCCGTCGATCCTTCTGCTCGACGAGCCGTTCGCCGCGCTCGACAAGAACCTCCGGCTCGACATGCAGATCGAGATCAAGCGCATCCAGCGCATGGCCGGCACGACGACGATCATCGTGACGCACGATCAGGAAGAGGCGCTGTCGATGGCGGATCGCGTCGCGGTGCTCAGCCAGGGGCGACTCGAACAGTTTGCGCCGGCGACGGACGTCTACGACAATCCGCAGTCCTTCTTCGTCAACACTTTCGTCGGCTCGTCCAACGTGCTGCGGGCAAGGCTCGCGCAGGGCGGCGGGAAGGGGGCCTCCGCCGAGGCGGTGCTGGAAGACGGTTCGCGCCTCGCCGGGCGGCTGATGACCGACCTGCCGGAAGGCGCGCGGGTGCGCCTCTGCATCCGGCCCGAGCATCTTGTCTTCGCCGAGGATCAGTCCGGGCTGCCCGGGCTTGTCGAGATGGGGCTGCCGCTCGGCGCCTCGATCGTCCACGAAATCCGGCTGGCCACGGGAGAAACCGTGAAGATCGAAGGCTCGCGCTCCACCGGTTCCCGCCCGCTGGCGTCGGGGACGGCGGTTCGCCTGCGGCCGATCCTGCCCGACGCCGCCCGTCTTTATGCCGAAACCTGACGTTCGAACCACAACAGGGGGAATACCATGCTCGACAGACGCCAGATGATGATGACGGCCCTGACGCTCGGGGCGTTGCACGCCTTCCCGGGCATTTCGAGGGCGCAGGCCCGCCGGCTGGTCTTCGCGACCTTCACCGGAAGCTGGGAGGAGGCCCACCGCGACGTGCTGGTGCCCGCCTACCGCAAGATGACCAACAACGCCGACATCGCGCTCGATCCGATGCTCTCGGTCGACCAGATCGCCAAGGTGACGGCCGCCCGCGCCAACCCGCCGATCGACGTCATGCTGCATGATCCCGGCCCCGCGCTGGTGGCGATCGGGCAGGACTTGGTCGAGCCCTACCCGGTGGCGCAGTCGGCCTATTACAAGGACCTGATCTCGGACGCGCAGGTCGAGACCGGCCCGGCGCCGTTCTTCCAGGTCGTCGGGATCACCTACAACCCGGACAAGATCAAGACGCCGCCGACCTCGTGGAAGGATATCTGGGATCCGAAATACAAGGGTCGCGTCGGCATCACCAACCTCAACTCGACCCTCGGCACCGGCTGGCTGGTCGAGATCGCGCGCATGCACGGCGGCTCGGAGAAGGACGTCTCGGCCGGCTTCAAGGCGCTTGAGGATCTGAAGCCCAATCTCGGCGCGGTTGCCGCCAACCCCGGCCAGCTCGCGACCCTCTACCAGCAGGGCCAGATCGACATCGGTCCAGGCAATTTCAACGCGATCCAGATCCTGAAGGCGCGCGGCGTGCCGGTGGAATTCGTGGCCCCGAAGGAAGGCGCCATCGCTTTCAAGACCACGATCCACATCGTCAAGAACACGCCGAACAAGGAACTCGCCTTCAAGCTGATCGAGGCGGCGCTCTCGCCGGAAGTGCAGGGCAAGCTGATGGAGAGCCCCTATCTCATCGTCCCCACCAACACCAAGGTGAAGATGGGCGGCGAGGTGGCCAAGGCGCTCGCCAAGGATCATGCGGACATGAAGAAGAAGTTCGTGTTCCAGGATTGGGTCGAGATCAACAAGCAGCGCTCGGCCTGGATCGAGAAGTTCAACCGCGAAATCAAGATCTGAGGCCAAGATCTGAGGCTTTGGCCCGCACCTTAGTCGAAGAGGGGCGGGCCGGCTTCTGGGAGGTTCCGGAATGGCGACGGCTTTCCCGCCTGTCACCCGCTACGAACTGAAGCTCGCCGCGCCGCTGGCGGGCTTCTACCTCGTCTTCTTTGTCGGACCGCTCGTCCTGCTGACGATCGTGAGCTTCTATACCGATACGAAGATGACCGCGTTCGGCCTGACGCAATACGCGCGCTTCCTGCTCGATCCGTTCTCGCTGGCCGTTCTGGCCTCGACGCTCTGGCTCGGGTTGAAGGTCACGCTGCTGTGCCTGCTGCTTGGCTATCCGCTGGCCTTCGTCATCACCCGCTCGCCGAACTGGCTGCAGGGGTTGCTGATCATCGTCGTGATCCTGCCGCTGCTGACCAGCGTCGTCGTGCGCACCTTCGCCTGGATCGTCATTCTCGGCCGTCAGGGTATCGTCAATTCGACGCTGATGGCGCTCGGGCTCGCCGATACGCCGCTGCGGCTGCTCTACACCGAGAGCGGCGTCGTGGTCGCGCTCGCGCAGGTGCAGATGCCGCTGATGGTGCTCCCGCTCATCACGGCGATCTCGCGCATCGATCCCAACCTTCAGGATGCTTCATCCGCGCTCGGCGCCGGCGCGTGGCGGACCTTCTTCCGCGTCACGCTGCCGCTCAGCCTGCCGGGCATCGTCGCCGGCAGCCTGCTGACCTTTGCCGCCGCGATCACCGCCTTCATCACGCAGAGCCTCGTCGGCGGCGGCCAGATGCTGTTCATGCCGATGTACCTCTACCAGCAGGCCTCGACGCTCAATAACTGGCCGTTCGCGGCGGCGATCGCGATCATCTTTCTGATCGCGGTGCTCGGCTGCGTGACGATTTTCAACCAGCTCGGCCGCCTCTCGCGCGGCTACGCGCAGGTGTAAGAGAGAAGACGGTGTGAGATGATGCAGCCGCAGCGCCCCGATCCTGGCCATGTCTCGTTCCGGCTCGTCATGGGCCTGCTCGCCGCGCTGGCGATCCTGCTGCTGGTGCTGCCGAGCTTCGTCGTGATCGTCGTGTCGTTCACGTCGAGCTATTCGCTGCGCTTCCCGCCGCCCGGCTATTCGATGCGCTGGTATGCGGCGCTGGGCGATGCCTGGCAGCTCCAGTTCGCGGCCTGGAACAGCTTCTCCGTCGCGCTGTGGACGACCGGGCTCTCGGTTCTGTTGGGCGTTGCGGCCGCACTGGCGATCGCTCGCTCGACCTCGCTCAAGGCGAAGGTGCTGGATTCGCTGTTCATGTCGCCGCTGGTGCTGCCGGCGCTCGCCTTCGGGCTTTCGGTGCTCATGCTGTTCTCGCTGGCGGGCGTGCCGATCTCGCCGCTGACGCTGATCATCGGCCATGTCATCGTCTGCGTGCCCTACGTCATCCGGACGACGGTCGCGGCGCTTGCGCAACTCGATACGGTGCTGCTCGAAAGCTCCGCGAGCCTCGGCGCCTCGCGTTGGTATTCGTTCCGGCGCGTGACCCTGCCGCTGATCCGGCCGGGCATCCTCGCGGGCGCGTTCCTCGCCTTCATGTCGAGCTTCGACAACGTGCCGGTTTCGCTGTTCCTGCGCGACGCGCGCACCGACATGCTGCCGATCCGCATGTGGCAGGACCTCGAAGGCAAGCTCGACGTGACGATCGCCGCCGCTTCCGGCGTCATCATCGCGTTGACCGTCACCGCGCTCATCATCATGGAGCGGACATCCGGGCTCTCGCGCCGGATCCGCTGATGTCACGCGCCGCGGAACAGCGAAAAGCCGTAGGGCGTGAACTTGAAGGGGAGATGGTAATGCTCGCCCGGATGCCGGACCTCGAAACGGAACGGCACGAGGTCGAGGAACGCCGCCTCCCGCCCGCCAGCGCGCAGGAAATCGCCGATCGCGAAGGTGACCTCGTAGGTCCCGGCGGTGATCCCTTCGCCCCGTACGCTCGGGTGATCGAACACGCCGTTGGCGCCGATCTTCCCTTCGCCGATCAGGGCCGCCTCCGGCGCGAGCCGGCGCAGCACGACGCCGAGCCCCGCCGCGACACGGCCCTCCGCGACGTCAACCGCATGGATCGAGATGCCTCCGGCCTTCATGCCGCTCCTCCTTGTGCCATCCGAACCTTGCCATGACCGGGCTGCCGCTGGAAAGGCCCCGTTCGGAAATGCCGTCCCTGACGCTGGCGCTGGTGGCGATGACCGCGTTGCAGGCGCTCGTCGCGCTCGCCCTTTTCACGCCCGGAATCCTTGCGCCGGTCACGGGCGCGGAGGCCAGCGAGATCGCGCTGTTCTCGGCCGCGTGCTTCGCCGTCGGTATGCCAGCCGCGTTGATGGCGGGGCGGCTCACCCGCCGATTCGGCGCCTTCGGAACGGCGGCGCTCTGCATGCTGGCCATCGCCGCAGGGATGGTCGTGGCGGGGCAACGGGCGCCGCTGGCCCTGCTGATCGCCGGCTTGCTGACGGGGCTCGCGTTCGGGCCGGAAACGCCCGCGAGCTCCTCGCTTCTCGGGCGGATCGCGACCGAAAGGCAGCGCCCGCTGGTCTTTTCCCTGCGCCAGACCGGAAACCAGCTCGGCGCGATCATCGGCTCGCTTTTCCTGCCGGTGCTGGCCCTCGCGGGGCCGTCGCTCCCGCTGATGGCCGTCGCGGCGGCGGCGCTTCTGGCGGCATTGGTCTATGCCGTGCTCGAACAGCGCTACCCGACCCGCTCGACGGGTGCCGGGCCCGATCTGCGCGCGAGTTTCGACCTGATGCGGCGGAGCCGGACCATCGGCGCCCTCGCGCTCGCCTGTGCGCCGATGTCGGCAATGCAGCTCGGGCTCAATGCCTTCCTCGTCACCCATCTCGTCAACGGCCTCGCCTTCGAGCATGTCACGGCCGGGCTCGTGCTCGGCGTGGCTCAAGCCGGTGGCCTTGCGGGCAGGCTCGGGTGGGGCTTCGTCGTCGGGCGGTTTTGCGACGTCCGCCGGCTTCTGGCCGGGCTCGCGGCGGGCATGGCGCTCTTCGCCGCCCTGATCGCGCTTCTGCCGGCGCAAACGCCTCTGCCGCTGCTGTTTCCCGTCGCCTTTGCATTCGGGCTGACAGCGAGCGGCTGGAATGGCATCTTCCTGGCGGAAATCGCCGGGCTGTCTCCCGAAGGTCGCATCGGCGACGTGACCGGTGCCGTTCTCGTCGCATCCTATGCCGGGCTTTTCGTCGCCCCGCTTGTGATTTCGCTGTTCGCCCGGTTCGGCGGGATGCGGCTTTCCTATCTGGTTCTGGCGCTGCTGGCGGGGCTTGCGGCGTTGATTATCGCGAGGGTTCGGAATGCGCGCACGTGAGATTGTCAGGGCCGTCGCCGAGGGCACGCTCGATCCGGTGGCTCTGGCCGGCGAAACGGCGCGGGCCTGCCGGGAGAGCCAGCCGCGGCTCAACGCCTTCACGATCATCGACGGCATGCGCGCGGAGGCCGATGCCCGCGCGGTTCAGGCCCGGCTGCACGCCGGCGAAACGCTGCCGCTCGCCGGCGTGCCGCTGATCGTCAAGGACAATATCTGGGCAGCGGGCTGGCCGACGACGCAAGGCTCGAAGGTGTATGAAGGCCATGTCTCGCCGCGGGATGCGCTGGCGGTGGCGCGCGCCCGGCAGGCCGGGGCAATCGTCGTCGGTATCGGAACCTGCTCCGAATTCGCCTCGAAAGGGCAGACGACCACGCCGCTCTACGGCGTGACCCGTCACCCCGATGATCCGGGCCTCACGCCGGGCGGCTCCTCGGGCGGCAATTCGGCCGCGATCGGCGCCGGGCTGGTTCCGCTGGGGCTGGGCACTGATGGCGGCGGATCGAGCCGCCGTCCGCCCGCGCATTGCGGCATCGTCGGCTTCAAGCCGAGTTACGGCGCGATCGCACACCCCTACGGCTTTCCCGAGCCATTCTGGTGGCTCTCCTGCATCGCGCCGATGGCCCGCGACGTCACCGATTGCGCGCTGCTGTTCGAGGCCGTCGCCGGCGAGGACCCGGCCGATCCCGAGAGCCGGCCGGTCGCGCCGGCCTTCACGGGCGAACCGGCCGGGATGCGCGTGGCGTTCGCGCCGAAGCTGGGCCTCGACGTGCCGGTCGATCCCGATGTCGAGGCGGCGTTCGGAACGGCGCTCGCGGCTCTCTCCCGCGCCGTTTCGGACCTGCGTGAAGCCGCGCCGGAATGGCCGGATGCCCGCGCGCGGCAGGACCTGATGGCGAGCCAGTTCGCCGGTCTCGCGGCCTTTTACGGCGACCGCTGGCGCGCCGAGCCGGAGCTGTTTGACCCCGATATCGGCGTGCAGATCGAGCGGGGGCTGGCGATGCCGGCCACGACGCTCGCCGGGGCGATGGAGTCGAGCCTTCTCGTCCGCCGCGCGGCGGCACGGTTCTTCGCGGATTTCGACCTGCTGATCTCGCCGACGACACCTTGCGTCGCCTGGTCGAACACCGTGTCGGCGCCGGCGGAGATCGGCGGCATGCCGGTCGATCCGCGCGGCCACGCGGTCTTCACCCCGCTGTTCAACCATGCCTGGACGCCGGCGCTCTCGGTTCCCTGCGGGCGCGGGCGTGACAATCTGCCGGTCGGGATGCAGATCGTCGGCCCCATCGGGCAGGACCGCAAAGTTCTGGCCTTCGCCGCCTTCGCCGAGCGTGTTTTCGCCGCTGCCGGCCTTTGGAGTTCCTGATGCGCCTTCTTCTGCTCAACCCCAACATGACCGAGGCGGTAACCGAGCGGCTGGCGACAGTGGCGCGCGCCATCGCCGCGCCGAGCACGGAGATCCTGCCGGTCACCGCGCCGCGCGGCTTTCCCTATATCTCCAGCCGCGCCGAAGCGCAGGTCGCCGGCGCGCTGGTGCTGGAAATGCTGGCCGAGCGCGCGGGCACGTTCGATGCTGCGATCGTCGCCGCCTTCGGTGACCCCGGCCTGTTTCCGGCGCGCGAACTGTTCGATTTCCCGGTCGTCGGCATGTCGGAAGCCGCGATGCTCACGGCCTGCATGCTTGGCCGCCGGTTCTCGATCGTCACCTTCTCGCTCAATCTCGAACCCTGGTACCGGGAATGCGTCATCGCCAACGGGCTGGAGGGGAGGCTCGCCAGCATTCGTTGCGCCGGCGGCGCCTTCGCTTCCATCGCCGACGTCCAGCATGAGAAGGAGGCGGCGCTGGTCGAACTCTGCCGCCTTGCGATCGAGCAGGACGGCGCCGATGTCATCATTCTTGCCGGCGCGCCGCTCGCGGGGCTCGCCGCCCGTATCCGGGATAAGGTCGCGGTGCCGCTCGTGGATCAGATTACGGCGGCGACCCGGCAGGCCGAGACGCTCGTCGTGCTCGACCCTCTGCCGCCGCGCGCCGGCTCGTTCCGCCGCCCGCCCGCCAAGCCCTCCGTCGGTCTTGCGCCGGCGCTCGCGGCGCGGTTCGACCATACCGATTGAACGAGAACTCTCAGCGGGGCAGGGCGCCTGCCGTGGCTAGAGCGGCCGCTTCATTTTCTTATTATAACGCATTTTCTTTCGATCAACCGGCATCCACTTGATCGGAAAATGCTTTAGCTCAGCATGCGCGTGTCACCGCAGACCGAAATTTCCTGGCCGGAAATGGTCCGCGCATGCGGCGAGGCCAGAAAGACGATCTGCCGGGCGATGTCGTCCGGGTTGACGAATTCCTTGATGGACACCCCGGCGAACAGGCGCGCCGTCATCTCTTCATGGCTGACGTTCAGGCTGCGCGCCTTGTTGGCGATGACGCTCTGGATGCGCGCACCATCGACAAGGCCGGGGCAGATCGCGTTGACCCGAATGCCGAATTCGCCGAGTTCGGCCGCGAGCGCCTTGGTGAAGCCGATCACGCCCCATTTCGCGGCGCCATAGGGCGAGCGCAACGGAAAGCCGTGCTTGCCGGCCTGGCTCGACAGGTTGATCATCGACGGATTGCCGGAGCTTTTCAGCATCGGAACAGCGAGCCGCGCGCAGTTGAACTGACCGGTGAGGTCGACCGCGATACACCGGTCCCAGTCCTCGACGGAAATCTCGTCGACGCGACCGGTCGGTCCGGCGATGCCGGCGTTGTTGACGAGGCAATCGAGCCCGCCGAGCACGGCCTGCGCATCGCGGAACAGGCGGGAAACCGCATCCCGGTCGGAAACGTCGCAGACGGAAGAGGTGATCGCAGGGTCGGATTGTGCCAGGGCATTGAGCGCGGCCGGATCGACGTCGCAGACGTGCACCCGTGCCCCCTCGGCCGCGAAGGCGCGTGCGATCGCCCGTCCGATGCCGTTCGCGCCCGCCGTCACCAGCACCTTCGCGCCGGCCAGTTGCATATCCATGATCGTCGTTCCTTTTCCGGGCAGTCTGGGGGGTCAATCGTCCGCGAGGCCGCCCGTTCGGGCGATATGCGCGGCGGCGGCGGAGATATCGGCTTCGATCGCGCGGCGGGCGCCGGCATCGTCGCGGGCGCGCAGGGCGACAAGCAGGGCGGCATGGGCCTGCACCGCGCTGCCGCCCTTGAGGCGGTCGGGATCGCTGCGCATGTCGAGGTTGAGCACGGGGCCGGCGCGGAGCCAGAGGCGCTCGATCATCTCGACAAGCGTTGGCATGCCGGCAGCGCGGTAGAGCGTCGCGTGCAGCTTGTGGTTGGCAGTCACCGCTTCGGTGCTGTTCGGCGGGGTGCTTCCGGCGGCTTCCCGGAAAATCCGCTCCGCCTCCGCGATCGCGGCGATATCGGCCTCGCTCGCGTTGCGGGCAGCCTCCTCGGCGGCATATCCCTCCAGCACGAGGCGGATGCGCGTCAATTCGCGGAACTGGCTCAGGGACATGATCGGCACCCGCACCGCACGACCGGGCAGGACCTCGAGCGCCCCATCGGCGGCGAGGCGGCTGATTGCCTCGCGCACCGGCATCATCGAGACGCCGATCGCCTCCGCGACCTTGCGCAGCGAGAGCTTCTCGCCCGGCGCCAGCTTTCCGGCCATCAACAGCGCGCGCAGCTCGCCGGCGACGCGATCGCCGAGCGTTTCCTTCGGCAGGACGCCGATTTCGGCCAGCGCGCTGCCGGCTGAAAACGAATCCCGCGCCGGGCGCGGCGAAATGGGCTGGACAAGGGCTTTCATGTCGTGCATCCTAACTGTGATCACAGATCACGACAAGCGGAATTCATCCGCAGTGAAATCACAAAGCGCTTGCGGGCCAGGCTCGAACGGCCAGACCTCGAAAGCCGGGAGGAAGACATGAAGGACATTAAGGGGCGTGCCTCTTCCATTTCGCGCCGTCAGGCTCTGGTGGGTCTCGGTGCTGCAGCGACGGGTGCCGTCGCCATGCCGTCGATTATTCTCGCGCAGAGCCCGGATGTCATCCGCTTCGGGCATCTCACGCCACGGACCGGGTTTCTCGGCCCGCTTGGCGAATTCGCGGTGCAGGCCGTCGATCTCGCGGTCGAGGAGGTCAACGCGGCTGGCGGCATCATGGGCCGCAAGCTCGAGATCCTGAAGGAAGACTCCGTCAATCCGCAGACTGCTTCGACCAAGGCGGAGCGCATGGTCGAGCGTGACAAGGTCGCCTGCCTGCTCGGCGAGATCTCGTCGGCATCCTGCCTTACGATCGCGCAGGTCGCCCAGCGCACCAAGACGCTGTTCGTCAACACGGGCGGCAACTCGGATGCCCTCCGAGGCGCGAACTGCAACAAGTACATGTTCCATATCGAGAGCCAGAACTCGATGTACGTGAAGACCTGCGGTCGCTCACTGATGGCGCAGGGGCTGGTGAAGGGCAAGAAGTGGTTCTCGCTGACGGCGGACTATGCCTTCGGTCACGATCTGCTGAAGGTTGCGAAGCGGTTCATGGAGGCCAATGGTGGCCAGTTTGCCGCCGACAAGCTGGTGCCGACCGACGCGACCGACTTCTCCGCGCTGCTGCTGGAAATCCGCGCCGCCAAGCCCGATCTCGTGATCTCGAACCTTGCGGGCAACCAGATCACCAACTTCCTGAAGCAATATGCCGAGTTCGGGCTGGATTTCCCGGTCGCCGGCTTCGGCTTCGATACCGCGCTCGCCTGGGCGGCCGGGAAGGGGAACTTCGGCGGCACCTGGCCGGTCGTCTGGCACCATCTCATCGATACGCCGGCGACGAAGGCCTTCGTCGCGGCCTTCACCAAGAAATACGGTCGCCCGCCGGAGAACCAGGCTTGGGGCGATTACAACATCGTCAAGATCATGGCGCAGTCGATGAACGAACTGAAATCGGCGGACACGGCCAAGCTCATCGAGCATTGGGAGAAGGGCGCCAAGTTCGACGTGATGAAGACGCGGCCGGGCTACTTCCGCGCCTCCGACCATCAGTTCATGCACGAGATGTACACGATCCAGGCCCTGCCGGTGGCGGAGATCAAGAACCAGTGGGACATCTTCAAGTCCTCCGGGCCGGTGCCGGGCCCCAACGAGAATCTCGAGATCATCGCCACGACCAAGGAAGAGGCCGAGTGCAAGATGACCTGACGCTTTGGCAGCCTGACGTCTCCCTCAAGTAGGTCAGGTTTCCGCGCCTCCCATGCCCGATCTCCCGGTCGGGCATGGGATTTTCCCGATGCCGCCGCCCGTTCGCCGGCGAGCTGAAAGGCTTCCTGCATGCTGACGCTCTTCATCCAGCAGATCCTCAACGGGCTGCTCGACGGCGTTTATTACCTGCTGATCGCCATCGGGCTGTCGCTGATCTTCTCGCTTGGCGGCATCGTCAACCTCGCCCATGGCGCCTTCTACGCGATCGGCGCCTATCTGACGGTCGTTCTCGGCCCGCATATCGGTTTCGGCGGTGCGCTTATCGTCTCGCCGGTGCTGGTAGCGATTCTCGGCATGATCTTCGAACGCGGGCTGTTCCAGCGCTTCTACCGCGCCGACCCGATCCTGTCGCTGCTGCTGACCTTCGGTCTCGCCATGGTGGCCGAGCAGACCCTGCGTATGATCTTCGGCGCGCCGCCGCTCTCCTATTCCATTCCCTCGTGGTTGCGCGGCCAGATTTTCCTGGGGGATTTCATCTATTCCAAATATCGGGCGATGCTGCTGCTGGTCGCCGCGCTCTGTGTGCTCGGGCTGTGGTTCCTGTTGCAGAAGACAGCCTTCGGGCGTGTTGTGCGGGCTGGGGTGCAGAACCCCGACATGGTGGGTGCGCTCGGCATTTCGCTGAAGCCCTACATGATGAGCGTCGCCGCGCTCGGTATCGGCCTCGCGGGGCTCGCCGGCGTACTGCTGGCGCCGATCTACTCGATCCATCCGGCGATGGGGCAGGAGATCATCACCCCGGCCTTCGTCGTGGTGGTCATCGGCGGCCTCGGCTCGTTCTGGGGCGTGGTGGTGGCGGCGCTGCTGGTCGGCCTCGCCAAGGGCACGACCATTGCGCTCGGCTACCCGCAATGGTCGATCACCGTCATCTATTTCATGATGCTTCTTGTTCTCCTGTTCCGTCCGCGCGGCCTGTTCGGCGAGCGGATCCAGCGTTTCGAGTGATGAGGCGTCGATGAAACTTCGCGACTATTCCTCCCTCATCGCGGGTGCGGCGGCGCTGGTTGTCCTGCCGGCGGCAATGAACCTCATCGGCCTCGGAACGACCTCCGCGACCGAGATTGTCATCTTCGCCATCGCCTGCATGGCGCTGAACATCCTCGTGGGCACGACAGGGCTCGTTTCCTTCGGCCATGGCGCCTGGTTCGGTCTTGCAGCTTATGCCGCCGGGCTCATCCAGCGGAACTGGCTGCCGGGCCAGTTCGCGCTGCCGATCCTGCTGGCGGTCGTGCTGGTAGCAGCGGTCGCGCTGGTGTTCGGCGCGCTGATCCTGCGTCGGCGCGGTGTCTATTTCTCGCTGCTGACGCTCGCGCTGACCGCGATGCTCTATTCGATCGCCTTCCGCTGGACGGCGGTGACCGGCGGCGAGGACGGGCTCGGCGGCATCCGCCGGCCGGTGGCCGCGGGCATCGATTTCGATGCCTCGATGCCGTTCTATACCCTTGTCGCCTGTGTCGGCTTTCTGGTTCTCGTCGGCCTGTGGCGGTTTCATCGGTCGCCCGTCGGCACCGTATTGATCGCGATCCGCGAGAACGAGCAGCGCGCGAAATTCGTCGGTATCCCCACCGAGCGCTACAAGCTGATCGCCTTCGTGCTGTCTTCGGCACTGACGGGGCTCGCCGGTGCGCTGCTGCTTTACAACAACCGCATGACCTCGGCCGAGCCGATCTCGGTCGCCTTTTCCGGCGAACTGCTGGCGATGGTCGTGATCGGCGGCATGCGGAGCTTCATCGGCCCGGCGCTGGGCGCGCTGTTCTTCGTGATCTTCCGTGATTACCTGTCGAGCGTCACGGCGGACTGGCTGTTCTGGTTCGGGCTGCTGTTCGTCGGCTTCATCGTGTTCTCGCCGACGGGGCTCGTCGGCGTCGCCGAGCGGCTCGCGCGGCCGTTCCGCAAGGTCGCGATCGGAAATGCGGCGATGGCGTCCCGCGAGGCCGGGGCCGTGCATCTGCCGGATTTTCTCAAGCCGTCGACGGCCGGCGGCGGGCCGGTCCTCGAAGCGCGGGGCATCGCGAAGCATTTCGGCGGCCTGCGCGCGGTCGAGGGCGTCGATCTCAGCGTCCGTGATCGTTCGCTGCATGCGTTGATCGGCCCGAACGGCGCCGGCAAGACGACCGCCTTCAACCTGCTCTCCGGCCTGTTCGCGCCGGACCGGGGCTCGGTGAGGCTCGAAAGCCGCGAGGTTGCCGGTCTGCCGCCCGAGGAGATTACCCAGGCGGGGATCGGGCGCGCCTTCCAGATCACCAACCTGTTCCCGACCCTGAGCGTCGAGGAGAACGTGCGGCTGGCGGTTCAGGCGCGTTCGCCGCAGCGGTTCGATTTCTGGCGCAACGCCCACGCCTTCGCCGAGACCAACACCCAGACCGAGACGATCATCCGGACGATGGGCCTCAAGGGCATCGAGATGGCCGAGGCCGGCTCGCTCTCCTATGGCGGCCAGCGGCTTCTCGACATGAGCCTCGCGCTGGCGACGCGGCCGCGCGCGCTGCTGCTCGACGAACCGCTCGCCGGTCTCGCCGCCGCGGAGCGCGAGCGTGTCGGCAACCTCATCAAGGCGATCTCGGCCGATCTGCCCGTGCTGCTCGTCGAACACGATATCGACCGCGTGTTCCAGATCGCGGACCACGTCACGGTGATGAACGAGGGGACGGTGCTGATCGACGGGTCGGTGGAGGACGCCCGCACATCGCCGCGCGTGCAGGAGGTCTATATCGGCTCGGGCGCGCATGCACTCGCCGCGAAGCCGAGAGCCAGCGCGGCGACGTCCGAGACCGTGCTCCGCCTTTCCGGCGTCAACACCTTCTACGGCAAGAGCCATATCCTGCGCGACGTGAGTTTCGACGTGCATCGCGGCGAGATCGTTGCCTTGCTCGGCCGCAACGGTGCCGGCAAATCGACGCTGCTCAAGACGATCACCGGCATCGCCCCGCCCGCCACCGGCGAGATCGAGCTTCACGGCACGCCGATCGCGCGGCAGAGCGCGGCGAGCATCGCGCGGGCCGGCATCGCCTATGTCCCGCAGGGGCGGGGGCTTTTCGCCGGCATGAGCGTGAAGGACAACATGGAGCTGGGCCGTCTGCGCCGCCGCACCGGAAACGGCCGGCACTGGGACGACGACAAGATCTTCTCGTTTTTCCCCCGCATCCGCGAGCGCTGGCTCTCGCCTGCCGACTACCTTTCCGGCGGCGAGCAGCAGATGGTGGCGGTGGCGCGCGCCCTCTCCGGCGATACTCGGGTGCTGCTGCTCGACGAGCCCTTCGAGGGACTGGCGCCGGCGGTGGTGGAAGAGCTGTTCGAGGCTTTCGACAAATTGCGGCATGACGTTTCGATCATCATCGTCGATCATCACCTCGATCTGGCGCTGGCGCTGTCGGACACGACTGTCGCACTCGAACGCGGCGAGGTGATCCACACCGGGCCCTCGCGCGTCCTGAGCGAGAATATCGAGACGCGCCGGCAGGTGCTGTGGCTCTAGGACAAGAACACGGAGTGGAGACGAAATCCGGATGACCAAGATCGCTATCGTGGGCTCGGGGCTGATCGGCAGGGCCTGGGCGACCGTCTTCGCCAGCCACGGCTTCGAGGTCGCCATGCATGATGTCGACCGCAGCGCTGCCAAGGCCGCCCGCGCGCATATCGCCCGCAACCTGCGGGAACTTGCCGGCTACGGTCTCGTCGCCGATCCCAAGGCGTCGCTGGCGCGGATCCGGGTGGCGGAGGATCTGCGTGACGCTCTCAAGAATGTATCGCTGGTCCAGGAGAACGGCCCCGAGACAATCGAGGCCAAGTCCGCGCTTTTCGCCGAGATGGACCGCCTGGCACCGCGATCGGCCATTCTGGCTTCATCGACCTCTTTCATCGTCGCTTCGCGGTTTTCGGAAGGGCTGAAGGGGCGGCGGCGCTGCCTCGTGGCGCATCCGGTGAACCCGCCGCATCTGGTGCCGATCGTCGAGATCGCACCGGCGCCCTGGACCGATCCCGATGTCGTCGAGCGGGCCCGGAAGATCTACCTCAAGGCCGGGCAGGTGCCGATCACGCTCCGCAAGGAAATGCCCGGCTTTGTGCTCAACCGCTTGCAGGCGGTGCTGCTGGCGGAGGCCTTCCGCATCGTCGGCGCAGGTGTCGCCAGCCCGCAGGACGTGGACAAGACCATCCGCGACGGCCTCGGCCTGCGCTGGTCCTTCATGGGACCGTTCGAGACCATCGAACTCAATGCACCCGGCGGCATCCCGGATTACTGCGAACGCTATGGCAAGTCGCTGACCGACATGGTGAACCAGTCCGCCGGCGGCGACCCGTTCGGCGCCGAGACGGTCGGGCGGATCATGGCGGAGTGGAGCGGCCATCAGGACGCCGCACGCGTCGCCGAACTCAGCAAATGGCGGGATGGACGTCTCGCCGCCCTCAAGGCTCACAAACGCGCTGCCCGGCGCAAACCGAATGGATGAACGCGATGGCGAAGAACCGGAAAGTCATGATCACCTGCGCCGTCACCGGCGCGATCCACACGCCGTCGATGTCGCCCTATCTGCCGGTCACGGCCGAGGAAATCATCGAGGCGGCCGTCGGCGCGGCGGATGCCGGCGCGGCGCTGGTCCATGTCCATGCACGCGATCCCGTCACTGGCCGGCCGGACCAGTCGCCGGAGGCGTTCGAGCCGTTCCTGAAGGTCATCAAGCAGCGCTCGGATTGCGTGATCAACATCACGACCGGCGGCGCGCCGACGATGGGCGTCGAGGAGCGGCTTCGCCCCTGCGCCTATTTCAAGCCGGAGGTCGCCTCGCTCAACATGGGGTCGATGAACTTCGGCCTCTATCCGATGCTCGGGCGGTTCAAGGATTTCAAGCACGACTGGGAGCGCCCCTATCTCGAAGGCTCGAAGGACCGCATCTTCAAGAACACCTTTCAGGACATCGAGAACATCCTGACGACCTGCGCCGAGAACGGCACCCGTTTCGAGATCGAGTGCTACGATATCGGCCACCTTTACACGCTGGCGCATTTCGTCGATCGCGGGCTCGTCAAACCACCGTTCTTCGTCCAGAGCGTCTTCGGCATCCTCGGCGGCATCGGTCCGCACCCGGAGGATGTGATGCACATGAAGCGCACGGCCGACCGTCTGTTTGGCGATGCCTATCAGTGGTCGGTGCTTGGCGCGGGGCGGCACCAGTTGTCCATCGCGGCGATGGCGGTTTCGATGGGCGGCAACCTGCGCGTCGGGCTTGAGGATTCGCTCTGGCTCGGGCCGGGGCAATTCGCGAAGTCGAACGCCGCGCAGGTCCGCGCCGCCCGCCAGATCGTCGAGGGGCTGGGGCTGGAGATCGCCACGCCGGACGAGGCGCGGGAAATGCTGGCGCTCAAGGGGGCCGACAAGGTCGGTTTCTGACGCTCGGACGGCCAGGAAGATCGGCCCGTGCGCCCATCGTGAAAGCGTTTCGCGGGCCGCTTGACTTGTATTGAATTTGTATCTTACGCTCGTGTTCTCACAATGGGGGCGCGGGCATTGGTTCGCTATCTCGACATCGCCGAGGAACTGGTCGCCGGCTTCGAGCCCGGCGCAGCCTCGGCCCGTCCGTTGCCCTCCGAAAGTGAACTCTGCGCGCGCTTCGAGGCGAGCCGGACGACGGTTCGCGCGGCGCTGAAGCATCTCGCGGGGCAGGGGCTGATCACCAGCCGGCAGGGCAAGGGCACGTTCTACCGCCCGCCGCACATCACCCGCGGGCTCGGCAGCCTTGTCGATTTCCACACCGAAGCCGAGATGGCTGGCCGCACGCCGGAGACGCGGCTGATTTCGGTGCGTCGCCTCGGTGCCGGCGACACGCCGCCCGCTGCCTTCGATGCAAGGACGCTCAAAGGCGGTATCGTCGAGCTCGTCCGCCTCCGGTTCCTCGATGGCGAGCCGGCGGTATTCCAGCACTCCTGGCTGGGGGCGGCGATGCTTGGAACCTTCGATCCTTGCGAATTCGAGGACCGCTCGCTCTATCGCTTCCTCGAAGCGAAACGCGGCATCGTTGTCGCGACCATCGAGGAAGTGCTGGAGCCCTGTTCGGCAGAGGCGGAGGTCGCGCCTCAACTCGGCATTCCGCCCGGCACGGCGGTCTTCCGGTCGCATCGTATCGCGCGGGAGGCTTCGGGCCGCGTCGTCGAGGTCAGCCGGAACATCATCCGCGGCGATCTCTATCGCTTCTCGATCCAGCACCGCATCGGAGGGGAGCCATGAGTGTCGTCCTCGCCTGCGACCTTGGCGGAACAAGCTTCCGCGCCGCGCTGGTTGATGACACCGGCGCGACCCGCGCCGAGGCGACGATCCGCGGCCCGGTGATCCTCGACCGCATGGGTGGCGCCGAGGTCGATGCCAAGGAATGGTGGCGCGTGCTGGTCGAGGCGGCGGGCCAACTTGCAGAGGCCGAGCCCGGGCTTTTCGCCGGGATCGGTGCCATCGCGATCTGCGGAGTCACGCGCACGCAGGTGTTTCTCGGGCGCGACAACCGCCAGATCCGCCCGGCCATAACCTGGAAGGATATGCGGAGCGAGGGCGCGGCGGCCCGTTTCCGGGCGCGCGTTGAGGGCGAGCATCCTGAACTTGAACGGGTCAATGCCTTTCACCCGCTCGCGCGCCTTGCCTTCCTCAAGGAGGAGGAAGAGGCGGGTTTCCGGGCGCTGGCGATGGTGGTGGAGCCGAAGGACTACCTCAATTTCCGCCTGACGGGTCGATTGGCGAGCGACCCGGTCTCGATGGCACGGCTTGCGGCGGCGGCCAAGCCGCAGGGAACGGCCGATCTGTTTGCCGTTCTTGGCCTGCCGCGTTCCATCGTTCCGCCGCTGCTGGAGCCGTGGGAGGTGCTGGCACCGGTCGCGGCGGGGCTTCCCGCGCCGTTCGATCGGCTCGCCGGCGTGCCGGTGCTGGTCTCGTCCAGCGATACCTGGGTCGCCGCCGCCGGGCTCGGGGCGATGCGCGCGGGCTTTGGCTACAACATTTCCGGCACCACCGAGGTGTTCGGCGTCGTCGGCGAGACGCCGTCCTTCGCGGAGGGGCTGCTGACGGTCGACTGGCGCGGGCTCCATCAGCTCGGCGGGCCGAGCCAGACCGGCGCCGATACCATGAGCTGGCTGGTCGAGCTGCTGCGCGGCGATGCCGCCGGCCTGAGCGAGGCAGTCGCATCCCTGCTCGCCGCGCCCCGGCATCCGCAGCCGGTGATCTTCCTGCCTTACCTTCAGGGCGAGCGCGTGCCGTACTGGGACCCGTCGCTGCGTGGCGCTTTCATCGGCCTCAACCGGGCGCACAAGCCGGTCGATCTGGCCTATGCGGTGATCGAGGGCGTCGCCTTTCTCAACCGGCTGGTGCTCGAACGCGCCGAGGCCGCGACCGGCGAACGCGTGAGCGAAATCCGTTTCGGCGGCGGCGCGGCCGTCAATCCCGTCTGGCGGCAGGTGAAAGCCGATATCTGCGGCCGCCCGGTGGTCGCGGGCGAAGCGCGCGAACCGGGGCTGCTCGGCGCGGCGATGCTCGCCTTCACGGGAACCGGACGGTTCCCGGATCTCGCGGCCGCGCAGGAAGCGATGGTGCGGATCGCGGCGCGGCATGTGCCCGATCCGAAACGCCGCGCCGTCTATGACGCGCTCTATGCGCTGTTCCGCGACGCCGAGGCTTCGGTTGCACCGGTTTCGCGCGGGCTTGCCGGCCTCGCCCGCCGCGCCGGTGCGCTGCCCGGCGTCAATGCTTCTTCCCTTTCCGATAACGAGGAACATCGCTCATGAAGACTCTCGTCCAGGCCGAATACGGCAAGGCGCATCTGCTGATCGGCTGCGTACACACGCTCGCCCTGCCGGGGACGCCGCTCTATGACCGGACGGGCGGCATGCGCAAGATCGTCGCCCAGGCGAAGGAGGAGGCGAAGATCCTTGAGGACACCGGCTTCGACGCGCTGCTCTACACCAATGAATCCGACATGCCCTACGAGGCCAACATGCCGATCGAGGTCGTCGCCGCGATGACCGAGGTGATCGCCGAGTGCCAGGCGGAGCGCACGCTGCCGCACGGCGTCAACATGCTGATCGATCCGCCGGCCTCGATCGCCGTCGCCCATGCCACCGGCGGCCGCTTCGTCCGTGCGTTCCTGACCGGCGCGATGGCGGGGGACATCGGCCTGATGACGCCGGACGGGGCGCGGGCGCTGCGCCTGCGCGCCCAGCTCGATGCCGGCAACATCCGCATCATCTGCAACGTGACGCCGGGGTTCTCGATCAGCCTCGATACACGCCCCGTCGAGCAGCAGGCCTCGGGCGCGGTGTTCATCGGCCTTGCCGATGCGGTCTGCGTCAGCGGTCCGGCGGCCGGGAAGGAGGCGGATGTCTCGATGATCGAGCGCGTGGCGCGGCAGGTGCCGGATACGCCGGTCGCGGTCGGGACGGGCGTCTCGGAAGAGAATATTGCGCGCCTCGCCGAGGTGGCCGATATGTTTATCGTCGGCACGTCGATCAAGAAGGATCGCCAGACCTTGAACCCCGTCGATCCGGGCCGTGCCCGGGCTCTCGTCCGCGCCTATCACGAGCGCAGGGCCGCCTGAGATGGCGGGGCCCGTCACCCTCGTCACCGGTGCGTCCGGCGGGATCGGCTCGGCGCTTTGCCGCGTGCTTGCGGGGGCGGGGCATCGGCTGGTGCTGACCGCCCTCGATGCGGAAGGGCTGGCTGCGATCGCCGACGAGGTCGTGGCGGCGGGCGGTGAGGCCGCCGTTCTCCCCGGCGACATGCGCGACAGGGCGCTGCCGGAAGCGCTGGTCGCGCTTGCAGTCACGCGTTTCGGCTCGCTCGACGGGCTCGTCACCGGCGCTGGCGCCTCGCGACCGGTGCCCTTCGTCGAGATGGAGGATGATGAATGGGATCGCCTTGTCGATCTCAATCTCTCGGCCGTCTTCCGGGTCTCGCGCGCCGCCGCCCGGCAGATGATCGCGCAGCGCCAGGCTGGCAACACAACCGGCGGAGCCATCGTCCATATCTCCTCGATCGCCCATGCCAACGGCGGTGCAAACCTCGCCTATGGCGCCGCCAAGGGCGGGGTCGCGACCCTGACGTACGGCATGGCGCAGCAGCTCGGGCCGCACGGCATCCGCGTCAACGCGGTCGCGCCCGGCATCATCGACACGCCGATGGTGCGGCGAGGGTTCGCGGATGCCTTCAACGGGTTGGTGGAGGGCGCGGCGCGGCGTACGCCGCTCGGCCGGCTCGGGCGGGCGGAGGAGGTCGCGGGCCTCATCGCCTATCTGCTTTCACCGGCGGCGGGCTTCGTCACCGGAGCGCTGGTGCCGGTCACGGGCGGAATCGAAATTCTGTCGCCGATCTCGGCGATCGCCAAGGGAGCCTGAGTGGTGCGCGATATCATCGGAAAATACGGCACGGCACTGGCGGGACTGGCGCTGATCGCCTTCTTCCTGATTTTCGCGCCCAATTTCGCGACACCGATCAACCTCATCAACGTGTTGAAGGATACGAGCTTTCTGGCGATTCTCGCGCTCGGCTTCGCGCTGGCCTTCACGGTCGCCGAGCTCGATCTCTCGGTCGCGGAGATCGCAAGCCTGGCGGCGGTCATCTGCGGCTGGATGGTGCAGCACCAGTATCCGCCGCTGCTCGCCTTCGCCTCGGCGATCGCGGTCGGCGGCGCGCTCGGTGCGGTCAACGGCTTCGGCGTGACGCGGTTGCGCATCCCCTCGCTGATCATGACGCTCGGCGTCGCGGCCATCGCCAAGGGCTGCGCCTTCATGATCACACAGGGCATCGCCTTCGTTGGCCGCTGGCCGTCCGGCTTCACCGGGCTCGCGCGCGGCTACACCCTGGGCATTCCCAATCTTGTGCTCTGGATGGCCGGCGCGACGCTGTTCGCCTACGGGCTCATCAAGTGGACCCGCACCGGCGCGCATATGGTCGCGACCGGCGAGGCGGACGAGGCGGCGCGGCTCGCCGGCATCGCGACCGCGCGCATGAAGCGCATCGGCCTGCTGCTGGCGGGGCTCATGGCCGGATTGATGGCGGTTCTGCTGGCGGCAAACCTCTCGTCGGCGGCGCCGAACATGGCCGGCGACTACCTGCTCTACGCGATCGCGGCGGTGCTGCTCGGCATGACGATGTTCGAGCCGGGCAAGCCGAACGTCGTCGGCACGGTGTTCGCGGCGTTGGTGCTCAAGGTTCTCGGCAACGGGCTCGTGCTGCTCGGGGCTCCCTATTACGTGCAGGATATCGTGCTCGGCGCGATTATCATCGGTTCGGTCGCGTTCTCGGCGAGCGTGATGAAGAAGGCGGCGTTCAAGGTCTGAACGTTCAAACAGGCGAGGAGAAAGACAATGATCGGCTTTAGGAAATGGATGATGCCGGCGGCCGCGCTGCTGGCCATGATGCAATCGGCTAACGCCTTCGAGATCGGGGTGATCGGCTTCCAGTTCTCGTCGGAGACGCATGCGCGCGTCGCCAACGCGGCGGCAGAGGCGGCCAAGGCCAAGGGCTGGACCGTGACGCTGCTGAACTCGGAAGGTTCGCTCCCGAAACACGCCGAGCAGTTCGATGCCCTCATCGCCAAGAAGGTCGATGCGATCATCGTTGCCATGGGCAAGCCGGTCGAGGCCGATGCCCAGTTCAAGGCGGCGAAGGACAAGGGCATTCCCGTGATTACCGTCCAGTCGGGTTCGAGCAGCCATGCACTGTTCGATATCCAGACCAACGAATACAAGGTTGGCGCCGAGGCGGCGCTCTACCTGCTCGGCCAGCTCGGCTACAAGGGCAACATCATCACCTCGCGCTTCGATCTCAACGTCGCCTCGCGCATCCGCGGCAAGCTGCTGGATGTGGTGCTGGCCGAGAACACGGCCGTGAAGGAACTCGGCAAGTTCTCGATGGCCCGCACCCAGAGCTGGCGTGACGATGTGCGCGCCGGCATGCAGGCGCTGCTGCTCCAGAACCAGGGCAAGATCAACGGCATCTGGGCCTCGTTCGATGGCCAGGCCTACATCATCGACGACCTCCTGAAGGCGCAGGGCGTCAAGAAGGGCCAGATCCCGCTCGTCTCGGTCGACGGCGGCAAGGAAAGCTACGCGCGGATCAAGGACCCTGAATCGACCTTCACCGCCACCGTCTCCATCCCGTTCGAGGAGATGGGCCGCAAGGCCGTCGAGGCGATCCAGACCATCGTCGTCGAGAAGAAGCCGAAGGAAACCGTCACCGCCGGCCCCTATCTCTTCGCCGACGCGGTTCTGGTCGACCAGTCCAACGTCGACAAGTTCCTCAAGTAAGCCGGAGGCCCCGTCCGCGAGGGGTGGGGCCTGTCCATCGTCCGTCGGAGGTTGAGATGAACGCCGAGCCGAAGCCCGAAACCCTGCCGCTGCTGTCGCTGCGCGGCATCGGCAAGAATTATGGCGCGGTCGTCGCGGTGCGCGACGTCGATCTCGACATCCGCGAGGGCGAGGTGGTCGCCCTGTGCGGTGACAACGGCGCCGGCAAGTCGAGCCTCATCAAGGTGATTTCCGGCGCGGAAGAACCGACCTCGGGCACCATGGCGATGCGTGGCGAGACCGTCCGCTTCGCTTCCCCCCAGGACGCGCTGAAACACGGCGTCGCCACCATCTATCAGGATCTCGCGCTCGCGCCGCGGCTCTCGATCGCCCAGAACGTCTTCATGGGGTCGGAGCTGACGCGCCCCGTGATCCTCCCCTTCCTCCGCATGCTCGACAAGCGCCGCATGGCCGAGGAGGCGCGCGGCTATCTCCGCCAGCTTTCGGTCAGCGTCGAGGACATGGACCGGCCGGTGGAACGGCTGTCCGGCGGCCAGCGGCAGGCGGTGGCGATCTCGCGCGCGCTGCGCTGGAACGCGCGCCTCATCATCATGGACGAGCCGACGGCTGCGCTCGGCGTCAAGGAGACCGCGCTGGTGCTCGATCTCATCCGCCGGCTCAAGGCCACCGGCAAGACCATCATCCTCATCAGCCACAACATGCGCGACGTGGTGGCGCTCGCGGACCGCGTCGTCATCCTCGGGGCCGGACGCAAGTTCGTCGATCGCCCGCTCGGCGACCTGACGCCCGACGACATCGCCCACATGATCATGAGCGGCAACGCGCGCCCGGAGGCAGCATAAGCATGCCGGACCACCGCATCCCGATCATCATCGACACCGATCCGGGGCAGGATGACGCGGTGGCAATCCTGCTCGCGCTTGCGGCGCACGAGACGCTCGATGTCCGGGCGATCACCGCCGTCGCCGGCAACGTGCCGGTCGATCTGACGACCGCCAACGCGCTCCGCATCCGCGACCTTGCCGGACGGCCGGATGTGCCGGTCTATCGCGGCGCCGAGCGACCGCTTCTCGTCGAGTTGGAGACGGCAGAATACGTCTGCGGCCCGGATGGGCTCGATGGCGCGGGCCTGCCGCCATCGCCGCACATGCCGGCGTCCAGCCATGCGGTCGAGGCGATCATCGCCATTCTGCGCGCCAGCGCCGGGCCGGTGACGCTCTGCCCGGTCGGCCCGCTCACCAATATCGCGCTGGCGCTCCGCCTCGCGCCGGACATCCTGCCGAAGATCGCCCGCATCGTCATCATGGGTGGGGCGATGGGGCTCGGCAACGTCACCCCGGCGGCGGAGTTCAACATCCATGTCGATCCGCACGCGGCGGATATCGTTCTTCGCTGCGGCCGGCCGATCACGCTGATGGGGCTGCACCTGACGCATCAGGCCATCGCGACCCCGGCGCAGGTCGCGGCTTACGCGGCGATGGGAACTGCGACGGGCCGCGCCATTCACGGAATGCTGTCCCGGCCGCGCTACGCCGGTTCAGCGCATGCCGGCCACCCGATGCACGACCCCTGCGTCATCGCCTGGCTGCTCTGGCCCGAGCTTTTCTCCGGGCGCAACGTTCATGTCGAGGTCGAGGCCTCCGGCGGTTCGCAGCGCGGCCGCACGACGATCGACTGGAACAACCGCCTCAGGCGCCCGCCGAACGCCTACGTGCCGGACAAGGTCGAGGCCTTCGACCTGTTCGAGCGCATGGCGGCGCTTCTCTCCCGCCTGCCATAGGTTTCGAGGATCACCGATGCCCTTTCTCCATCAGGAACTGGCCAACGAGGCCGAGGCCGCCATCGCCGCGATGAAGGCTCGGGCCATCGCCGCCCGCGCGCTTCACGCCCGCGCCGAGCTGCTACGGCACATGGTGACGACCGCGCGGAAATTCGCCGCTCGTCCCGCCGACGAAGCGGTCGAAGGCGTGGTGCGCGAGTGGATGGATGCCTGGGGGCTCGACCGTGACGAATGGCCGCGTCTCGCGGTGGAAATGGAAGTTTTTACGCTGGCGATCCGCGGCTTCGTGGCCGCGCCATCCGACGCGAGCGACGCGGCCGTGCGCGACGCCTTTGCCGGGCTGGAGGCGGCATTCGTCGCCGCCGGCACGACGCTGGCGGACGAGATGGCCTGGCGGTCGCAATGCGCGCATGGCTGGTGGGGCGTGGTGAGCCCGGAGCCGGCCGGGCTCAAAGGGGCCAAGCCGCGCCCCTCGATCCCGCCGCTCGATCCCGGCAAACCGTTCTGGGAGAACGGCTGCGCGGACTTCTGCCGGGGCGGCTGACGCATTCCCGAACTGCTCCCGCTGGCTCGGTTTTCGCGTCGCCCGTGCCCCGCGCACGACGCTTTGGCCGGAATCAATCTGGCAGAAGAAGGTGCCATCCCTTTCTTCCGACTCGGTTTCCCGCGGTAGGCTCACGCTTCGCTCGAAGGGATTTCAGTAGGTCACGGTGATGACGACGCTGTCGGTGTAATAGCCCGGCGGCGGAGTCGCCTGCGGCGGAACGCGGCCATAGACCGGCACCGAGACCGCGAAGCCCGTTCCGGTTCCGGCAAGCGTGTCGCTGCCGGGGGTCGATCCCCAGATCTGCGTTCGCCCCGCGTCGCGAAACAGCAGGTAGCCGACCCGGTTGGCGCCGGATGCCATCTGGCGCGTGGCGGGCGAGAGGCCGTTGAAGCCGTTGCCGAGGCTGACCGTGTAGGGCAGGGCGTTGGAGCAGCTCACCGAGAGGTTGGTGGAGGAGTCGATGTCGGCGGAAAAGATGGTCGCGGTGCCGAAGCTCATCGCGTTGCCGCTGACCAGGCATTTGTTCGGCACGACGATCGAGACCGTCATCGTCGATCCCCACGAACTGCCGAGGATGGTCACGGTCGTGCAGGGCTGGATGAGGAGGCCGCCGCTGGTTTCGATATAGAGGTTGGAAACAGTGTTGGCGAAGGTCTCGGTATAGGTCTGGCCGGCCGCGACGGTCTGCTGGCCGGCGAACACCCGGCCGTAGATCGGCACCGATCCGGAGTAATTGCCGAGAATGTCGTAGGTGAAATCCACCTGCAGGCCCGCGCCGGTGCCTGTTCGCCAGCTCGACCAACGGGCCGTGCGCGCGGCATCCGTGTAGAGATCGTAGTGGATCTGGTTGACGCCGCTGATGGCGACTCGTGGGCCGCCGGCCTCGCCGTTGGGATCGCCGATGCTCAGGCAGGCGCGGCCGGCCTGATTGAGCGCCACGGGGTTGAGGCAGGAGAAGGCGATCGTTCCCGAGACATCGACCGGCGCGTTGGCGAGAACATCGGCGGGGTTGAAGGTCAGCGTCGTGCCGGTCACCGAGCAGAGGTCCGCCCGCACCGGGAGCGCGGCACCGGCAAACAGCGCGAGAACCAGTAAAATCCGGGCGATCAGTGCATGGCGCATGTCAGAGGTCCTACCTCGCCGAGCGTGCCGCGGCGGTCAGCATGGCTGAAGGTCATTGTGCAGGTCCTGCCGCTATCCTCGATACGCAAGGTGTTGGTCGCGGCGATGCGCGGCAGGAAGGTCAGACCGCCGTAACCGATCGTGAGGTCCGCCTTGCCTTCCTCGAAGAAGAACCGGGTGCCGGGCGGCATCGGCTTGCCGTGCCCGTCGTGGATCGTGACGCGGGCGCCCTCCCGCGCGGCGATGGTCCCGAACCGGACCGTCGCCACCCCCTGGAAGCTTGGCAGGATTTCGGTCTCGGTCTGCGCGGCGTAGCTTTGGGGCGGCAGGCTTTCCGGCACGACCGCGATGCGGGAGGGCTGGAGCGAATTGACATCGGGGATCACGAGCTTGCCGGACGTGCCGGTTCGCCCCACCGGACGATTTTCGTGCAGGATTTCGACACCCGGCGCGCCGGCATCGACGATCGCAAAGGCATCCTGCACGCGGCGGCTGGCAAAAATGCCGGCGCGGGTGGCGATGATCGCGCCCTCCGCCTCGCCATGACCGCCGAGCAGGGAGCCATCCTGCCGGACGCCGGCGCCGATGCGCCCCTGCGCGGTACGGTAGCCGAGATCGGCCCCGCGCATCGCCAGCCGGCCTTCGCTGTCGTAAAGGCGCCAGCTGTAATCGCGCTCGCCGGTGCCGAAGGGGCGGTTCACGTCGAGCGCGGCCGAGCGGCTGCCGCCGGTCGCGCCGGCGCTGGTGTTGACGAGAATGCCGTCGTCGAGCGGGAAGGAGAGGCCGGCGAGAACGCCGCGCTCGCGGGTTGTTCCGAAATTCGAGAACAGCGTCACATGGGCATTGTATTTCCGGGCGAGGGTTTGCGACCACGACAGCGAGGCGAGCCGCGTCGTGTCGCCGCCGCCGCGCTCGACATTGACGAGGTTGACGGAGGCCGAGGCGTTGAGCGCCTCGAAACGGGCGCCGAGCGAGGCTCGGTCGATCGCGCGCGGAACCCGCGCCGAATGGAGCGGCGCATAGAAACCGGAAGCGGTGAGGGGAACCGGCAGGCCGCGAAGCGCCAGCGGCGCGGTGGCCGCGGCGAGATCCTGATAGGGTCCGAAGCGGCGCTGAGTGCTCGCGCCGAGAAACAGTCGCCGCCAGTTCGCCTGCCAGCTCGCGTGGCCAAGGGCGCCGAGCGCGCCGGCATGTCGGCTCGCGGCGCCGGCGATTGAAAAGGTGCCCAGCCGACCGGCGCCGAGGGTGAGGCCGCCGCCGGCGAGCACGAGGCCAGTGGTGGTCTCGGCATGGGCTTCCAGCGTCATGCGGTCGCTGAGGCCGTAGCGGAAGCTGCCTTGCCCCATCGGCCGCTCGCCGTAATCGAAGGAGTCGAGTGCGTAGCGCAGGCGCGGATAGCCGAATTCCACCGAGTAGTCGCTCATGCCCGGCGCGAGAAGGCGGGCGGAGGTGAAGAACGGCAGGCTGGTGGCGGTCTCGCGCCCGGTGACGTCGCGCACGACGACGCGCGCCGTTCCGCTTTCGCCGGAAACCGGCAGGTTCGTGAGCCGGAACGGCCCGGCGCCGACCGGCTGGGAGGCGATGCGCATCGTATCGACATAGACATCGACCGTCGACGGCACGGCCGCGCTGCCCGAGACGCTCGGCATCGGCGCGGTGACGATATCCGGTCGCAGGCCGAAATCGCGGCCGATCTGCACACCACCGAAGCGTACCGGCCGGCTCCACGCCGGCCCTGCCGAAATCGTGTCACCGGCGACGACGCGGGTCGCGGTCTCGCGATGCGTGTAGACATAGGCCGTTTCGAGTCGGAGCGCGCCTTCCCGTCCGAGCGTAGTGCCGAAAATGGCGCTGTTCTGCAGCGTGCCGTAGGGAGAGATCGCGCGGCTCTCCAGCGTGAGCGTTCCGGTGGAATAAGGCCGCGTGCCGGTGCCATAGCCGCGCGCGAGGGTGCCATAGGCGTTGTAATTCGTCACCAGCCCGAATTCGCGGGCGGTCTCGGGCAGGATCTCCTTGCGAAGCCGGCCTGCGTGGAGATCGTATTCGCGCGGGATTCGCCGGGCATCGGGCAGTTGAAGCTGAAGTTTCTGCTCGCGTTCCTGATAGAACACGCTGATGCCGGGAATGGCGTCGAACGCCACCATCTCGCGAGCCGGACCTTTCCCCGGCGGCACGATGCCCAGCGCGATCAGCTCTTCGCGGCGAGCCATCAGGCGCCCGTCCGGCAGGCGGTAAATGTCGCCGATCAGGCCGGTGGGCTGGTCGTTGATGAAGACCTCCAGCGCGAGGCGCATCGGTCCGGTCGGTCGTTGAGCCTCGGCCGGGCAGGAAGGATCGCAGGGAAGAAGGACAAGCAGCATCGCGAGAAAGCCTGAAGACCAGCCTGGCGGCAAAGCCCGGCGGGGTTGATCACCGCCCGGCATGGACCCGCGCGCTCAGCGGCCCGAGATCGGTGACGGCGTGGACGATGCCGTCCGCCCGGTTTGCCGGAACATTCGCCACCCATTCCATGGTCGAGCCGGCCAGCACGTAGCCGAGCAGCCCATTGCCGAAGCCGACCTTGCGGCCGTCGCTGAGATGGAGGGCGACATTCGACAATCGCAGCCGCCGGCCGCCGCTGTTGCTGACCCGCAGCGCGAGTTTTCCGTTGCGCTGGCCGAGGCGCCAGGTCAGGCGGGGCATGGCCTGTCCGCCCCGCCCGATGAACACGGGAATCGAATGCCGCGTCACCAGCGCGACCGCGCTGCCGCGCCGGGCCGCGGCTTCCGGCAGTTGATCGACCAGCACGCGATAGGAGGTCTCCCCGGCAAGCGGCGTGCGGGCCAGCCGCACGAGGCGAACGGCGTAGTTCGCGCCGGGCACCAGCGATGTCATCGGCGGGGAGGCGATGACATCCTCCGCCTCGACCAGCGTCTCCCGGCCATCGGACTGGCTCCAGCGCATGACGCGCGTCTGCACCTCGATGGGCCTGTCGCCGGTATTACGGAGGCTGACCACCGCCGTCGGCGCCTTGTCATTCATCTCGATCAGGACCGGAAAGGCCTGGAGCGAGGCGGCATGCGCGGGTGCGGCCAGCAGCAATGGCAACAGGGCATGGGTCGGCATTCGCCGGCGGGGCGTCATGGACGATCCTTTCGAAACGGAGCGGCGGAGCGGGTCCGGCGCCTGCGGGGGAAACGGGCTTACGCGGAGACGCTGAACACAAAGAGGGACGCTGCGGCGCGCCGGCGCCGGTCAATAGGTGATCGTGATCGTCACGGTGTCGGTGTAGGTGCCCGGCGGGGGCACGGTCTGCACGGGAACGCGGGCGTAGACCGTGAAGCTCTGGTTCGCGCCGGTGCCGGTATCCGCCAGCGTGTCGACGCCGGCCGTCTCTCCCCAGACCTGCGTGCGCAGGGCATCGCGGTAGAGCGAATAGATCACCGCGTTGCCGCCGTTCGACATCTTGCGCGCGGCG
>Ga0209794_1000618_pt1 | contig 44746 bp, 33 predicted proteins | sample EBPBio232013_DNA_FD_185869 | JGI IMG/M metagenome (GOLD analysis project Ga0209794, IMG submission 185869) | Wastewater treatment Type I Accumulibacter community from EBPR Bioreactor in Madison, WI, USA - Reactor 1_5/23/2013_ DNA (SPAdes)... | ecosystem: Engineered > Bioreactor > EBPR >... | reverse complement strand
CAACATCCCGCCTGCTGAGGCCGAGGAGCGCTACTACGCCACGCTGGACCAGCCAGCCATGGCCGCATAACTTAAACCAAATGGCCTCCGGCAAACCCGGAGCGGTTCAATATGCGACAAACTACTGGTCGTTCTGATAGTGTTTAGTTGTCCGGCATCACTCAAAATTTCGTGCCAGAGTGATAGATTGCGCGGTAACCAGAGAAGAATATCCGTATCGGGTTTCCCTCCCTCTCCGCCATTTGTATTGTATTTCAATAATTTGACTGTTTTCTTGCAGGTCTGTCCCACTATTCTCGCGTCCCCCTGCGCGCAAGCGTTGGATAGGAGTGTGGAACTGACCTTCCAGTCCTGCATAAGCTTGAGCGATATTCGCCGCGTCCACCAAGCTTCAGCCTCAATTGATTCCATATAGGCCCGCCCCCGAAGGCAGCATGTGATGACCGCTCCGATCATTCCTTGCTCGTCACCCCGATGGGCTTCGCGCCACCAACGCATGCTTCAACGCGGGCGGGTGATGTCGAAAGAAACCGGACAGAAAGTTTCGCAATCAGCCAAACAAGGCGTCTGATCAAGGCACGAGCGCGCCGCTTCGCTCAAACGCCTTGTTCCAGTCGCGCAGAAAGCGCTCGCGTCGGGCTCGATCCTGTACGGCGAGCAGGCTGGGCCCGATGACGATAGGCCGGACGACGCCGGCATCGCCGAGCGAGCGTGGCCCTTCCACCCCGTCCGGTAGTTGACCGGAGAAGTCGAAAAAGAACGAGTTCTCGCGCACCACGCGCTGTCCCTCGCGCGAGAGCAGGAAATCGAGGAAACGTCGGGCAGCGTCCGGGTTAGCCGCGCGCATCGAGATCATGGCCGCACGGCTGAGCGCCAGAACGTAATCCTCGGGCACGATGATCCCGATCGGCGCCCCCTGCCGCAAGGCACCGACCGCGTATGAGCCAAGCAGGTTGTAGCCGAGCAGAAGCCGCCCGTCCGCGATTTCCCGGATAAGGTCGGATGTGCAGCAGCGCCTGGTGAGTTGGAGCCGACCGAAACCTTCGATCAACCGGCCATGGATGAGCGCATCACGACCATCGAAGCTGGCGAAAAGATAACCGATCCCGGAAAGCGCGATGTCATAGGTGCCGATCCGCCCGGTGAGCAGCTCGGGCTTCGCGCGCATGAGTTCGATCAAAGCGGCCCGTGTTCGCGGGCGGTCCGCCTCGGAAAGCAGGGTCTTGTTGTAGACGATCACCGCCGGCTCGAAGGTGAAGCCGAAGACTTCACCGCGCCAGTGAGTCCAGGCGGGGGTGCTCCACGGCGAGCGATGGGGCAGTGCGCACCCCTCATTGGCAAGCACCACGAGATGATCGACCGACGAGGAAATGATGATATCCGCTGTTGTCGCCTTGGCCGAGCAGGCGGCGCGGCTTTCCTCGAAAAGCCCGTTCGTTCCCATTTCCCTATAGCGGATCGAGAGATCCGGTGCGATCCGCTGGAAGGCCGTGAGTACCGGCGCTATCGCTTCGATGTCGGTCGCGGAATGGATCACAAGCTCACGGCTGGAGGTCTGCGTGGCAGGGAAATGGTGTTCCACATCCTGCGCCGCGACGCCGATCATGCTGCCGAATGAAACCGCGAGCATCGACCAGTGGCGCAGCCAATGCCGAAAAAGACCGGGCGGGTTATGCCTGCGCATCGTTGTGTTCCCGAGATGGTAATTTTTCCTGATGCGCCGGAAAGCGCAGGACGATCGCAAAGCGGCCCGAAGGACGGGTAACCGCGGCGATCTCACCACCATGCGCGGCCATCACATCCGCAACGATGCTGAGCCCTAGGCCCGAGCCCTGCCGCTCGGCGCCATCCTCGCCACCGATCCGCCGGAATGGCTTGAGCGCTTCCGTCCAGAATTCCCTGGCAATGCCGGGGCCGTCATCCTCGATGAGCACCTCGCACCAGCTGTCCTGCTTCGTCAGCATCATGCCCAGCTCGTTGGGCGCGCCATGACAAACGGCGTTGTGAACGACATTGATGAGCGCCTCGCGCATGGAGACACGATCCCCCATCACAGGCATGGAGGGGGCGCTGCTTTCAAAACGCACCTCGATATCCCGCTCAAGCGAAAGGGGAACCGTCTCCGCCAGCACCGCCCGGGCGAGAGGCACAAGGTCAATGAGCTCGGGGCGAACCACCTCGCGGCGGTGGTTGACCATTGCATGGTTGAGAAGCTGGTTGGTGAGCCGGCCGAGCTGTTCCGTCCGTTCCTTCACCCGGTTGATCTGCTTGCTGCGCCGGACGGCGCTGTTCTCCACGGAGAGCAGATCGACCTGCGCCGTGAGCGCGGTAAGCGGCGTGCGGATCTGGTGCGCGGCATCGGCGATGAAGCGTTCGATGCCGCCGATACGCTTGGCGAGGCGACCGAGAAAGTGGTTGATCGCATCAATGAGCGGGCGGATTTCACGCGGGGTGGCGATGGCGACAGGGCTCAAATCGTGAGGGTCTCGCGATTTCAGCAGGGCTTCGACCTGTTCGAGCGGGCGAAGCGCGCGGCGTACGGCAAAAACGACGCCGGCCAGCGCCAGTATCGACATGCCGATCACCAGGATCAGCGCTTTTTCCGTGAGGTCGCGCGTCAGCATCAGCCGGGCGTGGAGCGTCTGCGCGACCGTCACTTCCACCCAGCCCGAAACGTCCGGCCCGGTCACGAAACGACCGAGCGAGACGATGCGAATCGCGAAGCCGCGATAGGTGCCATCCGAAATAACGGGTTCGCGCTGGGGGCGGAAACGTGTCGCGCTGGCAAGGTCGGCCTGGCCGGTCAGCACCGCGCCGCCAGGGTCGCTCACGCGGTAGAAGATGCGATCATCCGCGGCCATGCCGAGTGTCTCGAAGGCCGAGTTCGGCGGATCGACCGTCACGCGGCCTTGTTCCGCCGCGACGCTTTCGGCGATCTGCAACGCGGCACCCACCAGCAATCGATCATAGGCGTCATCAGCGGCGACGCGAGCATAGATCCACGCGGCATGACCAAGCAGAACCGCTGCCACCAGAAGCACGAACGCGATGAGGCCGGTGAGTCGCGCGAACAGGGAGGAAGGTGCCCTCATGGCGCCACCATCTGGTAGCCAAGCCCTCTCAGCGTACGGATCTCGACATTTCCACCCGCGAGCTTGCGCCGTATTCTGCCGATATATTGTTCCACCGCGTTCTCGCTCGGTTCATCGGCGAAGCCGAAGAGCTGATCAATCAGTTCTTCCTTAGGAAAAATGCGTCCTGGCCTGGCGGCGAGGATCTCGAGCAATGTCAGCTCGCGGCGCGTAAGGTCGAGCGGTTTTCCGGCCAGCGTGGCGAGGCGGCTCGCGCGATCGATCTCCAGCGCACCGCACTGGATGAGATTGGTCGATGCGCCGGATTTCCTGCGCAGCAGCGCACGCACCCGCGCTTCGAACTCGCGGAAATCGAAGGGCTTTACCAGATAATCATCCGCGCCCAGATCGAGCGCGGTCACGCGGTCTTCGATCTGCGAGCGCGCGGTGAGCACGAGTACCGGCGTGGAATCGCGCCGCTTGCGTAAGGCCTTGAGGATAGCAAAGCCGTCCAGCCTCGGCAGCATCACGTCCAGCACGACAAGATCGTAGCTCTGCACCGCGAGGAGATCGGCGGCATTCTCGCCGTCGCGCTCACAATCGACCGTATGCCCCAATCGCTCAAGCGAAGTGACCAGAGCCTCACGGACATCAGCAATATCTTCGACAACGAAAACGCGCATGTTCGCCATTCGTCAGTTTGACGACAGGTTCGCACCGTAACTACCCGATATCGCCCCGCCAAGTGGGCGGAAAATCGGGTGGAAAACTGCCTGGGGAGGAGATTGTCGCTTGCGGGCACGTCGTGCCGCGCATGCCTTCCTCGCTGGGCGAAAAAGCCGAGTGAGGAAACATGATGAACCCCAGAATCTACATCGCTGCCCTGGCCCTCGCGGGTTTGACCCATGCCGCGCAGGCCGAGCCTGCCAAGACGGAATGCCTTGCGGGCGCAAAGCCCGGCGGAGGATTTGACCTCACCTGCCGCCTTGCAGGCAATGCGCTTCATGCCGCCAAGTTGATCAAGGACCCGATGAACGTCTCCTACATGGAAGGCGGGGTCGGGGCCGTGGCGTATAACCATGTGATCGGTACGCGCCCGGGCGATGCCGGCCTCGTTGTGGCCGCTTCTTCGGGCTCGGCGCTGCTGATCGCGCAGGGCAAGTTCGGCAAGCATGACGAGAACGCCGTCCGCTGGGTTGGCGCGCTTGGTACCGATTTCGGCGTGATCGCCGTTGCGGCCGACAGCCCGATCAAATCGCTGAAGGAGCTGGTTGAGGCTTTCGGCAAGGACCCGGCGGCGTTCCCGGTCGGCGGCGGCGGTGCCGTCGGCAGCCAGGACTGGATGAAAATGGCGATGATCGCCAAGGAGGCGAAGGTCGACCCTAAGAAAATGCGTTACGCCGCGCTCGAAGGCGGCGGGGCCGTCACCACGGCTCTGCAGGGCGGGCATATCAAACTGGCCTCCGGCGATGCCTCCGAGATGATCAACCTGCATCAGCAGGGCAAGCTGCGCATCCTCGCCGTGATGTCGGACCGGCGTCTGCCCGGCGCCTTCAAGGACATCCCCACGACATTCGAGCAGGGATACGTGATCGACTGGCCGATCTGGCGGGGCCTTTATGTCGGCCCGAAAGTGAGCGATGCCGAGTATAACTGGTGGGTCGATACGCTGGGCAAGCTGGTCAAGACGGAAGAATTCAAGAAAGAGCGCGAGGCGCGTGGCCTGTTCGCCTTCGATTCGCTGGGCGACGCCTTCGACAAGCGCGTCAAGAAGGATGTCATGACCTTCCGGGCGCTGGCGAAGGATGCTGGCCTCTAAGCAGCGATTTTCGTCTCTTGCAGCGCTGCGGCGGCTTCTTGGCACCGCAGCGCCCTTCAGGTCCTGCCCTGTTTCGCGGCCAGAACGCCCGGAGTCGTTTCCATGTCCCAACCTTCCGCAGCCGAACTCGCCCGGCGACAGCGTGTGATCGGCCGCGCTTCAGCCGCCGTCTTGATGATTTTCGCGATGGTCTACGGCTATTTTGGCCTGACGATCGAGTATTCCTTCTCCTCCGATCCGATCGGGCCGCGCGGCTTTCCCGCCGGCCTTGCGGTGACGTTGTTCCTGCTCGGTGGCTGGTACTGGCTTCAGCCCGGCGCGAGCGAGGATATGCCCGAGCGTGCAGGCATTGTTGCCGCCGCCACGTTTCTGGCGGTCTCGCTAGCGAGCGTTCTGGCCATGGATTGGATCGGTTTCGTGCCGGCGATGACAATCCTGATGAGCGCGATCGCGCGGCTGTTCGGCGCGTCCTGGCCGCTCTCGCTGGTCAATGGCGTCGGTCAGGCGCTGACCTGGTGGCTCTTGTTCGGCCCATTGCTCGGCGGAACCTTGCCCAAGGGCCCACTGGGCTTCTGACGCGCCCCTTCTGCTTTCGGAGTTGACCCATGTCTTTCGATTTCCTCTGGCAGGGGATGAACGTCGCCCTTCTGCCCCAGAATCTGCTGATCGGCCTGATCGGCTGCTTTCTCGGCACGATCATCGGCTGTCTGCCGGCGATCGGCCCGATCAACGGCATCGCGCTGCTGCTGCCCATCGCCTACACATCCGGTTTGGCGCCGGAATCGACGCTTATCCTGCTCGCCTCGATCTATTACGGCGCGGAATATGGCGGACGCATCTCTTCCATCCTGCTCAATGTGCCGGGCGATGCCGGCGCGGTCATGACCGCGCTCGACGGCTACCCCATGGCGCGGAAGGGGGAGGCGACCAAGGCGCTGGCGATCTCCGGCATCTCGTCCTTCATCGGCGGCATGCTGGCCGTTGTTGCGATGACATTCCTCGCGGTGCCGCTCTCCTGGCTCGCGATCAAATTCGGCCCTGCGGAATATTTCGTCCTGATGGTGTTCGCCTTCGCGACATTGGGATCGATGGTCGGGCACCAGCCGGTGAAGACCTTGCTTGGCTGCGTGCTGGGTCTGATGCTCACCACGATCGGGCTGGACGCCACGTCCGGTGCCTACCGCTTCACTTTCGATCAGCCGGAGCTGCATGATGGTATCGAGTTCATCATCCTCGTGATCGGGCTGTTCTCGATCTCCGAGGTATTGCTGATGCTGGAGAGCCAGGTTAAGGGCGCGCTCAAGCCGCTTGTCGTGTCCGGCGCCTATCCGAGCTGGTCCGAGATCCGGTTTATCTGGTGGCCCTCGGTGCGCGCCACGGTTGTCGGTTTCGTGATCGGGGTTCTGCCCGGCACGGGCGCTTCCGTTGCAAGCGCGGTATCCTACACCACCGAAAAGCGGATCAGCGACAAAAACGGAACTTTCGGACATGGCGACATGCGCGGTCTCGCTGCGCCGGAAGCCGCGAACAACGCGGCGGCAACGGGCGCTTTCGTGCCGATGCTCACCCTCGGAGTACCGGGTTCGGGCACGACCGCGGTAATGCTGGGCGCGCTGATGCTCTACAACATCCAGCCGGGGCCGCAGCTCTTTGTGGAGCAACCCAAGCTCGTGGGCGGGCTGATCGCTTCCATGTATATCGGCAATATCCTGCTCCTGATCATGAACCTGCCGATGGTTCAGCTCTTCGCGCGCATGCTCCTCCTGCCCAACTGGGTCCTGATCCCCGGGATCACGGCCCTGTCGATCCTGGGCGTGTATTCCGCCTTTGCGAGCGTGATGAGCGTGGTGATCATGTTCGGGATCGGTATCGTGGGCTACCTGCTGCGCAAGCTCGGGTTCGACATGGCGCCGATTATTCTTGGCTTTGTTCTGGGCAAGGTGATGGAAGTGAACATGCGCAATGCGCTTGCCATCTCGGGCGGAGAGTTCTCGATCTTCTTCTCAAGCACGCTCTCGCTCGTGCTCTGGGTTCTCGCTGCGCTGGTTGTCTGTCTGCCATGGTGGCTAAGGAGGCGGCAGGCGCGGCTTGCCGGGTGAGTTGGAAATCCCGTCAATGTCGCTCCACGCGCGAAAGAGCCGTTCCCGGAATGTATCCGGGGGCGGCATTTTTATTGCAAAATATGAGCATGAGCGAGTGGTGCCGCGGAGTGCGGTAAAATCCACACAAGAGATGAGCTAGTACGCCCGCGAACCCTCTCGCCTTCGCTATCCCCATTGAAGGGGAGGGCGATCCTGTTAGGTTGCGCCTGCGTGTGGCGCGGGTTGCTCGACTTCTGGTTGAAGTAATCTGTTATACGTCGCCCTGCTTGTCCAAGCAAGGTGTCTTTTTCTGCTTTGGAAGTCTGATGCTGTCTGTCCATTCTGCCTCTGCCGCCCTGAAGAATTCTGTGCGCTTGCCGGCCTGGATCGGGGTTAACCCGATAGTTTACTTGCAGGCTGCAAAGGTACGGGGGCAAGGTATCGTTCCGGCGGCGCTTTTAGGCGCAGCGATGATCGCCATGCCCGGCGTGTCGCAGCCGGCTGTCGCTCAGGCTTGCGCGAGCAGCCCCTGTAGTGGAAGCTCGGTTCTGGATACGAGCGCGACTCCGATCTCGGGCGGGGCATGGGTCTTCAATGATACGAGCGCGCTCAACGCCACCACCGCCCTTGGAGTGAGCGGAGGAGGGCAGTTTTTCTACAATTCCGCCATGCTCAACGCTTCCGCTTCCAATGCCCTGAGCGGGGGGACGCAGGAGTTTTACAATTCCGCCGTGCTCAATGCCTCCGCGGCCAATGCCGTGAGCGGTGGGGGGCAGACATTCCACAACACCAGTGTCCTCAATGCTTCCGTTTCCAATGCCGTGAGTGGGGGCGCGCAGTATTTTTTCAACTCTACAGTGATCAATGTCACCGCTACCAATGGCGTGAGTGGCGGGAATCAGTATCTCTCCGACACTTCTGTGCTCAATGCTTCCGTTGCCAACGCTCTATCCGGCGGATTTCAGCATCTCGCCGCTGGCAGTGTACTCAATGCCACCGTGGCCGATGCCGTGAGCGGGGGGAACCAGTACTTTGATAACAACAGCGTGCTCAACGCTTCTGCCGCCGGTGCTGTGAGCGGAGGATTGCAGGATTTTTTCGGATCCAGCCGGCTCAACGCTTCGGTCGCCAACGCCATCAGCGGGGGAGACCAGTATCTCTGGAATACCGCTGCGCTCAATGCTTCCGCCTCAAATGCCGTCAGTGGTGGAAGACAGCTTTTCTCTAACTCCAGCGTGCTCAACGCGTCCGCCGCCAATGCCGTGAGCGGAGGGTTGCAGTATTTCTATGATACCACCTCCCTTAACGCCAACGTGGCCAATGCCGTGAGCGGGGGGACGCAGACGTTCCGGCATGGCAGCGCGCTCAGTGCTGCCGCTGCCAATTCCGTGAGCGGAGGGACGCAAATTTTTCGGGATACCAGCACGCTCAACGCTTCTGTTGCCAATTCCGTTAGCGGGGGGACGCAGAATTTTCGGAACAACAGCGAGCTTAATGCGACCGCCGCCAATGCCGTGAGCGGGGGCACGCAGAACTTCATCAATTCCAGCACGCTCAGCGCTTCGGTCGCCCATGCTTTGAGCGGTGGTGTTCAGGCGTTCCGGGATACCAGCATGCTCTCTGCCGCGGCCGCCGATGCGGTGAGCGGGGGGACGATCACGCTGTATCAGGCCGGCACCTTTTGGGTTGGCGCCAATCAGGCGACGACGCGCGGAGCGCATGTCAGCTTCGACAATTCCGCGGGCGGCGCGGGCGGTATGCTGCAGCTCAACGGCTATTCGACCACTCTCGGCGCGATCCAGAGCGCGGTGGCCGGCTCCGGCATCATCCGCAACGGGGGTGCCACGAACGCGACGCTGACAATCGACGGCACGGATCGCGGCGATTCCACCTTCTCCGGCGTGATCGAGAATGGCGGCGCCGGAACGCTCGCGCTCGTCAAGGCCGGGACCGGCACGCTGACGCTGAGCGGCACGAACACCTATACCGGCGGGACCAGCGTCACCGGCGGCACCCTCGTGGTCAACGGCTCGATCACCGGCACGACCGTGGTGCAGGCCGGCGGCACGCTCGGCGGTTCGGGCACGGTCGGCGCGCTGACCGTGCATGGCACGCTCGCGCCGGGCAATTCGCCCGGCACGCTCAATGTCGCCGGCCCGCTCGCCTTTGCTGCGGGCAGCACCTATGCGGTGGAAGTGCAGGGCGCTGTGGCGGATCGCATCCATGTGACCGGCACGGCGACGATCGCGGCGGGCACGACCTTGCAGGTCACGGGCCTTGGCGGCGCCTATTCCTTCGGCACGCCCTATACGATCCTTTCGACCACGGGCGGGTTGACCGGCACCTTCTCGACGCTCAACCTTGTCGGGACGGGTTTGCGCATCCGCGACAGCTACGACGCCAACAACGCCTATCTCACGCTTTCGCGCGCCAGCCTCGCAACGCTGGTCGCGGCTTCGTCGCGGAACGCGCGCGCGGTTGCGGGCGGGCTCGACGTCGCCGGCGATGCGGGGGCGGATCTCTCGGGGCTGATCCCGATTTACGCCCTTTCCGGCGATGCGCTGAGCCAGGCGCTGGGCACGCTCTCGGGCGATGTGCACACCACCATCGCGCCCGCGGGTTTCCGTGAGATGACCCGCTTCGGGCGGATCATGTCGCAGGGCGGCGGGTCCGGCGCCACGCGGGCCTTCGTGCCGGATCGGGCGGCGAATGGCGCGCGGACATCCGGGCGCGGAGACCCTGTGCATACGGGCAGCCTCCCGTCCGCGACGGGCTGGACGCTGTGGGGCGCCGCGTATGGCGGCCTGAGCCGGACGGGTGCGGATGCGCGCACCGGCACGCGCCGCCAGGACGAGACGGCGTTCGGCATGGCGGGCGGCTTTGAACGGGGTATCGGGCGCGACAGCCATCTCGGCTTTGCCTTCGCGGCCGGAAGCGCGCGGAGCAGCGCGCCGGGTGGTCATGGCTCCGCGGATATGGGCGTTTACCAGTTCGGCGTTTACGGCGGCACGAAGCTCGGCGCAGCCACGCTTTCCGGCAGCCTCTCATATGGTCTTCTGGGTGTGAACACGAGCCGCACTGTGCCTGCGCTGGGCGTTTCCGCGATCAAGGCGGATTATGTCGGCCACATGGTCAATGCGCGGGTAGAGGCTTCCGCGCCGCTCTGGAGCCATGGCGGGTTCACGCTGTCGCCGGTTGTGGCGGGTCAGGTCATGAGCGTCTCGACGCCGCGCTTCACGGAGAAGGGTGCGGCGGGTGGCGCTGCGCTGAGCGTGGCCGCGCGCACGCAGACCAATCTTCGCAGCGAGCTTGGCGCGCGCTTCACCTTCGATACGACGCTGGGCGGCAACGCGACGCGCTTCACGACGCGCCTTGCATGGGCGTATGACACCCACGACAAGAGCACGGTGCATGCGCAGCTGGTGAATTTCGGGGGGGCTGCGTTTACGACGAGCGGTTCTCGTCGCGGCCATCATTCGGCGCTGATCTCCACCGGGATCGAGACGGAGCTTTCCGCTACTGCCCGTATCTCGGCGGAGCTCGATGCCGATCTTTCCCGCCGCGCTTCCTCGATCGCAGGGCGAGCCAAGTTCCAGCTCAAGTTCTGAGACAAAACAAAAGCAAGAAAAGGCCGGGCGAAACATGCCCGGCCTTTTCTTGCGTATACCTCCAGGCGCTTCGACGTCTTGAGCGGGCGGGTGCGCGCGGCATGCCTGCACGCCGGAGATGCCTCTTCATTCCTGACTTGTGCACGGAACCGCGCGGGCTTGTCGCGTAGCGGCGAATTCGGCGCGCGAATTGCCGAATTTCAGCGAGGAGCATAGGGGGGCGTGCCGGACTTTACGCTCGCTTTACGGCCTGACCGGTTTTCCACATCGCGGCTTTATGAGGCTAACGCCTAACTCCAGAGCGGTTTTAATGGAGGGCTATCCATGCCGCTCGACGTGCTTTTGGGGCTTGGCCTTGCCGCTGGGCTATTTGTCTATCTTGTGGTGGCGCTTGTAGCGCCCGAACAGTTCTGAGGAGGTTGGAATGCAATCCGATCTTCTTCAGGCCGGGCTCTATGCCCTTGCGCTATTCACCGCTGCGGTGCCGCTTGGCTGGTACATGGCCAAGGTTTTCACCGGCAGCATCACCTTCCTTGCGCCGGTTGAGCGTCTATTGATGGGTGCCGCTGGCGAGCATCGCGAACAAGGCTGGAAAGCCTATGCTGCTTCCCTACTGCTGTTCAATGCAGTTGGCTTCGCTCTGCTTTTTTCGATCCTGATGCTCCAGCACCGGATGCCGCTCAACCCGCAAGGATTTGACGGGTTAACCTGGCATCTCGCGCTCAACACAGCGATTTCCTTCATCACCAACACCAACTGGCAGAGCTATGGCGGCGAGACGACGCTGTCGCATCTCAGCCAGATGATGGGGCTGACGACACAGAATTTCCTGTCTGCGGCCTCCGGCATGGCTGTGGCTGTGGCAGTTGCGCGCGGATTTGCGGCGCGGCAGGCCCGGTATCTCGGCAATTTCTGGTCTGACATGACGCGTGGGACGCTCTACATTCTGCTCCCCGGCGCGATTATGCTGGCGCTCCTGTTCCTGGCGCTCGGCATGCCGCAGACCCTTTCGGCTTCGGTTGAGGCGACAACGCTTGAAGGCGCGAAGCAGACGCTCTCGCTCGGACCTGTCGCTTCGCAAGTTGCGATCAAGCAGCTCGGTACGAATGGCGGCGGCTTCTTCAATGTTAACTCCGCGCATCCGTTCGAGAACCCCAACGCGATCACGAACTTCCTATCCATGCTGGCGATCCTGGTGATCCCGGTTGCGTTCACCTTCACCTATGGCCGCCTGATCGGCGACAAGCGACAGGGGCGGGCGTTGTTCGCGGCAATGGGCATCCTGCTGGTTGCTGCCTTTACCGCCTTGTATGCCGCCGAGCGCTTCGGAAATCCGCTGCATGCGGCGTTCTCGGACCCGGCTGGCGGCAACATGGAGGGCAAGGAAGTCCGCTTCGGGGTTGTTAATTCCGTGCTTTGGGCGGTGGCGACCACTGCGGCTTCGAATGGCTCGGTGAATGCGATGCACGACAGCCTTACCCCGCTTGGGGGCATGGTCGCGATGGTGAACATGCAGCTTGGCGAGATCATCTATGGTGGCGCGGGTGTCGGTCTCACGGGCATGTTGCTCTTCGTGATCCTCACGGTGTTCCTCGCCGGGCTGATGGTGGGGCGTACGCCGGAATATCTCGGCAAGAAGATCGAGTCGCGAGAAGTGAAGCTTGCCGCGTTGACGCTTCTCGTCACGCCGATCGGTGTGCTGGTATTGGGTGCGATCGCGATCGCCACCGGGCATGCACAGACGAGCGTGCAGGATGCCGGCCCGCATGGCCTTTCGGAGCTGATCTACGTCTATAGCTCCGCCACAGGCAATAACGGCTCGGCATTTGCCGGCTTCACTGCCAACACGCCATTTCACAACACGATGCTGGGTTTGGCGATGCTGCTGGGGCGGTTTGGCTACATCATCCCGATTCTCGCGATCGCGGGTTCGCTCGCCACCAAAACGCCGGCCGCCGCGACCGCTGGAACCTTCCCGACCCATGGGCCGGTTTTCATCACCCTTCTCGTCCTGACCATCCTGATCGTCGGCGCGCTCACTTTCCTGCCCGTGCTCGCTTTGGGGCCCATCGCCGAGCATGTCTCGCTGCTGCTGGGCCGGACGTTCTGAGGAGTCCATATAAATGTCGAAACATGTCTCGGCCGAAATCGGCCTCTTCGAACCCGCTATCCTGAAGACGGCTGTGAAGCAGGCCGTGCTGAAACTGAACCCAAAAGGGCTCGCGAGAAACCCGGTGATCTTCTCCACCGCGTTGGTCTCGGTATTGGCGACCATTCTCACGATCCGCGAGGGGGTTACGGGAGGGGCGACCTTCTGGATCGGCCTTCAGATCACGCTCTGGCTGTGGTTTACGGTGCTCTTTGCGAATTTCGCGGAAGCCGTGGCCGAGGGACGCGGCAAGGCCAGGGCTGACACCTTTCGTGCCACGCGCTCGAAGGGTCATGCGCGGGTGCTGCTCGACCCGGCGAATCGCAATCTCTGGGAACACGAAGAGGTGGATCTGCTTGAACCCGGCGAGGTGATTCTCGTTGAAGCAGGCGAACTCATCCCCACCGATGGCGAGGTGATCGAGGGCGTTGCATCGGTGAATGAAAGCGCGATCACGGGTGAATCCGCGCCAGTCATCCGCGAGGCGGGTGGTGATCGCTCCTCGGTCACGGGGGGCACGAGTCTCGTCTCGGATTGGCTTGTGATCCGGGTCACCGCGCGCTCGGGGGAGACCTTTCTTGATCGCATGATTGCGATGGTCGAAGGTGCGAAGCGTCAAAAAACGCCGAACGAGATCGCGCTCGACATTCTTCTTGCGGCCCTCACCCTGGTCTTCCTGCTGGTCGTTGTGACGCTGCCGTTCTACGCGAGCTGGTCGGGCACGAGCATTCCGGTGATCTATCTCATCGCGTTGTTCGTCACCCTTATTCCTACCACCATCGGCGGCCTGCTCTCCGCTATCGGCATCGCGGGCATGGATCGGCTCGTGAAGGCGAATGTTATCGCAAAATCCGGCCGCGCCGTGGAAGCAGCAGGTGATATCGATGTGTTGCTGCTGGATAAAACCGGCACGATCACCTTCGGCAACCGCATGGCCGATGCTTTCGAGCCAGTCGAAGGCGTAAGCGAGCGTGAATTGGCGGAAGCCGCGTGGCTCACCTCGCTGGCCGACGAGACGCCGGAAGGCAAATCCATTGTCGAGCTCGCGGTGAAAAAGTTCGGCTTTGCAACGCCGGAAAACCGCGAAAAGCTTACCTTCGTGCCCTTTACCGCGCAGACCCGCATGTCAGGTGTTGATCTGCCGGATGGCAGGCGCATCCGAAAAGGCGCGTCCGACGCCATTCGGGAGCTGGTGGGCGGCGTGCATAACGAGCGGCTGGAGGCCATCGTGAGGCGTATCGCCAGCGCGGGCGGCACGCCGCTGGTTGTGGCGCAGGGCGGCACCGTGCTCGGCGTTGTCTATCTGAAAGACATTGTGAAGCCTGGCATACGCGAACGTTTTGCAGAGTTGCGCCGTATGGGCATCCGCACCGTGATGATCACGGGCGATAACCCTCTGACGGCGGCGTCGATCGCAGCGGAAGCTGGTGTGGACGACTTCCTCGCCGAGGCCACGCCTGAGAAGAAGCTCGAGCTCATCCGCAAGGAGCAGGCCGAAGGCAAGCTCGTGGCGATGTGCGGCGACGGCTCGAACGATGCGCCCGCGCTCGCCCAGGCCGATGTCGGCGTGGCGATGAATACCGGCACGCCGGCTGCGAAGGAGGCAGGCAACCTCATCGACCTCGACAGTGACCCCACGAAGCTCATCGAGATCGTGCTTGTCGGCAAACAGCTTCTCATCTCGCGCGGGGCACTGACGACGTTCTCGATCGCGAATGACGTCGCGAAGTATTTCGCGATCCTGCCCGCGCTGTTCATCGCGGCCTATCCCGGCCTTGGGGTGCTCAACCTGATGGGCCTTGCTTCGCCCGAAAGCGCGATCCTCTCGGCGATCATTTTCAATGCGCTGGTGATTATCGCGTTGATTCCCATCGCGCTGAAGGGCGTGCGCTATCAGCCGGCCTCGGCCTCGAGCCTGCTTGCGCGCAACATGCTGATTTACGGCCTCGGCGGGCTTGTGGTGCCGTTCGTCGGAATCAAGGCGATCGATCTGATCGTCAACGCCCTGCGCCTCGCCTGAAAACGGAGAAAAATCATGACACAGCTTCGTGCTGCCATTGTTCTCAGCATACTCTTCACGCTCCTGACGGGCCTGGTCTATCCGTTGGCCATTACCGGCCTGGGGCAGGTCCTCCTGCCCCATCAGGCGAATGGCTCGCTCATAAAGCGCGGCGAAACAATCATTGGCTCGGCGCTGGTCGGCCAGCACTTCGCCTCGGATCGCTACTTCCAGGGGCGTCCTTCGGTGACGAGCGCCGTTGATCCTGCCGATGCGACGAAAACCATCGATGCGCCATACAACGCAGCGAATTCCACCGGCTCGAACCTTGGCCCTTCCAGCAAGGCTCTGGCCGAGACGATGGAGGCGCGCGCAAAGGCACTTGGGGTGGGGCCGCAACCGGCGGACATGGTGACGGCTTCTGCCTCGGGGCTTGATCCGCACATCACCCCCTCGGGTGCAGGCGTGCAGATCGCGCGTATCGCCAAAGCGCGCGGCAAGCCGGAGGCGGAAATCCGCGCGTTGGTGGAACGGCATACCGAAGGACGCGATCTTGGCGTCTTGGGTCAGCTGCGCATTAACGTGCTGGTGCTTAATCTCGCACTCGACGCTGCCACGCCATGAGGGCATGCTGAGGTTGGAATGACAACACCCGACCAATCCCGCCCGACACCGGAAAGCTTCCTCGACGCCGCGCGCGCCGAGGAAGCTTCCTCGCGTCCGGGGCGATTGAAGATCTTCTTGGGCGCTTCCCCAGGCGTCGGAAAAACCTATGCCATGCTGGAGGAGGCGCGGCTTCGCGCCCGTTCCGGTTTGGATGTCGTGGTTGCGCTCGTGGAGACGCATGGCCGGGTGGAAACCGCCGCCCTGCTCGCGCCGCTTGAGCAGATCCCCCGTCGTGTGATCGAGTATCGCGGGCAGATGCTTGAGGAGATGGATCTCGACGCGCTTCTTGTCCGTAAGCCTCGCCTCGCGATCATCGATGAATTCGCGCATACCAATGCATCGGGCTCGCGCCATCCCAAGCGGTGGCAGGATGTGCTGGAAGTTCTCGATGCCGGTATCGATGTCGTCACAACGCTCAATATCCAGCATATCGAGAGCCTGAACGATGTCGTCGCGCAGATCACAGGTGTCCGTGTCCATGAGACTGTGCCGGATGCCGTGCTCGACCGCGCCGACCAGATCGAATTGATCGATCTTCCACCGGAAGAACTGATTCAGCGGCTCAAGGACGGAAAGGTCTATCTGCCCCAGCAGGCGGGGCGTGCGCTGGAGAACTTCTTCACGAAAGCCAAGCTTACTGCCTTGCGCGAGATCGCCCTGCGCACCGCGGCCGGCCGCGTTGACGCCGAGATGCTCGACATCAAGAAAGCGCAGGCGGATCGTACGATCTGGCCAACCGCTGATCGGCTGCTCGTGTGCGTCAATGAAGCGCCGGTCGCGAAAGCCCTGGTGCGTGCCGGCAAGCGCATGGCCGAGCGCGCGAAAATTCCCTGGATCGTTGTAAGCGTGCTGACGCCCAAGCACGAGGCGATGGAGGCCGAGACGCGGAGCGCAACGCAGGATGCCCTGCGTCTCGCCGAAACGCTCGGCGCGGAAACCGTAACGTTGCGCGCGGAATCGGATGCCGCGCGCGAAATCCTGCGCTTTGCGCGCGAAAGGAACGTCACGCGGCTCGTCATCGGGCGCTCGCGCTGGCATAACAGCTTTGTCCAACGCCTGGTCGGTCTGATCCGGGAGCCGGTTTCCGAGACGCTTCTCGATGAAGCGACGGATTTCGAGATCACCGTTGTCACCGCGCATGCCAGGGCCCAGCGCCGCCGCGCGCTGGCACGGGGTCCGGCGCCTCATCCCGCGACGTGGCTGCCTGGCTTCTGGCGCGCGGCCTTAGAGGCCAGTCTCGCGGTGCTCGCCGCGACACTGCTTGCATGGCCTTTCTGGTTCTGGCTCCCGGTGGCCTCGATCGCGGTGATCTATCTCGTTGCGGTGCTGATCGTCGCTTTCCGGCGGGGGTTGCCGGGCGCGCTGCTTGGCAGCGTATTCGGTTTTCTTGCCTATAATTTCTTCTTCACCACGCCCTATTTTTCCTTCGCGGTCGAGCAATACGAGGCCGTGGTGGGGCTGGCGGTGTTTGTGGTCTCCTCCGTCGTCACCGGCACGCTCGCGAGTCGACTCCGAGCGCAGGTGGTGACAATGCGGGCGACACAGGCGCGTACCGAAACCCTCTACGAATTCGCCCGGAAGATTGCTTCGGCCACAAAATCTGACGATGTGCTGTGGGCGGCGGTCGCGCATGTCGCGCGCGTGTTGCAAGCTGACGTGCTGATCCTCACGCCGGATGCCCAGGGTCAGCTTCAGCAAGTCCAGGGCTGGCCGTCCATCGACGAGGCACTCGACCCGCGCGATCTGGGTGCCGCGCAATGGGCCTTCGAGAAGGCCGAGGCGGCGGGCTTCGGCACAGGGACGCTGCCGAATGCCACATGGCAGTTCGTGCCGCTTGCCACGGCGGACCGCCCGTTCGGCACGATGGGCGTGCATTTTCACGATCCGTCTCGTGCGAAAGACCCGGAGACCAAGCGCCTGCTGCTCGCGGTGGAGGATCAGGTGGCCATAGCCGTGGAGCGCAACCGTCTCTCGGAAGAGGTCGCCAATGCCCGCGTCACGGCGGAGAGCGACAAGCTGCGCGCAGCTTTGCTCAACGCCGTGAGCCATGATCTGCGCACCCCGCTCGTAACCGTGATCGGCGCGACATCGAGCCTTGCGGAGAGTGGCGCATCTCTCCCCGAAAACATCCGCGCTGCGCTCGCCACCAGCGCGCACGAGGAGGCACGGCGGCTCGATCGTACCGTGCAGAACTTGCTGGACATGACGCGCCTTGGCCATGGCGCGTTGAAGCCGAACCGTGCGGCCATCGACCTGCGCGAGATTATCGGCCGGGTGCGGGCTGATCTTGGTCGCGTGCTCACGAGTCATGCCCTGAACATCGAAATCGCACCCGGCCTGCCACCTCTGGATGTCGATCCGATCCTCATCGGGCAGGCTCTTGCGAATGTGCTCGAAAATGCCGCCAAATATGCGCCCGCGGGGTCGTCGATCAGTCTTGCCGCTCGGCGCGTCGGAGGCAACGCTGAAATCCTTGTCTCTGATTCAGGCCCCGGTATCTGCGTGGCTGATCGCGCGAAGGTGTTCGACCTGTTCTACCGCGCCGCACAGGGCGATGGCACGCCTGCCGGAACCGGAATGGGGCTTGCCATTGTGAAAGGGCTCGTGGAAGCCCATGGGGGGCAGGTAACCGCGGAAGCGGGGCCTGGTGGGGACGGCACCACCATTCGTCTCGTTTTGCCAGTGGCAAGCCTATCACCGGAAGGGCCCGCCGCATGAATCAGCCCCGCATCCTGATTATCGAAGATGAAGCGCCGATCCGGCGTTTCCTGACGATTGCTCTCGGAGCGGGTGGCTTCGAGGTGCTGGAGGCTGAACGAGGCCGCAAGGGAATCGAGCTTGCGGCGGTTCTGGCGCCTGATGCTGTTCTTCTTGATCTTGGCCTGCCCGATATCGACGGCAAGGCAGTGATTGCCAGCATCCGCGAATGGTCGCAGGTGCCGATCCTCGTGCTCTCGGTGCGTGATGGCGAGGCCGAGAAGATCGCGGCGCTCGATGCTGGTGCGGATGATTACGTCACCAAACCGTTCGCGACCGGCGAACTCCTCGCGCGACTTCGCGCGGCGCTCCGCAAACGCCCTATCGGTACGATTGAAAAAGCGGAACTTACCTTCGGTACCCTCGAGATCAACCTTGCCACGCGCTTCGTGCGCGCGGACGGACGTGAGGCAAAGCTCACCCGCAAGGAGTTCGACGTGCTGGCACTGCTCGCACGTCATTCCGGGCGGCTGGTGGGGCACCGTCAGCTTCTCACGACCGTCTGGGGGACGGCACATGCCGAGGATACGCATTACCTGCGTGTCGCCATCGGTCATATCCGGGAGAAGCTCGGGGATGATGCCGCTGACCCGCGCTTTATCATAACCGAGCCGGGTGTCGGCTATCGTTTGTTGGGCGAGTGATCTCATCATTGGCTGGCGAGACTTTGTCGGGACCACCGGGGCGATGACGGGAGGGACGGCAAAAGGAGAGCAAACCACGCTTAGAGACCTGGCCGCTTTGCTTTTCAGGATGCTCGATCCACCGTCAGCGGGCCAGCAGGTTGATGATCTCGATTGGATGGGGGAGGGTCTTGCCGTCGATCGCCTTCACCTGCGAGCGGCATGAATAGCCCGTCGCCGTCAAGATGACATCGGCTGTCGCGCCCGCGACATGCCCTGCCCAGCTCGTTGCGTAGATACGCTCCGACAATTCCCGGTTGCGGAGCTCGTGACCGAAGGTTCCGGCCATGCCGCAACAGCCGGCATCGGCGATGGTGAGCTGGATCCCGAGCTGCCCGAAGACGCTTTTCCATTGTGCGAGTGCGGCGGGGGCGTTGGTTCGCTCGGTGCAGTGGCCGAGCAGCGCGACGCGCTGCGGCGCGTCGCCCGCCCTTGCCTGAAGCCTGTCGAGATTGGCCGCGAGCCATTCCTGAGGCAGGAGCACGCTCGGCGCCGGGATCGCCTCGGCCGCATTGCGGTATTCGCTGCGATAGGCGAGCGTCATCGACGGATCGAGGCCCACGAGCGGAATTCCCGAGCGGGCGAGCCTGCCGAAGAGCGCGGCGGTTCGCATGGCGGCCTTCTCGAAGCGGGCGAGATAGCCGTGCACATGCAGCGCCTTGCCGTTGACATGCGGCGGTGCGAGCATCGGGATCAACCCCATCTTGAGCGCGAGCTCGATCGCGGCCACCGCGACCTTCGGATCGAAATGGGCAGTGAAGGCGTCCGGCACGAAGATCACCGCGCGGCTCCGATCCTCGGCAGAGAGGCTTTCGATCCGCTCTGGGGTCGCGACCCGCACGCCAAGTCGCCCGGCCTCCCGTTCCAGGGACGATGCCGGCAGAAGGGGCAGGGCGGTCAGCCCGACCGCGCGCAGCGCCGCCCGCCCGGCCCGCGTGCCGGCGACGAGGTTGTAGAGCGGGCGCAGCCGTGCCAGCAGCGGCAAAAGGCTCTCGATGGCCGCGACCAGCGGGTCCTTCAGCGGCCGCAGATAGCGCCCGTGATAGAGCTCCAGGAACTTCGAGCGGAAGGCCGGCACGCTCACCTTGACCGGGCATTGTCCGGCGCAGGCCTTGCAGGAGAGGCAGGTGTCCATCGCCGCACGCACCTCGTGCGAGAAATCGCTCCGGTTTGTCGGGTTCAGGCTGTTGAAGAGCCTCCGAGGTAGGGAGGTCAGGGCGGAGCTGCGGCGCAGATGCTTCGCTTCGGATCGCGGATCGATGCCTTGTTCGGCCAGCAGCCGCAGCCATTCGCGCATCAGCGCGGCGCGCCCCTTCGGCGAGAAGCGCCGATCGCGCGTCGCCTTGTAGGAGGGACACATCGGGCTCGACTCGTCGAAGTCGAAACAGGCGCCATTGCCGTTGCAATAGGCGGCGTTGTCGAAGGCGGCGCGGATGTCGTTGCCGATGATGCGATCGACCGCGCCACGCAGCGGCACGTCGTCGATCCTCAACAGCGGCCCGGCCGTCGGGGTCGCGATCTTGCCGGGGTTGAGCCGGTTGTCGGGGTCGAAGGCGTGCTTGATCTCCTGCAGGCTCGGATAGAGCTCGCCGAAGAATTCCGGCACGTATTCGGAGCGCACGCCCTTGCCGTGCTCGCCCCAGAGAACCCCGCCATATTTGCGGGTCAGCGCCACCACTGCGTCGCTGATCGTGCGAACCAGCGGGACATGGTCTTGGCGCGCAAGATCGAGCGCCGGCCGGACATGCAGCACGCCGGCATCCACGTGGCCGAACATGCCATAGGACAGGCCGTGGCCGTCGAGCAGGGCGCGAAACTCGCGGATATAGGCCGCGAGGTTCTCCGGGGGAACGGCAGTGTCCTCGACGAAGGGCACCGGCCGCGCCGGGCCCTCCACATTCCCGAGCAGGCCGACGGCGCGCTTGCGCATTGCCCAGATCGCCTCGACATCGGCATGGCCCCGCGCCACCGTGTAACCGCGATGGCGACGGTTCGTCTGGCCGTCGAGCGCGGCCGTCACCTGCGCGAGTTTGCGCTCCAGCTCGCCCTCGTCATCGGCGAGAACCTCGGCGAGGTTGATGCCGTTCGCCGAGCCAGCCGCGTCATCGGGGAAGAAGCGGGCAATGCCGTTCCAGACGATATCGGCCTTGGCGAGGCCGAGAACCTTCTCGTCTACCGTCTCGACCGATGCGACCGCGAGCGCCGCCAGCGTCCTGGCATCCTCGAGCGCTGCTTCGAAATTGCCGTAGCGGATGTTGACGAGGGCCGTGTGCTTCGGAATCGGCAGAAGGTTGAGCTCCGCCTCTGCGATGATCGCCAGCGTTCCTTCGGAGCCGCAGAGCACTGCATTGAGGTCAAAACGGCCATCCTGGCGCCGGATATGGGCCAGATCATAGCCGGTCATATAGCGGTTGAGGCGCGGAAATATCTCGGCGATGCGCCCCTGCTGGTCCCGTGCGATCCGCGCGACGGTTCGATGAATCTCGCCGACCCGGTCCTCGCGCGCCATCGTCTCGGCGAGTCCCGCCTCGTCGAGAGGTCGCGACCACCAATCCACGCCGTCCGTGAGCACGACCCGCAGTCCGAGCACATGGTTGGATGTCTTGCCGTAGAGGCACGATCCCTGGCCGCAGGCATCCGTCGAGACCATGCCGCCGATGGTGGCGCGGTTGGAGGTGGACAGCTCGGGCGCGAAGAACAGGCCGTGAGGTTTCAGGGCCCGGTTGAGCTGATCCTTGACGACGCCGGCCTCGACCCGCGCGATGCGGCGCACGGGGTCGATCTCGATGATGCGGTTCATATGCCGCGAACAATCGACCACGATCCCGGTGGTCAGGGATTGCCCGTTGGTGCCGGTGCCGCCGCCGCGGGGCACGACGGGGATCGCTCGAAAGGGCGGCTCGGCGAGCACCCTGGCAAGAATGCGCAGATCCTCGATGCCCTTCGGGAAGATGATGCCCTTCGGCTCCATCTGGTAGATGGAGTTGTCCGTCGCGAACACCGCCCTGGCTGCTGCCCCCGCATCGATATCGCCCGCATAGCCGGCTTCGACCAGGCGTTCGAACAGCCCGGCTGGGACGGGATTCGAGTCGGGGAAAGCGCGAAGACGCGGGATCATGGTCATGGCGGATGCAGCGGCCGCTTGTTCAAGGTCGCAAGGCCGCGCAGGCCCGTTCGATGCGGTCCAGCGCCTCGACGAGTTCTGCCTCCGAAGTCGCATAGGAGATGCGGAAGAATGGGGACAGGCCGAATGCCGAACCGGGGACGACCGCGACATGCGCGTCTTCGAGAAGGTAGTCGGTGAAGTCGGCATCGGTCTCGATCCGCTTGCCCCTCGGCGTCGTCTGACCGAGGAGGCGCGCGCAGGAGGCGAAGGTATAGAAGGCGCCTTCGGGCGTGCGGCACTCGATACCCTCGATGGCGTTGAGGCGGCCGACGACGAGATCGCGGCGACGCCGAAAGCTCTCCCGGCGATCTTTCACGATATCCTGCGGACCGTTGAGCGCCTCGACCGCGGCCGCCTGACTAACCGAACAGGGGCATGAGGTCGCCTGACTCTGGATCACCGCCATCGCCTTGATCAGCGCCTTTGGCCCGCCGGCATAGCCGATGCGCCAGCCGGTCATGGCGTAAGCCTTGGAGACGCCGTTGATGGTCAATGTGCGGTCCTTCAAACGCGGCTCGACGGCAGCCGGCGTCACTGTTTCGAAGTCATCGTAGACGATGTGCTCATACATGTCGTCGACCATCAGCCAGACATGCGAATTGGCAAGCAGCACGTCGAGCAGCGGGCGATAGTCCGCTGCGCCATAAGCTGTACCGGACGGATTGGAGGGTGAGTTGAGCAGCAGCCAGCGTGTCTTCGGCGTGATAGCCTTCGCGAGCTGTTCCGCCTGAAGGCGGAAGCCTGCCGAGGCCTCGCAGGGAACCATCACCGGCTTGCCGCCACAGATCTCCACGATGTCGGAATAGGAGGTCCAGTACGGCGTCGGGATGATCACCTCGTCGCCGGCATCAAGTGTCGCCATGAAGGCGTTGAAGAGGATCTGCTTGGCTCCGGTCCCGACCGTCACTTCGTCGGCGGCGTAATTGACGCCGTTCTCGCGGCTGAACTTGGCCATGATCGCCCGCTTCAGCGCGGGCGTTCCGTCGAGCGCGGTGTATTTCGTCTCGCCGCGGTCGATCGCCGCTTTGGCGGCGATCTTGATGTTCTCAGGCGTATCGAAATCCGGCTCGCCCGCGCCGAGTACAATAACCGGCAGCCCGTCGCGTTTCATGGCGGCGGCGCGTGCGCCGATCTGCAGGATCTTCGAGACGCCCACCGAGGCGATACGGCTGGCGGAGCGGAAATCCGGCTCACCAAGAGGCATAGTGACGGTCATTGTTTCGCTCAGCCTTATTCGATTTCGAAGGAGACGCCCTGCGCCAGCGGCAGGGATTTCGAGTAGTTCACCGTGTTGGTCGCGCGCCGCATATAGGCCTTCCAGGCGTCGGAGCCGGATTCACGGCCGCCGCCGGTTTCCTTCTCGCCGCCGAATGCGCCGCCAATCTCCGCGCCGGAAGTGCCGATATTCACGTTGGCGATGCCGCAATCCGACCCGTCGGCGGCCAGGAAGCGCTCGGCTTCGCGCATGTCGAGGGTGAAGATCGATGAGGAAAGGCCCGCGCCGACGGCGTTGTGGTCGGCCAACACGGTGTCGAAATCGCTGTATTTCATCACATAGAGGATCGGGGCGAAGGTCTCTTCGAGAACCGGCCCTTCATGCTTCGGCATCTCGACCAGCGCCGGCTTCACGTAATAGGCGTCGGCGTAGCCGAGATCGACCCGAGCGCCCCCGACGATCGCACCGCCATGGGCCTCGGCCTCCACCAGCGCTTTCATCATGCCGTCATAAGCCGTCTTGTCGATCAGCGGCCCGACGAGGGCCGCGCCCTCCAGCGGGTTGCCGACGGAGACGCTCTCATAGGCTTTCTTCAACCGCGGCACGAGCTGTTCGTAGACGCTCTCATGCACGAAGAGGCGGCGCAATGTTGTGCAGCGCTGACCGGCCGTGCCCATCGCCCCGAACGCGATGGCACGGAGCGCCATGTCGAGATCGGCGGAGGGGCAGACGAGGGCACCATTGTTGCCGCCGAGTTCGAGGATGGCGCGGGCGAAGCGCTTCGCGAGGCGCGGCCCGACATCGCGGCCCATGCGGGTCGAGCCGGTGGCCGAGACAAGCGGGACTTTCGGATGATCGACCAGCACCTCGCCGATGGCGCGATCGCCGATGAGCAACTCGGACAAGCCGGCGGGCGCATCGCCAAAGCGCTTCAGCGCACGCTGCAGAATCGCCTGCGAGGCGAGCGCGGTCAGCGGCGTCTTTTCGGAGGGCTTCCAGACCACGGCATTGCCGCAGACCAGCGCGAGCGCGGCGTTCCAGGCCCAGACCGCGACCGGGAAGTTGAAGGCGGAGATTACGCCGACGACGCCGAGCGGATGCCAGGTCTCCATCATGCGATGGCCGGGACGCTCAGTCGCGATCGTCAGCCCGTAGAGCTGCCGCGACAGGCCGACTGCGAAGTCGCAGATGTCGATCATTTCCTGGACTTCGCCGAGGCCCTCGGAGGGGATCTTGCCTGCTTCGATAGAAACCAGCCGGCCAAGATCGGCCTTGGCGGCGCGCAGCTCTTCGCCGAGCAGGCGCACGAGCTCGCCACGCTTGGGCGCCGGCACCAGCCGCCACTGGCGGAAGGCGGCGTCCGCCCGCTCGATCGCCGCCGCTGCCTCCTTTGCGGAGCAGGTCTTCAGCTTGCCGATCCGCTCGCCCGTTACCGGCGAATAGGACGGCATGTCGCCCTGGGTGTAGAGGGCAGAGTCGACGCCGAGACGGCTGAGGAGGGCGGCGGCTTCCTGCGCTACGGACAGGGCTTTTGCAGCAACGGTCATGATCACGAACTCCGGATGTTTAGGGTGATAGCGGCGGGGCGAAGGCTCATTCGGCGGCCGAACGCCGCGTCAGCATGTCGAGGCAGGCTTGCAGCGAAGCCTGCTCGATGCCGGCGTAATGCTCGAACTCGTTCAGGACAGAGGCGCCAAGATCGGCCTCGAAGCGCTTCTGATTCGGGCTCGCGACGAATTCCTGCTGTGCGCCGTCGCCAAGATTGGACTGGAAGATACCCGCCGCGCTGACCGGCAGGAAATCCTCGTAAACGATCGGATCGAAGCGGATCAGCCCCTGCGCGATCAGCGTCTCGACTTCGCAAGGCCCGGACAGCGCCGCCGCCTTGCCCTTCTCGGTCAGGGAATAGCTGAAATAGCCGAGCCCCGCGCTGCGAATCGCCGCCCAATCGTCAGGAAAGGCCTCGAATACGCGGGCCAGTGCAGCCTCATAGGCGCGGGCATTGGAGCCGTCGGCCGCCGGCCGCACCAGCTTGCGGACCTCGTCGAGAAGCTGGTCGTAGAGCCCGCGCCCCTTCGGCGTCAGCGCGACTCCTCGCTGCTCGATCTCGCCGAAGCGGGCTGTGTGCGAGCCGGTCCGGTGCGTGCCGTCACCGCCCGGAAACAGCACGCTTTCCTCCAGCGCCTTGAAAGAGGTCTGGCGCAGCAGGATCGGGCATTTGCGAGTGGGCGGGCCTTCCACCACCGCCTTCGGCGCGATGCCGTGTTCGGGCATCAGCGCCTGGACCTGGTCGATGTCGAGCGTCCGGGGCGTCAGGTGGTTGATATGGGGCCCCTTGAAGGAGACCACGTCCGCGATCAGGCGATGAGCCTCGTGCAGGCGGTGATACATCGCCGCATCGACATTCGCCTCGCGGTGCCAGCGGAAGGTTTCCAAAACCTCCGTCACGAAACGCTCGGCATCGGCCCGTGCGAGCCCGCCATCACGCTCCGCCTTTTCGGTCAGTGCGACGGCGCCGGTCGTGAAGATCCGGCGCGCGGCCAGGATGCGGCCGGCGGCCTCGCGCAGTTCCTCGTCGGCGATCAGGTCGAGGCGCAGCAGCGAGGTAAAGACACGAAACGGATTATGTGCCAGCGCGGCGGCGCCGACCGGGCGGAACGCCGTGGAATGGACCGGCACGCCTGCGGTCGAGAGATCGTAATAGCCGACGGGATACATGCCCATCACCGCAAAGACGCGGCGCATCATCGCCAGCTCCGCGGCGGTTCCCAGGCGAACGGCGCCATGCCGCTCCTCCGAGATCCGGTCGAGGCTGTCGGTCGCGTCCAGACGCTCCCGCAATGCCGGTTGCCGCGCGAGGGTGTCGTCGTTCACCTGCGCGACGAGGTCCATCAAAGTGCCGTAGGCCGGAACTTCGTTGCGATACATGGCCGACATGGCGGCGGAAAACGAAGCGCGGATTTCGTCGGCGGAGAGAAAATCGGACATCATCGAACCCTTCCATAAATGCCATGTCATTCGAGAGTGGCAACATAGGGCTGGTTTATGCGCCGTTGTTGTGAGATATTCGGCTAGGTTGATGTGGAATTGGAATGATATGCGTCGACGCCTGATCCCGGACATCGTCAATCTGCAAGCCTTCGAATGTGCCGCCCGCCACCAAAATTTCTCGCGTGCCGCCCAGGAATTGAACCTGACGCAGAGCGCCGTGAGCCGGCAGATCGCCGAATTGGAGGATCAGACAGGGCTCAGGCTCTTCGAGCGCATTCGCCAGCGTGTCGTCCTCTCCGAAGCCGGCCAGCGCCTGCTGCCGGAAGTCCGAGATCTCCTGCTCCAGTCGGAGCGCCTGATGATCGGTGCCGTGGCAGCCGGACAGATGAAGACCTCGCTAAGGATCGCAACGCTGCCGACCTTTGGCGCGAAGTGGCTGGTTCCGAGGATCGGCGGCTTCCTCAGGCAGCATTCCGACGTCGCCGTGACCGTAGAGTCCAGATCGCGGCCGTTTAGCTTCGCGGAAGAGAATTTCGACCTCGCCATCCATTTCGGGCAGCCTGTCTGGGCTGGCGGAATGCCGACCTTTCTTTGCACCGAGACGGTTCTGCCGATCGCGGGCAGGGCGCTTGCAGCGAGCCTTCGCGTCGACCGCCCCGCCGATCTGCTGGAAACCCCGCTCCTGCATCTGACAACGCGGCCGAAGCTATGGGCCGAATGGTTCCAACTTCATGTCGGTCCGGCGGACAATGCCTATCACGGCATCCGCTTCGACCAGTTTGCCATGATCACCGCGGCGGCCATGGCAGGGCTCGGCGTCGCCCTGCTCCCGACCTATCTCGTCGAGGACGAGCTCCGCTCGGGCGCGCTCGTCGCCATGCTCGATGCGCCCATGTCGACGCAGAACGCCTATTACGTGGTCCGGTCGGAAACGAGGCGCGAGAATCAGATCGTCGACCTGTTCGAGGCCTGGTTGCTGTCGCAGGTCGGCTAACCCGTCAGCATCCCTGCGACTGGACGGCGCCGGATTGCTGGCGCGTGGCGGCACGCTTGTATTCGCGCGTCTGGCGTATCAGCCAATCCCGGAACAGGATGATGCTCGGCAGGCCGGCCTTGCGTTCGGGATAGACGGCAAAATAGGAATCACCGGAGCGGATGGGATCGCCGAAGGGCGCGTGTAGTTCCCCTCGCGCCAGTTCGTCCTCGACGAAGCAGGTCGGCACGACGGCGATGCCGAGACCATGGACCGCCGCCTTGATCAGCATGTCGTTATGGGCGAAGCGCGTGCCGTGAATGCGCCCGTTATAGGCGAGTTCGACGGTGCGCAGCCAGTGCAGCCACAAGCTGGGCCGACTGGCATTCTGCAGCATCGGATAGTTTGCGAATTCGAGCGGTTTGAGTTTCTGCCCATGGGGGATCAGCGATGGCGACGCGACGACGACGAGCTCTTCCGCGAACAGCTCGACCGCCCGCGCGTGATACCAGGAGCCGCCTCCACGCAGAATTGCGATGTCCAGTCGGGTCGTCTCGAAATCCATTCCCGGCTCTGCAGGCATGATCTCGATCGGGATATCTGGATGCGCAAGGATGAATGGGTTGAGCCGCTCGATCAGCCAGCGGGTCGTGAAGGCATTGTGCGCGCCTATCATAAGCGAGGAATCGACACTTCGCCCTCTGACGGCGTCGATCGAAATTTCCTGAAGTTTGTCGAGTACGAGCGAGAGATCCCGAAAATAGACGGCGCCAACTTCGGTTAGAATGAGGCGTGGTCCGGCGCGATGGAAAAGCGTTACGCCTAGAAAATCCTCGAGATTCTTTATCTGCCGGCTGATGCCGCTCTGCGTCAGACCCAGGTCCTCCGCGGCATGCGTGAAGTTCATGAAACGGGCTGCCGCTTCGAACGCATGTAGGGAGGCGAGAGAGGGGAGGTAACGTCGCATGGGTCACTCGATGTCTTCAGTATGAATAAAAATCATGCAATCCGCGCCTATTCAACGTTTTTCCCTCCAGCTGAAATCGGCGAGACTTGCGCCCAATGCGACGAGATCAACTCGATGCGCCTGTTACCAAGGGAGGAAAATGACATGATCAAGCGGAGAGAATTCGCCGGGCTCGTGGGGCTAGCCGCAGGCGGCGCCGCGGCTGCATTGTCCATGCCTGCGCTTGCGCAGCAGGGCGGCACAGCCTCGTCAACGTTCGATCGGGTCCGTAGTACAAAAAAGCTGCGCATCGCAGGTATCGTCGGCACCGAGCCCTATTACCACAAGGACATTGCGACCGGCCAATGGTCAGGTTTCTGCATGAGCATGGCGCGGGATCTCGCGAAGGCACTCGAAGCCGAGGTTGAGATCAGCGAGACGACTTGGGGCAACGCTGTGCTGGACCTGCAGGCCAACAAGATCGACATAATGTTCGGCTTGAGCCCGACGCCCTCGCGGGCTCTCGTGGTCGAATTCACTCGGCCAATCATGCAGAACACGTTCACGATCATCGCCAAAGCCGGCCTCGAACCCAAGAGCTGGGAAGAGCTCAACAAGCCGGAAATCCGCATCGCCGTCGATATTGGCTCGACGCATGATCTGTTCGCCCGCCGTGTGCTGCCGAAGGCGACCTTGATCGCCCTGAAGACGCCGGATGAGGCGACGTTGTCGGTGCAGACCGGACGCGCGGACGCCGTCATCCAGGTCGCCATGCTGTCGCTGGTGACGGTCAAGAAGAATCCGCGCGTTGGCAAGATCGTTGTCCCCGGCCCGATCGTCCGTCAGCCGACCTGTGCCGGTGTGCGCGCGGAAGACAGTGGAAGGTTCCGGACCTTTGTGGACAATTGGCTGGAATTCAATCGTTCCTCGGGCGTGATGTCCGGGTGGATCACGTCGAGCCTCGAACTGGTGGGCGTGAAGAAAGAGGACATCCCGGCCGACATCCAATTTTGACAGAGCGGACGGACGGGAAACTTCCTGTCCGTCGCTTTCACAATCGTCGTGAGACAACGGGATCTGGCCCTTCAATGACGTTGCCCGAGCCCTTGCAGGAGACAGCGCAGGACTGCGATGAGTAAGGCACTTGGCGTGATCATGCTCGATACCGCTTTCGAGCGACCGGTCGGAGATGTCGGAAACGCGGAAAGTTGGCCGTTCCCCGTCCTCTTCGAGACGGTGAAGGGCGCCACGGCGCGCACCATCGTAGATGGGCGGGACGACGATTTGCTGGATGCCTTCGTGGCTGCCGGGCAGGAATTGCACAGACGCGGGGCCTGCGCCCTGACGACATCCTGCGGTTTCCTGATCCTGCGCCAGCGCAAGCTCGCCGGCCGCCTGGCCTTGCCGCTGGCGACATCAAGCCTGCTGCAGATACCGCAAGTGGCCAAGCTGCTGCCCGCGGGGAAAAGCGTGGGCGTGGTAACCTACGATCGATTGTCTCTGACGACGGCTCACTTCGCCGAAGCCGGGATGACCTTGGAACCGCCGGTTGTCGGACTGCCCAGGGACGGCGCATTTCATGGGTTGATCGAAGGCGGTCGACCTTATGATCGTCAGGCATTGGAAAGGGAGCTGTTGCAGGCGGTGGAAGGTCTCATCGAGCGCGAACCCTCCATCGGAGCTATCGTGCTGGAATGCACCAATCTGCCACCGTTCTCAGCAGTGATCCGCAAGCGGTTCGAGCTTCCCGTTTTCGACATCCTGACGCTTGGTTGCTGGCTGCACGCAGGGACGTCCTAAAATTAAATACGAATAAAAAAGTAAAAGAGGGGGCAGACGTGCAGTATCAGTGGGATTTCGGATTTCTTCTGCAGTATAAATCGCTCATCGGGGTCGGCATTCTCTACACGATTGCCTTCACGATCGGGACTGCGATATCTGGCCTGATCGTCGGCTGTCTGGTCGCGCTGGCGCGTCTGTCCAGCTTCAGGATCCTGACCGCGTTCGTGACAGGATTCATCGAAATCTTCAGATGCACGCCGGTGCTCGTCCAACTCGTCTGGTGCTATTACGCTTTGCCGATCCTCACAGGTATCGAACTGTCGCCCGGTGCGGCCGCCTTTATCACCCTTACCCTCTACGGCGCCTCGTTTTTCGGCGAGATCATCCGCGGAGGCATCATCTCGGTTGATTCCGGCCAGTGGGACGCCGGGCGGGCGATTGGCATGCGGCGGCATCAGCTCATGGCGCGCGTGGTTCTACCCCAGGCCCTGCGCCGTATGATCCCGCCGCTGGTGAACCAAACCGTACTTCAACTGAAGAACACCTCGCTGCTTTCGGTTCTCGCCGTTCCCGACCTTCTCTACCAAGGGCAGTTGATCACATCGGCGAGCTACCGGCCTCTCGAGACCTATACGATGATCGCCGTTATCTATTTCATCATCCTCTTCCCGCTCACGCGCCTGGCCTATCGGCTCGAAGCGCGGATGAGCCGCTGAACGCGGAAAGGCGGCAATCATGTCCGAAAAAGCAATGATCGAACTCGTCGGCGTTCAGAAGTCATTCGGCAACCTCACGGTGCTGAAGGACATCACGCTGAACGTGAAAAGAGGCAATGTCGTCGCCCTGATCGGCCCCAGCGGCTCCGGTAAATCGACCTTGCTGCGCAGCGTCAACCTGCTGACAGTACCGGATAAAGGCTTCATCCGGGTCGGTGACCAGGCGATTGATTTCTCGACGGCGCAAAATCTGCCAGGTGACAAGGAATTGTCGGCCTTCCGAGCGCGCACCGGCATGGTCTTCCAGAGCTTCAATCTGTTCCCCCATATGAGCGTGGAGCAGAACGTGATGGAAGGGCCGGTCACCGTACTTCGGCAGTCCAAGGACGAAGCGAGGGCGCTGGCCCATGATCTTCTGGGCAAAGTTGGGCTTGCCGAGAAGGCCTCCGCCCCACCCGACAGCCTCTCGGGCGGCCAGAAGCAGCGTGTTGCGATTGCCCGGGCATTGGCAATGAAGCCCGATGTCATGCTCTTCGACGAGGCGACCTCCGCGCTCGATCCCGAGCTCGTTGGTGAAGTTCTGGCCGTGATCCGGTCCCTGGCAGGTGAAGGCATGACGATGCTGCTGGTGACGCATGAAATGGCCTTTGCGCGCGATGTCGCCGATCGCGTCGTGTTCATGCGAGACGGCTGCGTCGTCGAGGAGGGCGAGGCGAAACAGGTGATCGAAAACCCGTCGCAGGCCGCGACCAAGGCTTTCCTCAGCCATTTTCATGGAGGGCTCGGCCCATCATGAGCAGGCGCCGCTGATCGCGGACGGCCAGAGGCACGCCCGCACATCATTCTGAACCAGGATGTTCGGTGTCTTCGCCGAAATCCCGACGGTCCGACCGCACTTGCGCAAGGCTTCACCTTTCCTCCGATGAGGAAGGGCTGGTGCTCTGCATGTCTCTCCGGGCCGCTGGCTAACCATCGAAAACTCTTCAGACACGGAAACGAATATGCATATCGTTGTCGTCGGTGCCGGGATCGTGGGCGCGAGTTGCGCACTCGAACTCCTGCGTGATGGTCACCAGGTCACGATCGTGGAGCCTGGTAAACCCGGCGGACGTCAGTCGGCGAGCTATGGCCATGGTTGCTGGATCAGCCCGGCTTCGGTCGTCCCGATGTCGACGCCGAGCCTCTGGCGGCAGATTCCGGGCTATCTGCTCAATCCGCACGGACCGTTGGTCATTAGGTGGCGGCATATTGGTGCGCTACTGCCTTGGCTGATCCGTTTCCTCGTTGCCGGTTCGACTGTGCCACGGGTGGAGCGGACGGCACAGGCTCTGGCGAGCCTGCTGGCCGACAGTCCCGCACGCCATAGCGCCCTCGCGGAGGAGCTCGGGCGCCAGGATCTAATCCGTCGCGAAGGCCTGCTCTATGCTTATCCGAGCCGCGAGCATTTCGAGGCGGAGGCCCTTGCATGGCACCTTCGCCGATTGACGGGGCTACGCTGGCGCGAGCTCGACGCCGCCGAGCTCTCCGCACGAGAACCCGGCCTGTCCGAACATTACAGGTTCGGCGTTCTCGCGGAAGATGGCGCGCATTGCGTTGATCCGGAATCCTATGTGTCCGCGATCATCGATGCCGCAGTCGCGCGCGGTGCGAAGCTTCTGAAGACGAAGGTCGTCGATCTCGCCTTCGAGGGGCGGCGACTTAGATCGATCCTGACCGAAAGCGGCCCTTTGGCATGCGACAGGGCCGTGATCGCCGCAGGCGTGTGGTCGAAGAAGCTCGCCCAAATTGCAGGCGATCGGGTCCCGCTCGAGTCGGAACGCGGCTATCACGGAGTCATTGCGTCTCCTCGCGGTGGCCCATTGCATCCCGTCATGCCGAGCGACGGTAAGATGGCGAATACGCCTACGGCGAAGGGATTGCGTCTCTCGGGGCAGGTCGAGCTTGCATCCGTCGATACGCCGCCGAGTTGGAACCGCGTTGATATCCTGGTCGATCACGCGCTGAAGACATACCCGTCGCTCGGCCGCAAGACGGATCTCGTCGTCGATCGATGGATGGGCCACCGGCCTTCGACGCCCGACGGCCTGCCGGTCATCGGCTCATCCTCTCGTTCTGACGACGTCGTCTACGCATTCGGTCACGGCCATGTCGGCTTCGCCAGCGGGCCCACCACGGGACGGATAGTCGCCGACCAGATCGCGGGCAGGCCAAGTGATCGCGATTTGAAGCCCTTCTCTCCTCGACGCTTCCGCTGGATCGGACGGGCGGGATGAGAGGGGCTCTTCGAAATGACGAGACGAAGCATTCTCGGCGGCAACCGATCGCGGAGCTGCCCAAACCAGACAACCGAATACACCATCACTTCGAGGAGAAAAACATGCGCGGTGCGGACATTTTGGTCGAGATGCTCATAGGCTACGGCGTCGAAGTCGTTTTTGGCGTCCCCGGCGATACGAATGTGCCCTTCTACGAAGCTCTACAGGGGCGGGAAGATCAAATTCGGCATGTCATGGCGCGTGACGAGCGCTCTGCCGGCTACATGGCGGACGCCTATGGCCGCTTCACCAGCAAGCCCGGAGTTTTCGAGTGCCCATCGGGCGCCGGCGCGATGTATTCATTGCCCCCTGTCGCTGAATCCAACGCTTCCTCTGTTCCCGTCATCCTGCTGACGATCGACATCCCGCTGCCAGGCGAAGGGCGCGGGGTGCTGACCGAACTCGATTGCGCGCGCCTTTTCGAACCGATCACCAAGATGTCGGTGCAGGTAAAGTCGCCGGAGAAGCTGCCTGAGATCATCCGCCGGGCGTTCCGGGTCGCCTGCTCGGGCAAGCCCGGGGCGGTCCATCTTCAGATTCCGGAGGACATGCTGATCGCGGAGGTCGATCCCGCGCGCATTTCGTTGCACGTCGAAGAGGAATGCAAGCAATTCCCGGCCTTTCCGACGCTACCGGCTCCCGGCAAGCTGGAGGCGCTCCTGTCGCAGCTCACCGCCAGCAAACGCCCGCTGATCGTCTCCGGTGGTGGTGTGAACCGCTCCTGCGCCGGACCGGAGGTGACTGAACTTGCCGAGCGCCTGAACATCCCGGTCTGCACCACGATGACCGGCCAAGGCACGATGCCCGACGACCACCGGCTCGCTGTCGGGGTCATTGGCGATAACGGCTTTCATCCCCATGCCAACTGGGCGCTGGAGCAAGCCGATTTCGTGCTCTTCGTCGGTTCCAGGATGGGCTCGGTCGTCACCATCGGTTGGACCTTCCCGAAGATCACGCTGAACAAGCGGGTCGCGCAGATCGACATCGATCCAGAGATCATGGCGAACAATTACGAGAACGTCCTGTCGATCCCGGGCGATGCCAGGCTCGTGCTGCAACGTCTTATCGAGATGGTTCCCGAGCCGGCAGACACGGGCCGGACGCAGGACTGGATCGAAGACCTCAACGCTTTGCGGGCGGAATTCTGGAAGAACGCCGAGGCATTGCTGAGTTCGGAGGCCATGCCGCTCCGTCCAGAACGAGCTGTACGCTGCTTCAACGAAGCACTGGAAGCTTACGGGAAGCCAGCGCATATTTACTCGGACGCCGGTACGCCGACCCCCCACATGACGCGGTTCCTCAAGCTTAAGGACCGCCGGACCCGCTTTGCGATCCCGCGGGCCTTCGGAGGCCTCGGTTCGGCGTTGCCGGCAACCGTCGGGGCATGGCATGCGGACAAGAAGCGGCGCCCGATCGGCATGTTCGGCGACGGCTCATTTGGCATGACTGTCGGCGAACTTGAGACGCTCGTTCGCCTGAATGTGCCGGCAATCCTATTGCTGTTCAACAACGGCACTTTCGGCTGGATCAAGGGACTGCATCGCCTGAAGGGGCACAATCAATGCTTTGGCGTCGATTTCATGCCTCCGCGTGGCCAAGCCATCGCCGAGGCGTTCGATGTGAAGGCCTGGACGGCCAAGACGGCCGCCGAGCTTGATATCGCGCTCGCAGAGGCTTTTGCCCATTCGGATGGCCCCTGCTTGATCGACATCCACGTCGAGTCGATCGCCGATCGCGTACCGCCGGTCTATTCCTGGCTCTCGAAACGCGGAAAGGATCCACTGAGCGTCTCGGCGGAAGAAGTCAGGTACTTCTAAAAATTGAGGTGCGCCGATTATGTATCGGCGCACTCAATTCGAATGATGACGGCGGAAACAGGAGCGTCGGTGGAAGCCGGCATGGTTGAGGCTTTTGCCACCCTCCAGCACGAGGTGGCCGCGCTTGGCCGAAAGATCGAGGCGATGCCTGCCAGGCCGGGTATGCGGGCCTTGTCGACGATGCGCCTTCATTCGGCGAGTTTCTCGGCAAATTGGCGCAGCTGGAAACGAGGCTTCCCGGTATCGCGGATTATCCGTCATTGTACCCCAGATCAGCATGCGCGAGCGGTCAAGCGTGCAAAGGAGGGCTGCCCTAGAGATCACCCGCCAGTTGCGGGACGAATCAGGCGCGATCTGGCGGGATCGCGCATGGGCGTTGAGGAGCGTGACTGTAACCACAGTATAACCACGGATTTTCGGGGTATCCTGCCAACGCCGTTCTGGTGCCCGAACGCACGCGGAAATTGCCGAAACCGCGCGTTTCCACGCGTTTTTTCCATTCAGATATTTCGGAGAAATGGCGCGCCCGAAAGGATTCGAACCTCTGACCCCCAGATTCGTAGGGGATGTGTTTAACTATCAGAAATTGCTAGAAAAATACACGAAAATCGACAATTTTGAACGAGATTTCACGAAGGACGTCGGACGACCGTTCCGTGAAAAATCGTGAAAGATTATATAGAGTTGTCCACGGGTGCGCGGGTGGAGCCTGTAACCACGGTGTAACCACCGCCATGTCCTTGTGGCCTTCTCTCAAGTGGAGCGTCATGCTGGCGATGAACCGGCACGCGCTCTTGACTCGCCACGCTGACCTTTGATTATAAGAACATAAAGTGAACATTTGAGCGGCAATCATGTCCTTCGCCATGAGGAGAATTCCGGATTGTCAAGTCCATGCAGCGCCCGGGTTTTCCCTCGCGGCGGCGGTACTGCATGAATTCTACGCATCTGCCGATGCCGATGGTGTGAGTCTTACGGCTCTCGCGCTGATGCTGGGTGCGAGCCGTGGGAATAAGGCAAAACTCTGGATCCGGCATGAGGCTCTGGCGAGCGAGACAGGCACGCCATACCCGGCAGGATTGGTGGAACTGGGGTTTGACCCGACGCTTCTGCTGTTTGTTCGCGCACTCGATGTCCCATCCGCGCTTCAGGCTGGCCTCGAAGGGGCGCGATGCAAGGCTCTCGGCGCGGTGATCATCGATATCAGGGGTGAGGCGCGGGCCTATGATCTCACCGCGAGCCGTCGCCTTGCGCTGGCTGCGAAAACCTCCGGTGTGCCGGTTTTCCTGCTGCGGAGCGGCGCGACGGTGAAGGCGAGCGCCGCTGAAACCCGCTGGCTTGCGCGCTCGGCCCCCTCGCGCGCCTTGGCCGCGAAAGCGCCGGGGCAGCCGGCTTTTCACCTCACCTTGCTGCGTGCGCGCAACGGGCAGGAGGGAGCGCAACATCATCTGGAATGGAACCGCGATGCTCAACGCCTTGAAAACCGTTTTGCCGAAGGGGAAGCCGGATACGGAACACGTCCCGATGACAGGTCAGCCCCGTCGTTATCTCGCCCTGTGGTTCCCATTTCTCTCAACCGATCGCGCCCGGCGCGCGATGAACAGCCCCACGCGCAACGAGCGGGATGAACGCCCGTTCGTGTTGGTCGAGAAAGATCGCGGCGCGTTGCGGATCGCGGCGCTCGACCGCGTAGCAGCAGGCATCGGTCTTCGCATAGGCATGGCGCTCACAGAAGCACGCGCGCTCTGGCCCAACCTCGAGGTGGCGGAGGCCAACAATGAGGCCGACACCGATTTTCTACGCCGCGCGAGTGATCTCTGCGACATGTTCACCCCCCTCGTGGCCCTGCACGGGCGCGATGGCCTTATCCTCGATATCACGGGCTGTGCGCATCTCTTCGGCGGAGAGGAAGCGATGCTCGGGCGCGCGCGGCGCAGGCTTGCAGGCCTCGGGTTCACGACATGGGCAGCAATGGCTGACACGCCGGATGCTGCATGGGCTTTCGCGCGCTACAGGCGCAACAGGATTGCCGCTCCTGGAGAGGAGAAAATCCACGCGCGCGCGCTGCCGATCACGGCTCTGGATCAACCCATCGAGACAACCCTTGCCCTGAGCCGCGCAGGGTTCCGCATCTTGGCTGACCTTGCCGATCGCCCCTCGCATCTGCTCACGGCGCGTTTCGGAGCAGGACTTTCTCATGCCCTGCGCCGCGTTCTGGGGCATGAGGATATCCGCATCACGCCGCTGCGGCCCGCGCCGCTCATCGTAGCAGAGCGGCATTTCGCCGAGCCCCTGGCGCATGTCGAAAGCCTGCTCGGCGCGCTCGAAAGGCTTGCGCAGGATATCGTTGAAGCGCTGGAGCGGCGCGGAGCGGGCGGTCGCGCGTTCGAGGCGAGCTTCTTTCGCTCGGATGGCGCGGTGCGGCGTGTGATGATCGAGACAGCGCAAGGCACCCGTGACCCAGCCGTGCTGATGCGGCTTTTGAGGCTCAGGATCGATACGCTCACCGATCCGCTCGATCCCGGTTTTGGCTTCGATGCGCTGCGTCTTGCGGTTCATCGCAGCGAGCCCCTCGATGCGCAGCAATCCACGCTGGAGGGCGGAACCGCGCCTGCGGAGGAAGCGGGTGAAATCGCCGCTCTCGTCGATCGACTCACCGTCCGCTTCGGGCGCGAGAATGTGCGTCGGTTTGTCGGGCGCGACACGCATGATCCCGTTCGAGCCGGGGGCAGCGTGCCGTATCTTTCGGGCCATGCGGCAGCCCCTTTTCCTGCGCCCGAACCGGGGCAACCGCCCGCGCGACCGCTCACTCTGTTCGAATATCCGCACCTCATCGAGGTGCTGGCCGAGGTGCCGGATAGCCCGCCCCTGCGCTTTCGATGGCGGCGCGTGCTGCATGAGGTGCGGTTGGCGGAAGGGCCGGAGCGCATCGCGCCGGAATGGTGGCGTGAAGCCTCTGGCGGGGGTGATCGCCCGCCCGCCACGCGCGACTATTACCGCATCGAGGACGCCAACGGGCATCGCTTCTGGATTTTCCGCGAAGGGCTTTACGAGGATTCCACCGCGCGTCCGCGCTGGTTCATGCACGGGCTTTTCGCGTAATGTATGCCGAACTCGCCTGCGCGACGAATTTCTCCTTCCTGCGTGGAGCTTCGCCGGCGGCGGACCTCGTTCTCACCAGCGTGCTGCTGGGGCATTCGGGGCTTGGTATCGCGGATCGCAATACCGTCGCCGGGGTTGTCCGGGCATGGGGGGCGCTCAGGGAGTTGCGCGAGGGCGGCCTGTTGCCGCCGGTGAAGCAACGCGAAGGCTCCGGGCCGGGGGAATATCGCGTCGAGATCACCCCGCTGTCCGATTATGAAGCCCAAGCCGAAGCCTTGCGGCATGAGGTGCAGACGCGGGCGCAGACCTTCAAACTCGTCACTGGCGTGCGTCTCGCTTTCGCGGATGGCACGCCGGATATCGTTGTGTATCCGGAAAATCGCGCCGGTTGGGGGAGGCTCTGCCGGCTGCTCACCCTTGGCAATCGCCGCGCGAAAAAGGGCGAGTGTCATCTGAGGCTCGATGACCTTCTCACCGATGCCCGCAACCTCCTGTGGATCGTGATGCCGGAGCGCGACCGGCGAAACCTCTCCGCCCTGCTGCCGCGCCTCGCGGAAGCCGCGCCCGGCGCGCTCTGGCTCGGCGCAACCATGCCACGACGGGGTGATGACCGACGCAAGCTTGCGGAACTCAAGGCAATCGGTGAAGCCCAGCGCATCCCGCTGCTGGCAACGAACGACGCCCTCTATGCCGAGCCCGGCCAGCGCGATCTTCAGGATATTCTCACCTGCATCGGCGCGGGGCGAACGCTTGAGAATGTCGGCCGGCTGCTGGAAGCCAATGCCGAGCGGCACCTGAAACACCCCAATGAGATGGCGCGTCTCTTTGCTGATGCCCCGGATGCAATCGCCGAGACGCAGCGCCTGCTTTCGCGCGTTGAATTCGATCTCGGCCAGCTCACCTATGAATACCCCGATGAGCCCGTGCCGCCGGGAAAGGATGCACAAGGATGGCTCACCGAACTCACCTTCCGCCACGCCGCCATGCGTTATCCCGATGGTGTCCCGGAGAAGGTCGAGAAGCTACTGCGCGACGAACTCGCGCTGATCGGCAAGCTCGATTACGCGCGCTATTTCCTCACCATCCATGACATTGTGCGCGTCGCGAACGACAAGGGAATCCTCTGTCAGGGGCGCGGCTCGGCCGCGAATTCCGCCGTCTGCTATGTGTTGGGCATCACCTGCGTGGACCCAGCCGAGCACAACGTGCTCTTCGCCCGTTTCATCTCCGAGGAGAGGCGCGAACCGCCGGATATCGATGTCGATTTCGAGCATGAGCGACGCGAGGAGGTCATCCAGCACATCTATCAGCGCTATGGGCGCGAGCGTGCGGGCCTTGCCGCCACCGTCATCCATTACCGGCCGAAAAGCGCGATCCGGGAGGTCGGCAAGGTGCTGGGTCTCTCGGAGGATGTCACAGCCGCGCTCTCCGGCACGCAATGGGGCAGCTGGGGCTCGGATATCACCCGCAATCAGGTGAAGCAGGCGGGGCTCGACCCCGATAACCCCTGGATCGCGCGCGCGGTCGGTTTTGCAAAACGGCTGATCGGCTTTCCGCGCCATCTCTCCCAGCATGTCGGCGGTTTCGTGTTGACCCGCGACCGGCTCGACGAACTTGTGCCAATCGGCAATGCCGCCATGGCGGACCGCACCTTCATCGAATGGGACAAAGACGATATCGACGCGCTTCGCCTCATGAAGGTGGATGTGCTGGCGCTGGGGATGCTCACCTGCATCCGCAAGGCTTTTGAGTTGCTGCGCGACCACGAGGGCATCGACATGGGCCTCGCCGATGTGCCTCCGGATGACAAGCCGACCTATGACATGCTCTGCCGGGGCGACAGCGTGGGCGTGTTTCAGGTCGAAAGCCGGGCGCAGATCAACATGCTGCCGCGCCTCAAGCCACGTGAATTCTACGATCTCGTGATCCAGGTCGCGATTGTCCGCCCCGGCCCCATCCAAGGTAACATGGTACACCCCTATTTGCGCCGCCGGGCGGGGATGGAAGCCGTCACCTTCCCCTCGCCGGCGCCAGAACATGGCCCGCCGGATGAACTCCACGCGGTTCTCGGCAAAACCAAGGGTGTGCCGCTCTTCCAGGAGCAGGCGATGCAGCTCGCGATGGTTGCCGCGAAATTCTCCGATGTCGAGGCGAACCAGCTCCGCCGCGCCATGGCGACCTTCCGCAATGTCGGTACCATCGGGCGCTTCGAGAGCCTGATGGTGGAACGCATGGTGGCGCGCGGTTATGCGCGGGAATTCGCGCAGAACTGCTTCGAGCAGATCAAGGGTTTTGGCTCCTACGGTTTTCCCGAAAGCCACGCCGCGAGCTTCGCGAAGCTTGTCTACATCTCCTCCTGGATCAAATGCCATCACCCCACGATCTTCGCCGCCGCCCTGCTGAACTCGCAGCCGATGGGCTTCTATGCCCCGGCACAGATCGTACGCGATGCCCGCGAACACGGGGTGGAAGCGCGCCCGGTCGATATCAACCACTCGTTCTGGGATAACACGCTGGAGTGCACCGAAAGCGGCGCTCTCGCTTTGCGTCTCGGCTTCCGGCAGGCCGAGGGTATCCACGAGGCGGAAGCGAAGCGCCTCATGGTCGCACGACGCGAGGGATTTGCCTCGGTCGAAGAGCTTTCCACCCGCGCGCGGCTTTATGGCCGACCCATGCGCGCGCTGGCTGATGCCGATGCCTTCCGCTCCATCAGGCTCGACCGGCGGCAAGCTCTATGGGAGGTGCGCCGCTTGCCGGAGGATGATCCGCTCCCCCTCTTTGCGAGTGCTGCCGCGCCAGAACTCGGGGTTGAAACCGATGCCAACCTGCCCGAAATGGGCCTCGGCGAGCATGTCGCGACCGATTATCAGACCATGCGCCTCTCGCTGAAAGCACACCCGATGGCGCTGCTGCGCCCGCTGTTCCGACGCGAGGGAATCTGTTCGGCGGCGGAAACCGCAAGCCGCGCCGATGGACGTTTCACCCGCATGGCGGGGTTGGTGCTGGTGCGCCAGCGCCCCGGCAAGGGGAATGCGATTTTCATCACGCTGGAAGATGAAACTGGTGTCACCAATTGCGTGCTCTGGGCACGGCAATTCGAGGCCCTTCGACGCCCTGTCATGGCCGCGCGGCTGATGCTCGTCGAAGGACGCGTGCAGAAAAGTCCCGAGGGTGTGGTGCATCTCATGACCACGAACGTGATCGACCGCTCCGATGCGCTGGATCTGATGTGGGATGCCCAGCGTTCAGGTCAGGCGCTCACAAAGTCTCTGCTGTCACCCGCCGATGAAGGTTCCACACTCGGCACGCCCGGTAATACGCGCGATGCCCGCCACAGCGTCGTCCCCTCGCCGCTCCATCTCGTACCACCTCCACGCAACCGCCACCCGCGCGATGCACGCATCCTGCCGAAAAGCCGGGATTTTCATTGAAACAAAGTACAGCCCAACCAAGCCTGTTAGCTCTCCACCCCATAGACAACGATAAATCCACGGGGTTGTAAAAAAAAGAAGCTGTCTTCGCATAAGGTGTAATATGGAACTGTAATGTATATTTGCAGTCCGTTTGCTGGGGCGGAGACGTGAATCCTGCACTACTAGGTGATCGGCTACGAGCTTATCGTGCAGCAATCGTTTTACCTGTCCCAGACTGCACCCGCGTCCGATAGTTCGTGTTGTCGCGCCTTAAGCGTCGGACAAGCGCTCCGTTTGTCCCAACGCGAGGTGGAGCACGCTGCAGGCAGTATTGCCCGTCTTCTCATGCTCGACAATTGATCTGCGTTGCTGGATTCTATGCAGCGCAGATACGTTTTTGGAGGGAGCTTCATGTCCAAAGTGGGTAAGCGGGGACCGACGAAGACCAGGTCACGCAGAAAGTCACCACTTTTCGCGCAAAATGAGATTCCAAAATACCTCACAGAACACCTTCACAAAAAGGTAGAATTAAAAGATGGATTTGGCATCAAAGATGTCCTTCATGATGATTTATATACTGATGAAGACTCTTGGAATCTGCTCAATGAGCATGGAATTGAGCCGGAAGCGCCAATAGACCTTTTGTTGCAGGCGATTCAAAATGGAATTGAGAGCAAACATTTAGCTTCTGTATCGTCAAAAAAATCAAAAATTAATAAATTTAGTCAGGAAACAACAATAATTTCAACTATTCTAAGAATAAGAGAAATCGGAACAAGAAAAAATATGGATGAAGCGTTGTTCCGGGAGATTGCAAGATATTTAACCGATGAAGCAGTCGGTCAGATCAATGAGAATGATGATGAGATAGAATTTAAACTACAGAGTGCGGCAAGGAAGGCAATCAAAAAATTTGATCTCCATAACGAGTTAAGTGTCAACCCAGAATCTATGGCGAGGGATTTAGCGATAAGATTTAAACGGAAATTTGAAGTGAATATGGCGCGAGCCATAGATAGACCGGAAGAACTAACCAATAGGCTAGAGAAACTTCTTGATGCTATCGATGTGCTGGCTAAATTTGGAGTGCCCGTCGACACATCCGTGATCCGCAGTGACCTAAAAATAAGGCAAGTGGGTCCTGAATAATTCTAGCCCTTCCTCCAAGGGCATTCGGTTTCATCCAATGCTGGCCTCCTTCCCATTAACAAAGGAGGTCGCACATGAACTTTAACAGCGTCAGCTACGAGGACCGTTGGCTGACGGTTCCCCAGGCCGCCAAGGCCACCGGTGCCGGCGCGCACAACATTCGCAAAGCTATCAAGGATGGGTTGCCGACGTACCACATCGGCAAGAGCCGCGTCTTTGTAACGCTCCGCGATTTGCGCGAGTGGGCCAGCAAGCACCGCCACGGGACGACCGGGTTGGCTGACTGACCCTGAACGGCCCTGGCCATTCGCAATCGCCTAACTCCCTTGGAGATACGGAGAATCATATGACTTGTATTCATGAAGAACTGGAAGAGGTTAAGGCCGAAATGGCCCGCCTTGCGCGCCGCAAGATTCGGTTGGAGAGCGCCTGGGAGCACGGTCTCGGCTTGATGAAAGAGTTCATCAGCAAGGAGATCGAGCGTATCGAAGTGCTTGAAAAGGCGGAAGCCGAGCTTGAGGAGCTTGGCGCGGAGTAATCGGCAACTCTAAGTCCGGGCTGCGAGTGCGCCGCCCGGACTTTCAAACGATCCAGCTTCTATTCCCTCGACAACTCGAGCCTATCCCCTCCGGGCGCACCATCTGCGCCCGGCAACGAGGGAGCTTTGCAGCATTGAAGGACCAATCGCATGTCTACGATCAGCAAGACCAAAATCATCCGCAGCCAGGCGGAACGTGAAGAGAATCGTCGCCTATTCCGTGTGCTTCAGGAAAAGGGACTGTCGCCCCGCGTCGTCACCGACGGCACCAAGGCCTGCCATAGCCACAACTGGCAAGTGCCGGATGCCCAGCAAGCTACGGCTACGCTGGACGCCTGGGCTCATCAGGCGGGGGACGCCGGCATCGCGCTCCTTCTCGGTGCGCCGATTTCGGATGGCACCCATCTCGGCGTGATCGATGTCGACAACGATGCATACACTCGCGCTGTTGCGTGCCTGCTCGGAAACCCTGCGGTCGTGAAGATCGGTAGGAAGGGCGCTTCCTTCTTTGTCCGTGTCGCCGGCACGCCGGGAGGCAGCTTCACGCGCAACCCCGAGTTCCGCAACCGCGCGATCGTGAACGGCATCGAGACGGATAAGGTGAAGGTCGTTGAATGCCTATTCGATGGAAAAATCTCGGTATTGCCGCCTTCGATCCACCCGGACACGGGCAAGCCCTATGCATGGACCGGGCCGACGATCGAAGACGCTGACCTGCTCCAACTACCGGCCGTGTGGTTTGACCACGATGGCCCGGGACTTAGCCTTCATCTGCTCAAGGCGGTCGTGACCAACAAGCACTTCATGCAGCTCGCAAGCGGGGTTTCGACACATGACGCAGCGCGCGACTTTTCGGCCGCCCTCGTCGCCTTCGAGCCGAGCGATGCGCGGATCGAGGAAATCGTGAAGGCGGTTCTGCCCGAGGGGTATTCCGGCAATACGCTTGTAGAACTGCCGGGTTTGATCCGAGGAGCCCGCGAAAAAGGCTTGGACAAGCTCATCGGGGGGAGCGGCAAGAAGCGCAAAAAGTCGCAAGCCGATGAGGCGGTCGAACTGGTCTTGGCGTCGGGTGTGCGGTTCTTCCACTGGAAAAAGATTGGCGCGTTCATCGAACTGCCGACAGCGGAAGGCGCATCGATCAACTACAAACTGCAATCTGAAGAAGCCGAGGATTACATCCGCGATCTTTACTTCGGGGCCTACGAGGGCGGCGTGTCTGATCGCGCCATGAAAGATGCCCTCGCGACGATCCGTGGTCATGCGCGCAGCAAGGGGTTGGCGATCAAGCCCACCTTGCGTGTTGGTGGCGATGAAACACGGGTCTTCCATGACCTTGGGCGCGCGGATGGTCTGATTATCGAAATCGACCGTGATGGCTATCGTCTGACCAAGGCTCCGTCTGTCCGATTGATCCGGGCCGCAGGAATGCGGGAATTGCCACTGCCCGCGCCCGGTCCAGAAGCGAACTCCGGCTTGGTCAAATTCTTCAATCTGATTGGGGTTGCCGAGGAGAACCGGCCATTATTGGCGGGGTTTATCATCAGCACGCTGCATCCGACCGGACCATACTGCGTGCTGGCGGTCGACGGGGACGCCGGAGCCGGCAAGAGCGTTCTGTGCGAGTTTATCAAGGGAATCGTTGATCCGCATGATGTGATGCGGCTATCCGTAGCTTCTTTCACGACATTGGTGACCGAAGCGTTGATCGAGCGACATTCTCGGTGAACCAGGGGTCAGGGGCCGGGCAAATCAATCTGAGGTCCTCCGAGCTCCTCTTCTCACTCAAGGG
>Ga0209794_1000610_pt1 | contig 45598 bp, 39 predicted proteins | sample EBPBio232013_DNA_FD_185869 | JGI IMG/M metagenome (GOLD analysis project Ga0209794, IMG submission 185869) | Wastewater treatment Type I Accumulibacter community from EBPR Bioreactor in Madison, WI, USA - Reactor 1_5/23/2013_ DNA (SPAdes)... | ecosystem: Engineered > Bioreactor > EBPR >... | reverse complement strand
CGTGATAGCGGAAGGGACCGGACACCTGGTCGCCGATCGAGAAGACCGGATTGAGCGAGGTCATCGGATCCTGCGCAATCATCGCGACCCGCCGGCCGCGAACGTCACGCGCCAGCACCTTCTCGGGAAGGGTCGTCAGTTCCTCGCCATCGAGGCGGATCGAGCCGGCGACGATCTTGCCGGCGCCCTTCGGCAGGAGGCGCAGGATGGACAGCCCGGTCATCGACTTGCCCGAGCCGGATTCGCCGACCAGGCCGAGCGTCTCGCCCGCGCCGACCGTCAGGTCGACGCCGTCGACGGCGCGCACCACGCCGCGCTTCAGGTGGATGTACGTCTTGAGGCCTTCGATGGCGAGGACGGGAGCGAGCGCGGTCATCACATCTGCCTCAGGCGCGGGTCGAGGCGGTCGCGCAGCCAGTCGCCGAACAGATTGGCGGCGAGGCAGGTCAGCATGATCGCGATGCCGGGCATGGTGATCGCCCACCAGGCGTTGGAGATGTACTGGCGCGCATCGGACAGCATGAGGCCCCAGGACACGTCGGGCTGCTGGATGCCGAGCCCGAGAAAGGACAGCGAGGCCTCGAAGATGATGACCTGACCGACCTGCAGCGTCGCCAGCACGAGGAGCGTGTTCATGATGTTCGGCAGGAGGTGGCGCAGGAGGATCACCGGCGTCGAGACGCCGGCGACACGCGCGAAGGCGACGTAGTCGCGGGTCTTCAGCGACAGGACCTCGCCGCGGATGATGCGCGCGTACCAGGTCCAGTAGGTGAACACGATGACGACCACGACGGTGCCGAGACCGGGCTGCAATGCCGCGGCGAGCAGCAGCGCGAGCGCGATCGAGGGGATCGACATCTGGATTTCGACGAGGCGCATGATGACCTGATCGACGCGCCCGCCGAAATAGCCGGAGATCATGCCGACCAGCGCGCCGATCGCGCCCGAGAAGGCGATGGCGTAGAGCGAGACGATCACCGAGACGCGGCAACCGGCGATGATCCGCGAGAGGATGTCGCGGCCGAGATTGTCGGTGCCGAGCGGATGGGACCAGGACCCTTCCTTCGCCCAGAAGGGCGGCTGGAAGGCGGCGTCAAGATCGGCATCGTTGGGGTCGAAGGGTGCGACGAGCCCCCCGGCGACGGCGCAGAAGACGACCGTGCCGAGAATGACGAGCGGGATGACTGGCGCGCCTTTCAGGCGGGCGAGCCAGGCCATGCGCGGCATGGGGATCGGAGCTTGCACGACGTCAGTCATTGCGGATCCGCGGGTCGACGATGCCGTAGGAAATGTCGACCAGCAGGTTCGACATGACGAACAGGATCGATGAGAACAGCACGCCGGCCTGGACGACGGGGAAGTCGCGGGCGAACACCGCCTCGACCACCATCCGGCCGATGCCCGGCCAGGCGAAGATCACCTCGACGATGAAAGCACCGCCGAGCATGGCGGCAAAATAGACGCCGAGCATGGTGAGCAGTGGAACCGCGGCGTTGCGGAAGGCGTATTTCCAGACCAGCAGGCGCTCGGGCGTGCCGAGCGCGCGGCTCAGGCGGATGTAGTCGCTTTCGAGGACGTCCAGCATCCCCGAGCGAACGATGCGCATCTGGGCAGCGACGGGATACCAGCCAAGCGCGATGGCCGGCAGGATGAGATGTTCGGGGCCGCCGCGGCCGAAGGCCGGCAGCCATCCGAAGCCGACGGCGAAGACGAGGATCAGCATCAGGCCGACCCAGAAGTTCGGCATGGCCTGACCCAGCATGGCGAGGATGCGGCCCAGCCGATCGACCCAGCCGCCGCGATAGACGGCCGACAGGACGCCGAGCGGCACGGCGACACTGACGCTGAAGAGCAGGGCCGCCACCGCGAGCTCGACGGTAGCCGGCAGCCGATCCAGAACGAGGTTCAACGCCGGCTGCTGCCAGCGGTAGGACGTGCCGAAATCGCCCGTCAATGCGTTGGTGATGAAGATCCAGTACTGCGTCCAGAGCGGCCGATCGAGGCCGAGCGCCACGCGCATGGCCTCGATCGCCTGGGGCGGCGCGTCAGGCGGCATCATCAGCGTGATCGGATCGCCCGACAGCCGTGAGACCATGAAGATCACCAGGCTGGCGCCGAGGATGCTGACGGCGCCGTTGCCGGCACGGCGAAGGACGAAGCGCCACATCGGCTAGGTCCCGACCGGGTCGAGGAGCTTTTTTAACTCCTCTTTCTTGACCTTGCCGGTCGCAGTCATCGGCAGCGCATCGACGATGCGGAACGCCGGCACCTTGTAGGTCGCCATGTTCCTCGCGCACCACTGGCGCAAGTCGTCGGCGGAGAGATCCGGTGCCTTGTCGCGGTCGATGATGACGAAGGCCAGCGGCGCCTGGCCGCGGCGTTCGTCCTCGACGCCGATGACGCCCGAACCGAGGATCGCGGGATGCTGTCCGAGCAGAGCCTCGATCTCCGAGGGGAAGACGCTCATGCCGTTGACCTTGAGCATCTCCTTGCTGCGGCCAAGGAAGTGCAGATAGCCCTCCTCGTCGAGCATTCCGATATCGCCGGTATGGAACCACCCATCGCGGATCGATTCGGCGCTGGCCTCGGGCTTGTTCCAGTAGCGGGTGAGCAGCGAGGGCGAGGCGACGACGATCTCGCCTTCGGTGCCGAGCGGCACGATCTCGCCGGTCTCGAACGAGCAGATGCGGAAGCGCGTGCCGGGCACTGGCAGGCCGACGAAGACGGGCTGGGTCTTCAGGTCCCAGTCGTCCCGCTGCATGCCGAGGGTGAATGTGTCGTTGGTGTGGGTCTCGGTCATGCCCCACGCCGCCTCGATCAGCGTCGCGCCGGTCAGAGCCTTCCAGCGCTCGCGGAAGGCAAGGTTCAGCTTCTTGACGAAGGAGGAGCAGGTCGTGGTCTTGAGCGAGGTCAGGTCGTAACGGCCGACATCAGGGTGGTCCATTACCTGGACGGCATTGTCGACGAGCAGGCCGGCCGTCTCGACCTTGTAGCGATCGACGGCAGCCATCCAGCCGACGGGGTCCCAGCGGGCAAGCAGGATCAGCGTCGCGCCGGCGAAGACAGGCACGATCAGGCCGGCATTCTCGCCGGCGATCCAGAACAGCGGCATGAAATTGACGCGCACCCGTTCCTGCGACTGCCCGCCGTCGCGCGAGCAGACGGTCGCGGCGGTGTAGATCATGTGTCGCTGGGTATGGACGCAGCCCTTGGGCATGCCGGTCGTGCCACCGGTATAGTTGAGCGCGGCGACGGCATCGAGGTCGATCTCAACCCGCGGCGGGGCTTCCGTGACGGCGCGCAGGGCCGGCAGGAAGTCGATCGCGTCGGCGTGGGCAACCGGCGGCTGATCAAAGCCGGCAGGGACGGGAAGCGTCGGATCGGCCGGCAGCATTTCGGAGATGCTGGTCGAGAAGACGGTGCGGACCTTCGTCCGGTCGCGAACGGCGCGGACGAGATCGACCAGCGAGTCCTGCGCGACGATGATTTCCGCGTCGGTGTCGTTGAGCTCGTATTCCAGCTCGTGCTCGCGGAACATCGGGTTCACTGGCACGTGGACGCAGCCGAGCTTCAGGATGCCGTAGAAGGCGATGACGAATTGCGGGCTGCTCTGCAGGAACACGGCGATGCGGTCGCCGGGCTTCGCACCGTGCTGGCTCAGCAGCGCGGCGCATTTGTCGCTCAGCCGGTCGAGCTCGGCATAGGTGATCACCGTGCCGTAGAAAATCAGCGCGGGCTTGTCGGGGGCTTCCATCGCCCGCCGGCGCAGATAGTCGCCGAGCGGAATCTCGCCGAAGGGATAGGCGAGTTTGGGCGAAACCTCCGCCGGCCAGTTCTTCCGCCACAGCGCGTCGAGGCGCGCATCGTAAGCTGCCGCATCCATGTCGATGGCTCCCGCCCGCTCAGCGCTTCAGGCCGATTTCCTGAAGGTTCCGGTAGTAGCCGGGCCAGGGCCAGCCCTTGAACGAGACCTTGTCCTTGCGCCAGGCGATGGTGATCAGAGGCCGGTAGGTGGTCAATCCGCCGAGCACCTCGTCGCGTTTGCGACGAGCGATCTTGCGCAGAAGCTCGGCGCGTTTGCCGCGATCCATGATGCGCTGCTGCTGCTTGACGAGGGCGTCCATCTCGTCGTCCTCGGTGTAGGAGTAGCTGCCCCAGCCCTGGCCGGTCTTGAAGCTGTGAAGATGACCGGCCCAGGCGGTTCCGGGATCACCGGGAACGTCGTGCGACCACATCCACGAGATGATGCCGTCCATGTCCGGCGGGCCCGAGCGGCCGCGACGGCCGAGATTGATCCACGCGCCGTATTCGAGCTGGACGATGCGGCAGCGGATGCCGACGGCGGTGAGATAGGTGGCGCAGGCCTCACCCATCTCCTTGATGTTCGGCTCCCTTGGCGTGGTGAGGTTGTAGAACGGTGTGTCGAAGCCGTTCGGAAAGCCTGCCTGACGCATCAGGTCCCGAGCCTTGCGGACATCGTAGGGCAGCGGCTTCAGTTCGGGATCGTATCCGGTCGAGCCCTCGCCGATCTCCGCATAGCGCTGGCCCTGACCGAACAGGACACGGCGGATGATCGTGTCGAAGTTGATGGCATGGGCCGCGGCCTGCCGGACCCGGACATCTTTGAACGGCGAGTTCGGCATGTGGGTGCCGAAGTTGAGGAACAGATTGTTGCCGCTGATGACCGAAGAGGTCTCGACGTTCGGCATCGCCTTGAACTCCTCGACGAGGGCCGGCGGCACCGCGTCGATCCAGTCCACCGCCCCGGTCTTGAAGGCAGCGACGCGGGTCAGGTCTTCCGGGATGAACTTGATCGTGACCGATTTCACGCCCGGCCGGTGATCGCGGTTCCAGTAGTCGTCGAAGGCTTCGAGCTGCATCTCCTCCTTGGGCTTCCACGACACAAGCTTCCAGGGGCCGGTGCCGACCGGCGCACGCGCGAAACCATCCGGGCCCACCTGCTCGAAATAGCGCTTCGGCATGGCCCAGAGCTGGAGGTAGCGCTCCACATAGACGGCGTTCGGCTCCTTGAAATGCAGCTTGAAGCGGTGGTCGTCGACGATCTCGAACCGCTCGACCGCGGCCTGCAGATGTGACCAGCGGCTCTGCGCGGGATCACGCAGGCGCTGGTAGGAGAACTCGAAGTCCGCAGCGGTGAGCGGATCGCCGTTGTGGAACTTCACGCCACGGCGGATGCGGATGTCGATGATCGGCTTCTCCTCGGTGCCGACGATCTCGTAGCTCTCGGCGAGCCAGTTCCGCATCGTGCCCGACGGATCGGGCCGGGTGAGCTGCTCGAACAGCTGACCGACGCCATAAGTGTCGACGCCGGCGGAGTAGCGCACGGGGTCGAGGGTCGTCGGCTCGGCGCCAAAGGCAAGGGTGAGACTGCCCTGCGCAGGACCGCCCTGGGCCCTCAGGGGATGAGATGCGGCAACAAGGGCCGCAGACAGGACGAGGTCGCGCCTGCTCAGCATCGCGTTTTTCTCCCAGGTCTTCCGCGCTGTCGTTGTCCGGCCATTGCCGTGCAGCACGATGGGGTGATCCGAGCACTTGCCCACGGTGTCTGTCAACCGTTAATTGTTAACAATTGACAGACACTGGCCGGCGATGTTGCATGGCTTGACTCCGCGCAGTGGCATGCGCGCGCATGACGGGTTAGATGCTCGGCTGCGATGCGCGGGACAATTCCGTGCCGGTACCGAGCCGCAAACGGATCGACCATGGTCCTCGAGACGACAGAACAACTGCAGGCTTCCGCCGCTCCGGGCGAGCGGACCCGGACTGCTCCGGACGACGGGCGTGGATCGCGCCTGAGGACGCTGCCCGAGCAGATCGTCGAGCAGCTCGGCATGGCCATCGTCGAAGGGCGCTATGCCGAGGGCGAGCGCATCGTCGAACAGAAGCTGTCCGACGACTACGGGGTGAGCCGCGGCCCGGTCCGCGACGCGCTGAGGGCGCTGGAGACGCGTGGCCTCGTGCGCATCTATCCGCGCCGCGGGGCCTATGCGGTTCCGCTGTCGCTCGACCTGATCGCCGACATGTTCAACATCCGGGCGCGCCTGCTTGGTCTCGCAGCCTCATACCTTACCCGCCTCCAGCCGGCTGCCGGCCTCGCGGATCTGAAGGCGCGCGCCGATGCGCTGGAACGGGCAGTCGGCGACCCGAATACCGGGTCCATGGAGTTCGCCATGGCCAACGGACGGCTCGGCGCGGCGCTCTACCGCCATTGCGGCAGCGACTATCTCGCCGACTTCCTGCGCGACCAGGGAGATCGCTCCATCTGGGGCTTCATCTGGCGCCAGCGACCGCTCGACTTCATGACGCCCGAACGGCGGCGCGAATCGGCGGCGATCTGGACCGAGGTGAGCCGCGCCGTTCACGCGGGCGACGAGGCCGCTGCCGAGCGGGCGGTGTGGGACATCATGTACACCTCGCGCGACCAGGTGATCGCGACCTTGAGTCAGGTTCGCTCGGAAACAGTCAGCCGGCACAAGGTCATCTACGGGTCGCCGGCCGCAGCCGCCGGCCGCCAGCGATAGGCCCGCCTGCGACCAGACCACGGGCGCGTGGACAAGTGGCTGTTTGCGTCCGCACTGCCGCTCGGGCAACGTCGTGCCAATGCACATCCTCCTCGTCGACGATCACGCGCTCATCAGGGACGCGCTCCGCGCCATCCTCGCGGAGGTCGCGCGCGATGCCGTCATAGTCGAGGCGGATTCGGCACGCAGCGCGATGGGCATCGTCGAAGGCGCGCCCGACGATCAGATCGTCATTCTCGATCTGGGGCTGCCGGACAGCGACGGCCTGCAGCTTCTCAAGGCCATTCGCGAGCGGCGACCGAGGGCCACCGTCGCCGTTCTGTCGAGCACCACGGATCGCGACGTGATGGCTGAGGCGCTGGATGCCGGCGCCACCGGGTTCATTCCCAAATCGGTGCCGCGCGCGGTGATGGCCAGCGCCCTCGGCCTCATCCTGGCGGGCGGCACCTATATTCCGCCGGAAGTCTGGCCCGCCCGCCAGCCCGGCACGACGGCCGTGCCAGATGCACGGGTGCCCACGGCCGCCGACCTCGGACTCACCGAGCGGCAGCTGCATGTCCTCGCCCTGCTTGTGGAGGGGCGCAGCAACAAGGCCATCGCACGGTCGCTGTCGATTGCCGAAGTGACAGTGAAGCATCATGTCACGTCGCTGATGCGCGCGCTCAAGGTCCAGAACCGCACCGAGGCGGCGCTGACCATCTCCCGTTATGGCTGGCGGCTGCCCGAGATCCGCTAGCTGCATGGCAATTCCGCTGGCGGGCGCCTATTGCACCCTCGGCGCACTGGCCGGCTGCCGTTGCGAGGGTCGCGACAAGGGGTTCTCGGCGGCGGCCGGCACGGTCGGCACGCACAGCTCGAAACAGGACCCACTATCGGGCTCGGAGCGCAGGCTGACGGGATGGCCCAGCAATTTCGCGTAGTTGTCGACGATGAACAGGCCGAGGCCCAGTCCGCGCTCGCCGCTCTGGCCCGGCGTCGATGCGCGAAAGAACTCGTGGAATATCTCGGACTGCAGGTCCGGCGATATGCCGGGGCCCGTGTCGATGACGGCGATCGTCAGTTGGCCGTCCGCTTCGGAGCAGACGAGCCTGACATCGCCCGTGACCGTGTAGCGGACGGCATTGGCGACCAGATTCTGGAGGATTCGCTGCAACAGCGATTTGTCGCTCTCGACCCAGGCAGCGCTGTCGTCGATGCTCAGCCGCAATCCCTTGGCCGCGGCAGCGGGTGAGAAGATCGCATGCAGGGCCGCCAGCAGCGGTGCCAGCGGGAAGCGCAAAATCTGCGGTCGGATGGAGCCGGCTTCGATCCTCGACACGTCGAGGATCGCGTCGAACATGTCATTGAGCCGGCCAACCGCATCGGACAGGTTGTCATTCAGACGGGCACGCCGCTCACCGGTCGGGCGCGCGCGCAACTCGTCGACGAAGAGGCTCAGCGCATGCAGAGGCTGGCGCAGGTCATGACTCGCCGAGGCTAGGAAACGCGACTTGGCCTGATTGGCGAGCGCCAACTCTCGCGTTCGCAGCCGCACCTTCTCTTCCAGCGTATCGCGCTCGGCCTGCAGGCTCGCGGCCATGTCGTTGAAGCGGTCGCCGAGTTGCGCCAGTTCGTTGGCGCCGGAAACCGCGATCCTGTGATCCAGATCGCCGGCGCCGATCTTGGCCGCGCCCACGGTCAGGGTTTCGATCGGCCGCAGCATGGCGCGGGCGATGAGAGCCCCGCAGGCGACGGCTGCCAGCAGGCCGCCGAGGAGCGTGGCCATGGACAGCCGGACGGCCGTATTGACCGGCGCAAGCGCCTCCGCGCGGGGCAGTTCGGTGATGACGCTCCAGCCGAGCGACGGCAGAAGAGCATGGGCGGACAGGACGCTTCCGCCTTCGAGATCCTGCCCGGCGACGAGATTTCCCTCCTCGCCGGATGGCGACCTCCCCAGCGCGGCCTGAACATGGCGCAGCGACGCAACCTCCGTACGCCGCAACACGAGGCTGATGTCGGGGTGGGAAATCAGCCTGCCTTGCGAGTCCACCAGAAAGGCCCGGCCGGCGTCGCCGATGCGGATGGCCGCGATCGTGTCCGAGATGAGCTTCAGATTGACGTCGGCCACGACGCTGCCGCGCCGGTCGGATGCGCCACCGACGTGGATCGTCACATAAGGTTCCGAGCCGTCCAGAAAATAGACCGCGCCGACGTGACGCCCCTGCTGGCGCGCAGCCTTATAGGCCTCCGTCTGACTGAGGTCGGTCCCCGAGCCCGCGATGTCCGGCCCCAGCCGCGACACCCGCAACTGCTCCCGGCCTTGCGGGTCCACGAGACGCAAGGTGCTGACGGCGGGCAGCGCCCGCAATATGCGCACGGCATCGACGCGCCGGTCGTCCTCGCTGGTGCTCGTCCAGGACGGACCGATCAGCGAGCGCAGGTGCGTTTCGATGTCATCGACAAAGCGCTGGATGCTCGCAGCCGCGGTCGTGGCCTGCAGCTGGTGCATCGAGGCGATCGCCGTCATCTGTGCGCTGGCAAACAGATGGAGGCTCCAGCCGCCCGCCGCACCGAGCACAAGAGCGGCGACGCCGATGATCGCTGCTGCGACCTGAACCGAGAGATGCCGTCGAAACGACCCGAGGACGCGGCGGGGCAGGGCGAGGATCCAGACGATGGATCGGTTCACTCGATCACCTCGTCCGCGCGCGCAAGGATGGCGCGCGAGAAGGCCAGATTGAACGAGCGTGCCGTCGCCTGGTTGAGGACGAGCTCGAACTGTGACGGCCTCTCCACCGGCAGGTCGGCGGCCCTGGTTCCGTTGAGGATACGGGCAACAAAATGGGCGACACGGCGATAGATCAGCGGCAGGCGCGGACCGTAGGTGCAGAGTGCTCCGGCCTGCGCGAAGGCGGGCCAGCCGGATGTAATGGGAATCCGCAATTCGCCGGCGATCTCCATGATCGTGCGGCGATAGGCCATGGCGAAGCCATCGGGCAGCAGCGAAATGGCGTTGGGTCTGGTCCGAGCGAGCGTTGCCCGGGCCGCCTCGAGCGAATCGCGCGTGGGCGTGGCGATGAAGTCGACCGCGATGCCGAGCCGGCGACCGGCGGATTCCGATGAGGTCAGTTCGATTTCGGACCCTGGATGGAACGGATTTCCGAGCACCGTCACGTAGTTCAGCACCGGCATGATCTCCTTCAGGAGTTCCAGCCGCTTTCCGAGAAACTCGAAGCCCATGAACGTGACGCCTGTGCAGTTGCCGATCGGCTCTGTCAGGCTCCTCGCAAAGCCCGCCGCGATGGGGTCTGCGCTGGTGACGAAGATGATCGGCACCGGAAGATTGAGATGGATGACCTGCGGAATTGCCGCGCCCTGCACGACCAGGAGTTCGGCGCCTGCAGCGATCAGGTCGCGCGCCAGTTCGGGCATGCGCGCCATATCGTCATTGCCGTAGCGATAGAGAATCTCGAGGTTCTGTCCCTCGACGAGCCGTTGCTCCGCCAAGCCCTGCCGCATGGCTTCGAGATAGGAGGTCAGGCTCCCGGGCTGCTGGGCCGTCAGCCAGCCGATGCGCCGCTGGCGCGCCGAAGCGTTCGCGATAACAGGAGAAGCGACAGTACCGGCCGCCAGGACCAGGAATTCGCGCCGACTACGCATTTCTGACCTCCGGGAACATCAACAGCATGCCGGAACGCAGTCCATGTTGCTAGCGGCGCATACTTAGGTGCCGGCACCCCGACACTCCCAACGTCCCTTCAATTTTCCGCACCATTACAACGGCTTAGACGTTATTTGCCGGCCACGCCTGCCCTATACCCCGACACCTCCGGACAATGTTTCAGACTCTCGACCGCGCCTAACGTCAGCCTCGTTCCAGCGGATCCCCGCTGTGCCGATGAGGACCAGACGATGAACAGACGAGAGATCAGCAAGGGGCTCACCGCGCTTCTGATGGTGGGCTCGGCGGCGGCGACCTCCAAGGCCCAGGTCGCGAGCGTCCTGAAGGTCGGCATCACCTCGGCCGGACAGCCCGCTTCCGGGCTGAACCCTCAGACCGGAGCGCCGGAAGGCTTCGCGGTCGAGATCATGCAGGCCGTGGCTGCCGATGCAGGACTGGTTCCCGAGTTCCGCGCGATGCCGTTCGGCGAACTGCAACCCTCGCTGCTCGACAAGCGAGTCGATGCCGTCGCCGGCTCATTCGGCATCACGCCCGAACGACAGCGTGTGGTCGACTTCACCCAGCCCTACGGCAGCTACCGGGACGTGCTGCTCGTCAGGGCGTCGAACCTGAACACCTACAGGTCCGTCGCGGATCTCACGGGAATGAAGATCGCGACGTCCCGCGGCAGTTCCTATGTCAGGCCGCTCGAGGAGGCTGGCGCCGTTCTTTCGCTGTCAGCATCTCCGGCTGACTCGATCGCTAAGCTCGAGGCCGGCAGCATCGAGGGAATCATCGAGAACGAGCTTCAGATCACCTTTCGGCTGCGTGCCAGCGGGCGGACCGATTTCCGCGTGGTCGATAGCTATCAACCCATCCTTGTCGGCCATCTGGCCTTTGCCGTGCGCAAGGGCGACGCCGACCTGCTCCTGAAACTCGACCGTTCGCTGTCGAAACTGAATGCCGGTGGAAGGGTGGCCGAGATCAAGAGGAAGTGGGGTCTCGGCTGAGGTTGCTTGACCCGATCAAACCCAATCTTGGCATCACCCCAGCATCGGTCTTTTGCACCGCCACACATCGGGAGTTTGCGACCATGAAGCTGAGATCCCTCATCGTCCTCGCCGGACTTTGCCTGCCCGCCAGCGCCCACGCGCAGGCCCCGCAGACCGAGCGGAACGTGTCGATGTCCATGACCCAAGCCATCATTGCCGGCGTCGTCGAGGAATGCGCGAAGTCGTCGTATCGCGTCAGCGTCGTCATCGTCGACAAGGCGGGTCAGGTATCGGCCGTCCTGCGCGGCGACGGAACGTCGCCCCACACCGTCGAGTTCGCGCGGATGAAGGCCTATACGGCGCGGACCCGCAATCAGACTTCGCTGGAATTCGCCGCCGCGACGGCGAGCGGCGACGCGATGGCGCTGCGGCAGATTCCCGGCGTGATCGCCATCGGCGGCGGCGTGCCCATCCGGGCCGGGTCGGAACCGATCGGCGCGGTGGGCGTGTCCGGCGCTCCCGGCGGCGACAAGGACGAAGTCTGCGCGAGAGCTGGCATCGCCAGGGTGGCGGCCGCGCTGAACTGAAGGCCCGGACCGGGCTCTCCCTCCATCCAGAACCGGCGGCATCGGCGCCCGCCGGTGCGTCACCACCACCGCGGCGCGCGGCAACCTGCATTCGCGTCGAAGGCAACGCTTCGGGTCATTCGGGAGATATGTGATGAAGATCGCCGCAACGATTCCGTGGGCGCTGGGAACCGGGCTGGCAGGTGCCGTCGTACTGGCCGCCTGGCTCGGATCGACGCACGGGCTCCGGCCGGCCGCCGCGCAAGGGGGCAATGATGCCTGCCCGCAGGGCTACTCGGTCCTGCAGGACTACTGCTGGCACCCGCTATCCGGGGATGTGGTCGACCCGGTCCGCCCGCTCGCCGGCCCCGCCTCGGCCCGGTCGGCTGCCGAGATGGCACGCCCTTGCGCCGCCCCCGATCTCGCGGCCTGGACCCTGATCGAGCAGCATGGCGATGCCCGAAGCCTTCCGTCCCAGGCTCTGGCCGACGCCTTCTTCGCGATCACCGAAGCGCGGCGCGCCTGCCGCGCGGGCCGCTCCGACGAAGCCCTCGCAATCTATGCGCGGGTCACGACCCAGCTGGGCAGTGTCAGCCGGTGATCCTGCCGCCTCCAACGCGCGGAGTGACCATCATGACATCGGTGGAATTCGCAACAGCGGTCTTCACGCTCTGCAATGTTCTGCGCGTGCTCGCCTATGTGCCGCAGATCCTGCGCATTGCGCAGGACGCCGACGGTGCGCGCGCCGTGTCGTGTGGAACCTGGGGGCTCTTCGCGGTGTCGCATCTCGCGACGGTCTACTACACGGCCGTCGTCGCCCGAGACACGGTCATGGCGGCGCTTTTCGGCTGCAACGTGTTCGCCTGCCTGGTCATCGTCGGCCTGACGCTGTTGCAGCGCCATCGCTCTGCGCGGTCGCGGGCGAGGATCGCGGTCGCCGCATTTTCCCCGGCCGGAGGGCTCGGCAGATCGCACCGGACATAGTGGTGCACGCCGCCGCGGGGGGCTGTCCCAACGGATCGCGGCGCGACAGGTCGGCGGCTCAGGACGCCCCGGCCCGCAACTCCGCCAGGATGACCTCCGCCTTGTCGAGGCGCACATGGCCTCCGGTCTTGAGCCTTTCGACGACGGCTTCGATCTCGTCGCCCTTGGCGCCGGCCGCCGCCGCAACGTTGCGGGCATGCAGCGACATGTGGCCCTTCTGGATGCCCTCGGCGGCCAGTGCCCGGAGAGCGCCGACATTCTGCGACAGCCCGACCGCGGCAACGACCTGCGCCAGCTCCTGGGCCGACTGGACGCCGAGCAGCCGCACCGCCGCACGGGCGGCGGGGTGGGTCTTCGTCGCGCCGCCCACGAGACCGACCGCCATCGGCACTTCCAGCGTGCCGACGAGATGCCCGTCGGCATTGATCTCATAGTGCGAAAGCGACGTGTAGCGGCCGCTCGATGCGGCGTGGCAATGCGCGCCCGCCTCGACCGCGCGAGTGTCGTTGCCGGTCGCGAGAACGACCGCCGTGATGCCGTTCATGATGCCCTTGTTGTGGGTCGCCGCGCGGTAGGGATCGGCAGCGGCGAACCGGTAGGCATCGACGATGCCGGTCACCACGTCCGCGCCGCCGAGGGCGTCGCGATCGAACACGGCTCGCACGCGCGCAAGGCGCCGGTCGGCCTTGTTGGTGAGGATCCGAAGCCGGACGCGCCCGCCGGCGATAGCCGCGACCCGGGGTGCGAGAGCCTCCGCCATGGTGTTGACCGCGTTCGCGCCCATCGCGTCCCGCACGTCCACATGAAGGTGCAGGACCACGTAGACGGCCTCGCTCGCCTCGACGATGCGGACCTCGATGCTTCTCGCTCCGCCGCCCAGCTTGACCAGCAGCGGGTCCTGGTCGTTGGCGAGGGCGAGCAGCTCCGCCTCTGCCTCGTAGAGACGCATGCGCGCGCCGCGCGGGTCCGCGACGCCGACAACCTGGATCTGCGACACCATGATCGGCAGATCGCTCGAGGTGCGGAAGCCGCCATGATGCCTGGCGACGGAGGCCATGTTGCTCGCCGCCGCGACGACCGACGGCTCCTCGGTGGCCATCGGGATCAGATAGTCGCGATCGTTGATCGTGAAGTTCGCGGCGATGCCGACCGGAATCGACAGGGTGCCCACCACGTTCTCGATCATCCTGTCCGCCAGAGCCAGCATCTCGATGTCGGCCGGAACGAGCGGGGAAAGGTCAGCCGCCTCTAGCCCTGCGGCATGGCTGGCGTTCCGCAGGCGATCGCCCGGCGAGAGCTTGTAGAAGCCGGGAAGGCGGCTGTTGACAGACATGGACGACGGACTCCGCTCTGCTGGGATCACCAGCGTTAGAGGCGTCCGGGGCGCTTTGCTCAATGGCGGGGGCCCATACACGCGCGACGACCGACCGTGTCTGTCCTACACTCCGTCAGGACGGCAGCGTCTCGCTCAACCTGAGCAGCCGGAGCGCCATGTGCAGTTCCAGCCCGCGATTGGGCTCCGCCCAGTCCGGGCACAATGTGCCGATGGAATCGAGGCGCTGCCGCATCGTGTTGACGTGGATGCCGAGCGCGTCCGCCGCGCGCTGAAGACTGCGGCCGGTTTCGAAATAGGCGTAGAGGGTCGAGGCCAACTGGGCCTTGCGCCGCCGGTCGTGATCGAGGAGCGGACCGATCGTGTCCTTGATGAAGGCGCGCGCCGCCTCTTCGCCCTGCCCGTCGAAAAGCAGGGCATAGAGCGAAAGCGTCTTCTCCGGCACGATTCTGCCGCTTTGGCCGAGATTGCGGAGAAGCGCCAAGCCGCGCCGGAGGCTCCTGTATTCGGCTGCGGCGGCCGAGGCATCCGAGACGGATTGCGACACGACGATGTTGTAGGGCTGGCGTCCGCTGTCCTCCAGCGCCGTGGCGATCCTGCGGGCCAGCCCCGTCCAGTCGTCGCCGGGCGTCACGACGGCGAGATCGCCGTTGAAGGCGGCGCCGATGACGTGCCGTCCGGATGCTGCGGCACGCACGGCCTGCGGCAGATGCGCGGCAAAGCCGTCCTTGCAGGAGACGAGGAGGATCGTGACCGGCCAGGACAGCGAGACACCCACCGGCAGGGCGCTGGAGCCCTCCGGCCGGAACGGGTCCGAGGTTCCCCGCAGGAGGGCGGAGACGATGTCGGCGACGTTCCGGTAGGTCGCTTCCGCGACGCGCTCCATCGACAGCAGCACGATGCCCGTCACGAGCGCCGCCCGCTCCAGCGTCCGGATCTCGGACGAGGACATGGGCTTCGACCGGGAGAAGACCAGCGCGCCGAGCCGCACGGAGCCGCTGGTGACCGCCGCCACGGTGACGGTCTGGAACGGAGCCGGCTCGAACTGGACCGAGCGGCCCAGCCGGACGCTCTCCCGGATGGCGGATGCGAGGCCATGTTCCGGCATGCTGGACGGCAAGGCCCCGGCCATCGCGATCTGCCGCTCGTCGAGGATGACCGCATCGCCGCCCAGCAACTTCGCCACCCGGTTGCGGAGATCCTCGATAGACCCGCCCCGGACGATCAGTTCGGTCAGCCGTTCGTGCGCGACGGCGGCACTTTCGATGTCGTCGGCCTTGGCCCGGAGCGCGACATTGGCCTCCCGCGCCATGTTCAGCGCCCGCTGCGCCTCCTCCAGCAGGCGCGCGTTCTCGATGGCCAGCGCGGCGAAAGTCCCCAGCGACTGAAGGACCGATATTTCCTGCGGGTTGTAGGCGCGCTCATAGCGGTCGGCGACGAACAGGACGCCGATGATATGCGCTTCGAGTTCGAGGGGAATGCCGAGGATCGAGACCACGCCCTCGGCCAGGATGGCGGTATCGATCCCCGGGTCGTGGTGGAAGCTCTGGTCCGACCTGTAGAGGCTCGACTGCCAGGGCCTGCGGGTTCTGACCACGCTGCCGCAGATGCCGACATCGCGCGGGACAATGATACTGGCGAAAGCCTCCGACACAACGCCTTCCGTGGCTCGGACATGGAAGGGGCTGCGCTCGTCGGGAGCCGCAGAGAGATAGGCGATGTCGCTGCCGACCAGCTGCCGCGCGCGCCGGATGATCGCCTGAAGGACCTGATCGGTGTCGCGGACCGCCGAGAGGTCGCGCGCCGTCTCGTTGAGGGCGATGAGCTCGCGCTCGCGCTTCAGCTTGTGTTCCACGTTCTCGCGCAAGCGGATCGCAAGCGCCATATCGACATCGAACCGTTCAGCCAGGTCGGGGCGGAGCGCCCGTATCTCTGCCCCGAGCGCCTCGAAATCCGAAGGCATCGCACCCCGGTCGAGCAGCCCGAGCAGGCGGGAATAGAAGGCCGCGATCGTATCCAGCGCGGTCTCGGGAGAAATCAGCTCCGTTGCCTGCTGATCCAAACCCATGGCCCCCGTCGCTGACCGCACCACCTGCCAACTGGTATCCCCGGCCGAGCGCTCCAGTTGATAGATGATTGCTACATAGATGGTAGCGATACATGGCGACTAGGTCCATTTGATGCCGTCGATGCCTGACGCAAGAGTGACGCGAAACTACGGTGGACTGGCTGTCGGAGCGCTAAGGTCGGGCGCAGGGAGCGGCCGGCGCGGGTACGAAAAAGGGAAGCACGATGGCAATTTCGGACGCGCAGGGAGGCGATCCGCACAATGCATCGCGGCCGCTCGCCGGCATCGTCGTGCTGGATATCACCCGCGTCGTGGCAGGGCCGTTCTGCTCGATGCTCCTTGCCGATCTCGGCGCAACCGTGATCAAGGTCGAGCATCCCGAAGATCCCGACTACGCCCGCACCTTCCCGCCCATGGTGGCTGGCCGCGACGAGACGGAGGAAAGCGCCTTCTTCTCCCAGTTCAACCGCAACAAACTCGGCATCACCGTCAATCTGAAATCAGCGGACGGAAAGGCGCTGCTCAAGCAGCTCGTCGGTCAGGCGCATATTCTGGTCGAGAACTTCCGCCCGGGCACGATGGACAAGCTCGGGCTCGGCTATGAGGAACTGCGCCTCTGCAATCCCCGCCTCGTCTACACCGCGATCAGCGGTTTCGGCCGCACGGGTCCGAACTCCTCCAGACCAGCTTTCGACAATACCGGCCAGGCCGTCGGCGGACTGTGGTCGATGAACGGCTATCCGGACAGGCCGCCCGTGCGTGTCGGCACAATCATCGGCGACCTCGCCGCTTCGCTCTATGCCACGATCGGGACGCTGGCCGCGCTCCGCACCGCCGAGCGCACGGGCGAGGGCCAGGTCGTCGATGTGTCGCAGCAGGATTCGATCCTGACGCTCACGGAGAATGCCGTCGTCCGCTACACGACCAAGGGCGAGGTCGCATCGCCGCTCGGCAACGACCATCCCTTCGTGAGGCCCTATGGCCAGTTCGCCTGCAAGGACGGCTATGTCTTCTTCGGCGGCTACACCGACAAGTTCTGGCGCCTCACCTGCGAGATGTTCGGCGAGCCGGATATCGCGAACGACCCTGAGATCGACACGATGGAGAAGCGATTCGATCCCGAAGTCGCCGAACGCCGCGTCAAGCCGCTGCTCGAACGCTGGTTCAGCGCCTATGGCAAGGCCGAACTGGAAGAGATGGCCGGCGACCGGATTCCGCTCAGCGCCATCCGGACGGTTCCAGAGGTCGTCGAGGATCCGCATGTCGCGGCCCGCAACATGATCGTGCAGGTTCCGGTGGCCGGCGAGGCCGTGCGCATGTTCGGGTCACCGATCAAGCTGTCCCGGACGGGCGAGATCCCGCTGGCCAAGGCCCCGGCCCCGGGGGAGCATACGCGGGCCCTGCTCGCGGATTTCCTCAGGCTGGACGAGGCGGAGATCGACCGCCTGATCAATAGCGGAGCCGTCTGACATGGCGATTGACGTCGAACGGGACGGCGCGGTCGCGACGATCCGCATTGCGCGCCCCGACAAGCTGAACGCGCTGTCGCTCGCCATGTATGACGATCTCGGCCGGGCTTTCGCCGAGGCTGCCGCAGACGACGCGATCAGGTCCGTCGTGCTGGCCGGTGCCGGCGAGCGGGCCTTCTGCGTCGGCGCCGACCTGACCGAATCCATCCCGGCGCTCGCGAGCGACCGGTTCGACATCAGCGCCTGGGATCCAGCCCATCTCAAGAACGTGCCGCTTTACAAGCCGGTGGTCTGCGCAATCCGTGGACTGTGCATCGGCGGCGGCTTCGAGATCATGCTGGCGACCGATATCCGCATCGCCTCGACGGAAGCGGTCTTCCAGCTGCCCGAGCCGATCCACGGTTTCGTTCCCGCGGGCGGCACGCTGGTCCGCCTGATCCGCCAGATCGGCCACGCCCACGCGATGGAAATCCTGCTGACCGGACAGCGCTTCTCCAGCGCGGACATGCTGGCCCGCGGCGTCGTCAACCGCGTCCTGCCGGCCGTCGAGGTCGAGCCGGCCGCGATGGAACTGGCGGCACGGATCGCGACGCTCAGCCCCACCGCTATCCAGACGATCAAACAGGCCGTGCTGACACTGCAGGACTTGCCTTTCAGCGAGGCTTTCGCGGCCGAGGCCAAACTCGGGCAGCGCACCTTCACCAGCGAGGACGCCCGGCGCGGTCTCGCCGCTTTCGCGGCCCGCGGCAAGACCTGAAGCGCACCGCCTGTCTGAAAGCCACATCAGCGCTGCGGCTGCATGTCGGGCGCGGACGTTGAGCAAGTCCCGCGGACACTCCGAGACTGACACGACAAGGCCGGCTTCGACCGGCCGGAAACGTCTCGGGAGGGATCAAGATGCGTCTGAACAGGAGATCATTCGGGCTGATGGCCGCCGGAGCCATGACGGTCGCGCCGTACGTCGTACGGGCGCAGTCGTCCGCCGTGTCGGACGATGTCGTCCGCATCGGGCTGATCGAGGACATGTCCGGCGTCTATGCGGACATTACCGGCATCGGCTGCGTCACCGCGGCCCAGATGGCGATCGACGAGATGGGGGGTCAGGTGCTCGGCAAACCGATCGAACTCGTCTTTGCCGATCACCAGAACAAGCCCGACATCGCCGCCGCCATCGCGCGGCAATGGTTCGACGAGCGCAAGGTCGACGCCATTCTCGACGTCGCCTCCTCATCGCCCGCCCTGGCGGTGATCGAGATCGCCAAGGACAAGGGCAAGATCATCACCCTCTCCTCGCCGGGATCGACGCGGATCACCAACGAGAATTGCGGACCCTTTGCCGTGCATTGGGCCTACGACACCTATGCGATCGCGCAGAGCACGGCCCAGTCGCTCGTGCGCCAGGGCTTCGATTCGTGGTTCTTCGTCACCGCCGACTACGCCTTCGGCCACGGGCTTCAGGAACAGTCGAGCCGGGTCATCGCCGAGAACAACGGACGGGTGGTGGGCAGCGTCCGGCTCCCTGTCGGCACGGCGGATTTCGCCTCGGCCCTCGTGAGGGCGCAGTCGTCCGGTGCAAAGGTCGTGGCTCTCGCAAACGCCGGCACCGACACCATCAATTCGATCAAGCAGGCCGCGCAGTTCGGCCTGACACAGGGCGGCCAGAAGCTCGCGACGCTGGCCGGCTTCATCAACGACGTCCACGGCCTCGGCCTTGCCGAGGCGCAGGGCCTGACGATCACCGAAGCGTCCTACTGGGACACGAACGATGAGACGCGCGCCTGGTCGAGGAAGTTCTTCGACAAGGTGAAGGCCATGCCGAACATGCTGCAGACCGGGACCTATTCCTCGACCCTGCACTATCTGAAGGCCGTCGCCGCGGCGAAGACGGATGCTTCCGGTCCTGTCATGGAGGCGATGCGCGCCACCACGGTGAACGACATCTTCTACAAGAACGGCAGGATCAGGCCGGATGGCCGCCTGGTGCACGATTCCATGAGCCTCTACGAGGTCAAGAAGCCGTCCGAATCCAAGGCGCCATGGGACTATTACAAGCGCCTTGCGACCATCCCCGGAGACCAGGCCTTCCAGCCGATCGCGAGCTCGACCTGCGCCCTCGCGAGACGGTAGCATTGAACCGTGCCGGGGAGTCGCCTCGCGCTCCCCGTTTTGCCTACCCTGAGGCCCCGGGGCTTGAGTAGCGTCCCGCGGCCGCTTCGGCCGGCTGCGGGCCTTCTCGCGCGCTGCAGATCGCGACGAGCGGGCAGCTCCAGGATCACAAGGCAGCGCGGCTTTACTCGTCGCCTGTATCGCGATGCAGCGGCAGGCCATTTGCTCGGGACTTGCCCGCCATCGATGTTCAGCCGTGCTTCTCGAGGAACGCCTTGATTTTCTCTCTGGCGGCCTGGGTGGCGAATCCTCCCCAGTTCACGTCGAAGCCATGGTCGCTGGCCGGGAACAGATAGAGCTCATGCGTCACTCCGGCCCTGCGCAGCGCTTCGTCCAGTCCGCGCTGCTGGCGGACGGGAACGACGCGGTCGCTCTCGCCCTGGAGCGTGATGGTCGGCGGGCTCGACGGACCGATGTGGGTGAGCGGCGAGAGCAGCCGGTAGCGGTCAGGCTGTTCGGGCTGGGCGTGGCCGATGTAGAGCTGCAGCGCCTGCCTGACATAGGCGAGGCTGCCCGAGTCTGACCAGAACAGGGTCAGATCGGCAGGACCGTAGAGATTGATCACCGATCTCACCGGCACGGGCTGACCGAAGCAGGACATGGGAAGCTCGGACGAGGTGGAACCATAGGCCGCCAGCAGAGCCAGGTTGCCGCCGGCGGAATAGCCCATGATGCTGATCCGCCTGAGGTCGAGATTCAGCGTGGCGGCCTGGGAACCGATCCAGGCAAGCGCGCACCTGACGTCACCGATCTCCTCGCGCCACCGGTCGGGCGGCGGCATGCGGTATTCGACATCGAAGACGTCGTAGCCGAGATCATTCAGCCAGGTGTTCCACGCCGGCGATCCGCTGCGGGTTCCGTGGATCCACGCGCCGCCATGAACCTTGAGAATGGCCGGCCGAATCTGGCCGGCCGGTACATTGGTCGCTCGCCAGACGTCAAGAAGCAGCTGATCGCCGTTCGATGCCGTTCCGTAGACGACGGTGCGTTCCGGGCGCGGGCCGCCGACATTGGGATGGGCGGCGTTGGCAAGATAGGCTCCGAGACTCGGCACGGCGCCGATATCGGTCGCGTGCTTCCAGGTGAGGATTGCCGGAACCGCAGCGAGCAGGACGAAGACGAGCGTCGCGCCGGCGCCGAGGCGAAGAGCCCATGCGGCGCCCATGCGCCAGGCGAGAACCGCAACGACGGCCATGACCAGAGCGGGAACGAGCATGTGGAGCGGGAAGAGCAAGGCCACGAAGCCGAGTTTCCCCGGACCGGCGAAGTCGATCGGAATGATCGCGTAGAACAGCGTCACCAGCGCGAGAGCCAGGGTCGTGCCGGCGACGAGCGTGAGAAAGACCACCCAAAGGCGCCTGATCATGACGCACTCCCCGTTCGGTATGCGTGGAAGCCTGCGCATCACGCCGGTTCAGCGCGACGGAAAGCGGATCGCCGTGACGGAATGGCGCGGAAAGACGTGGGACAGTCCACCGGCCGGCATGGCGATCTGCGACGACCTGATCGCCACCCGTTCGGGGTTGGAAGGATTGTTCTCGTCGGTGATGGCGGGGGAGGCGAGGACGGAAACCTCCGCCGAAGTCGCCGACAGGTTTCGCGGCTCGATACGTGTCGCGACGTCGTTGACGGGATCGGCATTGATCACGACGAGCCACACGGTCCCCGCGGCATCCCTGGTGGCATAGGCCTGCACCGCCTCGACCTCGGCGCCGGTCGCGGTCTTCAGCCTGGGGGTGGCTGCCACGGTGACGGTGATCAGTCCGCCGGTCGCCTGGCGCATCAGCTTCATGGCGAGTGCCGGGGGCGTCACGATCGTTCGGGGACCCGGACCGGCGAACAGCGCGAAATCGCCGGAGGTGGAATTTTCCGGGTTCCGCATGGCCTCCTCGGCAGCCTGGACATCGGAGGACTGCACGGCTGCGAGTGCGGGAGGGATCGGTGCCCAGACGAAATCGGTGAGCACCGTGCGGTCGGCGGCGGCGACACCCGCGAGGATGAACTGCCGCAGCGCCAGCGCCGCCATCACCGACTGGCCCTGACTGCGTGCGAAGTGGCGCGCATAGGGCGGAAACGTCCCGAGCATGCCCCATTCCGAGAGCAGCAGTTCGACCTTGCCGGCATTGGCTCCGGCATGACGCTCCACGAGGTGCTGGGTATGGCGGACCTGATCGCCGAGGCCGACCATGCGTGCGGCCATGGCGACGAAGAATTCCTGCACCGTCGGCTGGGTGTCCCTGGCGGGGTTTCCGATCGCGTAGGGGTGCTGCTGCAGGCAGTCATAGGCAAAGCGCTCTCCCATGATCCTCAGGAAGCTCTCGTCGTGGATCGACGAGCAGACCCTGACGGCGGGATTGGCGGCCTTGATGGCGCGGTAGAAGTCGACGAAGCCCTCGTGCGGACCCGAGACATATGTGACGGCGATGGCCGCTCCCTTCGGCGGGATGGCGCCATGCACGCCGTCGCCGAAGGTGATGGCGCCGGTTCGATGGTCGATCGCATAGACCTGCGCATCGGCCGGGGCGGCCGCGAGGTCGGATCGACCGGCCCACGGCCTGCCACCCACCGTCACCGTCTCGCTTCCCGGCGCCACGGGACGATAGCGGGCATAGACGGTCTGGCCGGGAGCGCCTGTCGAGATCGAGGTGGCAGGGCGCCAGTCGGCGTCGGCGACAACGGGTTGGTCGGTGAAGCGGGTCGAACCGCCGAAGGCATATAGGCAGGCGATCTTGTGTTCGGCGCATGCCGGGTTGATGGAAACCGGTTCGCCCTTGATCCAGTAGTTCTGGTCGATCATCGTCTGGACGAAGGGTTCGTACTCGTTGCCGATCTCGGCATAGGCCACCGGAAACGGCTCCGGGTGGCCATTCGCGGCCCGCCGCGCCGCCCAGTCGATACCGTTGACCGGCGGGCTTCCCTGCGGCGCTGTCATATAGGCGACGAAGTCGGCAGCCTCGGCCGCAGTCCCGGTGCCGAAGTTGATCAGCAGATTGCCGGTCGCCCCCGTCTGCCGCAGCAGGGTTCCGTATTCGTCCACCCCGAAGCTGCTGTCGAACGGGACCGGCGCCACCACCAGCCCGCTGATCTGCAGGCCCCGGCGGTCGCGGGGTCCGATGGCCCTCTCCCACCGGAAGAGGTTGCCAAGCAGCCCGGCCGGATAGCGGATCATCGAGATGCCGACATCCTTGATCTGGGCGACAACCGCTGGATAGGTCAGCCCGGTCGCCGGATCGGCGCTGCCGCTGGCATTTTCCACCCAGCGGTGGTTGGCGCCGAACAGCAGCGGGTTGACCGGTCGTCCGACCGAGGCTGCATCGAAGCGGATGACAGGTACCGAAACGGACTGAGATTCGGCTGCCTCAGAACCAGCGAGGAGCAGCGCGCCAGACAGGAAGGCGGAGACAATGGCGGCCCGGCTGCTCATGCCCCCCTCCAACCGGCGTCATCCCGTGCCTGCATGTCCGGGTGCGCCTTAGTGGTATTTAATCACCACTCTCACCAGCCGCCAAGCCGCACGAACACCCAGCGAGCCTGGCGACTTGGGGAGCTGAAGCCGCTTCGAGCGAGGTCGCAAGGAGGCGCCGACAAGGAGCCACGTCCGCCCGCCGGATCGAAACATCTGACGTTGCCCCCAGGCTTTATCCAGCTTTGAGTTCGTTCCGACCGTTGGTTTGAAGCGCTACCCGCCTCTAGGTCAGCGGGCGCGGGAAGTGCCCCTCGCTGACTGCCACCGCCACTGGCTGCCAACAGAAGGTTCCGTGCAGCCCGACATCTCGTTGTGGCAATCGCGCGACGGTCTAGCCGACGACGAACGGCACGTGTCGAGGCGCAATCACGGCTTTCCGTTGCCTCCGAGAGCCTGGTCGCGAACAACATCGTGCCGGCAAGCTACCCTCACCTCACCAGCCCCCAACAAACTGCTTCCAGGGGACCCCCGCGAACCTCAATCGTGACGCGTCAGGCGTCCTCGGTCGCGGCAACTTCGGGCGCAGAGGCTGAGTCGAACATGTGCATCAGGTCCGCCGGCACGGTCAGGCGGATTGAATCGCCCGGCTTCGCATCCGTCCGGCCGCGAACCAGAATGCGAATGAGATGACCGCCCAGCCTCGCCGTGATCTGTGTCTCCGAGCCCGTCGGCTCGACAATCGAGACCGTCGCAGGCCAGCCGTCGGATGCAAGCACGAAATGCTCGGGCCTGACACCGATGGTGACGCGGGAACGATTCTGCGGATCCGGCGCAGGAAGTTGCAGCCGCGTCCCGTCCTTGAGCTCGAGCACGGAGCGATCGACCATCGTGCCGCCCAGGAAGTTCATCGGAGGCGATCCGATAAAGGCCGCGACAAATGCCGTTCTCGGTCGATCGTAGAGCTCCAGCGGCGGCCCCTCCTGTTCGACCACCCCGCCATTCATCACGACAACCCGGTCCGCCAGCGTCATCGCTTCGACCTGGTCGTGCGTCACATAGATCGTCGTGGTGCCCAGCCGCTGATGCAACTCCTTGATCTCGGATCGCATCTGAACACGGAGCTTGGCATCCAGATTGGAAAGCGGCTCATCGAAGAGGAAGACGTTGGGATCGCGGACGATCGCACGGCCCATTGCCACACGCTGCCGCTGACCGCCCGAGAGCGCTCGCGGCTTGCGATCCAGCAGCGCTTCGAGACCCAGGATCCGGCCCGCATTGAGGACGCGAGCCTCGATCTCCGCGCGCGGCACGCGCCGCTGCTTCAGCGCGAAACCCATATTGTCGCGCACGTTCATGTGGGGGTAGAGCGCGTAGTTCTGAAACACCATCGCGATGTCCCGATCTTTCGGCGCGACATCGTTGACCACGCGATCACCGATCATGATCTCACCGCTCGTCACATCCTCGAGCCCCGCGATCATGCGCAGAAGTGTCGATTTCCCGCAGCCTGAAGGTCCGACAAGGGCAACGAACTCGCCGTCCGCGATATGCAGGGAAATGCCGTGAAGCACCTCGACACTGCCATAGGATTTTCGAACGTTGATCAGGTCCACGGTGCTCATTGCGGACGACTCCAGAATGTAAATGTGTGTTCGAGTTACGCAGGTGATCGATGGCGGGTCTTGCGGGGCGCGGTTTTGACCGGCGGGTGCTGTTCTTCACTCGCCTTCGCCCTGTTCAGCTCTCCGATCAGGAAAAGCCCGCCATTGCGTTCATGAAGTTCGGCCGTAGCGGCGGCCGCGCGAAAGTCCCCGTCGCACAAATGCTTCACCAGCTTCCGGTGTTCGCGCACCTGCTCTCGCAGGCGCTCGGCCTTGGGGACGATTCCGTGGCGCAGATAGGATGTCAGGCCCAAGACGCTCTCCATGATGCGGGCGCACCACGGAGAGAACGGCCCGTTGGAGAGAAGCCGGTGAAACTCGTCATTGATTGCAGACATTTTCTGCAGATCGCCCCGCCGCACCGCTTCGCTCATCGCCTGAACATTGTCCTTGAGCTCCTGCAGCATCGCCTCGTCGAAGTGAGGACCGTTCAATTCGATCGCCAGGCCGCTGATCCGGCCGCGAATGGAGGCGATCTCGAGAACCTGCTCGACGGTGATGTCCCGCACGACCGCACCAACGTGGGACGTCATGTCGAGCCAGCCTTCAGCGTGAAGCGCGGTCATCGCTTCCCTGATCGGCGTTTCGCTAATTCCGAGCCTTCGGGACACTTCGCCCAGCTTTACGCGACTGCCCGGTCGCATTTCGCCCGACAGGATCATCTGCTTGATCTGCTGGTGCGCGAGACCTGACTTGGTCAAGTAGGCGGTGGGCGGGCTCATGGGTTCAATCCGGGTTAATCCATCGCAATCCCGTCTAACCCTTCGTGGCGCCGTCCGCGAGGCCTTGAATCAGCCACTTCTGAACCAGCAGGGCAAAGATGACGACGGGAATTACCGTGATCGTGCCGACAGCCGTCAGAGCGGCCCAGTTCGCCCCGTTGACGGTGTCTCCTGCGATGCCCGCAATCGCGACCGGCATCGTCGAAGCAAAACGGTTGGTGAGCACGAGCGCGAAGAGCAGCTCTTCCCAGGCCAGGATCATGCTGAAGATCAGCGTGGACAGGAGGCCCGGCATTGAGATCGGCACGATGATCTTGAAGAACGCGCCGTATCGGGAGCAGCCGTCGATCATGGCCGATTCCTCCAGTTCGCGAGGAAGCGATACGAAGAAGCTGCGCATGAGCCACATCACATAGGGGATGAGGAACGTGCAGTACGCAAGAATGAGCGTGATGTGCTGGTCAGCCAGCCCCATCTTGCGCGCAACAAGGAACATCGGGACCGCCAGAGCAATCGGCGGGACGCCGCGCGAAAGCAGGATCAGTAGCCCGAACGTATGAGCGCCTCTCAGCTTAATTCGGGCGAGAGCATAGCCTGACATCGCGCCGACAATGATCGAGAGAACCCCCGCGCCAACAGCGACAATGACCGTGTTGATCAGCCGTCGAACGATATCGGCCCGCTGCAAATACTCGGCATAGGTCGAGAACGTGGGAGTGAAGAACAGCTTCGGCGGCGTCGTGAAGATATCGACCTGCTGCTTGAAAGAGGTCATCACCATCCAGAAGACCGGAAACAGGAAGAGCAGGCTGACGGCCACGCCCGCAACGATGCGGACATGGCGCCCGCCGAGCTTGCGACGCGCCTGACGCTCCGGCTGGACGGCAACTTGGACCATGGTCAATACAGTTCCTCCAGCTTGCGGCTGCCGCGCAGAAACAGCCCGGTCAGGATCATCGTCAAAACCAGAACGATCATGACCATCGCCGCGGATTCAGCGAAGTGAAACGAGCGGAATGCTTCTTCGTAGATGAAGAGATTGATGACGCTGGTTGCTTTCCCGGGACCGCCGAAAGTCGAAGCAAGCACAATGTCGAACAGTTTGACTGCGCCGAGCCACCGGATCACGAAAGTGGCAGCGATGATCGGCACCAGAAGCGGCAGGGCGACGGACCAGAGCGTCGCCCACCAGCTTGCGCCATCGATCTTGGCCGCCTCGAAGACATCGCGCGGCAGGGCAAGCAGCGCTGCCGTGGCAATCAGCACGATGAAGGGTGTCCAGCGCCAGGTATCGATGATGATGATCGTGGCCATCGCCAGCTGCGGGTCGCCGAACCAGTCGAACGGGCCGATGCCGACGAGACCGAGAAGGAAATTCATCGTCCCCCAAAGCGGGTCGAGGATCATGCGCCAGACCCCGCCGGCAACCACGGGAGCCACGACCATCGGAATGATGAAGAGCGCGCGCAGCAGGCCGCGCCCGCCCCACTCCGCGTTGATGAGAAAGGCGATGCCGAAGCCGAGCGCGACCTGTAACGGCAGAGCAATGATCAGATAGATCAACGTGACGCGCAGCGACTCCCAGAACCGGTAGTCGTTGATGACGGTTTCATAGTTCTCCCATCCGACCCACTCACCCGCGCCGAAGATCGACATGTCGAAATAGGAAAAGCTGATCTGCAGCGTGTAGAACAAGGGATAGGCGAGAACGGCTGTCAGCAGCACGATGGTCGGCAGCATGAACGACCAGCGGACAAGAAGATCCTTCCACTTGCCGTGGTTGCGTCGCCTGGCCAAAGCGGCATCCGTCATGACGCCCTCCCATCATCAGCGTCCCGATAGATTTTTCCGCGCGCCCGCACAGGATCGAGAAGCGACCAGTCGCCCTCCTCGATCTCATAGCCCTTGGGAAAGGGCGGTCGCGGCTCCATCCCGATGATCAGCAGGACCCGGTCATCACGGTAGTAACATTGCGCGATCACCAGCTCGAGAACCCCTGCAAGGGCCGGATTCTCGGCCCGGAAAGTCGCAAGCACCGACCCGTGCTCGGCGCTTCGCAGGGCATCCAGATTGCCGCCGGCGGCGGAATGGAGCGCGTCCAGGACGCCTACCAGCGCAGCCGTGTCGCGTCCTGCGGATGCCAGGATATCGCCGATGATGGCGGGATCGTCAGCACCCGGCAGGCCTGACTCCCGGCACGGCGGAATCATCGCCGCGGCGATTGCACGCAATGTCTCCCGCTGAACATCATCGAAGGCGCTGGCAGTTACCTTGGTCATGACCACTCAGTCGAACAGGTTATGAAGTCGCGCCTTGATCTGATCGGCGACATAGAGGGCGATTGCCTGGATGGTCGAGGTCGGATTGACCCCTCCGGCAGTCACGAAAACGCTGCCGTCCACGATGAACAGGTTGCGAACGTCGTGGCTGCGCCCCCAGTCGTTGACGACCGAGCGCTGCGGGTCGAGCCCCATCCGCGCCGTGCCAAGCAGATGCCAACCCGCGGAAGGCATCGGCGACTTCACGGTGATCTCGCGCGCGCCGGCCGTCTTGAGGATTTCAGTCGCGCGGGCGATCGAATGGTCCAGCATCTTCTGGGAGTTTTCCCCGAGCCGATACGTGATCTTCGGCGCGGGGATGCCGTCTGAATCGGTGAGCTGGGGATCAAGCGTGACCCGATTGATTTCCTCGGGAAGATCCTCGCAGATCGAAACCATGCCGGCGCTGTGCTCGAACAACCGCCGAAACCCCGCGTGATGTCCCTCACCCCACGGAATCAACCCGTCCGCCATCCCGGCGGTCGCAGTCGAAACAGGACCCAGTCCGCGTGAGAACTGGTAGCAATAGCCGCGCACGAAGCCCCGCGAGGCATCGGTCTCGTAGAACTCCATGCTCCACGCGCCAATTCTCGGGCCCCGATAGGCATCGAGCTTCCGATCGAAATAGCCCCTGATCTGCCCATAGGGGTGGAACATCAGGTTCTTGCCGACGAGCCCGCTCGAGTTCGCCAGCCCCTCTGGAAACTGTTCCGAAGCGGAGTTCAGCAGCAGCCTCGGCGTGCCCACGCCATTGCAGGCAACAATGACGATCGCCGCCGGCTGAAAGCGCTCGACGCCGTCTGGATCGACGTAATGGGCGCCCGTCGCCATCCGGTCGGAATCGGTCTCGATCCGGCGCACGCGGCACCGCGTCCGCAACTCGACGCGCGCGCGAATGGCCTTCGGCCAGTACGAACCGTCGGTGCTGGATTTGGCACCCTGCGCACAACCATGAAGGCAATGCCCGAGATTGATGCAGGGTGCGCGATCATCATAGGTCTGCGTGTTGATGGCCGCATCGGATGGCCACCAGTGCCAGCCCAGCGTGTTCATCGCTCCACCCAACATGGCACCTGTGCGCCCCAGCGGCAGCGGCGGCATCTGCACCGATTTGGGCGGGTAGGCCGGATCACCCTCAAGTCCGGCAACACCCGTCATCTCGTCGTTCTGGGCGTAGTAGGGCTCCAGCGTCTCGTAGCTGATCGGCCAGTCGTCGGCGACACCATCGAGAGAACGCACCCGGAAGTCGGAAGGATGAAGGCGGGGGAAGTGCCCCGCATAGAGTATCGTTCCGCCGCCGACACCATTGAAGTTGGCGATCTTGATAGGGCTCTCGTCTTCGTTGATCGGATAGTCCTCTGGCAGTCCGCGGCGATTGGGGCTCACCGAGAAATCGCCGTACTGCCGGGCCTCCCAGTCGCGGCCCGTCGTCGGAAATTCCGTCGGCTTGACCCAGTCACCTTGCTCGAGACAGAGAATCCTCATTCTGGTGTCGGCAAGACTCCAGGCAACGGCGGCGCCCGAAGCGCCGCCGCCAATGATGAGAACGTCCACGGGATCGTTGGCGGTACCCGTCATTGCGCTCAGATTCCCCTCGTCTCTCGACCGACTCAGGAGCCCAGTCGCGCGACGGCGATCTGCTGGACAAAGCCCGCGTTCACGGGCGGGTGGGCAAGCAGAGCCTCCTCGATCGGTTCGGTGCCCCAGCCCGGGCGATCCGGAATCACGAGATGACCGTCGACGAATTCAGGAACATGGGTGAACAGCTCATGATCCCACGCAACCCGATCGATATCGGTTTCCATGATCCGCAGATTGGGAACGGCCGCGCAGAAATGCGCATTCATCATCGTGCAGAGATGGCCATAGAAATTGTGGCAGGCCACGTTGGTTTCATAGGCTTCTGCCGCGGCAGCGATCTTCATGGACTGCCACACGCCGTTCCAGGGCGTATCGACGATGGCGACGTCGACGGACTGCGCACGGAAGTAGGGCAGGAACTGCTGCAGGCCGATCAGAGTCTCGCAGGATGCGATCGGATGAGCGCTCTTCGAGCGGATCAGCGCAAGCGCCTCGGGATCCAGCGTGTCGAGCTCGACCCAGAAAATGTCGAGATCGTTGATCTCGCGCAGGATCTCGATATAGCCCTCGGTCCGCGCGTTGAAGTTCAGATCGAGCAGGATGTCGATGTCCGGACCGGCCTCTTCGCGGATCACCTCCAGGTGGCGCCGCAGGTTCTTCCGCAGTCGGCGCTCGACATTCCGCCCACCCTCGAACGGCCTTCCGAAACCAGGCGCCCAGCCGGAGATCCGATCGTTTTCGTCGTAGTTGAAGATGTTCGTCTTGAGACCGGTGAAGCCCCGCTCACCGACTTCGCGAGAGATCTGGCGAACACCACTGATGTCGAAGATCGGCGGCGAAAAATGCTCGGTCCGCGCGCGGTACGAGACGAAATGAGACCAGTAGACCCGAACCCTGTCGCGGATCTTGCCACCAAGCAGCGCATAGCAGGGAACGCCGAGAGCCTTCGCCTTGATGTCAAGCAATGCGTTCTCGATTGCACCAAGCGCCTGCCCGACAACGCCGCCCGATCCCGGCCTGGTGACATTGCGGAGATCCTCGCGGATCAGCTCATGATGCATCGCGTCCTGGCCAATAAGACGGTGCTTGAGCTGATTGATCGCGGCCTCCACGCCCGGCGATCCGAAGTTCTGATCGAACTCGCTCCAACCGACGATCCCATCTTGCGTGGTGATCTTCAGGAAGAAGTAATTCCGCCAGGAATTGCTGCAGGAAAGGGTCTTGACCTCTTTGATGAGGGCCTTCGTCGTCATGACATTCTCAATCTTGGTTTGAGACTGATGGGGCTGCAGCCGAGGCGAGCAGTAAGGTGACGGAACGCATGGCTCGCCCTGCCGGGGGCAGGAAAGCCAGAGCTGCAAGACTCGCCCGCGGGCTCCGCATGTCCACGGGCGAGGTCGTGCGGGGACTACCGGAGTATCCGGCTGATGCGCCGCGCGGCTAGATCGAGCGCCGCCTTGGGAGTGACCTGCCCGGCAAGAGCCCGGGCAATTTCATCCGCAAGAATCTGCTGCGTCGCGTCGGAGCGGGGGCTCCTGATGCGCCACATCTTTCCATTCGCGGCAACATCGTAGGCCTGCTGAAGCGCGATGTAGACGGGCTTCATCCACTCCTCGCTTGGCTGGGTCAGCGTCGACTTGCGAGCCGGGAACGAGCCTGCCAGCGCGGCATTGACGGCCTCGCCCTTTTTCGAAGTCAGCCACTCCACGAAAGCCCAGGACGCCTTCATCTTCCGCGTCTTGGCGCTGATGCCGGCTGTCCAGATGCCGCGATGCGTGCCCGGTCCCGCCGTGCCGACCGGCATCACCTGCATCCCCAGTTCCTTCAGGGTCAGGGTGGATGCCCGCGTATCGATACCGGAAGCCTTGTAGACGCTACCCCACATGAACATGGTGGCAACGGCGCCCTGGCGGAACGTCTGAAGCGATTCCTGGAGCCCATGCCCGAGGGAACCGGGCGGAGCGTAGTCCAGCAGCTTCCGGTGCATTTCGAGCGCGGCCACACCGATCTCGTTGTTGAAGATGGGGCTACCCTTGTCGTCCAGCAGCGCGCCGCCGTTGGAGTTCATGATGGCCTGCCAAATCGTCGGCGTGAGCTGATCGCGAACGAAGAATGTATCGACTGCCCACGCATCGATGGTGCCGTCGCCATTCATGTCCTGAACCAGCTTGGGAGCCTGTTCGAAATACTGCTTCCAGGTGAGCCCCGGCGTCGGCTCGGGAAGTCCCGCCTTCTGATAGTGGGCCCGATTGTAGAACATCATCAACATGTTCGAGCGGACCGGGATGCTGTACTGCTTGCCGCTCCACTCGCCCGATGCAAGCGGCGCCGGATTGAAGTCGGCCCAGTCGTAGTCCGCCGACGTGATCGGCGCGACCTTCGGGCCCTTCAGGTCGACCAGTGCACCCAGCTGCGCCAGCTGCGGCGTCCAGGGGTCGTCGATGACCAGAACGTCGTACTCGGGGTTCGTGCTGGTCGCCTCGAGCATCAGCTTCGCGAGGTGCTCGTTGTAGGGCACGCCGTCGATGGTGACGCGAATGTTCGGGTAGACCTTGTTGAACTCGGGCACGAGCACGGTCTGCCATGTGTGCGAGAACGCACTGTTGGCGATGACGCGGAGCTCGACAGGCGCCCCGCTCGCCCCCAGCCCACTGTCCGCCTGTGCCCCGTCCACGCCCAGCGCCATCGCCGTCAAGGCGGTGGCCGCTCCGCCCAGCACCTTACGCCGGGACGGGCCAACCCCATTCTTGCAATTCATCTCCACGCTTCCTCCATGCGATGACTTAACGACCGTCATTTTCCTGTATCTGATTTTATATATAATATGTTGTCAAGAAACCCACCGGCGCAGGAGACCCGTCCTATCGACAGGGCTGATCGCCGAGCCCGGACTGGCAAATGTGTGATGGCGCCACTGCCACGCGATCAGAGGACCGCCAGGCACCCAAAACGGCTGAGCAAAGTGGTGTGTGAGCAGGGCGCCTTGCCCGGGTCGTCGTTGTCGCCTTCGCCGTCGTCTTGCCCGGCGCCAGCGGTCACGATCAAAGCCACCTAGCCAATCATCCCGACCTCAAGCCGGTCCGAGCCGTCCGGCGCTTCATCATGCCGGACCGCACTCCCTCGCGTTCAGACGGGGCTCATCATGACCATCGTCGGTGACGGCTTCTCCAACTACAGCGTCATGCTCGCCCGCCGTACCGCACTTGCGGCCGCGCTTCGACCCGGCAACAAGATCGCACCGTTCACGCCCCTTGCCGCAACCGGCGTCGCTACGGTCAATGTCGAGTTCGATGATGCCTGCGAAAGCGGTCAGATCCAGGCGATCATCGCCGACTTTCGTCTCCGGGCCCTTCGTCACCACGCCGAGCGCATCTTCGGCGTCACCATCGCGAACGGCGCCAGCCCGGTGCGGCTCATCGGCGAGCAGCACTGCCTGGTGGATCTTTGCTTCATCCCCTCGTTCGCCGATTGGGTCCGCGGGATTAGGCCGGAGCCGTGGGCGGGACGAATTGGGATTGGCGGTTGGCGACGAAGCCGATGCTGAGTTCGCGCCGCCATTGCGGACATTTGTCTCAGCGCCATATCCGGACATTCTCCATGAACAAGGGGCGGAAGTCCCAACGTGGCGTCAATTCAGCGGCGCGGTATGAGCCGATCAAGAGGTCGGCTTCTCGCGACCTGGACCGAACCGCGAACCGGTCGAGGCTCGGACCCATGATCTTCACAACTCACCGGATTTTGCCGATGAGACCTCCGCCGCGGTCAGAAATCAGCCCCCCACGATTGTTGCTGATCAGACCACCGCCCTGGTCGGAAATAAACCGATTGCCGGTCGTTGGCTGAACGATGCGGGGAGGCGGCTGGGGCTGCGCAATCCGCGGTTGGACCACCGGCGCGCTCACTCGCGGCGCCTGATAGCCGGGAGCGCCGGGCATCCTGCGGGGATTGTTGTCCCACGGAGCGCATCCCGAGACAAAGACGTTTACGTACCCACCGCATCCTGCGGCATGGGCCGGAGCGATGGTGAGGGCGCCACCTGCAACCAATGCCGTGGCTACAAGACCGAGCATCGTCTTCATCGTCGGCTCCATTTCGACCGAGAGCAGCATATTCGCCGGAGCGCCTGGGACAGGCGCTGCACCATCAGCCGTTCCGCAGCCTTCAGGGATGCACGACGTCGATCTCGTAGAAGGCGCGAAGGTTGCGAAGCGTCGGATCGCGTGTCGCGTTGTCCTGGCTCGGCAGCACCGGCAGGATGAAGTACGAGAGACGGGACGCGCCCCTGACATTGGCGATGGTCCGGGCTGTGGCCGCGAGGGCGGAGTTCACGCAAGTGCCCTGCAAGGTCCGGCCCTCCGGGCAGGCAACCTGCGCAGCCGCGGGAGCGATTGTCAGGACCAGGCCGATTGCGGCAATGACGTTACGCATTGGGGACCTCAGAAGGTGATGTTGCCGCCGAGGGACAGCGTCCATCCGGTGAAGGAGAGCGCGGGGATGGCCGTCCCTGGAATCACGCCGCCGAAATCGATGTCGGGCCGGCTCGCCTGACTCACCCAGAAGTGCTCGACCCGTGCGGTAATGGCGGAGTTCGGCGCCACCTGGTAGCGCGCGGAGCCGCCGAGTCCCCATTTCGTTTTCGCCGGGATGAACTGAAAGGCCGTCGGGATGTAGGCGTTGGAGTCCCGGTGGAACCAGCTGCCGTAGACGCCGAGAGTCCAGTCCTGTGTCACGCGCCAGGCGTGGTCGAGGCGGAGGCGGATCGCATTGCTGTTGGAGTTGAAGGCCTCGCGCTGGAACTGGTTCACGGCGAGTATGAAATTCGCGTTCGACCGCGTGTGGTTGTAGGCCGCAGTGAACGTCGTCTGATGTTCAGGGGTCCAGGTATAGGCGGCCGTGCCGGTCAGGGCGAACGAGTCGCCCTGGATGACGGCGAGACCGCCGTCGATCCGCGTAGCGCTCGTATAGGTGTATGTCGCCGCAGCCCGTAGCAGCAGAGCGCCCATGATATGCGCGAGCTGCACGGTTCCCGACGTCGATGCGCCGGGCTGAATGCGCGTGTCAGGCCCGCCAAAGATGTCGGTGGGATCACGCGTGTAGGGGCCGCGATGCGTGTGGCTGACACTGACCGTCGCCAACGAGTTCTGGCCGATCGGAATGTTGGCGCCGAGCGTGCCGCCGACATTGAAGCCTTCGCCAAACGTCGGCACTTCCACCAGATCCGGGTCCATGCGGGCGAAGGCCGACGTTCCGTTCAGATAGGCGCGTCCCGTTGGGAGATTGGCGTTCAAGGTGAAGAAGGGCTGGACGCCCGGCGTGCCCATCCACGTGACGGTTCCTGAAACGACTGTGTCTGTCAGCGTCTGAATGCTGCCAGCGAGGCCGCCGCCCGCGTTCTGGCGGGAATCGACGAAGCCAGTCCGCGCGAGCAGTTCGAGCTTGAGGTCAGGAGCGACGAGGCCCGTCGCAGCGAGAGCCATAGGCATGTGGAACTGCGAGCCCCGGGCTGGCGCGCCGGGGGCATAGCTGTTGGGAAAGCCTCTGGGTCCAGACCAGGCCGTGTAGCGGGCCTCGGTGTCAAACGTCAGCGTCCATCCCGAAGATACCTGCACGACCGAACCGACCGGCGGCGCGGAGACATCCGCCCCGACAGCCGGGCTCGCGATAGCGGCAAGGCCCATGACCGCGATGTAGCGCTTCAAACCCATGACTTCCCCACGACTGCGTTCAGGCACTGCACCGGCCGTTCCGGCCGTTCTCGGTCAGTCTGCGCGCCGGACCTTGCCCCGGAAGAGGTCGACTCCCGGGGCACGTGTCTTAGCGACGGCGCATTGTGCTGCCGTCATTGCCGATGAGACTGGCGCCGTCGTTGCCGACCAGACCCGCGCGGCTGTTCCTCAGGACGGCACCGTTGTCACTGATCAGCCCGCCGCGATTGTTGCTGATCAACGAATTCCTGACCGGCGGCTGGACCACGATCGGCCTCGGCTGGGAGATGACAGTCGGGCGGCGCGACTGCGGCGCGACATAGCCGGGAGTGCCCGGCATGCGCCGGGGATTGTTGTCCCAGGGCGCGCAGCCGGACACGAAGACGTTCACGTAGCCGCCGCAGCCCGCGGCCTGAGCATCCTGCACGGGCAACAGGGCGCACCCAGTCAGGAGCGCGGCGGTGAAGATAGGCAATCCTCTCATCGCGAGACCTCCTACCGACGTACGCCGATGCCGTTATCGGAGATCAAACCCCCGCGGCTGTTGCTGATCAGGCCGGTGCGGTTGTTGCTGATCAGGCCGCCGCCCTGGTCGGATATGAATCTGTTGCCGGTGGTCGGCTGAACGATGCGCGGCGCTGGCTGGGGCTGCACAATCCGGGGCCGGACCACCGGGCACTCAGCCGGGGCGCCTGATAACCAGGGGTGCCGGGCATCCTGCGGGGGTTGTTGTCCCAGGGCGCGCAGCCGGAAACGAACACGTTTACATAGCCGCCGCATCCTGCAGCCGATGCCGATTGAGGCATCAGGAAGGTCAGCGCGACTGCCGACAAAATGAACGACACCCTGGTTGTTGTCATGTTGCTCCCCAATGACTGTGGCCAGCCCTCAACGATCGACCGGACTTCAGTGGCTCATTCGCTTCCTTAGGAAACGAGCCGTGACGTCGCATGCCGACGATTGGTGTTGATCGCCGCTAGCTGCGTTCGCTCGAATTCGGCTCCTGCCCAGATCGGGCTGGAGCAGCATATTGATAGCTCACTGAGCTATGTCATGCAAGCGCATCTGCGAGTTGCCGGAATGGGCTGCCCGACGGCCGTCGCGCCGCAATCTTCGTTGGCCGAGCCGGGCATGCCGTCATACGGAGACGGGAGCCGCCGTGCGGCCCGCGCGGCATCTGTCTGGGCTTTGCGCGCGTTTCCATTCGGTCGGCTCACTCTCTTACCCGGCGTCGGCGCGGAGCATAGAATCGGGGTGCGGTTTCCATCGCGGCGCCGCAAAACGAACCGCGGCGCAGCGCGACCCGCTCTGCGACTTGCGCGGACCAGGCCAACGTGGGATGTCGGGTTGGAACTGCATCCTGTTACCCTGAACAGGCCCTGAGCGGCGCTCGTTCTTTGCCGGGGAACATTTGATGCTGCGATCCGGCGTCACATAGTGCTGCAGGTCGAACGTCAGGCCAGTCGATGACGACAAAGACCATTCAGACTGCCGTGCTGGCCCGGCTCGTGGAGCAAACGAGCCGCGCGATCCATTCCCGAGGCCACAGCCACGGACTGTTCCCAGCGCAGTGGACCGCCCTTCGTTACTTCGCTGGCGCTGACCCCTCGCTTTGCAGCTCCAGTGCCCTGGCGGCCTACCAGGGCATGGCGTTCGGGCCGGTGTCGCGCACGGTCCGAACCCTGATCGCCAAGGGACTGGTGCGAAAGGTTGGCGTTGCCACGCCTGGCCGCTTTGAGCTTGTCGCGCTTACCCAGACCGGGCGAGCCCTGCTCGCCAGCGATCCGATGACAGAGGTTGTCGAGGCGATTGAAGGGCTGTCGGCGCCGGACAGGCACTCGCTCGCCGTGGCGCTCGAGGCGATCGTGTTCCGGCTTCAGGATGCCGACGGCGATGATGGCCTCACACCCGAGGCGTGAGGCCCTCGACGAGAGCAACAAGACGCCGGTCGTCGAACGGCTTCAAGAGGACATGTTCGGCGCCCCATACCTCGGCCAGTGAACCTGCAAGTTCGATGGAGAGTTTGGGTCCCCCACCGGTAATGGCAATTACGCGCGGCCCGCCGGATTGGTCGCGCAACTGCTTTATCAGCCGCAGGCCGTCGCCATCGGGCATCCACAGATCGGTGACGACGACGTCAAAGGCTTCGGACTCGATTCGCGACAGCGCCTGTTTTCCGCTCGACGCCAGCGACACGGCATGGCCCGCTGCTTCAAGTGCGGTGCTGATGGAAACCTGAACGGCCGGCACGTCGTCAACCACGAGAATCTTCACGCAAGTCCCCCTCGTGCAATGCCAGTTGTTCCACCGCCGCCAGCGATACGGTCACGCGCGTGCCTTTGCCCAAGACCGATGTGATCTTGAGCTCGGCGCCCCATTTCGACGCTAACCCCTGCACGATCGAAAGGCCAAGCCCCGTGCCTTCGCCCTGCGGCTTCGTCGTAAAGAACGGCTCGGAGGCCCTGCGAAGAGTTGCCTCGTCCATGCCGACGCCGTCATCGACCACCGTCAGCTCGAACAAGCCACCCTGAGCGCCCTGGACGAGGCGATAGCTGAGGCTCACCGCGCCACCACTCGTGGCGTAAAGAGCGTTGGTCACCAGATTGGCGACGACCTGGAATGCTTCCGCGACTGGAACTATCGGGCCGCGCTCTGTTTCGAGGTGCGTTTCGAAGTGCGCCGATGCGGGCACGAGCGCGCGCAGTTCCTCCGCAATCTCGGCGAGAGCCGCGCCGAGCGGCGCGCGCCTGCCGTCATTGGGAATGGGCCGCACAGACGACAGGAGCGCCGCCACGATTTCGGCTGCGCGCATGCCGGACGCGTGCACGATCTCCAGCCATCGACGCCGCCCGTCACTCTCCTCCAGGCTTTCGCCGGCAAGGCGGCTCAGGTTGATCATCGGGTGCAAGAGGTTGTTGATCTCATGGGCAACGCCACCCGCCATCTGCCCGATCGCCGCCAAGCGACGCTGCCGGTTGGTGCGCTCTGTTTCCATCACCTCGTCGGACACGTCCGATACGATGCCTCGCCATCCACCTTCGGCGATCGGCACCGCCGACAGGCGCAGATGCCGGAGACCGCGGTCGGCGTCTTCGCGCAGCACAGGTGCTCGCGACAGGCCTGCTCCGGGTTCGAGACGCGCACCTCCGTCGTGCTCCAATACCGATTGGATGGCGAGGCCCACCGCGAGCCCGGCCGTCGCGCAGGCCGGCCCGGACGCGAAAACGATCCGACCCGATGGATCGGTTTCCCAAAAGCTGTCGGAGGCGCTTTCCGCGAAGGCTTTCAAGCGCTCCGCGTTTTCCGAAACGGCAAGAGTGAGGGCGTTTTCGCGCCTGCGGATATCACTCGCGGCGGCGATTCCGGCCAGCAGCAGCGACGCGGCAAAAGCCGGATAGAACAGGTTGATCAGAACGGGATTGAAACCGTCGTGGGGGACAAGGTCAGGTATCAGCCGCGCGATCCCCGTCGCTTGTGCCGGCACCCAGCACAGGATGAAGAGCAACGCGGTCCGCGGCTGCCTGATCAGCGTTGCGAGCACCAGTCCCAGAATCGCGGCAATGGTTGCCAGCCCGATGAGGGGGCTGAGACGGCGGAGGATGAGAAAGCCAGTCGCCGTCGCGATTGCCGCAGCGACCGTCAGGGCGGCCAGGACCCAGACGGACGCACCCAGAATGCGCGCCAGCCGCGGAAACTCAGCCTTCGTGTGAAGCACATTCAGCGCATAGAACAGCGACGCCGTGTAGATGACGAACGTCGCGGTGATGGAGATGATCCGCGACAGATCGGCCGCGCCGGGAAGGAGGTAGGTCTCGAGGAACGCCTGATCGCCGAGAATGTGGAAAATGAAACTGAGAGCAAGGATCGCGAGGGCTCCCATCGCGGCATCCCGGCTCCCGATGGCGGCCGAGGCGAGATACACGAACAGCGCCGCCAGAACACCGAGCACCAGTCCGAAGAACATCATCTCAGCCGCATAGGCGCCGAGATAGCTCGCCTCGTTCTGCACCCAGACCGAAGCCCGCATCGACGACGGCGTATGGAAGCGGATGAGCACCGTCTCCCCGCGCGCGCTTTCCGGCAGTGTGACAGTCGGATACCGCGTAGCCAGCCGCGCCGCTTCCGGCACGACGCCCAGACGCCATCTGCGGACGTCCCATCCGCCGCCATGCGCGCGATAGAGATCGAGCGTGCGAATGCGCGATTCGCGGACCGTCAGAACGACCAGGCCGCCGTCGGTCGCAAGGTCCCGCGGTATGACGAGGCGCAACCAAATCGCAGCATGCGGGCCGTTGGCTGCCCCGTAATTTGCCGCCCTGCGCCCATCCGCGGGGGCAAAGCGCGCCGCTCCCTCCGGACCCACAACGTCCGCAATGGTCCATCGCCCTGATCGATCGACGACGGAGTCGGCGTGAGCGCCGACGAAGATTCCGGACTTTGCCCGCGCTGTGCCGAAACCGACCAATACCGCCACGATCGCCATAGCAGCGACAACGGCAGCCATAAGTCCGTGCGCGCAGCGTCGGAGCGTCATGCCATAGCCATAGCGTCGTCTATGGCGCGAATCCACCGCCGATTGCTCCGTGAGCTACCCGCTACGAGGATCGACGTGGTGCGGTCGAACGATCCGCTCGGCACGGCCCTTAGCCGTACAGATGCCGGATGGATCAGGGCCGCGGCCTGCTCGCGCAGAAGCGTTCATGGACATCCAGCAGCGACTCGATGATCGGGTGCTCGCTCGCCGACGGCGGCATCTCGCCATCCTGAACCTCAAGCGCGTCGACGATGGGCGGGTTGCGTGCAACGAGCGTAGAGACGCGCTCGCCGTAACGCCCGGCCCGAAGCCGGAAATGAAGCCCGTCGCGCGTCACGAGACTGCTCAGGCGATCGAGATCGATCCGCTCCTCCGAGATGAGGCGTCGGGGTGGACCGTCCTCGAAGACACGAACGGAAATAGCGGAACAGGACGGCGCCTCGACAACGTATTCTCCGGGTTTGCCGGTGAGCGGCAGTTCGTTCGTGCGATGTATCGCGCGGCCGGGTGAAGGCTGAGCGGTGCTGGCCGCGCTATATTGGTTGGTCTCGCCTCCATACATCTGCTGCACGATCATCGCCTCAGCAAGCGACCGCGCCTCGGGATAGAGCGGAAGGCCGAACCCGGCAGCCACTTTGTTGAAGCGCTCCCGGACCCGTGCGGCATGCGTCAACGAGGTCCCGACCGACACCATCTGGAGTCTGTCCGCGTCCTGGAGGAACATCAGCCAGTAATAGAGGCCGCCCGACGGCATGGCGGGGCAGTCGATCCCCCAGATGCCGAGCGTCAGCTGACCCTCGGTCTTCTCTGCAAGAGGTCGCCATGTCCCGCAATGCGCGCGGAAATCCCGGGCGAACATATCCGCAGCCGACGGAATCCCCGGAGCCGGGGTAAGCTCCGTCGCGGAGATGATGACGAACGGAAGGCTCGGCTGATTGAACCGGACAGCAAATGTCGCGGGGCGCCGCTGGACAGGCTCGATGCTGACCATGCCATCCAGCGCCTCCGCAAGCATGACGCGCAACCAGCCGGCAAGGTTGGTTCCGCTCGGCAATGGGGCCAGTTTGGTTGGTGTTTGAGCAATGGCGCCGCAGGTAAGGATCAGCGAAAAGGCCACGCCGAACAGGCCGTGCTTTGAGAAGGCGCCTGCCGACCGCAGCGGCCACCACTCCCCGACACCGGCTTTGGCGATGCCGGTCACGATGCCGCGGGCCGGACCTCTAACGAGCCACGACGAGATCTGCCCCGCAATGCTCCGCTCAATCATCATCGGCGCATCGTGCCGCCGGCATTGCCGACAAGGCCGCCACCATGATCGGACACGATGCCCGAGCGATTCCGAAGGCCGGCGCTGTCATTGCCGATCAATCCGGGATTGCGGGTGCCGGGGCCCAGCAAGCCGCTCGTGGGTTGAGTGACGATGCGCGGCGCCGCAACGATACGCTGCTGCTGCGACGCGATTGCTCGAGGCGCCACGTAGCCGGGAGTTCCCGGCATGCGCCGGGGATTGTTGTCCCATGGCGCACAACCGGACACGAAGACGTTCACGTAGCCTCCGCACCCAGCCGCGCTCACCGGCTCAGCAGAGATTGGGACAGCGATGACGACGGTCACACCCGCCGCGACAACCAACGCCTTCATCTTCGTTCTCCATGCGTAGCTCAGTGAGCTACAATTTACTTGACCTTACGGAAGAGCGTCAAGTACCGACCTAAGGGCGGGTGGCCGGTGCCGTCGCGGCGACGAGCAGCTTCTAGCGATGGCCATCAGCGGGCTGCGATGGTGGTGATCGGTACACTCGACAGGCGGCTGGGCCTCGACCGACCCATGCCGTCTACCGCGTCAACACACAGCCCCTAGTCGCTCGCTCGATGACTGCTTCCGTGAAGGCTACCGCATGCGCGACCGCAACTGCCTCAAAGTGCGGTCCGGAGCATTCCGAGCACGGCCGTGAGGCCCAACGGTGCCCAAGTCGAGCGCGACGTTCGGCTTCGCGCCCGCATTCCGGACATTGGCTCTTTGTCGGGAAGCGGGCATTCCGCAAGGCGGACCGTAGCCGATCAAGAACTGGCCGTTGGCAGTCACTGCGAACGCGAGATTGTCGATGTCGCCGAGGTAGCGCTGACTGCGTCGATATGATCACATGACACCGTTCGCAGAACTGCCCGCGACCAGCGGCGCACGCAATTTCTCATTCTGGAGAGTTTCCCATGATCATCGACCGGCGACAGCTTGCGTTGCTGACAGGAGCTTCAGGTCTTGCGGCATTGCTCACGCCTGGCAGTGCTGTTGCCCAGGCGAAGCAATTTTTTCGGATCGGCACTGGCGGTACCGCCGGAACATATTATCCGGTTGGCGGACTCATCGCGAATGCCATTTCCACCACGATGATCGATGCGTCTGCGGTTGCCACGAACGGTTCCGTCGCCAATGTGAACGGCATCGTCGGCGGCGCCATGGAATCGGGTTTTAGCCAATCAGATGTTGCTTCCTGGGCGCATTCTGGCACCGGCGTCTATCAAGGCCGTCCAAAAGTAGAAGTGCTGCGTGCCATAGCAAACCTCTATCCCGAATCGCTGCACGTCGTGGTCAAGAAGGGCCTGAACATCCGCTCGGTATCCGACCTCAAGGGCAAGCGGATTTCGATCGACGAACCGGGCTCGGGTTCCATCATCAATGCTAAGGCGATCCTCGCCGGGTATGGCATTCGCGATGGCGACTATCGCGCCGAAAATTTGAAGCCCGGCCCCTCTGCCGAGAAGCTGAAGGATGGCGGCCTAGACGCGTTCTTCATGACGACTGGCTGGCCGACCGCCGCCCTCACCGAGCTTGCTACGACGACCGGCATCGAGTTGCTGCCGATCGACGGCGAACCTGCCAAGAAGATCATGGCCGAGTTCAAGTTCTTCGCCGAGGACGAGATCCCAGACGGCGCCTACAAGGACGTCAAGGGCGTCAAGACCCTGGCTGTCGGCGCGCAATGGGTGACTTCGACCAGGATGAGTGCGGACCTTGTCTATGAGGTCACTAAGGCGCTGTGGAGCGACAAAACCCGCGCTCTCCTCGATGCCGGCCATGCCAAGGGCAAGGCCATCCGCAAAGAAACTGCACTACAGGGCGTTGGCATTCCGCTTCATGAGGGCGCGGAGCGCTACTACAAAGAGGCTGGCCTCCTGCGCTGAAGCTAGGCGCATTGCTATACTGACCTCCAAGGGCCGCGCGACCAAGGCGCGGCCTTCTCATTCGGGGCGGCTATCCTGCCCGATCATCCGAGGCGGCGATGAAGACCGAAGCGCTGGACCCGAACGCCATCCAGAAACTGGAGGAAGAGTTTGACTCGGAAGTGCGGTTCCGGCCGCTCATTCCATCCACGGCCTGGCTCGTCGCCGGCCTGCTCTTCGCACTTTCGATCTTTCACTACTATACCGCCGGCTTTGGCCTGCTGCGCGAGGCGACCCACCGCGGCATCCATATGGCCTTCGTGCTCGGCCTTATCTTCCTCGTCTTCCCGCTTCTGAAGCGCGACAGCCATTCCGAGACGGAGGCCGGCTTGATGGCTCCCGGCGGCATCGCTCTCTATGACTGGCTGCTGGCAGCAGCCGCCGTCGTCGCCAGCCTCTACATGCCCTGGATTTACGACGACCTCGCATTTCGGGTCGGCAATCCCGACCCGCTGGATGTCGTCATGGCGACGATCGCCATTGTCGTGCTGCTGGAAGCCACGCGCCGCAGTGTCGGCTGGCCGCTGCCGGTTATCGCCATCGGGTTGATGGTCTACGCCATGTATGGCCAGTCGCTGCCGGGCATCCTTGCCCACCCCGGCAACAGCTGGAAAGCCGTGGTGAACCACCTCTACATGACCAGCAACGGCATCTACGGCATCGCGCTCGGCGTGGTCGCGACCTATGTCTTTCACTACGTCCTGTTCGGCGTTCTGGCGACGCGGATCGGCCTCGGACGCCTGTTCATCGATCTCGCCACAGCCCTTGCCGGACGCTATTCCGGCGGACCCGCCAAGGTATCCATCTTCGGCTCGGCCATGTTCGGCATGATCTCGGGCTCGTCGATCGCCAACACAGTAACGGTCGGCTCGCTGACGATTCCCGCCATGGTTCGTCTCGGCTATCCGCGCCACACGGCGGCGGCGATCGAATCGACGGCCTCCACGGGTGGCCAGATCACCCCGCCGATCATGGGTGCTGCCGCGTTCCTGATGATCGAGTTCCTCAATCTGCCCTATCAGTCGATTGTGCTGGCGGCCATCGTTCCCGCCTTCATGCATTTCTTCGGCGTGTTCTGGCAGGTGCATTTCGAGGCGAAGAAGAACGGACTGCAGGGCATTCCGGTTGCCGACTTGCCAAAAGCCCGAGAGGTACTCGCCCGCGACTGGCCGGCGGCGATCCCGCTGGTCGTGCTGTTGATGGTCCTGTTTTCGGGCTTCACCCCGTACCTCGCGGCGTTCTGGGGCATAACGGCCTGTATCCTCGTCGGCTTTACCCGTCGCAACCCGGTCGTTGCGGTAACCTTCCTCGCCGTGATGATCGCAGCCATTGCCGCTGGCCTTCTCTATGAGGGCTGGGCGACAGTGGCCATTGTCATCGGTGTCGCCGCTGTCTGCGCCGCCTTCTCGATTCGCGATGCGGAAGGCAAGCTGCTCACGGCGGAAATGGTGGACGCCTTCGTCGTCGGCGCCAAATACGCCATCGCGGTCGGTGCTGCCGCGGCAACGGTGGGCATCATCGTCGGCGTCGTGACGCTCACTGGCGTTGGGTTCAAGATCTCCAACATCGTCACGAGCTTTGCGGCGCAACTCGCGGGCTATACAGGCGCGATCCTGCCCGTCTGGGCGTTCGACGCTAAGGCGCTGACCCTGTTCTTCACTCTGGTGATGACGGCAATCGTCTGTATCCTCCTGGGCTGCGGCGTGCCAACCACGGCCAACTACATCATCATGGTGACGGTGGCAGCGCCCTCGCTGGCTTTGCTCGGCGTCGAGCCCATCGTCGCGCATTTCTTCGTGTTCTATTACGGTGTGCTGGCCGACATTACGCCACCGGTGGCGCTCGCGGCTTATGCAGCGGCAAGCATGGCGGGTGCGGACCCGTTCAAGACCGGCAACACGGCTTTCCGCCTCGGCCTTGCGAAGGCGCTGGTGCCATTCGTCTTTGCCTATGGCCCGGCCATGCTGATCGTAACGAAGGGGTTCACCTGGACCGACTTCATCATCATCACGGCGACATGCGCGCTCGGCGTCTTTGTACTCGCGGCAGCCTTGACCGGATATGCACTGGTTCGGATGCCGCGCTGGCAGCGGCTATCGCTGGCAGCCTCGGGCCTCCTGCTGATGGCCCCGAACCTGACAGCCAGCCTTGTTGGCATTGCAATAGCCATACCGGCAGCCGTAGCGCAGTGGACGGCTACGCGAAAAGGTACGCAGCCGGCAACGTCGCCGTAACGCACGTCAGGAAAGTCCTGACTTGTGCCGTCGCCTTGCGCCGCCAAGGCTGTCCTTGCCGTCGCGCCGCCCTATCCGCGCGCGCTGCAAATGAAACTCGCCGCCTGTGAGCAGCTCGGCCGAACCGCTGAGGTCACTGAAACGCTGGCGGTTCTTCTGGCCGTGCAGCCCACGCGCTCGATGCCTTGGCTGACGGCGTTTCCGGGGTTTTTGCAAGCGACTCACCCCGGACTTCGTGGCACGGTTTCATGACGCCGCGCGCCGCGCGGGGTTGACGGACTAGCGATCAGGCGGTCATCGCGATCGATATCGAACGACGCTTCACCGCCGCTGGAAGTGCCGGGTCACCACCCAATTCGTATGCATCCGGCGAAGGCCGCCTTGCGCTGAGTGACGCAAATCGTTGAGCACTGTGAGTATGGACAGCCATACTGACAGTGTCTTGAGCCGCCTCGA
>Ga0209794_1000609_pt1 | contig 45688 bp, 42 predicted proteins | sample EBPBio232013_DNA_FD_185869 | JGI IMG/M metagenome (GOLD analysis project Ga0209794, IMG submission 185869) | Wastewater treatment Type I Accumulibacter community from EBPR Bioreactor in Madison, WI, USA - Reactor 1_5/23/2013_ DNA (SPAdes)... | ecosystem: Engineered > Bioreactor > EBPR >... | reverse complement strand
CCTGGCGACGCGCTCGAAGCTCGACCTGATCGGCTGGGAAGAAACAGACATTTTTGCCCATAGTTGAGCGACCGCGTTAACCTGTTCATAACAACCTGGGGTTATCTATTTTAAGGATCAGCCAACCGTTATCCGGTTGGCAAACTATCCGTGATCGTCATGAGACGTTTGAGCGCGAGCCATCGCCCCCGGATGTGAAAGCCGCATGAGCGGCCTGATGTTTCCTGTTCCCTTTCATGTGTCTCGGTCTGCCCCACGTGCAGGCCTCGCCTGAAGTCATCGGGAGGCAATATGCTGCCACCAGTCCAAGCCACACCCAGCGCCATGGTTCAAAGCCGTGTTCCGCAGCGTCAGGAACATGAGGGACAGCCGCGTCAGGGTCATGGCCAGATGCAGAGTGGCGCAGGCCATACCCAACCGTTGATCGGGCTTTCGGCAGCACCCGCCACCAATGTGAACTTCCTGAACCTTGCGGCACCGGCCAGCATGAGCATGGACCTTTCGCGGCTTTCGCAGGCCATTGGCAAGGCGCTCAATCTTGCTCTCAACCATAACGAGCCGCCCGCCGCGCTGATGAAGCAGGTGGCCAAGGCCATTCTCGCCCTGCCCGCCTCGGCGCGTCCGGGGCTTGAGCGCCAACTCTCATCCATTCTGCAGGGCTTGCCGCTGCAACTGGTGGCCCATGCGCTGAAAAACCCGGCGGGCTATGAGGCGGCGCGTGTCATTGCCTTTCTGGAACTGTCGCGGCGCGAGAAGGATGCGGTCACGCAGTCTGTCGTCGCGTCCTATCAACAAAACGAGGTCTCGGAGGAAGACTACTTCCGCCACGTGCCTCCGCGTGCGGCCCCGAGCAGTGAAGCCGAACATCGACCGCTTGCCAGCGTTTCGCTGCTGGAGGCACAGCTTTCGCAGGCCGCGCAGGCTGCGGCCCTGAAGGCAGGCATTGCGCTGCCGCTCGTTCCCTATCCGCTTGAGAACCCGATTCTGGAAGAAGACGAAGAACTGCGGCGCGATGCATCGCGAAACAGTGACGACGAGGCTGCGGCGGACGACGAAACCGGGGATGACGAGGCCGGCGATCTGGCGGGCGATAGCGACGCGAACACGCAGGGCGAGGCCGATGAGGCTGAGGCGGTTGATGCAGACGCGTCCGAGGACAGTGACGACCCGGCCTATTCCCTTTATGCCCGCATGTCTGGCGATATCTGAAGCAATCTCACCGTCATCAAGGCAAAGAAAAACCCGCCGGATCGCTCCGGCGGGTTCTTTATTTCAGCCATCAGAGGCTTATTCGCCGCGGTTCTTCAGAGCCGCGCCGAGGATGTCGCCGAGCGAAGCGCCCGAGTCGGACGAACCGAACTGAGCAACAGCTTCCTTCTCTTCAGCGATTTCCAGAGCCTTGATCGAGAGCATCACCTTGCGGTCCTTCTTGGAGAAGTTGACCACACGGGCGTCCACAACCTGACCGACCGAGAAGCGTTCCGGACGCTGCTCATCACGGTCACGCGACAGGTCGCCGCGACGGATGAAGGACACGATGTCTTCGTGGTTGACGAGCTTCACCTCGATACCGCCGTCGTTGACAGCGATGATTTCGGCGGAGACGACAGCGTTCTTGCGCAGGTCGCCGGACTGGGCAGCTTCGCCGACAGAATCCTTGCCGAGCTGCTTGATGCCGAGCGAGATGCGTTCCTTCTCGACGTCAACGTCCAGAACGACAGCCTTGACGACATCGCCCTTGTTGAACTCTTCGATGACCTGTTCGCCCGGACGGTTCCAGTCGAGGTCGGAGAGGTGAACCATGCCGTCCACGTCGCCTTCGAGGCCGATGAACAGACCGAATTCGGTCTTGTTCTTGACTTCGCCTTCGACTTCAGAGCCAGCCGGATGCGAGAATGCAAAGGCCTGCCACGGGTTTTCGAGCGTCTGCTTGAGGCCAAGCGAGATACGACGCTTGGTCGGGTCGACTTCGAGAACGACCACGTCAACTTCCTGGCTCGTGGACAGGATCTTGCCGGGGTGAACGTTCTTCTTCGTCCAGGACATTTCGGAGATGTGGATCAGGCCTTCGATGCCCGGCTCCAGCTCAACGAATGCACCGTAGTCGGTGATGTTCGTGACGGTGCCCGAGATCTTCTTGCCGACCGGATACTTGGCCGAGATGCCATCCCACGGATCCGACTCGAGCTGCTTCATGCCGAGCGAGATGCGGTGGGTTTCCTGGTTGATGCGGATGATCTGAACCTTGACCTGCTGGCCAATGGACAGGATTTCCGACGGATGGTTGACGCGGCGCCAGGCCATGTCGGTGACGTGCAGCAGGCCGTCGATGCCGCCGAGGTCAACGAACGCACCGTAATCGGTGATGTTCTTGACGACGCCGTCAACAACCTGACCTTCTTCGAGGTTCTGAACGATTTCAGAACGCTGCTCAGCACGCGACTCTTCCAGAACCGTACGGCGCGAAACCACGATGTTGCCGCGACGCTTGTCCATCTTGAGGATTTCGAAGGGCTGCGGGTTATGCATCAGCGGGGTCACGTCGCGGATCGGACGGATGTCGACCTGCGAACGCGGAAGGAAGGCAACAGCGCCGTCGAGGTCAACCGTGAAGCCGCCCTTGACCTGGTTGAAGATAACGCCTTCAACGCGCTCGCCAGCTTCGAACTTGGCTTCGAGCTTGACCCAGCTTTCTTCGCGGCGAGCCTTCTCGCGCGACAGAACAGCTTCGCCAAGCGCGTTTTCGATGCGCTCGACATAGACTTCGACTTCGTCGCCGACCTTCAGCGTGCCGTCCTTGGCGCGGGCGCCAAATTCCTTGAGCGGAACGCGGCCTTCGACCTTGAGGCCGACGTCAACAATGGCGACGTCCTTCTCGATGGCCGTGATGATGCCCTTGGCAACATAGCCTTCGGCAAGGTCGGTCTTGGCGAAGGATTCTTCCAGCAGAGCTGCAAAATCATCGCGCGTGGGGGTAGAAACAGACATGGAATCTCCTGAGCCATCCGCAAACAGGCTGCGGATGCATGCGCCGGGGGTTGGTGTTGAACCAGCCTGGAAACGCGTCCACCCATTTTTCAGGGTAACCGGCGCAGAACGGCTTCCAGACCGCAAGGAAATGAACCGGGTTCGGCCCATTCCGAAATTTCAAACTTCTCTTTTAAAAGAAAAGATCAATTCCTCTTCAGGGCGGCATCAATGAGATGGCGCGCAGCCTGAAACGCCGCCTCTATACTCATTTCGGACGTATCAAGCAAGTGCGCGTCTTCGGCCGGTTTCAAAGGGCTGTCAGCGCGTCCCATATCGCGCTCATCGCGCTTTTTCACATCGCTTAAAACGGTCTCGTAATCCGCCGCATTGCCAGCGGCGATCATCTCGTCATGGCGACGGCGGGCGCGCACCTCGGCAGAGGCTGTCACATAAAGCTTCACCGGGGCCTCAGGGCAGACGACCGTGCCAATATCGCGGCCATCAAGCACCGCTCCCGGCTCCTTCGTGGCAAAGCGCTGCTGGGCGAGGACCAGCGCGCGGCGCACCTTGCTCATGACCGCCACTTTGGACGCCGCCTCCCCGATTTCGTGGCGTGACAGCACCGTGCGATCAAGTCCGGCCAGATCAAGCTCCAGCGCGACTTTTTCGGCCACGGCTTCATCATCAAGCGGCAGGCCTGCATCCAGAAGCGCCTTGGCGGTGGCGCGGTAGGTCAGCCCCGTATCGAGGTGGTGGAAGCCATAGGTCTCGGCAATACGACGCGCCAGCGTTCCCTTGCCGGCGGCGGCCGGGCCATCGATTGCGATGATAAAGCTCATGATCCGTCTCCATCCCTTTCGCGGCTACGAGGCAACCGTCAGAACGGCCTGCCTGCGATGTGGCGCTGCGCTTGCTATCATAATGAACGCTAAGGGTCACGCCCCGCCGGGCCCGATCCGCAGAATGCCTTTGACAGAAGGCGGGACAAGCATTATGGGGACCGGCACTATTTCATTGTGCGCGCGTTTTTATGGTGCGCTCGGATCCCTCGTCATTATAGCCATTCGAGAGGCCTTACAGTGGCAAAAGCGGAACTTGGAACCAAACGGACCTGCCCGGATACCGGCAAGAAATTCTACGACCTGAACCGTGATCCGGTCGTTTCGCCCTACACGGGCAAGAGCTACCCGCTCTCCTTCTTCGAGGAAAGCACGGCTGCCGCCATCATGGAGAAGGCCGAAGAAGAGGATGTCGCTGAAGTCGATACCGAAAACACGGACGTCGAACTGGTTTCGATGGACGATGACGGTGACGCAACGGTTGCTGACGACGATCTGCCGGATATGGGCGATGACGACGTCGAGCTGGACGATGACGACGACACCTTCCTCGAAGCCGACGAAGATGATGATGATGACGATATGTCCGGCATCATCGGCGTGACCGGCGGCGACGACGACGTCTGATTTCAGACTTTTGAAGGCCGGTCAGAAAAAAATGACCGGCCTTTCATTTTTCGGCTTGCGCTTCAAAAATCCACGAAGTAATAAGCCGCACACCCGACGGGGACGCAAGTTTCCAGACGGTTCCCGGGCCGGATAATCCGGCACCTTTATGGGGCTATAGCTCAGCTGGGAGAGCGCTTGCATGGCATGCAAGAGGTCAGCGGTTCGATCCCGCTTAGCTCCACCAAACCTTCCCAAGCGTTATTATTCATAAGTTTAGCTTTGAGCGTCTTCGCGTCAGCCGCGACGTTCGATCGTTTTGCGGCCTTGTTCACGACTGATGATAAGACCCTTCCCCGTTTGACAGCACCTGTGGTTTTGCCCAATCTCGCGGGCACGCAAATCAGGGAGAATGCGGCCATGATCACGGTGCTCGGTTCGATCAACATTGATCTCATCGTCAATGCGCAGCGCCTTCCCGCGCCGGGCGAGACCCTTGCCGGAACGGCCTTTGCCATGGCCGCAGGCGGCAAGGGGGCGAATCAGGCACTTGCGGCCGCACGGGCCGGGCGCTCCGTCTCCATGGCTGGCGCTACGGGCGACGACAGCTTTGCAGCACCTGCCCTCGCGCTTCTCTCTGCGGCAGGCGTTGATCTGTCCCGCGTGCGCAAAACCCAAAGCCCGACCGGCTCGGCACTGATTACCGTTTCGGCTGACGGCGAGAACACGATTGTGGTGGTGGCGGGGGCCAATGGCGACCTGACCGTCAGCGATGCCGAGGCTGCCCTGTCCACCATGCAGCGCGGCGACTTTTTGATGTTGCAGCTTGAGGTGCCTGCCCCGGTGGTCGAGGCCGCGCTGGCGATGGCCCGCAAGATGGGCGTGACCTCGGTTTTAAACGTTGCACCGCTCACGGCGGACGCTGCCCGCCTTGCGCGGATGGCCGATATCGTGATTGCCAATGAAACCGAGTTCGCGCTGCTGACCGGCACCGAATTCAGCGAGGCGGCCCTTGTGAAGCTCCATGGCGAAACCGGGCAAAGCTTCGTGGTGACGCTTGGGGCCGATGGTGTCGCGGCTATCCGTGAAGGGGCACTTACGCGCGCGCAAGGCCTCAAGATTGTGCCGGTTGACACGGTGGGCGCTGGCGACACGTTCTCCGGCTATCTGGCGGCGAGCCTCGATCAGGGGCTGGACTTTGCCGCGGCGCTGCGTCGTGCCGCTGTAGCGGGCTCCCTCGCCTGCCTGAAGCATGGCGCGCAGCCTTCCATCCCGACCGGGGTCGAGGTGGACGCCGCGTTGTAAGGCGGCTTAAAGCCGCCCGACGCGCTCGATCAGCAGATCAAAGAAGCCTGCATCATCGCCATCGCGCAAGACCAGCGCGTTCGGCTTGCGGTCGGTCACACGCCACCAGTCGATCACCGTCATGCCGAGCGTCAGCGGCGAGGTCGTTTCGATTTCGACATTGCACTCGCGCCCGCTGAACAGGTCCGGACGGATGACCCAGGCAATCACCGCCGGATCATGCAGCGGCCCGCCATCGGAGCCGTATTTCTCGATGTCGAATCGCTCGAAGAAATCGAGCATTTCAGCAAGCGCTATGGCCGGGCGGGTGCCCAGTGCGCGCAGCCGTTCGACACGTTCGCTCAACGTCAAAAGCTTGTGCGTCAGGTCGAGCGGGATCATGGTGATCGCAATCCCGGAAGCCAGCACGTCGCGGGCCGCTTCCGGGTCAACATAAATGTTGAATTCGGCGGCGGGCGTGATGTTACCACCCTCGAAGAAGCCGCCACCCATCATCACCAGACGCTTGACGCGTGCTGCAATCTCCGGGGCTTTGCGCAGTGCAAGGCCGATATTGGTCAACGGCCCCAGTGTGCAGAGCGTAACGGTGCCGGACGGCTCGCGCATCAGTGTTTCGATGATGAAATCGACTGCATGCTGGCTCTCAACCGTCATCACCGGCTCCGGCAGGTCCGGACCGTCGAGGCCCGTTTTTCCATGCACATGCTCGGCGGTGACGAGAGGCCGCTCCATCGGGGCGCTCGCGCCTTCATAAACCTTGATATCGGGGCGGCCCGACAGTTCACAGACCATGCGCACATTGCGGCTCGTCAGGCGCAGCGGCACATTGCCCGCGACGGCGCAAATGCCCAAAACCTCGACATCCTGCGGGCTGCCGAGCGCCAACATAATAGCGGCGGCGTCATCCTGGCCAGGATCTGTATCGATGATGATTTTCTGCGGCATTACTGTGTCTCTTTCAGGCTATGAATGCTAGTCCGGAAGCTCTCCTCGGTTCCGCATCCAAAAATCATTTCCGCAATGCCTGATCATCATGCGCTGCATCGCGCCGGTCCAACCACTCCTTTTGCGGAAGTTGATATATGGAAAGATTGACCACACCGGCGTCAAGAGCCGTGTGAAAAGTTGCTCTTCATTTGCTTAACGAGAGATAGAGTCGGACAGACGTTTAAATGGCGAGGCATGGCTCCTATATTGGGTTTGCCCGACGGAAGGATGACCATTTAAGGATTGACCATGAGCCCCTTTTCCAGCCCTTTGCTGGTTGGCTTCGACATGCTGGAAGAAAGTTTGCGACGCCTTTCGCGGGGGAGCGACGGCTACCCGCCGTATAATATCGAGCGCCTGAGGGGAGCGACGACCGACGGCGAGCGCCTTCGCATCACGCTGGCCGTTGCCGGATTTTCCGAAACCGATCTGGACATATTGACCGAGGAGCGGCATCTCATCATCCGCGGGCGCCAGAGCGAACGGCCGGAAACGGACTACCTTTACCGGGGCATTGCGGCCCGGCAGTTCCAGCGCGTTTTCCTGCTGGCGGATGGGCTGGAGGTCAAGGCCGCGCATTTGCGCAACGGCCTGCTTTCAATTGATCTGGCGCGCCCTGAGCAGATCGCCATTGTGCAGAAAATTAACATTTCCGTCGCAGACTGATCCGCAGAAGAATCGCTCTCCTGCGGAGATAGACCATGTTGCTGAAAGAAGCCCATTCCTGCCTCACGCGCTCGCAACTGGCGCATATCGGCACCGGCGAAGTCGCTTATGTGCGCAAGATCCGGTCGGAAGATGTGCCGCGCTGCTTCCCGGAAGCACCCGAAGTTGATCCGGCTCTGGACCTCTGGGCCTTGTTCGGTGCGGATGGCACGCCAATCCTCCTGACGGACAACCGCTCCAGCACCTTTTTCAAGGCGGCTGAAGACGAGCTGCGCACCGTCAGCCTGCACTAAATATCAAAATGCCGAAATGCCAACCGCGTGTTAGACGCGGTTGAAGGTGAGGTAGGCGGACGAACGCCCCTCACGGCGCGCCTTGGCCTCGTAGCGTGTGCTCGGCCAGCCCTGATAAGGCGTCAGCCAATCCGCCGCGTTACGCGCCGTCCATTGGAAACCACCGTGATCGCGGCAGTGCTGCAGCGTCCAGTTCACATAGGTGTCGATATCCGAGGCGAAGCAGAACACGCCGCCCGGCTTCAGCACGCGGTGGAAGCGAGCCAGATTGACCTGTGAGACAAAACGACGCTTCCAATGCTTCCGCTTGGGCCACGGGTCGGGGTAGAGAAGATCGATCTGGTCGATCGACCCTTCCGGAAGCCAGTCCAGAAGCTCGGTGGCGTCATTGTCATAGACGCGAATATTCTCAAGCTCGAGATCGCGCACGCTGCCGAGAAGCTTCGCCATGGAATTGACGAAGGGTTCGACGCCGATGAAGCCGGTGGATGGCGCTTCCTGCGCGCGGTGAACGAGATGCTCGCCGCCGCCAAAGCCGATTTCCAGACGAATCCGTTCAACCGGCATCGGGAACAGTGTCTTGAGGTCGGCGGGTGCGGCATCGCCATGCGGGTCCAGCCTGAGGGCGGGCAGCAGATGTTCCATGACATCCACCTGCCGGTCCCTCAGCGCCTTGCCCTTGCGACGACCGAAGAAGGCTTCGGTCGCGCGGCTGCGTCGGATTTCCTCGCTCAAGGCCCTATCAGCCCTTGAGAGCCGCCTTCAGCGGCTTGACCAGATCCACGCGTTCCCAAGCGAAGGAACCGTCACGACCGGCCTTGCGACCGAAATGGCCGTAAGCGGAGGTCTTGGCGTAGATCGGCTTGTTGAGGTCGAGATGACGGCGAATGCCGGTCGGCGAAAGGTCCATGACCTTGCGGATGGCGTCTTCCACCTGATCCTCGGTCACGCCCTTGCCGGTATCGTGCAGGTCGACATAGATCGCGAGCGGCTGGGCAATGCCGATGGCGTAAGCGATCTGGATCGTGCAACGGTCGGCCAGATTGGCGGCCACAACGTTCTTGGCAAGGTAGCGGGCGGCGTAGGCGGCCGAACGGTCCACCTTGGTGGTGTCCTTGCCGGAAAATGCGCCGCCGCCGTGCGGAGCCGCGCCACCATAAGTGTCGACGATGATCTTGCGGCCGGTCAGGCCAGCGTCACCATCCGGGCCACCGATGACGAACTTGCCGGTCGGGTTGATGTACCAGGCGCAATCGTCAGCGATCTTGAGGTCGCCGAGGGCTTCGCGGATGTAGGGTTCAACAACGGCGCGAACCTTGGCCGAATCCCAGGATTCGTCGAGGTGCTGGGTGGACAGAACGATGGAGACGGCTTCCGACGGCTTGCCGTCGACGTAACGCACCGTCACCTGGCTCTTGGCGTCGGGGCCGAGCTTGCCGGCATCGCCCTCGCCCTTCTTGCGGGCGGCGGCCAGCAGCTGAAGAATGCGGTGCGAGTAATAGATCGGGGCCGGCATCAGTTCCGGGGTTTCGCGGCAGGCGTAACCGAACATGATACCCTGGTCACCAGCGCCTTCAGCGTTGTTATGGTCAGCGGCCTTGTCAACGCCCTGGGCAATATCGGCGGACTGGGAATGCAAGAGCACATCGATGCGCGCCTTCTTCCAGTGGAAGCCGTCCTGCTCATAGCCGATGTCGCGGATGGCGCGGCGGGCAACAGCCTTGAACTTGGCCGGGTTGATCACATCGTGACCATCCTTGTCCTTCTTCATCAGGCTCGGCGGCAGGCGAACTTCACCGGCAATCACGACGCGGTTGGTGGTCGCCAGCGTTTCGCAGGCAATGCGCACCGTCCACGGATCAACGCCCGTCTTGGCGGCTTCACGGTAGACCAGATCCACGATCTCGTCGGAAATGCGATCGCAAACCTTATCCGGATGGCCTTCGGATACAGACTCGCTGGTGAAGAGGTAATTGGTACGCATTCGGGATTCCCCTCAATGAATGGAGTGATTGGCTTGTATTCAATTCGCGAGAGGAAGACAAGGACATAAGCATATCTTTATATCGACATTCATGGCCTTTTCTGCCTGAAATACCGCCCTTTGCGAAACCCCATTTCACGCACCAACAAAAAACGGCCCGCATGGGGCCGCTTCTTGACCGATGACGCCATCGGCAACGTTTCAGCTGTCAATCGGGACAAACTGTCCCGATGTGGATCAATCGGCCTCGCCGTCGTCGGCCAGAACCTTGACCAGATCGACAATGCGACGGCGCACCTTCGGGTCGGCGATCTTCACAAAGGCGCGGTTGAGCTGCAGGCCCTCGGCGGACGACAGAAAATCGACCACATAGTTCGAGCTGGCGGCTTCCGCCATGCCATCGACGCCATGATTCATCTCGCCGGGCGCATCTTCGAAGAAAAAGGCAACCGGAACATTCAGGATATTCGAAATGTTCTGCAGGCGGCTGGCGCCAACACGGTTCGTGCCTTTTTCGTATTTCTGGATTTGCTGGAAAGTAATTCCCAAGCTCTCACCAAGTTTTTCCTGGCTCATTCCAAGCATTGTCCGGCGCAAACGAATGCGACTTCCGACATGAATGTCGATCGGATTTGGCTTCTTCTTATTCTCCATTATCATGTCGTCCTGATCAGAGTGTACACGCGGAGGCACTCAACACGCCACCACAACCTGCTGCAGAACCTCGGAAGGCATGCAACTTTCGTAGAATGCGGCTCGGGGCCAAAAGTCCGCGCACTATGCAATTTTAGTGGTTTGCGGTCAATTCTTCCGCGACACAAAAGCTCTGCGTCCAACAAGAGCGTAAACCAACGACAAAGACAATAACAACCAGAAGTTTCTTTCGCGCCACTTTACGAACGATGACGCTGCATTTGGAAGCACTATCGATGCATCAACTTTACCTTTGACGCCAAGCATCAGTCCCGAAATGATACGACCTTTTTCATCAACGATTGCTGACACGCCGCTATTGGCATCGCGGATCAGGGGCAGCCCATTTTCGACGGCGCGAATGCGCGCCTGTTGCAGATGCTGCCACGGGCCGGGGGTATTGCCGAACCAGCCATCATTGGTGACGTTGAGCAGGGCGTTCACTCCGCTCTCGACCCCGGCGATCTCGTCGGGGAAGATCGCCTCGTAGCAGATCAGCGGCAGAAGACCGGCACCCTGCGGCAGCGTCAGCACGGTGCGGCGTGGACCGGCGGTGAAGCCGCCCGGCAATGCGACGAGATTCTGGACGCCGAAGCGGCGCAGAATATCCTCCATCGGCACATATTCACCGAAGGGCGTCAGATGCACCTTGTCGGTGGCGGCGAGAATATTGCCGCCGCTATCGATCATGTAGACCGAATTGTAATAGCGCGGCGCATAACCCGGCCCGGCCTCTTCCATACGCACCGCACCCGTCAGCAGGATCTGGCCGTCTTCCAGCGTATCGGCGATGGCGGTCAAGGCATCGGTGTTCTGGGTCAGGATGAAGGGGATCGAGGTTTCCGGCCAGACGATCACGTCCGGGCGCGGCTTGCCCTCTTCCGGCGGCAGCGCTGTCAAACGCAGGTGCTCGCTGAAAATCGCCTCGCGGTCGTCGCCCGCCAGTTTGGCGGCCTGATCGATCGATGGCTGAACGATGCGCACGTTGAGCGTCTTGCCACTTTCAGCAACCGGCGTCTCAAGCGCCCAATAGCCAAAGCCAAACTGCGCACCCATGAGAATGATCGCCAGCCCCATGCCCGTTTTCAGGCCGCGCCGGGTTCCAAGAAGCGCTGGCGCGGAAAAGACGAGCACGGCCACAACCGTCATACCGCCCACACCGACCAGCGCCGCCGATTGCATCATGACCGGCACAGGCATGATCGTGTAGCCGATGGCGTTCCATGGAAAGCCGGTCAGGAGTGTCGCACGCAACCATTCCGCCAGACCGAAACCAAAGGCGAGTGCGGCCAGGCGCGCGGCGCCATCCGACCAGAACAGGCGCGCAATCGCCGCCGCCAGACCGTAATAGATGGCCAGAACAGCCGGCAGCCCCAGAATGGCCAGCGGCAGCGCCCAGGCAAATTCATCCGCCTCGACCAGAAGCGCATTGCCGAGCCACCAAAGCCCCGCCACGAAATATCCGAAACCGAAGCCCCAGCCGATGACGAAGGCCGAGCCAAAACGACCGGCAAAGCCGCCATCCGGGCCACCTGCGGTGCCATCCAGAAGCCAGACGAGTATGGGGAAGGACAGGAAGAGGGCCGCGAAGAGGTTGAGCGGTGCCGTTGCCAGCGCGCCGATTGCGCCTGCCGCAATGGCCAGCAGCAAGCGGCGCCAACCCCACAGAAGCATGATCCTGCCCGCAAGCCGTTCCATGCGCATTCCTCTCCCGTCACGGCCAGCGACTGCCGCCTGCCCTGCGCCCCGTTGTGCGGGGCACATCGCCTGTTCCATTGGATCGTGGATTGCGGGGTTTGCCCCACAGCGAATCACTCAGGCAGTTTTGCAGCAAAAGACGACATTTGTCGCCTGCCCTGCCCGTCGCCTCAGCTTTCGTCGCCGATGGAATCCGGTTCGCCGTCCGATCCGGCAGCCCCCGCAGCGCTGGCGCTTGAAGCCGCCTCCGCCCCACCCTTGGCCGGGGCACGATGGCGGCGCTGGGCCGCGGCGCGTTTGCGGGTGATGCGCACCCGCTTGATGCGGCGCGGATCGGCATCGAGAATGTGGAATTCGAAGCCCGGCAAGGCTTCCACCACTTCGCCACGGGCAGGAATGCGACCGAGCGCCGAGAAGATCAGGCCGCCGACCGTGTCGATTTCGTCCATCTGCTCGCGGATATCGAAATCGGAGCCAATCAGTTCGGCAATCTCTTCCAGCTCGGCGCGGGCATCGGCAACGAAAGTGTCTTCCGATGTGCGGGCGACCATGGTGTCGTCGTCGTCATGTTCGTCATCAATATCGCCGACGACCATTTCCACGATGTCCTCGTGGCTGACGAGGCCATCCGTGCCACCATATTCATCGATCACGACGGCCATCTGGGTGCGCGCCGCCTGCATCCGCTTCAAAAGGTCTGACGCGAGCATGGAGGGCGGAACAAAGAGCACCTTGCGGATCAGACCCGCCTCAGCCACCGACTTGTCGAGGTCGACGCGGGAAAGGTCGAACATTGGGCGCGGACCGCGGGCCGGCTTCTCACCGTTTTCGCCCTGAACTTTCGCACCGGCGCGGCGCTTGTTGCGGGCCTGGCGCGTCAGATAGGAAAGCACGTCGCGGATATGGACCATGCCGCGCGGATCATCGAGCGTTTCGGCATAGACCGGCAGACGCGAGCGCCCGGAATCTTCCATAAGGATCAGCAGATCGCGAATGGTGATCCCCTGCTCGACCGCCTCGATATCGGCGCGCGGCACCATCACATCCTCGACGCGGACTTCGCGGAAGCGGAAAATGTTCTGAAGCATGGCGCGCTCTTCGGGAGCGAAGGCGGCGCTGATGTCGGAATCCGTCAGAAGGGCATCGGCAATATTTTCGCGGAGCTTTTCCCCTTGGGCGGGGCGCACGAAGCGCGCCAGACGCGCCCAGAAGGATGGGCGCGCACGCGCCGCCGTCTCCTGTGCGGAATTGGAATTGCTACTACTGCCCTCTTCGGAGGACAGAGAACCGGCTTCGGCCTTGGCCGACTGTGTCGTCAAATCGTTCATCGTACCTGTCTGTCAAACGGGAACCTGACCCGCGTAGGGATCAGATAGGCCAAGAGAGGCAAGAATGCGAGTCTCAAGCCCTTCCATTTCTTCCGCCTCTTCGGCGGTCATGTGATCGTAGCCGAAAAGATGCAAAAATCCATGCACCAGCAAGTGCGTCAGGTGCCCATCGAAGGATTTTTCAAGCGCAATGGCCTCGCGTTCGACGGTTTCGCGCGCGATGGCAATATCCCCCAGCATGGGACCGGGCTGATCACCCGGGGCAATCGGGTAGGCGGGAAAGGACAAAACATTAGTCGGCTTGTCCTGACCGCGCCATTCGGCGTTGATTTCCTGAATGTCTTCGTCGCCGGTAAAGAGGAGGGAAACCTCGACCGGATGGGCCGGAAAGGGTTGATCCTCGTTTTCTGCCAGATAGCGGGCCGCAGCGCCTAAGACGCGCTCGCAAAGCGCTTCCAGCACGGCTTCTTCGAGCCAGCCGGCATCTTCAACACTCACCTGAATATCGAGTTCGGGCATCAATCCGCCGCTTGCTGTTCCGCTGCCGCCGGCTCACTGGCCCGGGCAACGTATTGCGCGTCATAGGCCTGAACGATGCGCCCGACAAGGGGATGACGCACGACATCCGTATCCTTGAAGCGGATCACGGAAATCTCCTCGACACCCTTGAGCACTTCCAGCGCCTCAACCAGACCGGATTTGACACCGCGCGGCAAGTCCACCTGGCTCGGGTCGCCGGTGATGATCATGCGCGAGTTTTCGCCCAGACGCGTCAGGAACATCTTCATCTGCATGGATGTGGTGTTCTGCGCCTCGTCAAGAATGACGGCGGCATTGGCGAGCGTTCGGCCACGCATGAAGGCAAGCGGGGCAATTTCGATGACGCCCGCCGTGATGGCGCGCTCCACCTTGTCGCCGGGGATCATGTCATAAAGGGCATCGTAAAGCGGACGGAGATAGGGATCGACCTTCTCCTTCATGTCGCCCGGCAGGAAGCCGAGGCGTTCACCGGCTTCCACCGCCGGACGCGACAGGATGATCTTGTCCACCGCGCCCCGCTCCAGAAGCTGCGCCGCATGGGCAACCGCCAGATAGGTCTTGCCCGTGCCGGCCGGACCGACACCGAACACCAGTTCGGAGCGTTCCAGCGCCCGCATATAGGCATCCTGCGTGGGCGTGCGGGCGGCAATGGTTTTCTTGCGGGTGGAAATTTGTGCCATGGAAAGCCTCGCGCGGCGCTCCAGGGTTGGCAGCGTCAATTGATCGTCGGCGGCAACCGCCATGCGGATTGCCCCTTCCACATCCGAAAGCTCCACCGAGCCGCCGCTTTGCAGCCGGGCATAGAGAAAATCGAGAGCGCGGCGGGCCTGATTGGTGGCCGTCACATCACCCCGGATAGCAACGGAATTGCCCCGCGGATGGGCGGCAACGCCCAAACGATCTTCCAGAAGTTTCAGATGTTCATCAAACTGGCCGAAGAGCTGGCCGGCAAGCCGGTTGTTCTCGAAGGTCAGGACAAAGTGGTTTGCGTCGGTCGCGGCGGTTTTAGGTTGACGCGCGGGTGTGGCTACCAGTTCCTGTCCGTTCAAGCGATCTTGCTCCCCTGTTTATACAGCTTTTATACCCCCCGAAGGATGTCGGCATAAAGACTGTTAGGCCCGGTTCCTGTGATTCGCACAGGAATAATGTCACCGATTCTTTCGTCCTTTGCATCAACAATTACGGACTGCAGCCAAGGTGAGCGTCCGATCAACTGTCCGCCATAGCGGCCGGGCTTTTCGAGAAGCAACGAAACCTCACGGCCAACGCAGGATTCATTGAAGGCTTTCTGCTGTTCGATCAAAAGCGCCTGCAGGCGTTCGAGGCGTTCGGCCTTGACCTTTTCCGGCACATGATCCGGCAAGTCGGCCCCCGGCGTGCCCGGACGGCTTGAATATTTGAAGGAGAAGGCCGCCGCATAATGCACCGCCTTGACCACCTCCATGGTCGCTTCGAAATCCGCATCCGTTTCACCGGGGAAGCCGGTGATGAAATCGCCCGACATGGCAATATCCGGGCGGGCGGCGCGAATGCGCTCGATCAGCCGCAGATAGTCGTCGGCCGTATGGCGGCGGTTCATCGCCTTCAAAATCCGGTCCGAACCGGACTGGATGGGCAGATGCAGATAGGGCATCAGCTTGCGAAGATCGGCATGGGCGGCAATCAGCCGGTCGTCCATGTCGCGCGGATGGCTGGTGGTGTAGCGCAGGCGCTCCAGTCCCGGAATGTCTGCCAGCCGGTAAAGAAGATCGCCCAGCGTCCATTCGCGCCCGTCAGGACCATCGGCGCGCCAGGCATTGACGTTCTGGCCGAGCAGTGTCACCTCGCGCACCCCGCCATCGACCAGTCGCATCGCCTCATCGATGATCTGTGACACAGGCCGAGAAACCTCCGAGCCGCGCGTATAGGGCACGACGCAGAAGGTGCAGAACTTGTCGCACCCTTCCTGAACCGTGAGGAAGGCCGTGACACCGCGCGCGCGGATCAGCGCCTTGTCGGTCTTCGGCAGATGCTCGAACTTGTCCTCAAGGGCGTAATCCGTGTCCACCACCCGATCACCGCCACGCGCGCGCTGCAGCGCCTCCGGCAGGCGATGATAGGTCTGCGGTCCGATGACCACATCAACGGCAGGCGCGCGGCGCAGGATTTCTGCGCCTTCGGCCTGCGCCACGCAACCCGTGACACCGATCATGAATTCACGGCCATCGCCATTGCGGGCCTTTTTCATGTCGCGCAGGCGGCCAAGCTCGGAATAGACCTTTTCCGCCGCCTTTTCACGAATATGGCAGGTGTTGAGCAGAACGAGATCGGCCTCGTCCATTTCCTCGGTCTGCACATAGCCGTCGCGGGCCAGCGCATCGCTCATGCGCGTCGAGTCATAGACATTCATCTGGCAGCCATAGGTCTTGATGAACACCTTGCGGCTGTTATCGGCCACGGCGGGCGCGGCATCAGGGGCGGTCAGGTCAGCGGTCTGTTCGGTCATGGCTCATCGATCCGGGCAGGGTTTCCGGGGAAATCCGGCCTGCTGTAATGGTTTTCTATCATCGATCAAATCAAAACTTCAGGCAAAACGCCTGAAAAGCCGCTATCTGCGGCCACGCAGGCGCTCAGACAGCATGGTCTTGAGCGACGCGGTGATGCTGGCGGCCAGAACCTTGCGGTTTGAGCCTTCATCGAAGACGAAGGCCTCGCCGCAATCAACGTCCACCTCCAGCGCGCCCGCTTTCAGAATGCCCGCCAGATGCGGCATCAACGTCACGTCACCCGGCCAGGCGGCAATCGGGCGATGGAAACGGCCCATCGGCATGCCCTGCACGCCCGTATAGGCAATCGAGATCGGCTGCACATGCACCACGCCGCCCGGCACATGGGCGCGGGCGGTTGCGGCAGCGCCGAAAAGCGCCGTCTTGACCTCCAGCAGGCGGTTGCCATCCGAGGTCGTACCTTCCGGGAAGAGCACGACGATTTCGCCGCCCTTCAGCCGTTCGGCGATGTCATCCACCTGCTCGCCGGTGCGGGTGCGTTCACGCCGGGCAATGAAAATGGTCTTCTGCCATTTGGCCAACAGGCCGAACACGGGCCAGCCCGCCACATCGTCCTTGGCAATGAAGGCGACATTATCCAAAGCGCCCAGAACGAGGATATCAAGCCATGAGGAATGGTTGGCTACGAGCATCAGCGGGCGACGGCGATCCACCACCCCATGGCGGCGGATTTTCACGCCGAGCATCCAGCAGGCGGTGCGATGCCAGAGGCGGGGAAGATAGCGGCGTAATTTCCAATCAAAGCGCAGGGCCAACAACTGAAACGGCAGGAGCACCAACGTGACCGCCGACAGAACCAGTGCAACGAGGGCGGAGCGCAGAGCAAGCACGGGTGCGGATCAATCCCCGTCCTTGCGGATCGGCACGCCGTAAAGCTCGAAGCGATGATCGACGAGCCTCAACCCGTATTCGCGGGCAATGCGTTCCTGAAGCGCCTCGATTTCCGGCGAATGGAATTCGATCACCTCGCCTGTTTTCAGGTTGATCAAGTGATCGTGATGTTCTTCCGGCACCGTTTCATAGCGCGAACGGCCGTCGCGGAAGTCGTGGCGGGCGATAATGCCTGCATCCTCGAAGAGTTTCAGCGTGCGATAGACCGTTGAGATGGAAATGCGCGAATCGACCTTCACCGAACGGCGGTGCAGCTCTTCCACATCCGGATGGTCTTCCGATTCCTCGAGAATCCGGGCGATCACACGACGCTGATCCGTCATGCGCATGCCACGTTCCGCGCAAAGCTCTTCAAGCGTGCTCGACAGTTCACCCATGGCAGCCTCTAGTCGTTTCGGCGTTCCCGAACGGGTTAGCCAAGATTGCAGCGCATGACAAGCGCCGTTGATCGCGTCCCATCCTGTGCGGTGTAATAGGCCGGGCGTTCTCCCACCTTGTCGAAGCCCAGCTTGCGGTAAAGCGCAATCGCCGGGCTGTTGGCCGAATCGACCTCGAGAAACATCGCTTCGGCCCCGCGCAGGCGCGTTTCGTTGAGGGCGGCCTGCATGAGACGCCAGCCAAGGCCCAGACGACCGACCTTTTCCGAAACGGCAATGGTGAGGATTTCGCCCTCGCCTGCCGCCTCGCGGGACAGCACGAAGCCGACCAGCGGCTTTCCGGCCCAGGCATTGGTCTGGCGCATGACAAACCCGAACACGCTGTCCTGCGAGAGAAGCGAAGCAAACTCACCCTGCCCCCAGGGAAGGGGAAACCGCAGGGCATGAAGGCTTGCCACATCGCGGCAATCGCCCGAAACCATGGGCAGAAGTTCACATTCGGGATTTCCGGTCAGGTATTTCAGCATGCGGGTCTCAAAGGCGGGTGACGGCAAAGCCCATTTGTGGCTTGGCATCTGCCCCGCGCAAATAAAGCGGTTTCGGTGGCAGATTATCACCCGAGACGGCGAGTTGCGCAATGATGCCAGCCGGATAACGATCCGGCCCTTCCGATACGGCACCGTCCACCAGAAGCGGGCGCGCCGAACCGATCACGTCAACGTCGAGACCCTTCACCCGTTCTCTTGCCTCAGAGACCGAAAGGAGAAGCGGTTCACCGTGCGGAAAGTGCTGGAAATAAACCTCATCGCGGCGCGCATCGATGGCAACCACGAAATCGCCGGCCTTACCCCTCTTGCGGGCTTCTTCGGCCAGAACCGAAAGGGTGGAAATGCCGCGCACCTCCACGCCCAGCGCCAGACCAAGGCCACGCGCTGCCGCCACACCCACACGAATGCCGGTAAAGGAACCGGGACCGACGGTGACGGCAATCCGCTCGACGGCGGAAAGCTCAAGACCGGCTTCAGCAAGCGCGCGGTCGAGAATATCCATCAGGCGCTCGGCATGGCCTTTGCCAAGGGTTTCGGTGACACAGGACAGCACCCGGCCCTCGGTCGACGAGAAAAGCGCTGCCGAGCAATCGGCGCCCGCCGTATCGAGAGCCAGAACGATCATGCGTTTCAGACTGCCTCGACGCCGTTGATCTCCGGCACGAAGTGGCGAAGCAGGTTCTGCACGCCGTGCTTCAGCGTGGCCGTCGAAGACGGGCAGCCGGAGCATGCGCCCTTCATGTTGAGGTAGACGATGCCATCCTCATAACCACGGAAGGTGATATCGCCGCCATCCTGCGCCACAGCCGGGCGCACGCGCGAATCGAGCAGTTCCTTGATCGTCGCGACGATGGCCTCGTCCTTTTCGTTATAGAACTCTTCGTCGCCATCAGCATCGAGTGCGGGACCCGCCTTGCCCATGACCGGCGCGCCGGACATGAAGTGCTCCATGATGGTGCCGAGGATGGCCGGCTTCAGATGCGGCCATTCGGCGCCGTCCTTGGTGACGGTGATGAAGTCATAGCCAAAGAAAACGCCCGTGACGCCCGGAACGGTGAAGAGGCGAGCGGCCAACGGCGAGGCTTCCGCCTCGGCGGCGTTGCGGAACTCGGCAGGACCGCCCTCGAGAACGACCCGGCCCGGCAGGAATTTCAGCGTTGCCGGATTGGGCGTCGTTTCGGTCTGAATGAACATGGCTGCGGCTCCCTGCCTACGGCTATCAATCGGATAGGCTTAAATCATGAACGGACAAATATAACTGCCACACTCCGGTTTCAAGGTCCGCTTTGTGTGACGTAGTGTCAGCGCCTTGTATCAACACAGGGCGTCGATTTCCTCATTCGTCAGCGTATCGGGCAGAACCGTCACGGGAATGGGGAAGGCCGCGCCACGTCCACCGATGGAGGACACCAGCGGACCCGGCCCTTCCTTGGTTGATCCGGCGGCCAGAACGAGGATGGCGATATCGCGGTCTTCCTCGATCACGGCATTGATCTGTTCGGCGGCGGAGCCTTCGCGGATGACAATCTCGGCCTCGACGCCGATGCTTTCGCGAACCCGCGCGGCGGCCTCGCTGACAATCGCTTCGGCTTCCTCGCGGGCTTCGGCGCGCATGATTTCCTCAACGCCGCGCCATTGCTGGAAGTCGCCCTCAGGGATCACATAGACCAGAACCAATGCGCCATTGGTGTTCTTGGCGCGACGACCGGCATAATGCACGGCGCGGGCGCATTCCGGCGTATTGTCGATCACCGCCATGAACTTGCGCCGGTGCCCTTCAAGACGGGACAGTCGAGTCGAAACCATAAGCCCTCCAGCCTTCGATCACCGCCTGACAGGGCTTCTCCCAAAGCCCCGCGAGACGATGCGACTTTAGCGCACGAAGCCGATGATGTCGCGTACGTCCGTCATCGTTTTTTCAGCGATGGTACGGGCGCGGGCACCGCCATCACGCAGGATGGCATCGATATGATCCGGCGCATCGAGAAGGCGGCGCATCTCGTCGCCAATCGGCGAGAGGACGGAGACTGCAAGCTCGACCAGTGCGGGCTTGAAGGTGGAGAACTGCTGTCCGCCAAACTCTTCCAGCACCTTTTCGCGGGTGGAATCGCAAAGCGCGGCATAGATGCCAACAAGGTTTGCGGCTTCCGGGCGACCGGCAAGACCGGCGATTTCAGACGGCAACGCATCCGGGTCGGTCTTGGCCTTGCGGATCTTCTTGGCGATGGCCTCGGCATCATCGGTGAGGTTGATGCGCGACAGGTCCGACGGATCGGACTTCGACATCTTCTTCGTGCCATCCTTGAGCGACATGACGCGCGGCGCCGGACCACCGATCAGCGGCTCGACCATCGGGAAATAGGCATGCACCGGCTCTTCACCGACAACGATATCGGTGCCGAGACCCGCCTTACGGATATGGGCGCTGAAATCGATGTTGAACTTCTGGGCAATGTCGCGGGCGAGTTCGAGATGCTGCTTCTGGTCTTCGCCCACCGGCACATGGGTGGCGCGGTAAACCAGAATGTCGGCGGCCATCAGGCTCGGATAGGCCAGAAGACCGAGCGAGACCTGTTCGGCATTCTTGCCGCCGGTCTTGTCCTTGAACTGGGTCATGCGCTCCATCCAGCCGATGCGCGCGACGCAGTTGAAGATCCAGGCCAGTTCCGCATGCTGCGGCACGGCCGACTGGTTGAAGACGATGCTTTTGACCGGATCGATGCCCGACGCCAGGAAAGCGGCGGTGATCGAGCGGATCTGGCTCGGCATATCATCATGCACAAGCTGGGCCGTCAGGGCATGCAGGTCCACGACGCAATAGATGCACTCATGGTCCTCCTGCAGCGCCACGAACTTGCGGATGGCACCCAGATAGTTGCCGAGATGAAGATTTCCGGTGGGCTGGATACCGGAAAAGACAAGCGGCTTGAATTCGGTCATCGTCGTCCTCGACAGGCGGCATGAAAAGAAAGGTCGGGGGCTGTATGCACCCTCACCTTTTGGCGATCAAGAAAAACATTTCACTCGGGCGAAGGCGCTTCGGGCGCGGGTTTCGCCTTGCGTTTCAGGGCGCGCGCCAGCATCGACCGATCCGCGCCGCCGGTGGCAAAGGCAAGGCCGAAATAGACGACCATCGCGGTCACCACCAGACCGGCCACGGTTGCAGCCTTGATGACCGTGGGGGCCGATGAAGCGAGCTGCGGCTGAAGCCAGATGATCAGGTAATGCAAAAGCCCGGCCATCAGGGCGGCGGACAGCACAAGCATGGGGATGCGCTTCAGGAGCGCCCGATCACTGCCCCAGTGCCCGCGTTTCACCAGCGTGAAAAACAGGAGGGCCGCATTGACCCAACCGGCGACGATTTCCGCCGTCGCGATACCAAGCGCCGACAGATGCGGGAAAAGCGTCATGGCCAGCGACACGTTCACGGCGACGGCAATGCCCGCAAAAATCATCGGCGTGCGCGTATCTTCGCGGGCGAAGAAGCCGGGGATAAAGGCCTTGATCAACACAAAAGCCGGAAGACCGAGGCCGTAAAGACCGAGAATGGCGCCGACCGTGACGGTCGAGGACGGTGCAAACTGGCCGCGTTCGTAGAGCAGGCGGACAATCGGCTCCGACATGACGAGCAGAGCGCCAGCGGCGGGCAGTGTCAGGAACAGCACGAACTCGACCGAACGGTTTTGCAGGTTCGAGGCTTCCACGGATGCGCCGGACCGCAAGGCGCGCGACAGCTCCGGCAAAAGCACGGTGGCGACTGCAATGCCCACGACGCCAAGCGGCAACTGATAGATGCGGTCAGCATAGACGAGCGCAGAGATCGCCCCTTCGGCACTTGAGGCAATGGCCGTGTTGATCAAAAGGTTGATCTGAGTGATGCCGCCGGTAATGGCCGCCGGAAGGGCCAGAATGAGAAGACGCGTCACATTGGGCGTCAGGCGCGGACGGCGAAAGCCGATCTTCATGCCCGCATGGCGCACGGCAATCCAGACGATGGCGAGCTGCACCACACCTGCGGCCATCACACCCCAGGACAGGCCATAGCTCACTTCCAGCGGGTTATAACCCTGCCACCAGGCCGTTGCGAGAACGCCAATAAGGATGACGTTGAGGAACACCGGGGCGATGGCGGCGGCAAAATAGCGGTGCAGCGAGTTCAGCATGCCGCCCATCATGGCCGCCAGCGACATGCAGGCGAGATAGGGGAACATGATGGTGGTCAATCGCACCGTGGTCTCGAACTTCACCGGATCATCAACGAAGCCCGGCGCGATGATGGTGCGCACCAGAACCGGCATGGACAGTTCCATGACGATGGTAATCGCCATCAAAACGGTGAAGAGAACGCCGAACACTTCCTCGGAAAAGCGACGCGCGCCATCCATGCCGCCCGCTTCGATTTCCTTGGCGAAGAGCGGCACGAAGGCGGAGTTGAACGCGCCCTCAGCGAAGAGACGGCGAAACGTATTGGGAAAACGGAAGGCCGCGTTGAAGGCATCGGCCGCCGGACCCGTACCGACGGCGGCGGCCATCAGCATTTCGCGCATGAAACCGAACACGCGGCTGCCGAGCGTCGCGCCGCCCACGGTCGCAAATTTTTTCAGAAGGCTCATTTGCCGCCATTCCCGCCGGAGGACGTCAGGGCGCTGGCCGAATGACGGTTCGAACCGGGACGAAGCGCATCATGATCGCCTACCATCACCGATTTGAGCCGTGCGGCAATGATCGCCTGCCGGTTTTCATTGTTGACCTTCTCGCCCGTGAGGTCGGTCACATAGAAGGTGTCGATGACCTTCTCCCCGAAGGTGGTGATATGAGCCGATTGAATATCAAGGAGCAGGTCGGCAAGGGCCGCCGTGACTTCCGCCAGAAGGCCCGGACGGTCAAGGCATTCGATCTCGATGACGGTGAACTTGTTCGACAGCGTATTGAGGAGCGTAACGCCCGGAATGACCGGGAACGCGCCCGTCTTGGAGCGCTTGCCGCGCGTGCGGCTGGCGATCACTTCCGGCAGGCGCTTCACACCCGCCAGCACTTCCTCGATCATCCGCCCGATGGTGGCGGCGCGGCGCATCTCGTCCTCGTCATTGGCAAACTCGCGGTTCACGAGGATCGTATCCAGCGCCCGGCCATCCGAGGTGGTGAAGATCTGCGCGCCGACAATGTTGGCCCCGGCAAAGGCGCAGGCGCCTGCGATGACCGACAGGAGACGCGGATGGTCCGGCGCAAGCACGGTGATTTCGGTGACAGCATGGAAGGAATGGGTGCGAACCACGGTCGCCAGCGTCTTCTTTTCCTTGTCCGCCTCGCGAATGAAGGTGGCATGGCGCACCTGATCCTCCAGCGGAACCGAAAGCAGGTAAGGCTGGTAATGCAGGCGGGTATATTTGCGGCGGTCCTTCTGCGGCCAGTCGGCCAGCGCGTCGGAGAGCGCCTGTGCCGCGGCAGCCGCGCGCTCCTTGCGCGAGACCTGCGAGAAGCCGCCCGACAGAAGCAGTTCCGTCTCGTAATAAAGCGTGCGCAACAGTTGGCCCTTCCAGCCGTTCCAGACGCCCGGACCCACCGCACAGATATCGCAGACCGTAAGGATGAGCAGCATCTTCAAGCGGTCAAGCGACTGCACCTTGTCGGCAAAATCGGTGATCGCCTTACGGTCGTGCAGATCGCGGGTCTGCGCCGTCATCGACATGGTGAGATGTTCCTGGATCAGCCAGGCCACCATTTCCGTCTGTTTCGGCGAGAGGCCAAAGCGCGGGCACAGCTTGCGCGCCACCTTGGCACCGGCAATCGAGTGATCCTCCTGCCGGCCCTTGGCGATATCGTGCAGAAGAACCGCGACATAAAGCGCCGTGCGATCTTCCACGGATTCGACAAGCTTGACCGACAACGGGAAGGTATCGGCACCCAGACCCTTATCGAGGCGCGACAGCTGCTCCACGGCGCGGATCAGGTGCTCATCCACCGTGTAGTGATGATACATGTTGAACTGCATCATCGAGACAATCTTGCGGAATTCCGGGATGAAGCGGCCCAGAACACCGGCCTCATTCATGCGCTTCAGCATGAGGGCCGGATCGCGCTTTGACGTCAGGATCGACAGGAAGATGCGGTTTGCCTCTTCGTCCTCGCGCACGGTCTGATCGATGAGCGACAGCGAACGGGTGACGCGCTTCAACGCATCGGGGTGAAACTCGAGGCCATTGAGATCGGCGATGCGGAACAGGCGGATGATGTTGACCGGATCGCGCTTGAACACATCCGGCGAGGCCAGCATGATGCGGCCACGATCCTCGACGAAATCCACCGTTCCGGCAATCTTGCGCTTGCGGCGGGTGAAGCGGCTGAACACGCCCGTCAAGCCCGGCGCATCCTTGGCCTGCTGGTCTTCCAGCGCCGCGCAGAAGATGCGGGTCAGATCGCCGACATCCTTCGCCACGAGAAAGTAATGCTTCATGAAGCGCTCGACGGCGGACAGGCCGGGGCGCGGATTATAGTCCAGCAGTTCGGCGATCTCGCGCTGGATGTCGAAGGACAGGCGCTCTTCCGCCTTGCCAACGAGAAAATGGATGTGGCAGCGCACCGTCCAGAGAAAATCCTCGGCCTTCTGGAACAGACGCCATTCCTGCCGCGACAGAACGCCCAGACGCACCAGTTCCACCGGGTCCTCGATGCGGTAGTAATATTTGGAAATCCAGAAGAGCGTGTGCAGGTCGCGCAAGCCCCCCTTGCCTTCCTTGACGTTCGGTTCCACCAGATAGCGGGTGTCACCGGATTTGCGATGACGCTCATCGCGCTCGGCCAGCTTGGCAGCGACGAATTCCGGGCCGGTATTGACGACGATTTCCTTGGTGAAGCGGTCCCAAAGCTCCGTCACCAGCGTGCTTTCACCGCAGATGAAGCGCATTTCCAGAACGGCAGTACGCACCGTCATATCGGCCAGTGCCTGCTTGATGCATTCCTCAACGGTGCGCGCGGCGTGGCCCACCTTGAAGCCCATATCCCACAGTACGTAGAGAATGAACTCGACGGCCTTGTGGACGTTCGGATCGCATTTCGGCGGAAACAGGAAAAGAAGATCGATATCCGAGCCGGGCGCAAGCGTGCCGCGGCCATAACCACCCACTGCCGTGACGGCCAGAGACCCCTTGGCCGCCGGATAAAGATGGGCAACCGTGACGTTGAAGATGGTTTCGATCAGCTTGTCCTGCAGGGCGGAAATACGCCGTGCGCAATCAATGCCGCCACCCTCTGCGTCGAAAATCGTGCGGGCGCGGGCGCGGCCTTCCTTGCTGGCCGCTTTGAGGACCGGCAGTAGCGCCACCTTCATGTCATCCGGTTTTCCGACATGCTGAAGCGCGATGGCCTCGCATTCGGCACCCAGCCGTTCAGCGTCAACGATTTCGGGAAATTCCGCTTCGAGTTTCGCCATCTCGGCCATCTTTCATTCTCCGGGTGCCATTCCGGCCCCTTTACTGGCGGGTTCTTGCGCCTGATGCACGGGCCTTAGGATAGGTCAGAGACGTTGCCAAGCTCTTTCTTGAGAGCGTAAATCTTCTCCAGCGCTTCGCGCGGCGTCAATTCGTCGGGATTGATGCCCTTGAGCAGATCTTCAACCTTGGAACCGGCCGGTTTTGTTTCGGTGCGACGCACCGCAACCTGAAACAGCGGAAGATCATCGATCAACTGACTTGCCGGGTTCTTGCGGTCGGCATCCTCAAGCTTGGCCAGAACTTCACGCGCCCTTTCTACGACCGAGGCCGGAAGCCCGGCAAGGCGCGCCACCTGAATGCCATAGGAACGATCCGCCGCCCCCGGACCCACTTCGTGCAGGAAGATCACCTCGCCCTGCCATTCCTTGACCCGCATCGTGGCATTGGAAAGACGGCCTAGCTTTTCCGAAAGTACGGTCAACTCATGGAAGTGGGTGGCAAACAACGCCCTCGAACGGTTCTTTTCGTGCAGATGCTCGACCGCCGCCCAGGCAATCGACAGGCCGTCGAAAGTCGCCGTGCCACGCCCGATCTCGTCCAGAATGACCAGAGAGCGGTCGGTGGCCTGATTGAGGATCGCCGCCGTCTCGACCATTTCCACCATGAAGGTGGAGCGACCGCGCGCCAGATCATCCGAGGCGCCAACGCGCGAAAACAGCCGGTCAACGACGCCAATATCGGCCGAGGTGGCCGGGACGTAGGAGCCCATCTGGGCCATGATGGCAATGAGCGCGTTCTGGCGCAGGAAGGTTGATTTACCGCCCATGTTCGGGCCGGTGATCAGCCAGACGCCGCCATAGGTCCCGCCGGTGACCGGCGACAGATCGCAATCATTGGCGATGAACGCCCCGCCACCCTGGCGGAAGAGCGCCTGCTCGACCACCGGATGACGTCCGCCCTCGATGCGAAACGCGCGGCTTTCATCGACATGCGGGCGGCAATAGGCGCGCTCGACGGCAAGCACGGCAAGACCTGCCGCCACGTCAAACACTGACAGGGCACGCGCCGCCTGCTTGATCGGTTCCGCCTCGGCCACGACGGCTTCGACCATGCGACTGAAGGCTTCAAGCTCGATGTCCAGCGCCTCGCCCGCCGCATTGGCAATGCGGCTTTCAAGATCGGCCAGTTCGGTCGTGGTAAAGCGCATGGCGTTCGCCATGGTCTGGCGATGGATGAAGCGGGCCTTGGCCTCCGCCGTACCGATCATCGTATCGGCATTGCCGGCGGTCACTTCAATGAAATAGCCGAGCACATTGTTGTGCTTGATCTTCAGCGAGCGGATGCCGGTTTCCTCGGCATATTGCAGCTGCAGCGAAGCGATGACCCGGCGCGACTGATCACGCAGCGCCCGCGCGTCGTCCAGACCGGCACGCGCACCCTCGCGGATGAAACCGCCATCGCGCTTCAGAAGCGGCAGTTCATCGGCCAGCATCTGGGCCAGCATCGGCTCAAGGCTTTGCGGCAAGGCCTGAAGGGCGGTGAGCGCTTCCTGCAATTCCTTCGGCAGTGGCGCCATGGCGAGGCGGCTGGCCAGCTCGCGCGCAGCGCCCAACCCTTGGCGGATCGCCCCAAGATCACGCGGGCCGCCACGATCCAGCGCCAGACGTGTGAGCGCGCGCGGCATGTCCGGAACGCTTTTCAAGAGCGAGCGCAACGCAGAGACCTGATCCGGCTCGCCGATCATGTAGGCAATGGCATCGAGGCGTTCGCCGATGATGGCGGCATCGGTCAAAGGCGACATCAGCCGTTCGGCCAGAAGGCGCGCGCCGCCGCCCGTGACCGTGCGGTCGATCGCCTTCAGAAGCGAGCCTTCGCGGTTGCCCGAAAGGGTGCGCACCAGTTCGAGATTGGCGCGCGTGGCCGGATCGATGAAAAGCGTCGAGGCGGCACTTTCGCGCTCGGGGCGGCCAAGCGGCGGGCGCTCGTTGATCTGCGTTTTCTCGACATAGGCAACGGCAGCCGCAGCGGCGGCCAGTTCGGCGCGCGAAAACGTGCCGAAACCATCGAGCGTACCGACGTTGAAATAGCGGGCGATGCGGCCTTCGGCGCTGGCGCTATCGAAAAGCACGGCGGGCTGCGGCTGGACGGTGCGGCCCAGAATATCGAGCGCGGGCTTCAGTTCCGGATCATGGAACAGCGTATCGGCAAGGATCAGTTCGCGCGGGTCGATACGCAGAATATCAGCCAGAAGCCGGTCAAGGCCGGTTTCCGCCACCCGGAAGACACCCGTCGAAATATCGATCCAGGCCAGCGCATATTGCGCTTCACCTGCGCCACGGATGCGCGCCAGCGTCATCAGGTAGTTGGATTCCGAGGGGGAAAGAAGCTTTTCCTCGGTCAGCGTGCCGGGTGTCACAAGGCGCACCACATCGCGCTTGACCACCGACTTCGAGCCGCGCTTCTTGGCTTCCGCCGGGTCTTCCACCTGCTCGCAGACCGCCACCCGGAAGCCGAGCGAGATCAGCTTTTGCAAGTAATCATCAGCGGCATGGACCGGGACGCCGCACATGGGAATATCCTGCCCCATGTGCTGGCCGCGCTTCGTCAAGGTAATGCCCAGCGCCCGCGAAGCTTCCGCCGCATCGTTGAAGAACAGTTCGTAGAAGTCGCCCATGCGATAAAACAGCAGCGAATCCGGATTGGCGGCCTTGATCTCGATATACTGCTCCATCATTGGCGTCGCGGTGGCGCGGCTTTCATCCGAAATCAGGGTTGCGGCATCGAGGCCGTGGTCATTCGTGTCGTAATTCGTCACAGGCGCGGTTTTTTTATTGCGTGGAAAGGCTTGCGACCTTATCGGTGTGCCCCTGCCAAAACAAGATAAAGCCCCCAAGCTCAGGGGACTGCCCACAGAATCCGGGAAGTCATCATGTCCGCATCTGAAAAGGCCAGCAAAGGCTCAGCCTCCGTTACCGAACAAGAGGCGCTGCATTTCCACGCCATGGGTCGCCCCGGCAAGCTGGAAATCATACCGACCAAGCCGATGGCCACGCAGCGTGACCTTTCGCTGGCCTATTCTCCGGGCGTTGCCGTTCCGGTGAAGGCCATCGCCGCCGACCCGGAAAGCGCTTATCTCTATACGGCGCGCGGCAATCTGGTGGCGGTGATCACCAACGGCACAGCCATTCTCGGCCTTGGCAATCTCGGCCCGCTGGCCTCCAAGCCGGTGATGGAAGGCAAGGCCGTGCTCTTCAAGCGTTTCGCAGATGTCGATTCCATCGACCTCGAAGTCGATACGGAGAATGTGGACGAATTCATCAATTGCGTTCGCTATCTTGGGCCGTCCTTTGGCGGCATCAATCTGGAGGACATCAAGGCGCCGGAGTGCTTCATCATCGAAAGCCGCCTGCGCGAGTTGATGGATATTCCGGTTTTCCATGACGACCAGCACGGCACGGCAATTATCGCGACAGCCGGTTTGATCAACGCTCTGGAACTGACGGGCCGCGACCTCAAGACCACGAAGATGGTGTGCAATGGCGCAGGTGCAGCGGCCATTGCCTGCATCGAACTCATCAAGGCCATGGGCTTTGCGCCGGAAAACATCACGCTGTGCGACACCAAGGGCGTGATCTATCAGGGCCGCACCGATGGCATGAACCAGTGGAAAGCCGCCCATGCGGTCAAGACGGATGCGCGCACGCTTGCCGACGCCATCAAGGGCGCGGATGTCATTCTGGGCCTTTCGAAGAAGGGCGCCTTCACCGCCGACATGATCCGCTCGATGGCCGCCAATCCGATCATTTTCGCCATGGCAAACCCGGACCCGGAAATCACACCGGAACAGGTGGCCGACATTCGGGGCGACGCCATCATGGCCACGGGCCGTTCGGACTATCCGAACCAGGTCAACAACGTGCTTTGCTTCCCCTACATGTTCCGCGGCGCGCTCGACGTTCACGCCACCACGATCAATGACGACATGAAGATTGCCGCCGTGCAGGCGATTGCCGGTCTGGCACGCGAGGAAGTGCCGGATGAGGTGGCTGCGGCGTACCGGGGTTCGCGCCCGCGCTTTGGGCCTGAATACATCATTCCCGTGCCGTTTGATCCGCGCCTCATCGCCGCCGTTCCGGCTGCTGTCGCCAAGGCCGCCATGGATAGCGGCGTTGCCAAGACGCCGATTGAGGATTTCGATGCCTACAAGCGCTCGCTTCTGGCGCGCCGTGATCCGATCGCCTCGTCACTGGAAGGCCTGTTCAGCCATGTGCGCGCTAACCCGAAGCGGGTTGTCTTTGCGGAGGCGGAAGAGGATCAGGTTCTGCGCGCCGCCCTCTCCTACGCCAATCAGGGGCTTGGCACCGCCGTTCTGCTCGGGCGCGAAAACGCCATCCGCGCCACGGCGGAAAAGGCCGGGATCGAGCTTGAACGGTCGGGCATCGAGATTGCCAATCCGCGCAATCCGGAGACCATCGAGCGCTATTCCAACTATCTCTATGCGCGCCTTCAGCGTCGCGGTTTCCTGATGCGCGACTGCCAGCGCCTGATCCGCACCGACCGCAACCATTTTGCCGCCTGCATGGTAGCACTGGGCGAGGCCGATGCGCTGGTGACCGGCACGACGCGCAAATATTCGACTGCGCTGAAAGACATCCGCCGCTGTCTCGACACAGCGGAGGGCCGCCCGGTCATCGGCATTTCCATGGCACTTTCGCGAGGCCGTACGGTGTTCGTGGCCGATGCTTCGGTGACCGACAGCCCGACCTCGAACGAGCTTGCCGATATTGCCGTATCGGCTGCCGCCTTTGCCCGGCAGATGGGCTATGAGCCGCGTGTGGCGCTGGTTTCCAACGCCACCTTCGGCTTCCCGGTCAGCGAAACGGCAAGCCGTATGCGCGCCGCCGTCGAAGAGCTGGATCGTCGCGATGTCGACTTCGAATATGACGGGGAAATGGGAGCCGATGTGGCGCTCAATGCCGAGCGTCTGGCGCAGTATCCCTTCTGCCGCCTCTCCGATACCGCCAATGTGCTGATCATGCCGGGCACGCATTCGGCCTCGATCTCGACGCGTATGCTGCAGGAACTGGGTGGTTCGACCGTGATCGGCCCTATCCTGCTCGGCTTTGAAAAGTCCGTGCAGATCACCTCGCTTGGCGCGCGTGACAGCGACATCGTCAATCTGGCCGCGATTGCCGCCTATAACGCCTGCAACGGCTGAGGCAGACGCCAACAATCAGGCCCGCGATACGTTCACCGTGTCGCGGGCCTTTTTCGTGTCGTTTACATAGTCGTTTTAGCTGGCGAAACGTTCGGCGCCTGCGCCGTAGTAGTTCACATAACGGCCCGAGATCGCCGAAATGGGCAAGACCACCAGCACGTCGGTGGTATTAAACGCCATATCGACATAGGCGCCGTCACCGATCATCGCGCCAAGGCGCAGATAGCCTTTAACGAGCGGCGGCATGACGGCCAGCGCGCGGCGCGCATCAAGCGCCTCGGTTGGCATCATGTCCATGGAGCGGTGCAACCCCGGCAGCGCCGAAACCGCCCACTCATCCTTGGCTTGCGCATGGTGATGCAGGAAGGACAGCGCCAGCGCATGGGCTTCCGGCTGGACGCCGGGGAAGGACGCGCAACCGAACATGGCATCCACGCCATATTTCAGCGCGTAGGCCCAGTTGCCCTGCCACAGAAGCTCGACCGTGCGGCGCGTGCGGTACTGCGGCAGCACGCAGGAACGGCCCAGCTCCATGAAACGCTTGTCCGGGTGGCGGGCGATGAGTTTGCCGACTTCGAATTCCTGCGCCGAGTAAAAGCCGCCGCAGCGTTCGGCCACATCCTGTCGCAACAAGCGATAGGTGCCAACGATCTGGTCTTCCGGATCGCCCTCAATGGCCGTATCGATCACCAGAAGATGGTCGCAGATGACATCCCAGGCGTCGAAGTCGCGACGTTCGCGCATCGCTTCCGGGGAAAGCCGCGCGCCCATTTCCTCCACGAAAACGACGAAGCGCAGGCTTTGCGCCGCTTCGATTTCCGCCCGTGTTCGGGCCAGTCGTGTTTCGAGAGTGCCAATGCGGCCAAGAACGCCTTCCACCGAGATCCGGGGTTTGAGATCGACGCGTTCGCCGATTTCAATTTTGCTTTCCTGCTCCAGCAGCGTGGCGTCCATATCGTGTCCGTCCCGTTCGATCCTGAAACGGCATATGACACTTCTCTGCAACAGGAAAGTGACACGGGGGATATTTGCCTGTCCCCCATGTGATTCCGTTTAAAGTTCCGCCATGGCGCAGAGGAGTTTGACCTCCTCGACCAGCCTGTCAGGGGCGGCTGGCTTGTCAATCACGCCATCGGCACCGGAAAGGCGTGCCTTCTGGACAACCGGCTTGCGGCGGTCGGCGGTCAGGACCAGAACCGGCATGCGCTTCATGCCTGCGGACTTTTCAGCGGCGCGGATGCGCCCAATCATTTCCACACCATCACCGCCGGGCATATGCAGATCGGTGATCAAGAGATCGGGACGCTTCAAGGCAGAGCCGAGAACCACTTCGCGAACGGCTTCGAAATCGCTGACATGGGTCACACGGTAACCGGCCTTTTCCAGCGCGGTGCGCGCCAGCATGGCATTGACCGGGTCATCTTCCGCCAGAAGGACCGAGAGACCCGTGGCCGGAGCGACATTCGGACCCGCCACGGCAAAGCCGGGCAACGGACGATTGTCGTTCAGCGCATCGCGCTTTTCAATGCCGCGCAAACGACCCGAAAGGACCTCCGTCAACGACTTTTCGCGCAACGGACGAATGAGCCATGCATCGAAATCGCCGCGACCCCGGGCGGTGCGTTCTTCCGGGTTGAAGAGGAAGATGCGGCGCGGCCCCTCTTCCAAACCATGGACACGATCCGGCATGATGCGGCTGAACGTGCTCGACAGGCGATGATCGACGATCACATCCGTGTAGGTATTGATCGTGGCGGCGACGGACGCCGCGGCCTCTGCCGAGGTGAGATGGCAGCAGCGTGCCCCGAGTTCCGTCAGTGTCGAGACGGTGGCATCGGCGGCGGGACCGGCAGGCGCGATCAGCAGCACATTGCTTGCGGCAAGGCGCTGGCTGCGGTCTTCGCCCTTTGCTTCACCCGCGGATGCGGGAAGGCGGATGACGAAGGTGCTGCCGATATCCTTGCGGCTTTCGACGTTCAGATTGCCGCCGAGCGCCTTCATCAGGCGCAGCGAAATGAAGAGGCCAAGGCCCGTGCCGCCAGAACGGCCACAGGCATCGCCAACCTGTTCGAACTCGCCGAAGATGCAGCCGGTTTCGGCTTCCGTCATGCCGGGGCCGGTGTCGGTGACCGTCAGGACCAGTTCGCCCGCAACATAGGTGGCCTTGATCAGAACGCCACCGTGACGGGTGAATTTCACCGCATTGCCGATGACGTTGAAGAGTACCTGACGCAAGCGGGCCGGATCGAAGACAAGCGTTTCCGGCACATTGGCGGCAACGGTGACCGCCACTTCGATGCCCTTTGCATGGGCGCGGTGCGCCAGCATTTCGGCCACGCCTTCGACGAAGGGGCGCAGCGCCGTCTTTTCGGGATGAAGCGTGAAACGTCCCGCCTCAATCGCGGCGAAGTCGAGCAGTTCATCGACCAGCTGGCCAAGCGCCTCGCCCGACTGACGGATGCCTGCCAGATAGTTTTCCTGTTCCGGCGTGGTGCGGGTGCGCGACAGCAGGCTGGCGAGACCGAGAATGCCGCCGAGCGGCGTGCGGATCTCATGGCTGACGGTCGCCAGCATCCGCGACTTGGCAGCGCTTTGCGCTTCGGCGCGTTTGCGGGCTTCCTCGCGGGCACGGGCCAGCAGGCGTTCGTCCGTCACATCACGGGCCACGCTCTGGATGACGCTACGCCCGGTGCCGGGCTCGCGGGCCTTCACGTCATGCCAGCGGAAGGAACGCGGACCATCATTCGAGAGGATTTCGACCTCGAACTGGCCGGGTTTGCCGGTGGCGTCAAAAACAAGACCGAGCGCCTCGCAGGTGCGACCTTCCGGCGACGGGCAGGCCGTCAGCGCACGGAAGACGGCGTTCGCCGCCAGAATGCGGCCACCCACATCGCGCGTCACGACGATATCGCCGAGCGCATCATGGATGGTGCCATAGGTGCGGGAATCTTCGCCATTGCGGTGCGGAGCCGGCGTGGCTTCAACGGCATCCTGAGCGATCAGCGCAGCCTGCGGCTTTGCCTCATCGGCCTTGGCGAGAACGCTTTTGACCGGCGCGTCGCTGACGGCGGGGGCCGTTCGCTTCAAAACCGGCTGGGACACAGGGGCCACGGCATCGGCTTTCGGGGCACGGTTCAGAAAATGCAGGACCATCGCGCCGAGGCTGACGGCAGCCAGACCGCCGAACACGATGTTGAGGCCGACATCCTGCCCGCCAAAGCCCAGAACGGCTGCCGAGGCGAGCAGCGCGCCACCGCCGAACAGGGCCGGGCCAATGTTCGACGCGCCGCGCTTATGCGCTTCAGCCGGGATCGGCCTGCTCTCAAAAACAGCCTCCGCCGAGAGCGGCGGGGGCGTGATCGTCACGCGCTTCTGCGGCTCCGCCACAGAGGCAGTGTCCTTCGAAAAGGCTTCGTTGATACGGGTTTGGAGTCGGGTCAGGTCGGTCATGACGCGACCCTACATCCGGGGATATTCCGATCCGGTTTTTTGGATTGCTACAATTTTAGCGATCCCGCTTTTTCGTCCCCAAGAACTCGTTCAGCAGGATGAAACCGGCCCCGACCGTGATGCAGGCATCGGCCAGATTGAAGACGGCAAAGGACCAGGACGGCGTATGGAACAGCACGTAATCGATGACGTGGCCATAGACGAAACGGTCGATGATATTGCCGAGCGCGCCCGACACGACAAGGGCGAAACCCAGATGCGCCAGCTGCTGTTCGGGTGGGGTCTTGCGCCAAAGCCACAGCACGAAGCCTACGATGAGGAGACGCATGCCGACGATGAACCAGCCGCTCATATGATCCAGCATCGAGAAGGCGACGCCAAGATTATAGGTGCGGTATAGCGCCAGGAACGGAAGGAGCGGCACATCCTCCTGCAAGGGCAGATAGGCCTCGACCGCCCATTTGATGAACTGGTCAAGCACCAGCGCCAGAATGATGATGGCGATGGCAACCGGCGGGCGGGAGAGAACGGGCTTCCTCTCCATGCTCAACCCCTGTCGAGTTTCAGCAGGTGGCGACGCGCCTCATACAGCATCACGGCCGTGGCAATCGCAAGATTGAGCGAATCGGCACGGCCCTCCTGCGGGATGCGTACCCGCGTATCGGCCTTGGTGGCCAGTTCTTCCGGCAGGCCGGACTGCTCGTTGCCCATCAGCACGACGACTGGCTTCTGGGCGTAATCGACGGTGCGATAGTCGACGGAGCCCGCCAGATGCGTGGCGACGACGTTGACGCCAGCGCCCTTGCGCCAGGCGATGAATTCGTCGACCGTTGCTCGCGACACCGGCATGGCAAAGACCGAGCCCATGGTGGCGCGCACCGTTTCCACCGCGAAGGGGTCTGTGCAATCGCCAACCAGAATGACGCCGGAGGCACCCACCGCATCGGCGGTGCGGATAATGGTGCCGAGATTGCCGGGGTCGCGCACGCGGTCGAGCGCCACATAGGTTTCGCCCTTTTGGGGCTTCACATCGGCAAGCGGCCGCCAGCGCTGCTCAAACACGCCCGCCACCATTTGCGGATTATCGCGGCGCACGATGGAGGCCATGACCTTTTCGGACACTTCCAGCACCAGACCGCCCGAAGCCACGGTTTTCGCCGCAACCTTTTCCACCAGAGGCTTGCCCTTGGCGGCCTTGGAATAGATCAGCGTGCGGATCGTCCAGCCCAGTTCCAGCGCGTCGATGATCAGTTTCAGGCCCTCGGCGATGAAACTGCCCGTTTCCTCGCGCGCCTTCTTGTTCATCAGCGCCTTGATGTCCTTGACGATGGGATTGGCAAGGCTGGTGACTTCCTTCACCTGCCCGACACGGCCCTTGTACTGTTCAGTCATTTCGGCACCCAGCGGCTGAAGAGAGACGTGGACAGGACGCGGCCGGCTGTATCGCCATCGACCCCCGCCTCACGGATGACAAGTTCGCCCGATTCCACCACGCCGCCGCGACCGCGCATGGTTTCGCGCATCAGTTCATGCATGGAATAGAAGCTGGCGCGGATGGAGTAGGCTGTCAGCACCAGACCATGGGCCTTGGGTGCGAGAATTTCGCGGCAGAGGTCCAGCATCAGCGGCAGGTGTTCGAAGAGGTGCCAGACCTCGCCATTCGGCCCGCGACCGAATTTCGGCGGGTCGGTGAGGATGATGTCGTAGCGACTGCCGCGACGGGCTTCGCGCTGGATGAACTTCATCGCATCCTCGCAGATCCAGCGGATCGGGGCACGATCGAGACGCGACAGGGCCTGATTTTCGCGTGCCCAGCCAATCGCCTTCTTGGAGGCGTCGACATGGGTCACTTCCGCACCGGCGGCAGCGGCCACCAGCGAGGCAACGCCGGTATAGCCAAAGAGGTTCAAAACCTTCAGCGGGCGCTTGGCTTGCTCGATCTCGTTCTTCATCCAGCTCCAGTGAGCGAGCTGTTCCGGGAACACGCCGACATGGCGGAAGGAGGTAAAGCGACCAAGGAAATCAACGCCCAGCAGCTCCAGCGGCCAGGTTTCGCCCAGCGCTTCGCGCGGGAAACGCCAGCGGCCCATACCGTCCTCGTCCGTATCGCCGGTGAACACCGCATCAACCCGTTGCCAGACATGATCCGGCAGCGATTTCGGCCAAATCGCCTGCGCCTCGGGGCGCACAATGCGATAGGGGCCGTATTGTTCGAGCTTTTCGCCGTTTCCGCTATCGATCAGGCGGAAACCATCGGACCCCGTGGTTTCGAGGATGACCGGAACGCGCTCGGCCGGACGCTCGCCCTGACGGCGGGTCACGGTCAATGCTGCGGCTTCCTCGGTGACGAGACGTTCTTCAACTTCGGCAGCGCGCTCGGGACGGCGTGCGGCAGGCCGCGCAGCACGGGCGGGGCCGTTTACGCCAGATGACGGCTTCTTGAATGGCGGCTTCGGCTTGCCAGCGCGTGGCGCGTCACTATTGCCCGAACGGCCCGCCGGTTTCTGCGTCTTGCGACGGTCCTTGTCCTTCACGCCTTCACCCGAATTCTGTTGCCAATGCCGCGGTCCATCCGGCGCAGCAGGCGCATGTTGATACCATCGCCTGCTTTATCATCATGGCTGGGAAGGTCAAAGCCCCCGAAGGACGTGATATCCGGGACGTGATCAGTGTTCAGCGGGCCGGAAGCTGCGGCGCGGAAGAGGACGTAACCTGCGCGGTGAGTTCCTCGGCGCGGGTCTTGTGGGTATCGGCCTCGGCCTGCCACTTGGCCGCCTCGCGGCTCTGAACGCGGGCCTGCTTGCGATGGCGGCCCTGCTTGAACCAGGTGGCCAGCGAACCGAGAACCATGCCCAGCATCAGGGCAGCGAAAAGGAACACGAAGAAGGGCGCCTGAACGGCGAGCTGCGTATCGTCCGGGCGGAAGGGGTTCAGGGCCAGCGACACCGACTGACGATTGGCAACCGAAAGCACGACGAGCAGAATGCCAACCGGCAACAGGATGAAAAGATTAGCCAGTTTGCGGATCATGTCGGACCTCCTCACCCGGTATCAGGCATTGCGCCGCAATCATGCCGCGCTCAGTCATTTTCATGCAAAAACTGCAACGTCCCGCTTTTGCGCGCCTTGGTCCCTAAACCGGCTCACAGTGTCGGGAGTCATGATTTATTCCGACGGATCATCTGCCATGCCGGGGTTCAGGCGCTCGCGCAGTTCCTTGCCCGTCTTGAAGAAGGGAACCCACTTTTCCTCGACAAACACCGTTTCGCCGGTGCGCGGGTTGCGACCCGAACGCGACGGACGGTTCTTGACCGAGAAGGCCCCGAAGCCACGAAGCTCGACACGGTTGCCGGCGGCCAGAGCGTCGGTGATCTCATCGAGCACCGCATTGACGATATTCTCGACATCGCGGTGATAAAGATGCGGATTGCGCGTTGCGACAATCTGAACAAGCTCAGACTTGATCACGTTTACCCCCTGAAACCCAAAGGCATTTTTCAATCGCGCCCAACCTGCCAAACGGAAAGAAGCCCGTCAAGGAACAAGTTCTGCGACCTGATTTCGCGCAAGTGCGAAATGGAAGAAAGTCCGGCTTCCGGTGCCGTCAGGCCGAAAATTTCGGCCATGCCGGTCAGAAGCGGCAACAGTCCGTCCTTCGACGGTGCCTTCCATTCCACCATCGGCAGAGCTTTGTCGACCCCCTTCGTCTCAAGCCAGGCACGAATTTCATCATCACCGCCCAATTCATCCACCAGCTTGGCCGCCAGCGCCTGCCGCCCGGTGAGAATGCGGCCATCGGCCAATGGCAGAACCGTTTCGCGCGGCAGGGCGCGCCGTTCGGCCACCAGATCGACGAACCAGCCGTAACTGTCCATGATCGTTGCGCGAATCATCGCCTTGGCTTCATCGCTTGCGGGATGGAAGGGCGACGGCTCGGCTTTGAGCGGCGCGGATTTTTCCTCGTTGACCTTGATGCCGATCTTGTCGAGCAGCTCACTGGCCTGCGGGTACTGCATGAGGACGCCGATGGAACCTGTGATCGAGGTTTCACCCGCCACGATGTGGTCACCGCCGAGCGCAATCATATAGCCTGCGGAGGCTGCCAGCGTGCGGACATCGGCAACGACCGGCTTCTTCGCGGACAGTTTGCGTAGCGCCTTATAGATGCTTTCGCCGCCATAGGTGGTGCCCCCGGGCGATGAGATCGACACGACCAAGGCCTTGGCCGCATCGTTCTTCGCCACCGAATCAATGCGCTCTAGAAGCTCGCGGTCGTCGGTAATGACGCCGGAAATATCAATACGGGCAATATGGGGGCTTGCCGTCGGTTGTGGGCGCGCACGGGCGGCGGCCCAGACGGAAAGGCCGATGCCGACGAGAATCAGCAGAAAGAAACCCCGCCAGAACGTCAGCTTGCGACGCAACCGCCGCTCTTCAAAAGAGAATTCACCCATGGCCGCGTTTCCTTATTTGGGGTTGTCTTTCGCCGTTCATACGCCCGGTTGCGATGCTTTATCGCCACGCCACGGCTTGTTGAAGGCCTTCCGACAAATTCCTTATTGGCAAGGGCCACCATAAATGCGAAACGACGCATCACAAGGGCTTTTCCCGCCCCCGTTACCAGGCCCGCAATGCTCACCAAGACCGATAGCGACACTGCGAGAAAAGCCGGCAAGGCCTTTGCACCGAACTCCTATGAGGCGGCTCGCTACCATTCGGCCAGAGTCCAGCGCCTGAAGGTCATTCTGCCGCTGGGCGCGCTGTTCATTTCACTGATCTTCATCGCGGTTTCGGTTATTCGCTCTTATGTGCCTGCGTCGATTTCGGTGCTTGGAACCAAGATCGAGGACGGCAAGATCGTCATGGAAAAGCCGGTGGCCGCCGGGCGCAACCAGCAGGGGATCAACTATTCCGTGACCGCCGACCGGGCGCTGCAGGATATTCGTGATCCGAACAACCTGACCCTTGAAGCGATCAAGGCCGCCGTGCCGCTCAATGACAAGATCATTGCCCGCGTCACCGCCGCGCGCGGCGAGTTTGACCGCTCCTCCGACAAGCTGAACATGACCGCGCCCTTTACGGTTGATCTTTCCACCGGACTGACGGCGCAGCTCCAATCCGCACAGGTCGACGTCAAGGCAGGGACGCTTTTCAGCAACGACCCCGTAACAATCCGCACCGAGGAGGGTTCGATTGTTGCGAATAGCCTCAATATAACGGATAAGGGGCACACCATTGTCTTTTCAGGCAACGTGAAGGTGAACACCAACCCCGTTGCCATCCGAAACCGAAAGCAACAGAGCGGCCCTAATGACTGAGCTTCGCCAGACACCCGACCGAAAGACTGTCGCCCTTGCCATGGGCCTCGCCATTGCCGCCTGCCTGCCGCAGATCGGCTTTGCGCAGAGCACGACCAAGAGCATGGACGGGCTGAAGCTGTCCAATGACCAGCCGATCCAGATCGAAAGCGACCAGCTTGAGGTGAAGGACCAGCAGGCCATCGCCATCTTCACGGGCAACGTCAAGGTTGTTCAGGGCACGACGACGATGCGCTCCGGCGACATGACCGTGCATTATCGCAATGACGGCAAGAGCGGTGGCACCTCCATCAGCTCGGGCAGCGCCGATATCGAACGCATTGAAATGGGCAACCGCGTGTTCCTGTCCTCGGGCACGCAGACGGCCACCGCCGATGCGGGCAATTTCGACATGAACACGCAAACCTTCGTGCTGACCGGCAAGCAGGTCGTGCTTTCGGAAGGCCAGAACGTGTTCGTCGGTTGCAAGCTGACCGTTCATGTCGATTCGGGTGAAGCCAAACTTGATAGCTGCGGCGGTCGCGTCAGCATCCAGCTTGATCCGAAGTCCCAGAAGAAGCCGTAAAAAGGCGAAATCCCGTGAAAGCCAGCGTTATCAAGCAATTCGCAGGCAAGTTCCTGCCGAAAAGCAGGCCGCTTCGCACGCCTGCCGACAAAAGCCGTTATGACGGCACGCTGATCGTCCACGGGCTGACGAAGACCTATCAGACGCGCCGTGTCGTCAACGGTGTTTCGCTGGTCGTGCGCCGGGGCGAAGCCGTCGGCCTGCTCGGCCCGAACGGTGCGGGCAAAACCACCTGTTTCTACATGATTACCGGCCTCGTTCCGGTTGATTCCGGCACGATTGCCATCAATGGCGATGACGTGACCGGCATGCCGATGTATCGTCGCGCCCGTCTTGGCGTCGGTTATCTGCCGCAGGAAGCCTCGATCTTTCGCGGCCTGACGGTGGAAGACAATATCCGCGCCGTGCTGGAACTGCACGACAAGGACAAGGCCCGCCGCGAGAAGAAGCTCGATGAGCTTCTGGCCGAATTCCATATCGAGAAGCTGCGCAAGTCACCGGCTCTTGCCCTGTCCGGCGGTGAGCGCCGTCGTCTGGAAATCGCCCGCGCGCTGGCCACCGATCCGGCCTTCATGCTGCTGGACGAACCGTTTGCAGGTGTTGACCCGATCTCGGTCGCCGACATCCAGAACCTCGTGCGCCATCTGACGGCGCGAGGCATCGGCGTCCTGATCACCGACCACAATGTGCGCGAAACGCTCGGCCTGATCGACCGCGCCTATATCATTCATGCTGGCGAAGTGCTGACGCATGGCCGAGCCGACGACATCGTTTCCAATGCCGATGTCCGCCGCCTTTATCTTGGTGATAATTTCAGCCTTTAAGCTGTAAAGGCCTGTCCGTCTTAACCTTGAAGTGTTCTCAGCCCAAGTTTTTGACGGCTGCGTGACAGTTTCCCTTGACCGAACCTGCTAAAAAAGCAATTTTTGGGCCAGTTCACCCGTCTCGTGTATCAGAGATGGGAACTCGAGGAAAATCGAGGGAGTTCCGCGTCCGTCATGGCCCTTTCAGCCAGTCTTTTCCTGCGCCAGAGCCAGTCGCTCGTCATGACTCCGCAACTGATGCAATCCATCCAGTTGCTGCAGATGACCCATGTGGAACTCACCCAGTTCATTGCTCAGGAAGTCGAAAAGAACCCGCTTCTCGAGATGATCGGCAATGACGAGGATCATTCGACACCGGCAGAGGTTGCCAATGAGGCCGCCAGCGAGGCGCAGGAGCGCAGCGATGATGGCGAGCGGAGCGACGATGCCCTGCAAAGCGACTGGTATGAGGGCAATGACGGGGCTGTCGACCGGCTAAACAGCTCGCTCGACACGAATTTCGACACGGTCTATTCCGACGACGTGGAGGGACGCAGCGCCGATACGCCGGAACTGGTGAGCCAGTGGAAATCCATGCCGGGTGGCGAAGCGGGCGAAGGTTACGACCTTGACGCCTTTGCCGCGATGCAGATGACGCTCTCTGACCATCTGAACCAGCAGATCCCTTTCCTGCTTTCCTCCCCGGCCGACCGGCTGATTGCGCAGGTTCTGACCGATCAACTGGATGAAGCCGGGTATTTCCGCGGCGATCTTGATGAAATCGGCACCCGCCTCAATCGCCCGGCCGAGGATATCGAGCGGGTGCTCAAAAGCCTGCAAACACTTGATCCTCCGGGCATCTACGCCCGCTCGCTGGCCGAATGTCTGTCCATCCAGTTGCGCCAGAAAGACCGGCTCGACCCGGCCATGGAAGCGCTGGTGAACCATCTCGAACTTTTGGCCAAGCGCGACTTCCACACGCTGAAAAAGCTGTGCGGCGTTGATGAGGAAGACCTGATCGAGATGCTGGGGGAAATTCGCGGCCTCAACCCGAAGCCCGGCAGCCGCTTCAGCGAAAGCCATTCGGAATCGATCACGCCCGATATTATCGTGCGCGCCGGACCGCAGGGTAACTGGCTGATCGAGTTGAACCCCGATACTTTACCGCGCGTTCTGGTGAACCAGAGCTATTTTGCCGAGATTTCACGCAACACCGCCAAGAACAGCCAGGATCAGGCTTTCCTCTCCGAGTGCATGCAAAACGCCAACTGGCTGACCCGAAGCCTTGATCAGCGGGCTCGCACCATCATGAAGGTGGCAACGGAGATCGTGCGCCAGCAGGATGCCTTCCTCATGCATGGTGTCGACCACCTGCGCCCGCTCAATCTCAAGACGGTGGCCGATGCCATCAAGATGCATGAGTCCACCGTCAGCCGCGTGACCTCGAACAAGTACATGCTGACGCCGCGCGGCCTGTTCGAGCTGAAGTACTTTTTCACCGTCTCCATCGGCTCGGCGGAAGGCGGCGACAGCCATTCGGCAGAGGCCGTTCGCCATCGCATCCGCGTGATGATCGAGCGTGAAGACCCGGACGCCGTGCTCTCCGACGATGATATCGTTGACAGCCTGAAAAGCGCCGGGGTGGAGCTGGCGCGGCGCACGGTTGCCAAATATCGCGAGGCCATGAACATCCCCTCTTCGGTGCAACGCCGCCGCGAAAAGCGCGCCTTGGCGAAGATCGCCGCGCATTGATGTCCCGCCATCGGTCGCTTCAGGCCGCCAAGTCTGTGAAAAAACAGGGCGAATTAAGACATTCTTAAGCTCAATTGACTTTTCGCCCCTCCGGGGATAGAAGCCCACGCGATGAAACGTGGCTTTTTTGCGGCGCAAACAAGCGACTGGAGATGCCCGAATCCCTTGGCTGTAAAGGCCGGGCCTCGGTAACTGATGGATGATCGACCTGGTGCGGCATACCGGCACATCACGTCAAAGTGCTTTCGGGAAGGGCCTCTTCCCGTACGGTATATTTGACTTGAAGACTTGGATGCGAACCCTGCTTGGCCTAGATTGGTATTTGCAAACCACAACAAGAAGGGAAACACCATGAGTGTGCGTGTATCCGGGAAGCATATGGAAATCGGCGATTCGTTCCGTCTGCGGATCGAAACTCAGATCGACGATGCGGTTACCAAATATTACGAGGGGGGGTACTCCAGCCAGGTCATCGTGGAAAAGGCCGGCTCGCGCTTTATCGCCGATTGCAGGCTGCACATCGACACAGGCGCCAATCTGCACGCGACCGGTGAGGCTGCAGAGCCGCAGGCCGCGTTCGATGCCGCCTGCGAACGGCTTGAAAAGCGCGTCCGTCGTTACAAGCGCAAGCTGCGTGACCACCATGCGGGCCACATCGGCGATCCGGGTGAATTCACCTTCGCCGTGGTGGATGCTGTTTCGGACGAGTCGGAAGAAATCGCTGAAGATTTCGCCCCGACCATCGTTGCGGAAAACACGCGCCCGCTGAAGACCATGTCAGTGGCCAGCGCCGTGATGGCGCTCGACATGACGGACGACCCGATCCTGCTGTTCCGCAGCCCCGGCAGCGAGCAGCTTAACATCGTCTATCGCCGGCCGGATGGAAACATCGGCTGGATCGATTCGGCGAACATCAAGAATTAACGCGCACCGGAGGCGTCGCTTGCGGCGCCTCCCTCCTCCGCCCTGAAGGCTTGAAGGAAAAGAAGTATGGCTTTGGCAGATTTGCTGCAACCCGATGCGATCATTCCCGCCCTCAAGGTCAATTCCAAGAAGCAGTTGCTCCAGGAGCTCGCGGCCAAGGCCTCGAAGCTCATCAACGTGCCGGAACGCGAAGTTTTCGACGTGATCCTGCAGCGTGAACGCCTTGGCTCGACCGGCGTCGGCAATGGGATCGCCATCCCGCATGGCAAGCTTGCCAGCCTGACCTCCATTCGCGGCATTTTCGCGCGTCTGGATACCGCCGTCGACTTCGAAGCGATAGACGACGAGCCGGTTGACCTCGTTTTCCTGCTTCTGGCACCGGAAGGCGCCGGTGCTGACCATCTCAAGGCACTTTCGCGAATTGCCCGCGTGCTGCGCGATCAGGATCTGGTGGCCAAGTTGCGTGCCACGGATTCGGCGAATGCGATCTACACCTTCCTCAATCAGGAACAGGCCAACGCCGCCTGACGGAAGACATAAAAAAGCCCCGGAAACCGGGGCTTTTTTTAATCGCTGTCTGAACGCCTCAGGCGTCCTTCTTCTCAGCGTCCACCGCTTCCGCCTTCGGGCCGCCCTTGGCAACGCCGACCATGGCCGGGCGCAGGACGCGCTCACCAATGGTGTAGCCAGACTGAACAACCTGAACGACCGTATTGTTCGGAACGTTCGGGTTCGGGATTTCAAACATGGCCTGATGGAAGTTCGGATCAAACTTCTGGCCTTCGGCGTCGATCTTCTTCACGCCGTGGCGTTCAAGCGTCGACAGCATGGCGCGTTCGGTCATTTCAACGCCTTCGATCAGCGGCTTCATGACGGCATCCGCGGCATCCTTCAGTTCGCCGGGGATGGCCTCCAGGGCGCGACGCAGGTTATCGGACACAGCCAGCATGTCACGAGCGAAGGACGAGGCCGCATAGGCCTTGGCATCCTTCACTTCTCGCTCGGTGCGACGGCGCAGATTGTCCATCTCGGCGGCGAGGCGCAGGAACTTGTCGCGCAGATCGTCGTTTTCCGCCTTCAGCGCATCGAGCGGGTCCAGCTCGGCGACCGGGGCCTGTTCTTCCACAGGGGTCTCAGCGGCGAGTTCGGGGCCGTTATTCTTTGCTTCGTCGGTCATGACGTACTCCGGTTTCACGTCTTTCGGGAAATATGCCGCTCATATCGATGTTTGAGCGGTAAAAATCAAGGCTTGCGCGACAGCCTGGCTATGACCTGGGCCGTATAATCGACCATCGGGACGATGCGGGCGTAATTCAGTCTTGTCGGACCGATGACGCCGACGGCGCCAACGATGCGTTCCTCGCTGTCGCGATAGGGCGCAACGATGAGCGATGAGCCGGAGAGCGAGAAGAGCTTGTTCTCCGAGCCGATGAAAATGCGCACCCCGGAGGCGTTCTCCGCCAGATCGAGCAGTTCGATCAGCCCGTCCTTTTGCTCAAGGTCTTCAAAGAGCATGCGCAGGCGATCAATATCCTCGGCGCCGCCGACGCCTTCGAACAGATTGGCCTGCCCCCGGATGATCAGATGGGCCGGTTTGCCGCGCTCGCTTTCGCCCGAGCGCATGGCAAGGCCGCGCTCCACAAGGTCGCCGGTCAGAAGATCAAGCTCACCCGCCGTTTCCGCCTTCAGGCGGGCGAGTTCGGAGCGCAGTTCAGCCAGCGTCTGGCCGCTGAGATGGGCGTTGAGAAAATTGCCCGCTTCCACGAGCTGCGAGGCCGTAATGCCCGCCGGCAGTTCGATGATGCGGTTTTCGACCTGATTGTGTTCGCCGACCAGAATGGCGAGCGCCCGCGTCGGTTCCAGCCGGATGAATTCGACATGTTTCAGCACCGGATCATTCTTGGCGGCAATCACCAGACCCGCGCCGCGCGACACGCCAGACAGCAGGCGGCTTGCC